>ERZ773042.277-NODE-277-length-38635-cov-4.503758_pt1 | contig 38635 bp, 29 predicted proteins | sample MGYA00511664_ERZ773042 | MGnify/ENA primary metagenome ERZ773042 (study PRJEB29015, sample SAMEA2737984) | human oral metagenome | biome: human oral; feature: human-associated habitat; material: dental | place: China | collected 2036 ... | reverse complement strand
CCTTCTGTCAGGTCTATGTTAACCCCACCTAGGCCCCCGTATTTCTTCCTATAGAATAGGTCCCTAGTTTCCTGGTCCATGTCCCTCAAGATGTAAAGGTCTGATATGCCCAAGCCCTCTGCATCCAAGATAAATACATGGGAAACTATAGCCTTATCACGGTTAAAATCAAGGGATTTTTCTTCTATATTCCTATTTTCATTGCCCTGGTCAGGCTCCCTATCTATGTCAAGTTCTTCCAACCACTCCACCATTAGCATCATGGTTCCCATCAGTCGTGTATTCGTGCAAAAAGCTCTTTTAAACTTCTTCATACTACCTCCTATTTTTATCTGCATATACTCTATTATAAGGCCTAGGCTATCTTATATCAAATAATTTTGTAAATTGAGGTTTTCATGCTTTTTTGGTATAATATCCATATATGAAGGGAGGTTGATAAAATGGCTAATATAGCTGCTTTTTTTGATATAGATGGGACCCTGTACAGGGATTCTCTTTTAATAGAACATTTCAGGAAGTTGATACAGTATGACCTAATCCATAGGAGGGAGTGGTCTGAACAGTTGGAAACTACCTATATGAATTGGGAGAAAAGGCAGGGTAACTATGACGATTACCTACACGAAATTTCTGACCAGTATGTTGAAGCCTTAACTGGACTGGACAAGTCATCAGTCGACTTTGCCAGTGACCAGGTAATCAAGCTTAAGGCCGACAGGGTCTATAGGTATACAAGGTCTAGGATTAAATGGCACCAGGACCAGGGCCACAAGATTATTTTTATATCGGGATCACCTGACTTTTTAGTAAGTCGTATGGCTGAAAAATACAAGGCCAGTGATTATATAGGTAGCAAGTACTTTGTAGAAAATGGAAAGATGACCGGGGGTGTATCTCCTATGTGGGGGTCGGATAGCAAGGACAAGGCCCTCCAGTATTTTATAGATAAGCACTCTATAGATATGGAAAAATCATATGCCTACGGGGACACAAATGGTGATATAAGTATGTTAAAGAGGGTTGGCTTCCCTATAGCTATAAACCCCTCCAGGGAAATGCTCCACCAATTAAACATGGATGACTACTTGAAAAATAATACCCTTGTAATTATTGAAAGAAAGGATGTCATCTACCAGGTACCAACATCTGTCCTCCATATAGAAGACTGTTGCTGATAGTTGATAGAAAGTGAGGTTTTTATGTACAACAAGAAATTACTTAAATTTGATGAAGAAAATGACCAGGCAAAAAGCCTGATTGAAGATTTCGATGAAAACTTTGATGATGATTTTGACCAGGACACGGGTGAAGATTTTGATGAAGCTGGTATAAAGATAGTCCTTCCAGAAGGAAGCCAGCTTGTTGATGACCTAGATGATGACCCCTTTGCTGACCAGGCCAAGAGCCAAAAAAAGGGCCCAGATATCACTAGCTCTTTAGCCAGGATAGCCGATGCCCTTGAAAGAATTGCCGATGCCTTGGAAAGATGACCTATCTCATCTTTATAAACTTGGACAACTTGTCATGATAATAGACCACAAACTGACTTAGACCCTTGTCATAAATCAAAAAACATATGTTATAGGCCAAGAGTGTAAGTGGTATATACTTTGATATTAGGTCGTTTATAACTATAAACTGCCCATATACCAGGTAGGCCACAAGGAAGACCAGGTTGGCGTAGGCCAGCTTGACTCCCAACTCCAACTTAAATGACTTGATTTTTTCTACTAGGGCCTTAATTAGGGGGTAGGTAGAAAAGGTCAATAAGTAGGTTGCAAAGTGGACCTTGTTGCCTATAAGAATAAAGGCTAGGATAATAGTTCCCAGGGTATATAGGGCACCATCCCTTAAACCAAATTCTATAACTACCACTAGGGCTGGTAGACTTGCCAGAACCAAAAGGGCTATAGTATTTGTTGGTATATAGTTGACCAGTATATATATTATTGAATTAAAGGCTAGGAGAAGGCCCATAAGGGCAATTCTCCTAGCCATATTATTTTTATTAGGTCCTGGTGGTCTTGCTTTTATATTTCCATTTTGACTTTGGGGTTTTGTTGGTCTGGATTCCCTGTCACCCTCTTGACCTCCAGGTTTTATTTCTTTATAATCCATAAGCTACACCCCCATTAACAGCAAGTTATAAGGTCTCCTCCCATGCACTCGCAACAACTGTCTGCACACCATAGGGTACAGCAAGTATCACAGCAGTTTCCACCACAACAGCAACAACCAGAATTATCCAGGTTAGTCCTTCTCCTATTGTAGTAGTAGCATTGCTATCACCTTTTGCTGTATCTTTGTTGAGCTCGGTTTTAGAAGATACTAGCAGTTTCAAGTCTGGTACTTTTGTGAAATCAATTGTATTTTTTATCATCATTTTTCTTTTGTCTAATATATCTGAGGAATATGTTGACTATCAAAAGAGAAAGATGATACAGATTTTGCAGATTGATCTTAGGCTAAATATGGTAGATAAATTAGTTCGCGGAGAGTATAGTAGAATAAAAATTATACATAGTGGGGATTGGTTATATTATCAAACCTTAGCCGATGAAGCCGTGTTTTTATATTTTTATCCAATTTTCAATGCTATCAGTCTTATTGTAACCATCTTGTCTGCCAGCTATTGCATTCTAAAATTAGATGAATTTTTGTTTTTTTACATATGTATTTCAATAGTTGTGTGGGTATTGCTTGAAAAATGTATATTAAGATATAGCAAAAAAAACTTCAAAGAAGTGCTAGAATCTAGAAAACAAATTAGTAGGTATATTTCACAAGGATTAGACGCGAAGGATGATATAGTTTCTTGGAATAAAGAGAAATCCACTGAGATTAAAATAAGAAGATATCATCAAATTTTGAAATACAAGCTTGTAAGGAAATCCATATTTGCAAACATAAGGGAACAGGGAGATAGGATTGTATTTATAGGCATAATAGCGCTTACAATTATAATTGGAAAAAATAAAGGATATGAGGAGACAAGAATAATTGCTCTATACCTATACATAAATCTTTTATATGGATCTGTAATAAAAATCAACACAGTTTTGCAAGATTGCTTAGAAGTAAATGTAAAGTTTGAGGAATTAAAGAGGGTTACTGATATCAATATAGAACCTGTTTATAACATTCCCAAGACTTCAGATGAACTTGTTCTAGATAATATAGGAGTGAAAATTGAAGATAAACAAATTTTAGAGGGCATTAACTTAAAAATAAAAAAAGGTGAATGTGTCGCAGTTTGTGGTGATAGCGGGAGTGGAAAGTCAACTCTGTTAGACTCTATTGCAGGTTTTATTAAAATAGAAGGAAATATTATTTGGAATAGAAAGAATGTCGTTATAGATGGAAAGTCAAGATTGACACCAATTGTATCTTTGTTACCACAGGATAACAAGCTTTTTGAAGGAACAGTATTAGAAAATATTTGTTTTTCAAGTCGTCAATATGAAGAGGGGAAGCTTCAAAATGCCATTGACTTATCAGGGCTCAATAAGGAATTTCCTACAATTGATGTGATAAAGAATTTTAAAATTTTAGAGAGAGGTATAAACTTATCTGGAGGTCAGATTCAAAGACTTTGTTTAGCACGTGCGATATATGATGATTGCCCAATTATATTATTAGATGAACCCACATATGCATTGGATAGAGACACTGCTAGTGATATTATTTCTGGAATCAATCGCATTAAGAAAGAAAAATTCATTCTAATATCAACCCATGATGTTGATATAAAACAGATTTGTGATAAGGAATTATATATAGATAGGATTTGTGAGTAAGAAATACATAGAGCAAAAAAGAGGGGGAAAGTATGATACTTATCCCACCTCTTTTTGGGTATTTTTTAACACCTATATAAATCGTCTATTAACGATTCAATCCAAAACCTTACAACTCCTCAATTAGTTCAAGATTATGCTCGAGATTCATTTCGTTACACATCTCGATGAACTTCTCCAGTGGAACGTTCTGAATTTGCTTGTTGCTTCCGCGAACATTTACAGAAACAGTGTTTTCACCGGCTTCCTTATCACCGAGGACGATGATATATGGAGTCTTGTAATTCTTGTAAGCCTTAATCTTCTCCTTCATGTTGCGGTTCTCGTAGTCAACCTCAAATCTGATGCGGTTTCTACGTAGAAGCTTAGCAACTTTCTCGGCATACTCGTTGTGCTCAGGACGGATAGGAACTATGCCTACCTGAACAGGTGAGAGCCAGAATGGAAATGCACCCTTGAAGTTCTCGATTAGGATGCCGATGAAACGCTCAAATGAACCGAAAATCGCACGGTGAACCATAACCGGGCGCTGCTGGCTTCCGTCAGCTGCAGTGTACTTCAAATCAAAGTTCAAAGGTAGCTGGAAGTCAAGTTGTATTGTACCCATCTGCCATTCACGACCTAGAGCGTCTGTCATCTGAAGGTCAATCTTCGGACCGTAGAAAGCTCCGTCGCCTTCATTGATCTCATAGTTACCCTCTCCATACTGATTGTCCAAAATTGCCTTTAGACCTGCCTCAGCCTTGTTCCATGACTCGATATCTCCCATGTAGTCATCAGGTCTTGTTGAAAGCTCTGCACGATACTTTAGTCCAAGTGTTCCATAGATTTCATCAGCAATCTTCATGATATCAGCGATTTCATCAGCCACCTGATTCTCGGCTAGGATTGTGTGTGCATCGTCCTGACGGAACATCTGAACACGGAAGAGACCGTTAAGTTCACCTGACTTCTCCTTACGATGGATGGTATCTGTCTGGCTGATTCTAATTGGAAGGTCCTTGTAGCTGTGAAGATTTCTCTTATATGCCAGTATTGCATTAGGGCAGTTCATTGGCTTGAGCGCATAAATTTTGTCACCTTCGTTTGCCGGAGGAACGACAAACATGTTCTCCTTGTAGTGACCCCAGTGTCCACTTATCTCCCAAAGCTCGCTGCTGCTGAGTACAGGACCTGAAATCTCCTGATATCCATGCTCATCATGGATGTCTGACCAGAATGACTTAAGTGCATTGAAGAGTTTCCATCCTCTTGGTAGCCAGTAAGGCATACCGGGAGCACTTGGTTGGAACATAAATAAATCAAGTGCCGGCCCAATCTTCTTGTGGTCGCGCTCCATAGCTTCCTTAACTAATCTTAGATGTTCCTTGAGATCCTGCTTGTTTAGGAATGCGTAAACGTAGATGCGCTGTAATTGATCGCGCTTTTCGTCGCCTCTCCAATATGAGCCGGAGGCGGACTTAATCTTGAAAGCGCAGTTCATCAATTCCTGAGAATTACTGATGTGCGGGCCACGACATAGGTCAACGAAGTCATCACCTGTGTAGTAAACTGTGAGCCTCTCATCCTCCGGAAGCTCATTGATTAGTTCAACCTTGAATCTCTGATCCTTGAATACATCCAGAGCTTCGCTCTTGGAGAGCTCCTTACATACCCAGTCTTCTCTGCGCTTGATAATCTCACGCATCTTCTCCTCTATTGCAGGAAAGTCATCGTTTGTCACATTCTTAGGTAAAACGAAATCGTAGTAAAATCCGTCGGCAATCTCCGGGCCGATGGCTATCTGTACATTCTCCTTGCCGTAAATTTCCATAACAGCCTTAGCTAGGATATGTGCAAGGGAATGGCGATATACTTTTGCAAATTCTTCTTTATTCATAAAACTATCCCTCATATAAAATTTAGCATTAATTAGTATTAAAAAGGTATTTTAATTGTACCCCTTATATTAACATATTATCCATTTATTGTAAAATAAAACCAATAATTTAAGACAATTTTATTAGATTTACTAATCTTTTCGCTTATTATTGGCTAAATCTCTTAGAATTTCCTCGTGCGCGCGCTTTGTTATCGGGTAAAGGTATACAGAAACTGCCGCAACTGCTAGAAAGATGACAGGAATTATGGTTGTACAGGTCTCGATTCGAGCTAAAGTCTCTGAATTTTGCACGGTGGCATTCCCATCAAAGCCGGAAAGTTTAAGCAGTGTACCAAGTATCAGCGAGCCCGCGCCGACAGCCACCGCTTCGATGAGTCCTTGAAAGGATACTATGGTTCCCTGCCTGGACTTACCGCTGTGAAGCCGGTCGTAATCGCATACGTCGTAGTAGATTGCAGGCATCAGTTGCCAGTAGATACATGTGCAGAGCATCAAAGCGAGAAGGTATAGCGCAATGGTAAACTTGCTCTCTATACCGAGAAAGTGAAGCAGCACCATCAAAGCGATACCGAGAAAGTAAAAGGCGATTATAGCCAGGCGCTTGTCTGTTTTGATTGCTATTCTTCCAACAAGAGGAATAATAGCCACCGCAAGAAGTGGTCTGATCAAAAGAAGAAGTGCAATAAACTTAGGGGAAAATCTCAGATTGTACGTCATAAAGTAGAGCATATCTGACATCAAAATCGCATAGCAAATAAGCGATGCGAGGCTTGCGATGGTCAGGTATATCATTGGTCTAAGCTTTGCAACCGACAGGTATTCGGCAAATATACCCGGAATTCCCTTGCCCTTATCCTTTATCGGAGCGTCTTCCTTAGAACATGGAAGGTCCTTACTCTTTGATAGATGAACCGTGATAAATATCACGGTCATGATAATCAGCCCGAGCATTCCCGCAGTTAGCGACCATGCGTGATCGGTTTCAACTCCCTTTGATTTTAGGAAATCTATTAAAAGCGTCGGTGAGAACATACAAATCAGAATGCCCATCATATTAAAGAAAGAAGCGTAGAGCCTGAGCACGATTCTGTCGTCATAGTTTGTAGTGTATTCGGCACCGAGCGCCAGATACGGAACGAAGAAGCCCGTGTAAGATGTCCAAAACAGCATGAGAATTAGACCGTAGTAGATTGCTTTTAGGTTTTCCGGAAGTGGAACAACGGTGTAAAGCAAGAAGAGTGAAACCCCAAGCGGAATTGAAAACGCAAGCATTACGGGTCTGCGCTTTCCAAAGCGCGTTCTCACCTTGTCAGAAAAGTACCCCATGAAGGGATTGAAGATGGCATTCCAAATAGCACCGACAGCGCTGATTATACCGGCCTTTGCCGGGTCAATCTTTGCCACGGTGGTAAGAAAGAACATCAAAAAAGTACCTATAAATGTATAGGCAATCGCATCTCCGGTCGAAGCAATGCTGTAGCCGAGTTTATCTGATCTTTTCATGTTTGCAAGCTAATTGCTTTCCGACTCTAAATCGGAACTTACCGTATTGCTCTTGCGAACAGGTGCGAGGGCAATTATTGAAAGTCCAATTAGCGTTGTTAGGGTTAGAGCTGTAGCAATGTTTAGGAATACATTTCTTTGACGCTGTTTCTCTCTTGCCAGGATTTCCTCGGCTTTCTTCAGTTTCATTCTATTTTTTTTACGCATTTCTTCTCCTTTAAGTCCAAAAGCTTTTTATCTGTAATTTCATGTTTTTATTATCATATGATTGTATCATTAAAAACCGGTAGATGGAATAGTTTCAATAATGATAATGCAAGATATTAATTAATTTGTAGTTATCCTGTGTATGCGGTTTTGTTTTGAGTTCGCCGGATGATATAATATAATGGTTGTTGAAAGAATATAAATAAATTAGGAGATGAATATATGAACGGTTTTGAGGGTTTGATGATAGCAGAAGGTGCAGTTGTAAGCGGCGATGTCATATGTGGAAAGGACTGTTCCATATGGTACAACGCAACGGCACGTGGAGATTCGGCTGAACTCAAAATGGGCTCGAGGGTGAACATCCAAGAATCCGCAGTTTTGCATGTCGATGCCGGATATCCTATGAATATAGGTGATGATGTGACGATTGGACACGGGGCGATAGTTCACGGTGCAGTCATTGAGGATAACTGCATGATAGGCATGGGTTCGATTTTGATGAACGGTTGCCATATCGGGAAGAACTCCCTCGTAGCGGCAGGAAGCCTGATTCCGCAGAACAAGAAATTCCCGGAGGGCGTGCTGATAGTCGGAAGTCCGGCAAAGGTAGTCAGAGAGCTGACTACGGAGGAAATAACCGGCAATCAAAAGGCAGCGGAACACTACGTAGCTTCCGCTAAGGCTCACTTCGGAAAGCCGGCTGAGAAGACTGCGGTAACAAAGATTGGCGGGCAGGATACTGCAGGCGGATTAAAAATGAACCTTAAGCAGCTGCTAGAAGGCTGTAGGACGTATAGAAGGTTTAAGCAGTTTGAAATTCCAAAGGAAGAACTTGAGGAAATCGTTTCCATGGCGGCGAAGAGAAGCTGCGGAAGAAATGCTCAAGAGCTTCGCTTTGTTGTTGTGACAAATAAGGAGAAGATAAGAACTCTCTGCGACCATGTTAAGTGGGCAGCATCGCTGCCAAGCGAGCTTGGGACTCCAAAGGAAGACGAGATGCCGGCAGCTTTCGTGGTGATTTACTACGCCGGAAGTGCTTCGATGATAAAGGATATGGATACAGGAATCGCAGCGGATACCATTGCAATAGCCGGCTATGAAAAGGGATATGGAAGCTGTATACTAGCATCTATAAATGCTAAGGCCTATGCAGAGGAATTAGGGCTTGGCAAGGATATTACCATGCGACTTGCGATAGCGCTTGGAAAGCCGGCTCATACCAGCACCATAGTTGAGGGAAAGGCCGGTGAACTTAGCTACTATATAGATGAAGAAAGAAACTACTACGTGCCAAAGCTTCCTCTAAACGAAGTTCTTAGCTTTGATGAGTAGTGCAGGAGGATTTTGATGAAATACAAATTAGCTATCTTTGATATGGATGGAACTATTCTTTCGACACTGGACGACCTTGCAAGCGGCGTGGATTTTGCGTTAAATGAGAATGGACTTCCGCCAAGGAGCAAACAGGAGACGAGGGCGGCTCTCGGCCGAGGCGTTAGATTTTTGATAGAGCAAAGCGTTCCGAAGGGGCTAAGTGAAGCTGGAATATCAAAGGTTGAAGAGGATTTTCTAAAATATTATAAGGTTCACAGCATGGATAACACCAGGCCTTACGATGGGATAGTTGAGCTTATCAAAGAGCTTAGAGCAAGCGGTATCAAGACCGCCGTTGTTTCCAACAAGATTGACAGTGCGGTCAAGGAACTGTGCGACAATTTCTTTGAGGGAGCCTTTGATGTAGCCCGGGGCGAGAGGCCCGGCATACCGAGAAAACCGAACCCAAAGCCTGTAAATGCGATAATTGATAAATTTGGTTTTAGCAAAGATGAGGTGGTTTATATCGGAGATTCGGAGGTGGATTTGCTCACAGCAAACAATGCGGAAATAGATCACATAATAGTCACATGGGGATTTCGTGACAGGGAGTTTTTGGAGCAAAACGGAGCGAAAACTTTGGTGGAAAACATGGAGGAACTCAAGTCGAATATTTGCAAGTAAATGCTTGTAGAACTTGAAATCTGAAGATAGGGTTTAACGCTTTAAAGAAATAAAATAGTCAAGTCTTAATTTCTAATGGAAGGGACTGCTTCTATTACCGAATTTCATAACGAAATATTCAAAAAAAGGTAGATATGTGATGAAATTGTGTTATAATACAGGAAAGTTATGACTGCATTTGTTATGTAGTCCAAATACCACCTAATAAATCTAAACGCTAGTAAGACGAAATGTTTGTAGGAGGCAAAGGAATGAAGAAAAAGATTTTTGTGACGCTAGTCAGCGTACTTCTAGTAGCTGGCATGCTGACCGCTTGTGGAGGCGGAAGCAACGATTCAGGAAAAACTGAATTCAGATCACTGTATTCATCTGACGTAACAACGCTGAATTACCTCAACACAACACTTACCGGGGATATGGGCATCCCGGCTAACACACAGGAATGGTTGATCCAGTACGATTCTACAGGACATATCAAGCCGGCGCTTGCAGAGAAGTGGGAGACATCCAAGGATGGGAAGACCTGGACGTTCAAACTTCGCAAGGGAGTTAAGTGGTACAATTCCGAACACGAGGAAATGGGTGAGGTTAAGGCTCAGGACTTCGTAAATGCAGCAGAATACGCATTAAAGTGCGATGCAGCAGCAGCTTACATGTTCCCATCAGCAAAGATTAAGAACTCAGACGCTGGTTCTGAGGCTCTTCTGAACGGTACAGTTAAGTGGAAGGATGTAGGAATCAAGGCTAAGGATGACTATACTCTAGTGTTCAAACTGGATGCAGAGTGTCCTTACTTCCTATCATGCCTAACATACGGATGCTTTGCACCTGCTTCGGCAGACATGCTTAAACAGTTCGGTGAATGGAATAAACGTGATAAATGGACAGCTGAGGATTGGAACAAATTCTCCGAGTCTCTAGACGGCGTAACCGCTGAGCAGCTATGGTACTGCGGGGCATACTACCTAAGCGAATACAGTGCAGGTGAGAAGTATGTAATGCAGAAAAACCCGGATTACTTTGAGGCTGATCAGGTATACATTGAAAAAATTACAGATACATATAATGCGGAAGCGGCAACTCTTTCAGGTGAGATGTATCAGAGAGGTGAGCTCGAGCAGGCTACAATCACAAATACGATGGCTAAGAGCTGGTCCCAGAACGATAAGACTAAGGACTTATATCATCCGACAAGAGTGACTCCGGATTACAGCTACTTCTTCTCATTCCAGTTCGATCCTAAGTTCGACGAGAAGTACGAGCCGGAGAATTGGAAAATTGCAGTAAATAACGAGAACTTCCGTAAGTCAATATTCTACGGCATCAACAGAGTCGGTGCCAAGAAGATTTCCAATGAGAACAACGCGGATGCTTTGGTATTGAACACAATTACACCGGGAAATTTCGTTTCAGCTGACGGAAAAGACTACACACAGCAGAAGGTATTTAAGGATTTAGCTGTGAACAAGGATGGCGCTGATGCATATTTCAACGAAGATAAGGCTAAGGAATTTGCAGCAAAGGCTAAGAAGGAGTTACAGGCTTCAGGAGCTAAGCTTCCGGTCAAGGTTGTAATGGTTTACAATCCAGCAGTTGCTGATTGGGATTCGGAATGCACATATATAAAGAAGCAGCTTGAGGGACTGCTGGGAAGCGACTACATCGACATAGTAGTTGAACAGGGACCTACACAGAGCTTCCTGACAAATATTAGAAGGAGCAACAAGTTCGGATTCATGAAGTGCAACTATGGATGCGACTATGCAGACCCTCTAACATATGCAGATCCTTTCGGTAAGGATAACTCGTACGGACGCGAATACATGAGTACCGATTCATCAACAAAGAAGATCATGGACGAGTACTTCAAGCAGATTGAGACGGCTAACAAGATTACAGATCCTGATAAGATCGCCGAAAGATATGCGGCATTTGCAAAGGCAGAAGCTATTTTGATAGAGCATGCAATGGTTGTTCCTTACGGACTAGATGCAGGATACACCGCATCTTATCTGGATCCGTTCGAAGGTCAATATGCTCCTTACGGTGTAGCTTCACTCAGATACAAGGGCATGCATATCCTGGAGAAACCTCTAAACACAGAGGAATTCAATAAGAAGCTTAAGGAATGGGAAAAGGCACTTACTGAAGAAAAGTAAATTATTAAAAGAGCTTTCATAAAGAATTAGCGTGATTATTGGTGTTAATATAGCCAGAGGGATTTACCGTCCTTCTGGCTATTATTAGATACAGGAATTGACATAATAAACTGACATAAAATTTAAGGATTGGAGGCTTATAAATGGCTTCGTATTTAACAAAAAGAATCCTGCGTTCCTTTATAACTCTATTTATCGTATGTACGATAGTGTTCTGTTTGCTGAGGCTAATGCCTATCGAGGGTTATTTCAATAACTTCGACAAGCTTACAGAATCACAGGTACAAAGACAGCTGGAGATGAAGGGACTAAAGGATCCGCTGCCTGTGCAGCTAGGACGTTTTTATAGCGATTTGGTTCATGGTGATTTAGGTAAATCAACCCGTTATCGTCCCGGTGTAGAAATAACAAAAATCTTGGCAGACAAGATTCCGGTATCCATGTGGCTTGGTGCGATTTCACTTGCAATATCACTCCTTTTAGGCATTCCGCTAGGAAGAGCTATGGCTCACTACAAGGGAAGACTTCCTGACCACCTTGGAACGGTATTTATCGTACTTATTAACGCAGTTCCGGCAGTAGTATACTATTTGTTCATACAAATGTATGGTACGAGCATTTTAGGTATACCTATATTATTTACGCGAGGCAAATGGATTACATATATATTGCCTGTATTCTCCTTGTCTCTGGGAAATATTTCCTATTATGCGATGTGGCTCAGAAGATATATGATAGATGAGAGCAATAAGGATTACGTGAAGCTCGCGGTAGCAAAGGGCATGAAATCTAAGGATATTATGAACAAGCAGATTTTCCGTAATGCCTTTGTTCCGCTTATACAATACATACCTACATCATTTCTATTGACATTGGTAGGCTCAATCTACATTGAGTCTCTATACTCGATTCCGGGAATGGGAGGACTTCTGGTAAAATGCATTCAGGGTCAGGATAACACCGTTGTTCAAGCACTGGTTTTGATTTACTCAGCGCTGAGTATTGCGGGCCTCATCCTCGGTGATGTGATGATGACTATGATCGACCCAAGAATTTCATTCAGCAAGAAGGGAGGTGCTCGCTAGTGAACAAGTTTTCCATTAAGGATCATATGTCCAAGAGGTTAGAGGACAAAGCTTCCGAGGCTATTGCTAATGAGCTTGATCGTATAGAGAGCGGCGGATTAGGCGATGCACCTGTCAAGACCGGAAAGATAGATAGATCTAAGATGTCAGATGCTGAGAAATTCAGCTTTGCTGCACATGACCTTAGAGATTCGGAGAGACTGGGTTTTAAGGGATACTCCTACTGGCGTTCAACCCTAAATACATTTTTTCATAGAAAGGTAGCTGTTGCATTTTTGATAATAATGTTTGCCCTATTGGCATTTACATTTATTCAGCCATTGCTACCCGGACAGGCAAAGCCAAACGATGTATTTTTCTATCCTAACGGAAATGCCATGAGCAACCAGCAACCTAGTGCAAAGTTCCTGTTTGGTACAAATAACGCCGGTCAGGATCTGTGGTCACGTATCTGGGCAGGAACCCGAACATCGCTATTCATAGGCTTTGTAGTTGCCCTGGTTGAAGCAGTTGTTGGTATTACAATCGGACTTCTCTGGGGTTATGTCAGAAAGCTCGACTTCTTCTTTACAGAGCTTTGGAATATCTTTGATAATGTACCTCAGACAATAGTGCTGGTTCTACTCGCATACGTAATGGATAGAAGCATATTCACTTTGATTTTTGCAATGAGTATCACCGGATGGCTTTCCATGGCACTGTTTATCAGAAATCAAATTTTGATGATTCGAGACCGTGATTACAACTTGGCTTCGAGATGTCTGGGAACTCCTATTTACAGGATTATTCTTAAGAATCTATTGCCGTACATAGTCTCGGTTATCATGCTCAGAATGGCTTTAACTATTCCGGGGGCTATAAGCAACGAGGTATTTGTAACATATATAGGTCTCGGATTGCCTACAGATGTGCCTTCCTTGGGTAATCTGGTTAACTCGGGCCGTACCCTTATGATGAGTCCAAATCTGAGGTATCAGCTCATTTTCCCAACGGCAGTTCTGTCGCTGATAACCATTTCATTCTATGTTATAGGTAATGCGTTCTCAGATTCTGCAGACCCAAGAAATCACAGGTAGGAGGTGGATTTGATGGATAATATGGATAAAAACGTAATATTGTCAGTTGACAATCTCCATGTAAAATTCAGCCTTAGAGGTGATACTCTCAATGTAATTAGAGGGATAAGCCTTGACATCCATAGAGGTGAGAGCCTTGCTATCGTAGGAGAGTCGGGTTCGGGTAAATCAGTATTCACAAAGACCTTTCTAGGGATGCTGGATTCAAACGGCAAGATAGACTCCGGGCATATATATTTTAGGGACAGAGACAGGGATGGAAACGAAAAGATTGTTGACCTTTCCACTTATGCAACGGAGAAGGAGTGGCTGACGATTAGAGGAAGGCAAATCGCTATGATTATGCAGGACCCTATGACTTCACTCAACCCGCTTAAGACTATAGGACATCAGCTTGAGGAGACCGTACTTCTTCATAGAGACGTGAGCAGGGAAGGAGCTCATAAGAGGGCTGTAGAACTTTTAACGGATGTTGGGATAAATGATCCTGAGAGACGATGCAAGCAGTATCCACATGAGTTTTCAGGCGGCATGAGACAGCGTGTTGTAATAGCTATGGCGCTTGCTTGTGATCCAAGAGTTTTGATATGTGACGAGCCGACGACAGCGCTTGACGTGACGATTCAGGCTCAGATACTTAAGCTTATTCGCACGCTTCAGCAGAAGCTTGAGCTTACAACCATTTACATCACTCATGACCTTGGTGTAGTTGCCAATGTTGCCGATAGAATTGCGGTAATGTATGCAGGTGATATCATTGAAGTCGGAAAGTGCGAGGAGATTTTTTATAATGCGAAGCATCCATACACATGGGCACTGCTAAGCTCTCTGCCACAGCTGGGAATCAAAGGTGAGGACCTCTATTCAATTACGGGTACACCTCCTAACCTGATGCAGGAAATTAAAGGAGATGCCTTCGCACCTCGTAATCCTTACGCTTTGAATATTGACTTTGTTGAAAGACCGCCGTTCTTTGATGTAAGCCCAACTCACAAAGTGAGAACATGGCTGATGGACCCACGAGCTCCTAAGCTGGATCCACCTGAAGCCGTACAAAGACTTGCGGAGAGGAGGTTGTAATATGAACGAAAAAGAGAAAAAAGAAAAAAAGGTTCTCGTCGACGTTCGCGACCTCACGGTCAAGTTCGGTTCACGCAGAAATCCGTTTACAGCCGTTGATAAGGCAAGCTTCCGGATATATAAGGGTGAAACCTTTGGCTTGGTTGGAGAGTCCGGTTCAGGTAAGACGACAATCGGACGAGCTATAATTCGTATAAATCCTACGGCCGGCGGAGAAATCATCTACGATGGTGAGCGCATAAGCGGTAAAATATCCAAGGAAAAGGATAAAGAGGTAACACGCAAGATTCAGATGATTTTCCAGGACCCTATGGCTTCGCTTAACGAGCGGGCCAAGGTTGACTATATCATCGCTGAGGGACTTCTAAACCTGCCTAAGAAGCTCAACAAGGAAGAGCGCAACAGAATAATCTCAGAGGCGCTGGACTCTGTAGGGCTTCTTCCCGAGTTTGCAAGCAGGTTTCCGCACGAATTCTCGGGTGGTCAGAGACAGCGTATCGGTATCGCAAGAGCCATGGTTATGAACCCTGAGTTCATCATTGCGGACGAGCCTATCTCGGCACTTGACGTTTCCATAAGAGCGCAGGTTTTGAACCTAATGGCGAAGCTGCAGAGGGAGATGGGGCTCACCTATCTGTTCATTTCACATGACCTTTCAGTTATGAGATTTATATGCGACAGAATCTGTGTAATACACAAGGGAGTTCTCGTTGAGCTTGCAGATACTGAGGAGCTATTCGCATATCCTATGCATCCTTACACTCAGGCGCTGCTATCGGCCATACCGATGCCTGACCCGGAGCATGAGAAGCAGAAGGTGCTGAAGGTTTACGATCCATCACAGCACGATTACTCGGTAGACAAGCCGAAGTGGATGGAAATTAGACCTGATCACTTTGTTTGGGCCAACAAGGCGGAGTTCAACAAATATAAATCTGAGATATAGACACGGAAACCCCGGATAATCGGTATAAAATACCGACTGTTCGGGGTTTTTAGAAGATAGTGGTGTACTGGGATTAGTCATCAACACTTTTTGTCCTATAGCCCTGTATTTCCTAGTTTTAGCTGATCTCGGAAACCAGGCGCGCTTTTTTGCTGGTTTTTGATATTGCATGAAGATATGTCCTGGATGAGCCGTTGCTCTTTTTAAAGCTTGTTGCTACATAGATATTAGCGAGGTCAGAGCCTAAAAGGTAACAGTTCCTTTGATATTCTGCCGTATCGATTCCGGGAATTGTAATGATGTCGTCAAATAGAATTTGTCTTTCGGCATCCTTCACGGGTTTTTGTGAAAATAACTCTATCTTGCCGTTCGTTTTTTCACTTAGACAAATTATGGTATCATTTTCACCTTCAATCATGAGGTTAGCTTTGTTCGTCGGAAGCTGTAGTATCTCTGAAAAGAAATTGGTTTTCGAATCGTACTTCTTAAGTCCGGTCTTCATTGGATCAAAGGCTGAGGTCATCGTGAAATAGAGTGCTCTCGGAGTTGTGATTATTCGGGTTTCTGATTCCACAGAGACAAAGCTTGTAATTTCACCGTTCGCCAAATTCAGCGACTTGAGCTTACCATCTTTGATTCCATAAATCTTTCCGTCGTAAGCGCCGCTGAGAGATTCAAATCCATTGACATTTTCGGATGTTATCTTACTGCCGGTGTAATTGGACAGATTCGGATTTAACGCAAGCTCATCTGAATTTCCGTCATTTGCCTTAGATCTGAAATATAGTAAGCCGTTATGATATGCAAGATCGCTCAGCTTTCTGCGTGATTCCTTATAACATATCTTCGTGTTTGACGTGTTTATGTCCATGGATACCAAAAAGCCCATATCAGCGGAGTTGCAGGTGAAATACAGGATATTTTTATCTATCAAAATTGAATCGACTTCAGTGCCTGATGATGCCCAAACTTCTTCTACCCCGTTTTCGGATATCTTTAGGATGGAATAACTCTTGTCAGGTCTTGTTATAAAGCTCAGCTTGCCGTTTGAAGTAAACTTCTCCTCTCCGGAGCTGATTATGTTAGAAGAGAGGACAGGAGAAGTAAACGGGCTGACAGGTGACAGATTTGGATGACCTTCTCCCGAGGTCCCGGGCGTTAGCGGCTTCTCGGGTTTCAGGGGCTTGTTTGTCTTAGGCGTAATTGACGGATTTATCTTCTCGTTCATTCTACGCTCCGATCTTTCCTTCAATTTGTCGATACCCTTATTTTTTACTCCGACTTCAGAATTACCGCTGAGCGGGTCAGGAATTCTTCTTTTGTCTTTTTTCGTCATAATTTTATTTTTGTATGATATAGACTTTTTGTTGAACTCATCATTTGAGGATATTATTTTGTCTGCCGAAATATTCAAATCCGCGAATGAACTACTCGTGGCAGTATTGCCTTCTTCGGGATGAGGTTCGCCACCTGACGCCAAAGCGAACAATACGCCGCTGCATACCATGGTTGTTACGATTACCGCAGGAAGTGCATGACTCAAAACGGAGTTCAAGGTCTTTGAGGATCCTTTTTTTCCGACTCCGGTCATCACATTGGAAACTTTTGTTGTCCCGGCTGCTCCTATAGAGGATGAGGTGTGAGAGAAAATCTTGGCGGTGGCTTTGATGCAGCTCAAGAGGGTATTTGATTTTGCAAGAGGTAAGGCTATGCTTAAATCGGTAGCCTTGAGCGCGGAGGTGATAAGAGGAAGATTCAGAAGCGCATGCAGCCTATATCCGTTTACTTCCTCGTGAGCTGTTATCGCAAGTCTGAGTTTTTCGCGTCCGTTGCTGAGCCTGCTTTTAACTGTACCTTCGCTACATTCCATGAACAGAGCGATATCCCTGATGCTCATTTCATCAAAGTAGAAATATGTGAGGGTTTGTCTCTGAGTCTCGGGAAGCTTGTAAAGAGTGTTGCGAATTATTTGTTCGGTTTCCCGGCGATCCATTTCCTCACCCGGCAGGCTCTCGCTGTCATTTGTCTCCAGTGTTTCTACAAACTCAAGTTCACTTCCGTTCGAATCAACAGCAACAGGCATTGCCACAAGTTTTTTGTTCTTGCGGTATGCGGAGTTAATATTGTTACGGAGTATGGTATATCCCCACGATAAAAAACTTGAGGAATCGCGTAGACTTTCTATCGAATCCGCCATTTTGATGTATGAATCCTGAATCGCATCCTCAATTATTGAATCATCGCTGGTCAGCTTTCGCGCATAGCGATACATATCGTTTATTGTGCTCTTATAGAGCTTGTCAAATACAGAGACATTCCCATTCCTGTATTCTTCTACTAAATTTGTCAAATTGTCTTTAGGCATTTCTTCCTCACTGAGTTAAACTGCGGTATATCTCGATCAGGTCAACTTATGGTGTCTTTACTAAAAATAAATTTGAACACGAGGTACAGTGGTTCATCTATAATAGTATACTATATAGGCGTATCGACTTGCAATGAGGTTCAAAAAAAAGAAAAATCAAAAAGATTTTTTGTAAAATTTTTTTAAAAAAAATGAACCTGGAGGGAACTAAAGATATCTATATATTAAAGGGGATTAAGATTTGAGTCGATAGCCAAGGCTGGAGACCGAAGGGCTGTTTCCGTTCGAAACACAGAATACTGATTAGAGGGGTAAGATATCTAAATGTGTTCGAATCGGGGCAGCCCTTTTCGTTGTGGAAACTTTTGAGACCAAATGGATGAAATATAAAAAGTTATAACAATTGAGGATGGATAGCAGTGCTGAAAATCGGCAAACAGGGCGGCTTTTCGGATTTATTTCCGAGAGTCGCCTCTTTTGATGCAAAAAAGAACATATGTTGCAAAAAATGTGCTAAAGATTTATAATCAAAGCTATGAATTTGGTGTATAAGTACTTAGTGTACTAGAGATAGATGAAAGGAATTTAGCTTTATGTCAGGGTTTAAGCTCGTTTCAGATTTTGCTCCGACCGGGGATCAGCCACAGGCTATAGAAAAATTGGTAAAGGCTTTTCAAAGCGGCAAGAAGGCGCAGACTCTTCTCGGTGTTACAGGATCAGGAAAGACTTTTACCATGGCGAATGTCATCAAGGAGCTCAATCGTCCTACTTTGATAATCAGCCATAATAAGACGCTTGCGGCTCAGCTTCACGGGGAGTTCAAGGAGTTTTTCCCTGAGAATGCGGTTGAGTACTTTGTTTCTTACTACGATTACTACCAGCCGGAGGCCTATGTTCCTTCAACGGATACCTATATAGAGAAGGATTCGGACATCAATGCGGAGATTGAAAAGCTCAGGCATAGTGCGACTGCGGCGCTTTCAGAGAGGCGCGACGTTATCATAGTTGCCAGCGTTTCGTGCATCTACGGTCTCGGTAGTCCGCTCGATTACGAGAATCAGGTTCTTTCGCTGCGTCCGGGGATGGAGAAGTCGCGCAAGGACATTTTGATGAAGCTCGTTGATATTCAGTATATGCGTAACGATGTTGATTTTGATCGCGGAAGCTTCCGTGTCAGGGGTGATATCATCGATATTTTTCCTGCCGGAGCTGACCATGCGGTGAGAATCGAGTTGTTTGGCGATGAGATAGAGACTATAAAGGAGATGAACCCTTTGACCGGCGAAATCCTTGGACTCAGAAAGCACGTTGCCATTTACCCTGCGTCCCACTATGTTACATCAAAGGAAAACATGGAGAGGGCTCTTGTCACGATTGAGGAGGAACTCGAGGACAGAATCAAGTGGTTCAAGGACAGAGGAAAGCTTCTCGAGGCACAGAGGATAGAGCAGAGAACAAGGTATGACATGGAGATGCTCAGAGAGGTCGGAACCTGCAAGGGTATAGAGAACTATTCGAGACATATAAACGGTCTTGAGGCGGGGTCGCGGCCATATACTTTGATTGACTATTTCCCGGATGATTTTATCACGATTATCGATGAGTCTCACGTTATGCTGCCGCAGCTTAGGGCTATGTATGCCGGCGACCGCTCGCGAAAGAGCTCGCTTGTAGAGTACGGATTCCGTCTTCCTTCAGCGCTGGATAACAGGCCTTTGCAGTTTGACGAATGGGAAAGTCTAATTCATCAAATAATGTTCTGCAGTGCAACGCCTGCACCATACGAAAAAGAGCAGTCTGGGGGAATTACGGCTGAGCAGGTTATCAGGCCTACGGGTCTTCTCGATCCGCCTATAGATATAAGGCCTACGGAGAATCAGATTGATGATATAATCGGTGAGCTCAATGCTGTCGTGAAGAAGGGCGAAAGGGCATTTATTACCACTCTGACAAAAAAGATGGCCGAGGGTCTCACAGAGTACCTGCAGAAGGCAGGCATCAAAGTGAGATATCTGCACTCGGAGATAGATACGCTTGAGCGACTTGAGATTATAAGGGATTTGAGACTTGGTGTCTTTGATGTTTTGGTGGGAATCAACCTCCTCAGAGAGGGTCTCGATATTCCGGAGGTTTCACTTGTGGCAATTTTGGATGCCGATAAAGAAGGGTTTTTGAGAACGGAGACCTCTCTGATTCAGACCATCGGTCGTGCAGCAAGAAATGTGGACGGCAGGGTTATAATGTACGCCGACCATATCAGCAGAGCGATGCAGGCGGCTATTGACGAGACCAATAGACGTAGAGGAATTCAGTCGGCATATAACGAGGAGCATGGAATCACGCCAAAGAGTGTTTCTAAGTCGGTTAGAGAGGTTATCGAGGCGACCAGGCAGGCGGACGGTGAGGAAAATTACAAGGGCAAGAAGGCTTCTGAGCTTACGACTAAGGAGCTTAAGACTCTGGTTAAGAAGCTTGAGAGCGAGATGAAGCAGGCTGCTAAAGACCTGCAGTTTGAACGTGCAGCTGAGCTTAGAGATATTGTTTTTGAGTACAAGTCAAGGCTATAGGCTTTGATAAATATGGTATAGATATTTACGGACGGAAGGGATTTTGTAAATGCAAAACGAGATATATATAAAGGGCGCGAGGGCAAACAACCTGAGAAATATAGACCTGAAGATACCTCGCGACAAGATGATTGTCTTCACGGGGCTTTCGGGCTCCGGTAAGTCGTCACTGGCTTTTGATACAATCTATGCGGAGGGTCAGCGTCGATATGTGGAGAGCCTTTCTTCATACGCAAGACAGTTTTTGGGGCAAATGGAAAAGCCTGATGTGGAGTTCATAGAGGGTCTTTCGCCGGCGATTTCCATTGATCAAAAGACGACGAGCAAGAACCCGCGCTCAACCGTTGGTACGGTTACGGAGATTCACGATTATTTAAGACTTCTCTATGCGAGGGTTGGAGTGCCTCACTGTCATGTTTGCGGACGTGAGATTAGCAGCCAAAGCGTTGACCAAATAGTCGATGCTTTGATGGAAAATGAAGAAGGAACCAAACTGATTCTGCTTGCTCCTGTTGTCAGAGGACGAAAAGGGCAGCACGAGAAACTCATAGACAGAATCAGACGTGAGGGATTTACCAGAGTCAGAATAGACGGCGAAGTCTACCAGATCAATGAAGAGGAGATTAAGCTAGAGAAGAACAACAAGCATAATATTGAGATTGTCATAGATAGAATAGTTATCAAGGACGGGCAGCAGGGAAGAATTTCAGAGGCAGTGGAACTTGCCATCAAAGAGGGCGAGGGTCTTGTACTTGCGCAGCTCGGAACGGGTGAGAACAGTAAGGAAAGGATGTTTTCAACTAAGCTTGCTTGCCCGGATCATGGCATTGGAATTGAGGAGCTGGAACCTAGAACTTTCTCCTTCAATAACCCTTTCGGTGCATGTCCTGTTTGTAACGGTATCGGTTTTACCGAAAAAGTCGACGAGAAGGCGATTATAAAAGAGGACGAAAGCATAGAAGAGGGCGCCTTGAGCCGCATATTTGCAACGATGCAGTTCACAAAGTACTACTGGGATGTGATTAGGATTCTAGCTGAAATGCACAAAGTTGATCTAAGTAAGCCGTTTAAAGAGCTTCCTAAGAAGTTTAAGGACGAGCTGCTCTACGGAACCGGTGACCGCAAGCTCAAGTACGAGCTGACAAGCAACAGAGGCAAGGTTCAACAGAGGGAACACACCTTTGAGGGGCTGATTGTAAATGTTGAGAGACGCTATCGTGAGTCGAACTCCGATCTTATGAAGGAGTGGATGGGTAAGTTCATGACCGTTCACAAGTGCGAGGCATGTCAAGGCAAGAGATTAAGACCTGAAGTTTTGGCGGTTACGGTCGGAGGAAAGAACATCGCAGAACTATCGGATCTACCGGTACGCGACGCTCTCAGCTTTGTTGAAAATCTTGAACTAAGCGAAAAGGATATGATGATTGCAAGGCAGATTGTCAAGGAAATCAAAGAGAGGCTATCATTTCTTGTAAATGTCGGGCTCGACTATTTGACGCTATCGCGCTCTGCGGGAACGCTTTCGGGTGGCGAGTCACAGAGAATTAGACTTGCAACACAGATAGGCTCAAGCTTAGTAGGGGTACTTTACATACTCGATGAGCCGAGCATAGGGCTCCACCAAAGGGATAACGACAAGCTTTTGGCGACGCTAAGGCATCTGACGGATATAGGTAATACTTTGATTGTCGTAGAACACGATGAGGATACGATGTATGCGGCGGATCAGATTGTGGATATCGGACCCGGAGCAGGAATTCACGGTGGAATGGTCGTGGCTCAGGGAACTGCAGAGGAAATCAAAGCAAATCCGAACTCTATCACAGGGCAGTATCTGTCAGGAGCAAAGAAAATAGAACTGCCGGAGCATCGCAGAGAAGGAAACGGCAAGTTGATCTCAATCAAGGGCGCGCGTGCGAACAATCTCAAAAACATCGATGTCGATATTCCTCTAGGAGAGCTTGTATGTGTTACAGGTGTTTCGGGATCGGGTAAGAGCAGCCTAATTAACGAAATACTCAACAAAGGAGCTTCGTCGATAATTAACCGCACTCATGCAAATGCGGGCGAGCACGAGGCTATTTTGGGCCTTGAGAACATAGATAAGGTTATAGACATAGATCAGAGTCCTATTGGAAGGACTCCTCGATCAAATCCGGCGACATACACGGGAATGTTTACCAAGATAAGAGATCTGTTTGCGGCTTTACCGGAAGCAAAAATGAGAGGCTTCGGGAAGGGAAGATTCAGCTTCAATGTGAAGGGTGGACGCTGCGAGGCTTGTAATGGTGACGGAATCATTAAGATAGAGATGCATTTTTTGCCGGATGTTTATGTTCCCTGCGAAGTTTGTGGAGGCAAGAGATATAACAGGGAGACTCTTGAGGTCAAATATAAGGGCAAGAGCATCTTTGATGTGCTAAATATGAGCGTCGACGAGGGAGTTGAGTTCTTCAAGAATATCCCAAGCATAATGCGCCACCTAAAGACACTTAAGGACGTAGGACTGGGATATATCAAAATCGGACAGCCCTCGACTCAGCTATCAGGCGGAGAGGCACAGCGCATAAAGCTTGCCACGGAGCTCTCAAAGAGAAGTACGGGAAACACTCTCTATATTCTTGATGAACCGACAACAGGGCTTCACTTTGCAGATGTGGATAAGCTGGTATCGGTGCTTCAGCAGCTAGTTGACGCCGGAAACACCGTCGTTGTCATAGAGCACAATCTTGAAGTAATCAAGTGCGCAGACCACATAATCGACCTCGGACCGGAGGGTGGCGACAAGGGAGGACGGATTGTCTTCAGCGGAACTCCTGAAGAAATAGCGAAGTATAAGCAAAGTTATACGGGACAATATCTAGCACCACTTTTGAACAAAAAGGGCAATTAAAGGGCAATTAAGGTTGAAATAACTATGAATTTTGTTACAATATATTCGACTAATTAATGTAATTGTTAAGCGTAGAGGTAGCAAAATGTTTAAAAAAATGAATCTGACAATGCTTACAGACTTTTATGAAATAACCATGGCAAACGGTTATCTGGAGGCGGGAATAGAGGACGAAATTGCATATTTCGACATGTTCTTCCGCAAGGTGCCGGATGGTGGCGGATTCGCTATCATGGCGGGCATTGAGCAGGTTGTAGATTATCTCGATAATCTAAAGTTTACTGAAGAAGATATAGAGTACCTTAGATCAAAGGGTGCTTTCTGCGAGGAGTTCCTCGATTATCTTCGCAACTTCAAGTTCAGCTGCGATGTGTGGGCGGTTCCGGAGGGAACGCCGATATTTCCACATGAGCCGATTTTGACGGTAAGAGGCCCGGTTATGCAGGCGCAGTTCGTCGAGACGATGATTCTGCTGATTATAAACCATCAGAGCCTAGTTGCAACAAAGGCAAGCAGAATTGTCAGGGCGGCGCAGGGAAGACCGGTTCTTGAGTTTGGTACAAGAAGAGCTCATGGTCCTTCGGCAGCGGTATACGGTGCAAGAGCATCCTATATAGGCGGATGTGCAGGAACAGCCTGTACGATAGCGGACAGAGATTATGGGATTAAGGCCCTCGGAACCATGGCTCACAGCTGGGTTCAGATGTTCCCATCAGAGTATGACGCATTTAAGAAATATGCTGAGATTTACCCGGAAAATTGTGTTCTGCTCGTGGACACATATAATGTTTTGAAGTCCGGTGTTCCAAACGCAATAAAGGTATTCAAGGAGATGAAACCTGCAAAGATGGGCATCAGAATTGATAGCGGTGATATGACCTATCTGACAAAGAAGGCTCGTAAGATGCTCGATGATGCCGGGCTTACAGATTGCCAGATTACCGTAAGCAACTCTCTGGATGAGTTCATCATCAGAGACGTCATTCTGGAAGGCGCGCAGATAGATGCATTCGGAGTTGGTGAAAGGCTGATAACAGCCAAGTCAGAAGCCGTGTTCGGTGGTGTTTACAAGCTCGTTGCTTTAGAAAAAGACGGTGTAACAATACCTAAGATTAAGGTGTCTGAGAACGTTGAAAAGATTACAAATCCGGGATTTAAGACACTTTACCGCCTGACTGATAAGACGAGCGGCAAGGTGCTCGCAGATGTTATGACTGTCGATGGCGAGACTATAGAGGAAGTTGATGGATATGAAATCTTTGATCCGAAGGCAGTTTGGAAGCGCAAGAAACTATATAACTTTGAGGCCAAAAATCTTCGCGTTCAACTTTTTGACAAGGGCAAGAACGTACACAAGCCACGTGAAATAGAGGAAATCAAGGAATACTGCATGAATCAGATTGACACTCTTTGGGATGAGATGCTGAGATTTGACAATCCACAGACCTACTATGTAGACCTTTCACAGAAGCTCTACGACATGAAGCAGAACTTGATAAAGGAACTTCATCTAGAAAACTAGGATTAGCTGATAAGCGATAAAAGACCGAAATACCCTTTGACCGAAACTTGGTCAAAGGGTATTCTAATGTAAAAGTTATCTTATATTAAATTATATACTAGAAAATAGACGTCAAAACTGCAACAAGTCCGAATACGATTCCCGGAGCGTTTGCAACCATGATAGGATAATCTCTCTTTTCCTTGAAAAATCCATAAGCAAACCATACGATACAGTTGAAGGTTGCAGCTAATGGCTGCGCAAAGCCACTCTTATTTCCGCCTAAGTTTCCCATTATTACAAAAATATATGAAACGTACATTACGATTGATAGGCAAGTTCCCATCCAACCCAGAATTGCTACTTTCTTTTGATCCATATCTTTTCTCCGCACTATCTCTGGTTACTTGCGTTCAGTACATTCTTAATCTTGTGCTGAACCATCTTTGTAATCGCATCACGACCCGGTCCCAGATACTTACGCGGGTCGAACTCTGAAGGATTCTCTATCAAAATACGACGAATCTCAGCTGTCATAGCAAGTCTCAAATCCGTATCGATGTTAACCTTACAGATTCCATACTTGGTGGACTCTCTGATCATCTCTTCGGGAACGCCCTGAGCACCCGGAATTTGTCCGCCGAATTTGTTGCATCGGTCAACGAACTCCTTCAAAACTGATGAAGCTCCGTGTAGAACTAGTGGAGTATCCGGAAGAAGGCTATGTATCTTCTTTAGTCTTTCGTAGTCAAGGTAAGGCTCACCTTTGAATTTGTATGCACCATGGCTTGTTCCTATTGCAATTGCAAGTGAGTCAACACCTGTGCGTTTTACGAACTCAACTGCTTCGTCAGGATCGGTAAATGTAGCGGAGCGCGCATCAACCTTGATGTTATCCTCAACACCGGCCAGCTTTCCGAGCTCGGCTTCTACTACAACGCCGTGAGCATGTGCATATTCAACAACCTGCTTTGTCAAAGCAATATTCTCTTCAAATGGGTGCTTGGAACCGTCAATCATAACGGAGGTGAAGCCGTCGTCAATGCATTTCTTACATATATCAAAATCCTCTCCGTGGTCGAGGTGCAAAGCGATATCAAGACCGGTGTCTTCGATAGCAGCTTCTACAAGCTTTAGCAGGTATGCAGGTTTTGCGTACTTACGAGCACCGGCAGAAACCTGAAGAATCAAAGGTGCATTCTCTATGCTTGCCGCATCCACGATACCCTGAATAATCTCCATGTTGTTGACGTTAAATGCACCAACTGCATAGTCGTTCACTAATGCTTTCTTAAACATCTCTTTTGTTGTTATAAGTGCCATTTTAATCCTCCTTTAAAATAACCGCGTGCCGATGGCGACGCGGAGACTTGAGCCTAAACTGAGGCTATTTAGATAACACTGCTTGTATGATGTCAGACTGTGACTTGCCGGCATCGAATTTATAGGTTCCCGGCATAATTGAAGTAGGGTCCAGACCTAGCTGCCTTGACAAAGCTGCAAAGTCATCGTATGACTTGAAAAGTCCTGCCTCTACTAGTCCGGCAACTGCATCTGTAGCTGATCCTGATGGAACCTTAACTGACATATTGTTCTTAAGAACTCCGTCCTTCCAAATAGTTCCGTCTTCAACGGTGCTCTTTTCGGTGCTCTTTTCGGAATCCTTATTTTCATTGTTCTTCTTATCTTTGTTGGATTTATCGTCCTTCTTATCCTTAGTCTTAGATGTGATTTTAGCTTTGTCGTCATCTGTCTTTTGGCTGGTTTGAACGGTCTGGGCAGCAACTGTCTTTGGATAACGCATTATTATATCGACGCGCCATAGAATCAAAAAAGCCGCAATAGCTAGAATGCATAGCACGATGACAATATCATTGAAATTATAGAAAAAATCTTTTAATCTTTTCAAAATGCTTGCCTCCTAAAAATCTTAGAGTTACTTATAATTTATCATATTTCACAGTTTTACACAAATACATTTTGCATAAGGTTTTGGTATGGTATATAATTATTTCGTGAAGATAATAGGAATTAATGATAATGAATCCGGTCAAAGATTGGATCGTTTTCTACGAAAATATTTGAATAATGCACCGCTTTCTCGCATATATAAATCGATAAGAAAAGATATCAAAGTTAACGGCAAAAGATGTAAGGAAGACTACATTTTGCAAGTCGGAGATGAGATGTCGCTTTACATGTCGGACGAAGAACTCGCTTCTTTATCAAAGGAGAAGCCCAGAAGTAGAGCAAAGCGACAGTTTTCGGTAGTCTATGAGGATGAGCATATCATTGCGGTAAGCAAGCCTTTTGGACTTCTTACTCATGGGGATAGTTTTGAAAAGAAAAATCATCTAGCTAACCAAGTCGTAGACTATTTGATAGAAAAGGGCGATTACAATCCGCGTTTGGAAAAATCATTTACACCGGCTCCTGTTAACCGTCTTGACAGAAACACAACAGGCATTGTGCTATTCGGTAAGAATGCACAGTCTCTAAGAGAGTTGAATAAATACATCAGGGATAGAGGCAGCATTGAGAAGTTTTATATGACAATAGTCAAGGGGGAACTTAAGGAAAAACTTCACTTACAGGACTTCATGGTCAAGGATAGGGATAAGAATGTCGCATCCATTGTGACAGAGAAGCAGGCTGCTCGCATGGGCAGTAAGGCACTCAGCATGGAAACCTTTGTTGAACCGGTGGAGTCATGCAATGGCTACACATTGGTAAAGGTGCAGATTGTGACAGGAAGAACACACCAGATAAGGCTTCATATGTCCAAGGCCGGCTACCCTGTCATCGGCGATATTAAGTATGGCGACAGGAAAGTAAATCAATTTGTTTCACACAAATTTTCATTAAACACACAGTTACTTCACGCATATGAGTTAAAATTTTTGATGGAAGATGGGCCCTTGTCATATATGAATGGTAAGGTTTTGACATGTGAATTACCTGAAGAATTTCAGAGAATATATAGAAGGTTATTTAGGGAGAAAGATGGAAAAAGAATCCAAAATCGATAACAAATTTAATACTCAGGAAGTGCCGGATCTCAAGGAATACCTGAAGAACGAGCCTCCGCTAATCGATAAGGCAAAGAGCGAAGTCGCAGCAGAAGAAGGGGCAGCTCGTCAGACTGAGGACCATCAAAACAAAAAGCAGAAGGATACAGATAAAGCAGACAGAGAGTCTGTTACAAGTGAGGATGTTGTAGAAAGCACTGAGGCAGCAGTTCAACTTTCCGGAGCACTAACAGGCGAACCAAAGAGTAAAGCACCTAGAACATCGCGCAGAGCTAAGCCGGAGAGCACTTCACAGGCCGTAAGCTCAGGGGAGCAGATGCCTTCGAGACGACGTAGAAGGCGCAATCAGAAGGCAGAAACCCCAAAGAAGACAACCGGTGCATTCGTTAGAGAATGGGGCAAGGATGTTGCCATAGCCGTTGTAATTGCAGTTATTGTTATGCAGTTCATCAAGCCGACAATTGTGAAGCAGCGCTCTATGCAGCCTAATTTCTATACAAACGATTATCTGTTCATCAGTAAGCAGTCATATAAGTTGTTTGGAGGACAGCCTCAAAGAGGTGATGTAATCGTATTTAAATCCAAACTCGAGGACGCCGAGGGTGAGACCAAGATGCTTATCAAGAGAGTAATAGGGGTGCCCGGCGACGTAATCAGTATTCACGACGGCAAGGTATATATAAACGGCAAGGAAATCGACGACAGCTATACGATGGATAGCTACACAAATGGCGATATAAAGGAGCTTGTAGTACCGGCCGATCACCTTTTCTGCATGGGTGATAACAGAGCCGTGAGCATAGATAGCAGATCCGAAAGCGTAGGACTTGTTTCCTATGATGATATTATAGGCAAGGTCGTATTCAGGGTATTCCCGCTCCGAAAGTTCGGCACGATTCACAATCCGTACAAGAATTAGAGGAGTAAAATGGCAAAAAAACAAAGAAAGCTGATAGCTAACAACAAAAAGGCTCGTCACGACTATTTCATAGAGGAGACCTTCGAGGCAGGAATTGTTCTCACAGGTACCGAGATAAAGTCTGCCCGTCTTGGCAAGGTCAGTATCAAAGAAAGCTACGCGCGAATCGAAAAAGAAGAAGTGATTATACACGGAATGAATATCAGTCCCTACGAGCAGGGAAATCGTTTCAATGTAGACCCGCTCAGACCGCGAAAGCTCCTCCTGCATAAGAGGGAGATTCGCAAGCTGATCGGTGCAACCAAGTTAAAGGGTCTAACTTTGATTCCGCTGACTATGTACATAAATGAGGCAGGTCTGGCGAAGCTTGAGATAGCCCTTGCCAGAGGTAAGAAGAACTACGACAAGAGAGAGGCTATAGCAAAGCGCGATGCTTCAAGAAATATGGAGCGCGCAATGAAACAAAGATAGATAACATAGTTGTAGGATTGACAGCCCGGTCTGCTTAATCCTGCTTTGCTAGGGTATATCATATATAAGCAAGGCGAAGCTTTGTCTCATAGATATGGGGATGTAAAGGTTTCGACGGGGGTGTAGAAGCCCGATAAGCGAGCCGTGGTTCCGGATCCACGTAAAAAGTCGGACGTTAAATATAAACGCTAAAAATAACAACAAACTCGCATTTGCTGCGTAATTAGCAGCCCGCGTGCCAATTCGGGTTCACCTATAGGCCTGATGTCGGCATCGACTATGTAGGAAAACTTTGCGGTGAGGCCCGTAGCCGTAAGGGAATAACGGGATAACTGCGGTAGTAGTCTGCTGATGAGCGGCTACCGTGGCGAAAATTTATTCATCAGATGCGCTCGGAGAAAATCGAGTGGAAATGCTTTCGGACGCGAGTTCGACTCTCGCCATCTCCACCAAAACAAGCTGCCCCGCGACTGGATTAACCAGAGCGGCGAGGCAGCTTTTTCGCTAGGGATGCCTGCGATTGATGAAACTTGTTGAAATCAGAGCAGTTGCAGCCCGAACGTGAAACACAGGCTCAGAGAGAAATTCTCAACGGGGCTTTTTTAATATATACGAATTATATACGAATTTTATCTAAAATAGATGTTGCTTTGCTTTCTTCTGCCGGATAAAAGTGGCTTTATCAATATATGGAGGATATAGAGAAATAAAGATAAGGTCGGAGTTTATGCTCCGACTATTGAATTTCACCGAAAAGTATCGTATAGTGATATAAAGAGGTGAAATAATGATAAAAACATATTCCATGATTATGGATGAGCTAAGTGAATACGGAAATCCCAAGACAAAGCTTGGCAGAATGGTGAAGAAAGGTACCTACACACAGATTATCAAAGGCCTTTATGAGACGGATGCAAAGACGGCAGGATATCTTCTTGCAGGTAGTATCTATGGGCCTTCCTATTTGTCCTTTGATTTTGCTCTTTCCTATCACGGAATGATTCCCGAGTCGGTACATGTTTTTACATGTGCGACTTTTGATAAAAAGAAAAAGCGTGCGTACGATACTCCGTTTGGTCACTTTAGCTATAGAGATGTACCGGCAAAGGTGTATCCACTTGGCATTGCGCTTGAAACGGAAGGGGAATACACCTTCCAGATTGCTACAAGAGAAAAGGCACTGTGCGACAAACTATACACTATGAAGCCGCTCACAAGTCAGAAGGGGCTTAGGACGATGTTGGAAGACAATCTAAGAATTGATATGGCTGAAATCAGAAAACTGGATGCACAGGAACTGAAAGCAATTGTAGGAGCCTATCATGCAACCAATGTGAACCTTCTATATAAGATTTATAAAAAGGAGGCAGAGAAACAATGAATACAGTGCTTGAACAGATGCTTGCAAAGTACGAATTAAATTCGGATTACGATAGAGTAAATGCGCTGAAGGAGATATTGCAGGAAATTACGCTTTGTGGGCTTAGCCGTGCCGGCTTTTTTAGAAAGGCCGCTTTTTATGGTGGAACAGCCCTGCGAATATTTTATGGACTGGATCGATTTTCAGAAGATCTGGATTTTTCTCTTAAGGAAAAAGATGAGGCGTTTGATCTGTCCCGGTGGTTTGCGGCTATTGAGAATGAGGCGGCAGCCTACGGGCTAAACTTATCGGTAGAGATGAAAAAGAAAGCAAAAGACACAGCCATAAAATCAGCTTTCTTAAAGGGAAAAACCAGGGAACATTTACTGCTCTTTTATGATGACAAGGGCATTAACGGAGGCATTTCAGGAAACGAGGCGATAAAGATAAAGTTTGAAATCGATACCCGGCCGCCTGCCGGAGCTTCCTTTGAAAAAAAGTATCGCCTTTTGCCGACTCCCTATGAAGTCAATATGTATGATGAGCCGTCCTTATTTGCCGGCAAACTACATGCGGTTATCTGCAGGAATTGGAAAAACAGAGTGAAGGGTAGAGACCTGTATGATTATGTTTTTTACATGAGCAAGAGCGCGCATGTAAATCTACCTCATTTGAGAGCAAGGTTGATTGATTCGGGTTTCATTACCGAAAATGATGCGTGCGAACTTGAGGATGTGAAAAAAATGCTCAAGAATAAGTTCAATACGATTGATTACAAGCAAGCTAGAGAAGATGTAATTCCCTTCATCAAAGATTCATCGAAAATTGACTTATGGAGTGCTGATTTCTTTAAGCAGATTACAGAAAACTTGATGGAGTAATTGTGATACCACAGTAAATTTCCGGTTGGATTTTTAGACGGGTGTTCACGCGTCGACATTAAATTTTCGTTACGGATGCTTGTGATTGAGCAGAACATGTAGTAGCCCAGATAACTTATAAATGAAAAATGTGCAGAAGTCTTCCGAGAATAAAAGAAAAATGTGCAAAACACCATTGAGAATAAAAGAAAAATGTGCAATAATACAATTGAAAATAGGATAAAAATGTGTATTAACATATGAGGGGTGATTCTCGGTGAAAAGAAAAGCAATATTTGAGTTGGAAAAATGGAAAAAGAGTGCGGATCGCAAACCGATGGTTTTAAAAGGCGCGAGGCAAGTAGGAAAAACTTGGCTTATGAAAGAGTTTGGCAAAACAAATTATGAGAATATCGCCTACCTAAATTTTGATGAAGAAGACGAGCTAAAGTCTATTTTCGAGAAAAATAAAAGTCCGAAAAGAATTATAGAATTATTGTCATTTATCGTCGGTTTTAAGATTCAGCCGGGAGAAACTTTGGTGATTTTTGATGAGATTCAGGAATGCCCTGAAGCCCTTAATGCGCTAAAGTATTTCAAAGAAAAGGCAAATGAATACCATATAATATCCGCCGGCAGCCTGCTTGGAACTTTACTTGCTCAACCTAAATCCTATCCTGTTGGGATGGTAAATATCTTGGAAATCGGACCGATGAAATTTGATGAATTCATAGAAGCAATATATCCGGACTTAAATGAATATTATAAGAACATTGATAAAGGACATGAAATAGAAGAGATCTTTCATAGCAGATTGATGGATGCCTATGACTATTATTTAATTATCGGAGGAATGCCTGAGTGCGTTGCGTCGTGGTTAGAATTTAAAGATCCGGAGAAGGTTAGAAAAATACAAGATGAGCTTATCCAGATCTATGAGAACGATTTCTCAAAGCATAATGGCAAGGTGAACAGCGGAAGACTTCTTCAGGTATTTAGGAGCATTGTATCTCAACTATCAAAACCAAATGAGAAGTTTATGTATGGTACAGTACGAAAAGGAGGGAGAGCAAGGGATTTCGAAGAAGCCATAGAATGGCTTGTATCGGCGGGGATGATAAATAGAGTTCACAATGTTTCAAATGCGGAGCATCCGCTTGCAGCGTTTGATAAATTGGATCAGTTCAAACTATTTCTATTTGATACAGGGCTTCTCAAACACATGGCAGGGATAGATAATTCGGCAATTCTTGTTAAAACAGATTATCAATTTAAAGGACCTCTTACAGAAAACTATGTTTTGCAGCAACTTAAAGGACAGTTTGGAGTTGAACCTCGTTACTATTCAGACAAAAATAATGAGATGGATTTCATCTTGCAGTATGGAATGGATATAATACCGATTGAGTGTAAAGGCGGACATAATGTATCTGCAGCTTCGCTCAAATGGTATATATCGAAGCTCCAACCTAAAGAAGCCATTCGTTTTTCAAAGAAAGGCTATAGAAAAGATGGAAAAATTACAAATTTACCTCTTTACTTGGCACCTATTACAAAAAGTTTTTTGGATCAATAAGAACATAACGAGGAGTATAAACTATGCACAACATTATAATCAGAGAAGCAATCGTTACTGATGCAGCAGCCTGCATGGAGTATTCGAGAAAGGTAGGATCTGAGACTGACAACCTATCATTTGGAGAGGGAGGCTTTCAAATTTCGCTTGAAGGTGAAAAAGAATTCTTAGAGATGATGCATGAGTCACCGCACTCGGTTTTCTATGTTGCCGTGAGAGATGATGAAGTCGTGGGTACGGTCAGCTTGAACGGTCTTCCAAGGAGAATGAGTCACCGCGCCGAACTGGGGATTACCGTTTTGAAGTCTGAATGGGGTAAGGGTCTTGGCAATAGGCTCATGGAAACTGTGATTGATTATGCTAGGGGAAGTGGTATTGAGATTGTCGAACTTGCTGTTAGGAGTGACAATGAGAGAGCGATTAGGCTTTACGAGAAGCACGGCTTTAAAGAATTTGGAGTGTATAAATCCTATTTCAAAATAGACAAAAAATACATTGATTTCAAGCTAATGAATCTATATTTAACTTAAGATAATTCATTTGACGGTGGGTAGAAAGCTATTATATAATTTTTATATAAGGGAAACAGGTGCAAGTCCTGTGCGGTCCCGCCACTGTGAGTCTAATTTTATTATGACAAGCCAGATACCTTTAACTCCATCATGCGATGTACATGGGAGTTGTGATTTTGGTGCGTAAATACGGTCGCATTTAAGCGACTTTTTTATTTTTAAAAACTAAATTATTTTATGAAAGGAACGACAAATGAAACAGAAAGGCAAAACTAGAAAATTATTAGCATTTGTTTTACTTTTTGCAATGACACTAAGCAGTGTTCAGTTCGCGTTTGCGAATACAGGAGAGAATGCGAATAACTCTGCTGCTAGTGAAAATCAGGTAAGCGAGAGAACGGCGCAGCCACGCGCGGCATCCGGTAAACCTTCTACGGTGGATGAGACCAAGAACTCTCTTGATGAGCCACATTTTGCTGTTGTTGCAATGAATAAAGAGGACGGACTCATATTTGAGCCACATAATGTCTGGGTGCTGGATAATGAACCGATATGGCTTGCACTTAAAAACAGTGGGCACAATTTTGAAAGTTTGGACTCTGAAATTAAGAAAATTGATGGCAAGGTCGGAAACTATGTCAGATATTACAATGGCGACAAGTATGATTTGAGTGGACTTGGCAAGGATGCCGGTGCACTGGTTTTCACCGAGAGGCTCGATGAAGATGTAAAAACAAAGGAATATCAAGCACTTGTTGCTCTGCTTGCTGATCATAAGAGTAAGCCTGAAGAGGAGAGGCAGTTTGACGATGTCAAGGCTGCTTATGACAAGGCTATACGAGAGCTGCCAAAGGCGGACAAAGAAAAGGCTGTAACTCTGGCAAATGATCTTAAAAGCGCATACCGGAAGTACAAGGAATGGACATCACAGGAAAAGGCAAAGGTAAGTTTTAAGGTAAGTAAGGATGGTAAGGCTGTTAACGATGCCAATGTTTCTGTTGTGAATAAGTACGGCAAGGAATTCAAGGGCACGAGCGGAGCTCCGCTTGCTTTGAACAGCGGTGAATATAAGTTTGTCGTGAGTCACGGGCAGGACGAGGTGACCGGAACTTTTACGGTAAAATCTGCGGAGAACAAGACTATCGAGGCTCCTTTGATGCTCGATAACATGATCGATGATATGAAGTTCATGTCGGGAAATCCGGGGAGGGCCGAACTAGATACTGTAAAGTCGGGATTTGATGTAAGTGTAAAGGCCTATGACGCTGATTCCGATCTCTATGCGAATATTACGCCGGGAACGGCAGTGCAGGGATATTCATGGAAGTACAAGCTTTATGCTGTTTATAAGGGCGTCTATGATGGCAGGGACTACGGTGACGAGAATGAATCAAAAAATGTAATACCGTGGTCGAGCAACAATAGAAAGCTCAAGAATGTTATAAATTACGGAATGTCGGCAGACAACTTTAAGATTAAGGTAGTTCATAAGCTGGATAGCGGTTACATGCAAAGGCAGTATTATCAGGTTAACACTCAGAGGATTCCAACGCTGAGTAAGCTGAATGTAACCGACAAAAATGGAAATGCCATACCTATTAGCTTTGACCCTGAGACTTCAAGCTATGCATTCGACACAACGGATGATAAGCTGACATTTGACCTGGCTACGCAGAGAAAAAATGCTAACGCGAGCTACGGAAGTGCCGGAGAAGGATACGTAATCAAAATTAACGATAATTTCGTTGAGGCGGGCAAGCACGAGGTAGATGCTACTCAAGGAAACGTAACTATTTCGGTAATGAACCTGAATACATATACCGAGAATACATATAGGATTGGCATTCAGAGGGTACCTAGCTATAAAGTTACGGTAAAGAAGGCAAAGGGAGTCGAAGTAAAACTTTTAAATCGTATGGGCGGCTCAATCAAGGCTGAAAAGGTCAATGATACGGAGGACATCTTTAATGTCGGAGCCGGTGACTACGAGTGGATTTCAACCATAGATAAGGACTATCACGCAAAGGCGCCAATCAAAGTTGAAGGCGGTAAAACCAACACCTTTGAGGCAAAGACTCCGGTAAAGGAAGCTTTGATAAAGTCACTTGCAACAGCGAGAAACTATAATGCAAGCAAACCTAACCCATACAAGGAAGCGAACGGAAAGACCTTTGACTGGAAGGATCACAGCTATAAGTATGTGGTTCCGGACTACTCGAGCATCTTTGATGTAAAGGTTGAAAAAGCTGATAGTGATGTCACAATTTCCAGAGGCGACTACACTACCTACGATGGAACAAAGATAAAGGCTGAGAAATGGCTAAGTGGCGTTAATACGCAGAAAATCAGCAAGTTTATTAATGTCGGCGGACTCAATAATTCCGTGAATATGACAGCATCAAAGACCTCCGGCAATGTAACATACTATCAGGAATACAAGATTAGCACAGCGAGAAGTACATCGCTTCATTCACTTGATATCACAGATAACTTCGGAAAGGCTGTAGAACTTTATGCGAATGGAAAGACAGGCTATAGCGATACTGTAAACAAGTATCAGACCGAGGTTGCTAGCGATGTAAGCTCAATTGATCTAAGCTTTACCTTCCCGGGAGAAGACGAAAGTGAAGAGCTTGTCGGCAAGTATGTTGCGAAGATTCGCGGCAAGGAATATGTCCGCACGCAAGACGGTAAGGCCATCAAAGTGAAGCTTGAGCTTGACAAAAACAAATCCGAGGAAGATGTTGAAATCGAGGTTGTAAACACGGAGACAGGAAATGTTAGCAATAAGTACACTGTAAAGGTTACGAAGAGACAGCCTGTATCTGTGAGATTTAACACCAATCCTAAGGATTCACGCATAAGCCTAAAGAACGAGAAGAGCGGTAAGGCCGTAAGTCCTGAGGCTGATGGAAGTTTCCTGCTCGTAAAGGGAACGTCCTATACATATACCATTACACATGCTGATTACCTCTCTCAGTCAAAGAGATTTAAGCAGGAAGATCAGACTGAGATAAATGTTACCTTGATTAAGGCTCCCGTAAATACGAAGCTAAACAAGAATCTCAAGGCGGAGTGGCCAAATTTCAGATACGATACAAACAACAACGGCGTGCTGAACTATCCGCTTCCGAGAAATTCTTCAGAAACAGCCTTATACTGGGCAACAAAATTCGGAACAGCTGACATGTACGGCTCGCTCGGATGCCCAATCATGGTAGATGGATACATATATAACTATTCGGGAACAACACTCCTGAAATTCGATTCTTTTACAGGAGAAATCGTAAAAACTGCACCTATGAAGAAGAAGTCTTCATTTGCTATAAACTCGCCTACTTATGCAGAGGGTATGATTTTCGTAGGATTGGAGGATGGAACGATTCAGGCCTTTGATGCAGAGACTCTGGAGTCTCTGTGGATCTATGAAGCGCCTCACGGCGGACAGCCAAACTGCCCTATTACATACAAGGACGGCTATATATATACAGGCTTCTGGGTTGGTGAGGAAAGCAGAGCGGATTTTGTTTGCCTATCTGTTACGGACGAGGATCCGACAAGAAAGGACGAAGTCAAGTCGGCTTCATGGGTTCACGAGGGAAGCGGCTACTACTGGGCAGGTGCCTATGTAGGAAACGGTAATTCCGGCGAAATAGAGATTGCATCAAAGCAGGCCAGAACCTATGTAGTTGTAGGTTCAGATGATGGCAAGAGTACGGGAAAAGCTTACGGAGAGCTTCTTTCACTTGATCCGATAAACGGAAGGGTAATCGATTCAATCAAGGATACCTTTATTGGTGATATCAGAAGCACAATAATGTTCGATAAGGATACTGCCAGGTACTACTTTGTTACAAAGGGCGGATATTTCTGCTCAGTTAAACTAAACGAGGACGGAAGCTTTGATAGAAGTTCAATCAAAACTCTCTCTCTCCTGCCAAAGAACTACCAAAAGTACCTATCAGGCAGCTCAAAATCATACATACCTATGAGCTCATCTACACCTGTAATACATAATGGAAGAGCATATATTGGAGTCGCCGGAAGCGGCAATTTCTCAGCATATAGCGGACACAATATCTCGGTAATCGATCTGAAGAGCAACACCATTGCCTACTCGATCGAGACTAGAGGATATCCACAGGCTAGCAGCTTGCTGACTACAGCCTACGAGAAGGATGATCAGAGTGTATATGTATACTTCTTTGAGAACCTGACACCGGGAAAGATGAGAGTTATTAAAGATAAGCCGGGTCAGACTGAGCCTTCTGAGGTTGAAATCGAGAAAACTAACGACCAGAAAGAACATACGGTTGCGCCAACGCTTTTCACACCGTCAGGTGCTCATGCGCAGTATGTAATTTGTAGCCCTATAGCTGATGAGTACGGAAATATTTATTTCAAGAATGATTCATCACATATGTTCATGATAGGACCTACAATCAAGGAGATTAGGATTACGAGCAAGCCAAAGAAGACTGAGTACACAGTGGGAGATACTTTTGATCCTACCGGGCTTAAGGTAGAAGCTGTATATAGCACCGGTAAGACCAGAGATATAACAAAGTATCTGGATTACAACAAGAGTCCGCTTACATTGGATGATGAGGACTTCGAAATTAGATTAAAAACAGGCTCTAGAATGTATCAGGATAAAGATGGAAAGACTGATGTCACATATACTCCACCAACTGCATTCCTAGACCTGACAATAAAGCTTAAGAATAAAGATGACCCATCAAAGGAGCCAGTAAGACTAGCAGGCTCTGACAGATACGAAACATCAATCAAGGTAGCCCAAGAGCTTAAGAAAACGATGAATGTCGATAAGTTTGATGCAGCT
>ERZ773042.274-NODE-274-length-38783-cov-27.134063_pt1 | contig 38783 bp, 42 predicted proteins | sample MGYA00511664_ERZ773042 | MGnify/ENA primary metagenome ERZ773042 (study PRJEB29015, sample SAMEA2737984) | human oral metagenome | biome: human oral; feature: human-associated habitat; material: dental | place: China | collected 2036 ... | reverse complement strand
TGACTGGGGCGGTCGCCTCCTAAAAGGTAACGGAGGCGCCCAAAGGTTCCCTCAGACTGGTTGGAAATCAGTCGCAGAGTGTAAAGGTATAAGGGAGCTTGACTGCGAGAGCTACAACTCGAGCAGGGACGAAAGTCGGGCTTAGTGATCCGGTGGTTCCGCATGGAAGGGCCATCGCTCAACGGATAAAAGCTACCCTGGGGATAACAGGCTTATCTCCCCCAAGAGTTCACATCGACGGGGAGGTTTGGCACCTCGATGTCGGCTCGTCGCATCCTGGGGCTGTAGTCGGTCCCAAGGGTTGGGCTGTTCGCCCATTAAAGCGGCACGCGAGCTGGGTTCAGAACGTCGTGAGACAGTTCGGTCCCTATCCGTCGCGGGCGTAGGAAATTTGAGAGGATCTGCTCCTAGTACGAGAGGACCAGAGTGGACTTACCGCTGGTGTACCAGTTGTCTTGCCAAAGGCATCGCTGGGTAGCTATGTAGGGAAGGGATAAACGCTGAAAGCATCTAAGTGTGAAACCCACCTCAAGATGAGATTTCCCATAACGCAAGTTAGTAAGAGCCCTGAGAGAAGATCAGGTTGATAGGTTAGGAGTGGAAGTGTGGCGACACATGGAGCGGACTAATACTAATAGCTCGAGGACTTATCCAAAACTAAGTAGTGAAGGCGTAAAGAATTCTGTATGAAAATAGGAAACTGAAGCAGAGTCAGAATGACTCAAGACAGTTTATCTTTTTCACTAAGAATTTAGCCTGAGCACAATTTCATTGAGCACAGCGTTCAAAAAGTATTGTTAGAAATGAGTAGTTATTCAATTTTGAGTAGATTAGATACTCAATAGTTAAGTGACGATAGCCTAGGAGATACACCTGTACCCATGCCGAACACAGCAGTTAAGCCCTAGAACGCCGGAAGTAGTTGGGGGTTGCCCCCTGTGAGATATGGAAGTCGCTTAGCTTTTATCCGCCATAGCTCAGTTGGTAGTAGCGCATGACTGTTAATCATGATGTCGTAGGTTCGAGTCCTACTGCCGGAGTTATATCTATAAGTAAGACAAGAGTTTCTTGTCTTTTTTTATTTCCTATATAATAATTTGAAAAAGCTTGAAGATTATACTTCAAGCTTTTTGTGTTTATAAAAAAATGCTTCATAAAGCGCTTTAATGGCAGCTTTTTCTTGTTCAGAATTTACTACAAGCATGATAGAAACTTCGCTAGATCCTTGTGAAATCATTTGGATATTAATTTTATTATCTGATAGAGCCTTTGTAGCAGTTGCAGTTAGACCGATATGGCTTTTCATTTGCTCACCTACAATCATTATGATAGATAAGCCATGTTCAATTTCTGCATGATCGACTTCAATTTTTTGTCTTAGTTGCCGGAGTATTTCTTCTTCTTTTATTGGTGTTAGTTCGCTTTCTCTTAGAATGATTGATAAATCATCAATACCAGTAGGCATGTGTTCCCAACGAATATTCAATTCTTCCAAAATTTGGAGAACTTTCCGACCAAAGCCGACTTCACGGTTCATCAAATATTTGGACATGTTAATACTAACAAAGTTTGAATCACCAGCAATTCCTACAACAGGGATGGCTTTGTCGGTATGATTTAAAATAATCTTTGTTCCTGGATGATTTGGGTTATTCGTATTTTTAATTACTAAAGGAATTTTACCACGGTAGGCTGGGATAAGAGCTTCATCGTGAAGAACGCTAAAACCTGCATATGCTAACTCTCGCATTTCACGATAGGTTAACTCAGGAATAGAGTCTGGTTCGTGAATAATACCAGGATGGGCTGCAAAAATGCCATCTACATCTGTGAAGTTTTCGTATAGGTCAGCTTTAACTCCCGCTGCGATGATTGAGCCTGTTATGTCAGAGCCCCCTCTTGAGAAAGTGCAGATTTGATTATCTTTAGTTACACCAAAGAATCCAGGTATTACAAGTACTTCTTCAAAGTTGGTTAATTCTTCAATTTTATCGTAGCTAGAGGGCAAAATTCTTGCGTTTCCAGGCTCGCTACTGACAACTATTCCTGCATCTTTAGGATGAATATAACGGGCATTAAGGCCGTTTTTATTAAAGAATGCAGCAACCAGCTTGGCGTTATTGTTCTCTCCAGCTGCTAAAAAGCTATCATAAAGAAAGAGATTATCTTCGATTGGTAAGGTAGCCAGATTTAAAATACTCTTTGTTATTTTTTCTAGTACAACAGGTTTGAGCTTTAATTCTTCGATCATTTGGGCATATCGATTAATGATCCATTCTTGGTGTGGGGTGACATTACCTTCTTCAACGTAAGCTCGATAATATTTGATTAGTGCATCTGTTACCTTGGTATCCGCTTGATCTCTTTTTCCTGGTGCAGAAACAACTACAAACTTTCGCTCAGAATCAGATTTTACAATATTTAAAACTTTTTCTAATTGAGTTGCAGAGGCAAGTGAACTACCACCAAATTTGACAACTTTCATATTTTCTCCTAAAGGGTTTTGTTATTATTCAAACAATTGTAATATTGCTTCTTTACATTATAGCAAATATCAAGCATAGTGTCAGTTTTTTTAGGAGTAAAAAGTGGAAAAGACGAACTATTGCTTTATTCTATCAGATTTTATTTTGAGAAAATATAGTTTTATGCTAGAATATTCTAAAAGCAATTATTTGACATTCAAAATATTTGTATATCAAATGAAGTTGCAAAGATAGAATTTGGAGAAGTTGTATGACATTTACAAATATTTTATATGAAGTTCTAGACGAAGTAGCTGTACTCACCCTTAATCGACCAGAGGTTTCTAACGGATTTAATATTCCAATGTGCCAAGAAATTTTAGAAGCAATTTCATTGGCTGCGTCAGACAATAGTGTAAAAATCTTGCTTATCAAGGCAAATGGGAAAGTTTTTTCAGTAGGAGGCGATTTGGCAGAAATGCAGCGTGCTGTTGATGCAGATGATATTCAATCCTTGGTGAAGATTGCGGAGTTAGTAAATGTTATTTCTTTCGAGATGAAGAAATTACCTAAGCCAGTCATCATGAGTGTTGATGGACCTGTTGCAGGTGCTGCTGCTAATATGGTCGTTGCTGCTGATTTTTGTATTGCAAGTGAAAAGGCTCGATTTATTCAGGCTTTCGTTGGAGTTGGATTAGCCCCAGATGCGGGAGGATTGTATTTACTAACTCGTGCTATTGGTGTAACTCGTGCAACCCACCTTGTCATGACTGGTGAGGCTTTGACAGCTGAAAAAGCTTTGGAATATGGGATTCTTTATCGACTTTGTGAATCTGAAAAGTTGGAGAAAACAACAGAACAACTAATCAAAAAACTAAAACGTGGTTCAGGAAATTCGTATAAAGCAATGAAAGAAATGATTTGGGAAAGTCAATTTTCTGATTGGGAAGAATATGCTGAATTGGAATTGCACTTACAAAAGTCGTTAGCTTTCACCGAAGATTTTAAAGAAGGGGTCTGTGCTTATTCAGAAAAGCGTCGTCCTAAATTTCAAGGAAAATAATATCTACTTAATTGAAATGATATAAATTGAAAAAAAGTAAATCATTTTCAAAAAGAGCTTGCAAAAATATTTGGACTTTGATATAATTTGATAGTCAAATGTTTTGATGCTTGAATATTTATAAAGGGGGATGGATGATTGAATTACCAATTAGTAAATGATTATTTGACGTCGATTTTTAATAATGTATTGGTGATTGAAGAGTCCAGTTTGCGGGGCAGTCGCTTCAATGACGTCTCTATCAAAGAAATGCATACGATTGATGTTATTGGCGAAACTCCCAATGCAACTCCTAGTGACATTTCTAGAGAGCTTATGGTGACTCTAGGAACTGTGACAACGAGCTTAAATAATCTAGAGCGAAAAGGGTATGTAGAACGAACTCGTTCTGATATTGATCGTCGTGTGGTTCATTTAAGTTTGACGAGAAATGGTCGTCTTTTGTATCGTTTGCATCGACGGTTTCATCATTCAATGCTAGACAAGATTATTGCTGGTATGAGCAGGGATGAGATTCAGGTCATGCAAAAAGGCCTGAAAAATCTTTATCAGTTTCTTGAGGACTTAAAATAATGAAATTTGCAAAAATCAGTCAAGTTGCTCATTATGCGCCTGAGCAAGTCGTTACGAATGATGATTTAGCCCAAATCATGGATACAAGTGATGAATGGATTTCAAGTCGGACAGGAATCAAAAAGCGTCATATTTCTCATCATGAATCGACAAGCGATTTAGCTACAAGAGTTGCCTTAGATTTGCTGAAAAAGTCAGGAATTTCTGCTCAAGATCTTGATTTTATTATTGTTGCTACTATTACGCCAGATTCATTGATGCCATCAACAGCTGCTCGTGTTCAGGCTAATATTGGGGCAAAGAAAGCATTTGCTTACGATTTAGTAGCTGCTTGTAGTGGCTTTGTATTTGCTCTTTCGACAGCTGAAAAGCTCATATCTTCAGGTGCTTATCAGAAGGGGTTGGTTATTGGAAGCGAAACCTTATCAAAGGTTGTAGATTGGTCTGATCGAGGCACTGCGGTCTTGTTTGGTGATGGTGCGGGTGGCGTCTTGCTGGAAAGCACTTCTGATCAACATTTTCTTGCAGAAATCCAGAAAACGGATGGTTCTCGTGGAGAAAGTCTCACTTCTTGCCTAATGGGTCTGCAATCGCCTTTTGCGCAGACTGAGGATGATGAAAAATATTTGACAATGGATGGTAGGGCAATTTTTGATTTTGCTATTCGAGATGTTGCTCAGTCCATTAAAGATACGATTGAAGCTAGTCCGCTGGAAGTGGATGGAATAGATTATTTCTTGCTCCATCAGGCCAATGATCGTATTTTGAATAAAATAGCGAAAAAGCTTGGTGTTTCAAGAGATAAAATTCCAGCTAATATGATGGAATATGGAAATACCAGTGCAGCTAGTATCCCTATTTTACTTTCTGAGTGTGTCGAGCAAGGCCTTGTTAAGCTAGATGGAAGTCAGAAAATTTTATTATCTGGTTTCGGTGGAGGTTTGACATGGGGAACACTTATTGTTACAATTTAGTTAATCATGTGGTTTTCACATATTAAAAAATATTTTTATTTTAAAGGAGTCTATCATGGCAGTATTTGAAAAAGTACAAGAAATTATTGTAGAAGAACTTGGTAAAGAACCATCAGAAGTTACTCTTGAGTCAACTTTCGATGATCTTGAAGCAGATTCACTTGACTTGTTCCAAGTTATCTCAGAAATCGAAGATGCATTTGACATCCAAATCGAAACTGAGGAAGGTTTGAATACTGTAGGTGACTTAGTTGCTTACGTTGAATCAAAAACTAAATAAGAAAAAGTAAATGGGGCTGAGAATACGTTCTCGCCCTCTTTTAAAGAAGACGAATTTGAGGTGGCAGTCTTGACTGTCTTTTATCTCTTCTAATGTTTAAAAGAAAACAACAGGTAGAGTAAAGATTCGATGAAGTCAAGATGGCCGGGGTGGAACGAAAAAGTCTGTTTAAATGATTTTTTATCCACTCCCTCTTGTTTAGGTAATAGTTTGACTGTCAAAGTATAGAAAACACCTATTTTTAAGAGAATCAAGCTATTACTTAAGCAATGATAAAAGGAAGGTATTATGCAAACACGAATTACAGAATTACTAAATATTAAATATCCTATTTTCCAAGGTGGAATGGCCTGGGTAGCAGATGGAGACTTAGCTGGTGCTGTTTCTAAAGCAGGTGGTTTAGGAATTATCGGTGGAGGCAACGCTCCTAAAGAAGTTGTTAAAGCAAATATTGATAAAATTAAGTCTTTGACTGATAAGCCTTTTGGAGTGAATATCATGCTTTTATCACCTTTCGTGGATGACATTGTTGACTTGGTCATTGAAGAAGGCGTAAAAGTAGTGACAACTGGTGCAGGCAATCCAAGTCGGTATATGGCTCGTTTTCATGAAGCTGGTATTACAGTCATTCCAGTGGTACCAAGTGTGGCCCTCGCTAAAAGAATGGAAAAAATTGGCGCAGATGCTGTCATTGCTGAGGGAATGGAAGCCGGAGGTCATATTGGTAAATTGACAACGATGGCACTTACTCGTCAAGTTGTAGAAGCAGTAAACATTCCCGTTATTGCAGCTGGAGGTATCGCGGATGGTTCAGGTGCAGCTGCTGGCTTTATGTTAGGAGCAGAAGCAGTTCAGTTAGGAACTCGCTTTGTAGTTGCTAAGGAATCAAACGCTCATCAAAATTATAAAGACATGATTTTGAAGGCACGCGATATTGATACAACAATTTCAGCTCAACATTTTGGTCATGCAGTCCGTGCTTTGAAAAATAAGCTGACAAGGGATTTTGAAAAAGCAGAAAAAGAAGCCTTCAAACAAGAAAATCCAGATTTAACAGTATTCGAAAATCTTGGTGCGGGTGCCTTAGCAAATGCAGTTGTCCGTGGAGATGTTGAAAATGGTTCGGTCATGTCAGGACAAATTGCTGGTCTGGTCAGTAAGGAAGAAACTGTTGAAGAAATTTTGAAAGATGTTTACTATGGTGCTGCTGAAAGAATTCAGCAAGAAGCTAAACGTTGGGCAGGAGTAACTAGAAATGACTAAAAAAGCCTTTCTGTTCGCTGGTCAGGGGGCACAGTACCTTGGTATGGGACGTGAGCTCTATGATCAATATGACGTGGTGAAATCAACTTTTGAGGAAGCTAGTCAAATTTTAGGCTATGATGTGCGTGATTTGATTGATAATGATGAAGAAAAACTGAATCAGACCCGCTATACCCAGCCAGCAATTTTGACTACATCTCTGGCCATTTACCGTTTGTTAATTCAAGAAGGAATCCATCCTGATATGGTTGCTGGTCTTTCTTTAGGAGAATACTCAGCTTTGGTGGCTTCTGGAGCCTTAGATTTTCAGAGTGCCCTAGCTTTGGTTGCTAAGCGTGGAGCCTTTATGGAGGAAGCTGCTCCAGCAGGTTCTGGTAAAATGGTAGCAGTTCTTAATGCTGATTTAGATCTGATAGAGAATGCATGTAAAAAGGCTAGTGCGCTTGGTGTAGTGTCTCCAGCTAACTATAATACACCTAGCCAGATTGTAATTGGTGGAGAAGCTGAAGCAGTGGATAAAGCTGTAGAGCTTTTGCAAGAAGCTGGGGTAAAGAGATTGATTCCACTCAACGTATCAGGACCTTTCCATACTGCTTTATTGAAGTCAGCTAGTGATTTATTAGCTGTAGCTTTAGAAAATGTCAATTTTTCTGACTTCCAAGTTCCCCTAGTAGGGAATACAGAAGCTAGTGTCATGGAAAAGGAACGAATCAAGGAGCTATTAACACGTCAAGTGATGGAGCCAGTTCGCTTTTATGATAGTATTGCCAGAATGCAAGAAGCTGGTGTAACAGAGTTTATCGAGATTGGTCCAGGAAAAGTTCTGTCTGGATTTGTAAAAAAGATTGATAAGTCTGCTGCTATTTATCAAGTTGAAGATCAAGCTAGTTTGACACAACTTCTGGAAAAATGAGGAAACAATATGGAATTAAAAGATAAGAACGTATTGATTACAGGCTCCACTCGGGGAATTGGTCTTGCTATTGCCCATAAATTTGCTAGTCTTGGAGCTAATATTATTTTAAATGGACGTGGAGAAGTCTCAGAGGACGTCTTGGCAGAGTTTAAAGACTATCCTGTGAAGGTTTTTGCGGTTACTGGGGATGTTTCAGATAGCGCTGATGCAAAGCGTATGGTAGAAGAAGCAACTTTGGCTATGGGTTCAGTTGATGTTTTGGTTAATAATGCAGGAATTACTAAAGATAAACTCATGCTTAAATTGACTGAGGAAGATTTTGAACAAGTACTAAAGGTTAATTTGACTGGTGCATTTAACATGACGCAAGCTGTTTTAAAACCAATGACTAAGGCGCGTCAGGGAGCTATTATCAATATGTCTAGCGTTGTCGGTTTGACAGGAAATATTGGACAGGCAAACTATGCTGCCTCTAAAGCAGGCTTGATTGGCTTTTCTAAGTCAGTAGCTCGTGAGGTTGCAGCTCGTAATATTCGCGTCAATGTGATTGCTCCAGGATTTATTGAATCTGATATGACTGATGGTTTGCCAGAAAAAATTAAAGAAGCTTCTCTGGCTCAAATACCAATGAAACGTTTTGGTAATACTGAGGAAGTTGCAGATGTTGCAGTCTTTCTTGCCAGTCAGGAATACTTAACAGGTCAAGTGATCACTATTGATGGTGGCTTGACAATGCAATAATTTAGTAAAAGTATAGAAAAAATCTACTTAGAATGCATCTTATTTGCAATTTTCTAAGTTTAAATCTTACCGTAAAAAGGAGTGTTGAGATGAAACTAAATCGTGTTGTAGTAACTGGCTATGGCCTAACTTCCCCAATTGGGAATACACCAGAAGAATTTTGGACTAGCCTTAAGGAAGGAAAAATTGGTATTGGGCCAATTACTAAGTTTGACCACAGTGAATTTGCTGTTCATAATGCTGCTGAGGTTCAAGATTTTCCTTTTGATAAATACTTCATTAAAAAAGACACTAACCGTTTTGATAATTATTCACTGTATGCTCTTTATGCTGCAGAGGAAGCTGTAAATCATGCTGGTCTTGACGTGGAAGCTATTGATAAAGATCGTTTTGGTGTTATCGTTGCTTCAGGTATCGGTGGTATTAAGGAAATTGAAGATCAAGTTATCCGCTTGCACGAAAAAGGTCCAAAACGGGTGAAACCAATGACACTTCCAAAAGCCTTGCCAAATATGGCTTCTGGGAATGTTGCTATGCGCTTTGGTGCCAATGGTGTTTGTAAGTCCATTAATACAGCGTGTGCCTCATCTAACGATGCAATTGGAGATGCCTTCCGTTCTATTAAATTTGGTTTCCAAGATGTGATGTTAGTTGGTGGTTCTGAAGCTTCCATCACTCCTTTTGCTATTGCTGGTTTCCAAGCTTTGACTGCCCTATCAACTACAGAAGATCCAACTCGAGCCTCTATCCCATTTGATAAAGACAGAAATGGTTTTGTTATGGGAGAAGGTTCCGGTATGTTAGTGCTGGAAAGCTTAGAACATGCTGAAAAGCGTGGTGCAACAATTCTGGCTGAGGTTGTGGGTTATGGAAATACTTGTGATGCTCATCACATGACGTCACCTCATCCGGAAGGACTTGGTGCGATTAAAGCTATTAAACTAGCATTAGAAGAAGCTGAAATTAAGCCTGAAGATGTAGCCTATGTTAATGCCCATGGAACTTCTACTCCTGCCAATGAAAAAGGAGAAAGTGGTGCAATTGTATCTGTATTAGGCAAAGATGTAGCTGTTTCTTCAACTAAGTCCTTTACAGGGCATTTGCTTGGAGCTGCTGGAGCAGTGGAAGCTATTGCGACTATCGAGGCAATGCGCCATAGCTTTGTGCCAAAAACTGCAGGAACTCAAGAATTGTCTGATTACATTGAAGCCAATGTCATTTTTGGTCAAGGAAAAGAGCAGGAAATCCCTTATGCTATTTCCAATACATTTGGTTTTGGTGGCCATAATGCTGTTCTTGCCTTTAAACGTTGGGAGGCATAATAACTTATGAATATCAATGAAATTAAAGATTTGATGGCACAGTTTGACCAATCAAGTTTGCGGGAATTTTCGTATAAAAATCAACAAGATGAACTGACATTCAGTAAAAACGAAGGAAGAATTGTACCTCAAGAGGTTAATGCAAGTCCTCTTCCTACAGCTACACCAGTAGCTCCAATTGCTCCAGCTCCTCAGGTTGAAGTAGTTGTTGAACAGCAAGAAGTTCCTGCTGAAGCAGCACCGGCACCAATCGCGACTGAAGGTGATGTTGTGGAAAGTCCTTTGGTTGGAGTAGCCTATTTAGCAGCCGGACCAGATAAACCTGCTTTTGTGAACGTAGGTGACCAAGTGAAAAAAGGACAAACCTTGATGATTATTGAGGCCATGAAAGTGATGAACGAAGTGCCTTCTCCTAAAGATGGTGTTGTCACTGAAATTTTAGTTCAAAATGAAGAAATGGTTGAATTTGGGAAAGGTCTGGTACGCATTAAATGATCGATATCAATGCAATAAAAGAGGCGCTTCCGCATCGTTATCCAATGTTGTTGGTGGATCGTGTATTAGAAGTTAGCGAAGATGAGATTGTTGCTTTAAAAAATGTGACAATTAATGAACCATTCTTTAACGGACATTTTCCACAGTATCCAGTCATGCCAGGTGTTTTGATTATGGAAGCTTTGGCTCAGACTGCGGGGGTATTGGAATTATCTAAAGAAGAAAACAAAGGCAAATTAGTTTTTTATGCGGGAATGGATAAGGTCAAATTTAAGAAACAAGTTGTTCCAGGTGATCAGCTTATCATGACTGCTAAATTTGTGAAACGTCGTGGTACCATTGCGGTTGTTGAGGCTAAAGCAGAAGTAGATGGCAAACTCGCAGCTAGTGGCACCTTGACATTTGCTATTGGCCAATAGAAAAGGGAGATTTCACCATGTTTCGTAAAATATTGATTGCTAACCGTGGGGAAATTGCGGTCAGAATTATTCGTGCGGCTCGAGAGTTGGGGATTGCTACAGTAGCAGTTTATTCAACAGCTGATAAAGAAGCCCTTCATACCTTATTGGCAGATGAAGCTATTTGTATTGGCCCTGCTAAGTCTACTGATTCTTATCTCAATATGAATGCTGTGCTTTCAGCGGCTGTTCTGACAGAAGCTGAAGCTATTCACCCTGGTTTTGGATTTTTGAGTGAAAATTCTAAGTTCGCAACCATGTGTGAAGAAGTTGGTGTGAAATTCATCGGTCCTTCTGGGGCAATCATGGATATGATGGGCGATAAGATTAATGCTCGTGCACAGATGATTAAGGCTAATGTTCCAGTTATTCCAGGATCTGACGGAGAAGTTTTTACTGCTGAAGAGGCTTTGGAAGTTGCTGAAAAAATTGGCTACCCTGTTATGCTTAAGGCTTCTGCTGGAGGTGGCGGAAAGGGAATCCGTAAGGTTGAAAAGGCTGAAGATTTGGTAGCGGCTTTTGAGTCTGCTTCTAGCGAGGCTAAGGCTGCCTTTGGGAATGGCGCTATGTATATGGAGCGTGTTATTTATCCCGCTCGTCATATTGAAGTGCAGATTTTGGCTGACCAGCATGGACATGTCGTCCATCTGGGAGAGCGTGACTGCTCGCTCCAGCGTAATAATCAAAAGGTCTTAGAAGAAGCTCCATCAGTGGCTATCGGGAAAACTCTCCGTCAAAAGATTGGAGATGCGGCTGTACGAGCAGCTCAATCAGTGGGATATGAAAATGCTGGAACAATTGAGTTTCTCTATGATGAAAATAAAGGTGAATTCTACTTTATGGAAATGAACACTCGTGTTCAAGTAGAACACCCTGTAACAGAATTTGTTACTGGCGTAGATATTGTTAAGGAACAGATTCGCATTGCTGATGGCCAAGAACTTTCTTTCACGCAGGATGATATTGAAATTCACGGTCATGCTATCGAGTGCCGGATCAATGCTGAAAATCCAGCCTTTAATTTTGCCCCAAGTCCAGGTAAGATCTCAAACCTCTATTTGCCTAGTGGTGGGGTCGGTCTTCGTGTGGACTCAGCTGTTTATCCAGGTTACACCATTCCTCCATACTATGATAGTATGATTGCTAAAATCATTGTTCATGGGGAAAATCGTTTTGACGCTTTGATGAAGATGCAACGAGCTCTTTATGAATTGGAAATCGATGGTGTATTAACCAACAGTGAGTTTCAGTTAGATTTAATTTCAGACCCTCAGGTTATTGCAGGGGATTATGATACAGCCTTCTTAATGGAGAAATTTCTCCCTGCTTACCAAGAAAGCTTAAAAGAAGATAAATAAACCCTTTCCTAAAACGATAGAAGCTAAGCTTCATGAAAGGGAAAACGTAGTAATAAAGGAGTAAATGATGGCTTTATTCTCCAAAAAGGATAAATATATCCGGATCAATCCTAATCGTTCATATAGGGGACTGCCTCAACAAAAACCGGAGGTACCGGATGAGCTCTTTTCGAAATGTCCTGGTTGTAAGCATACCATTTACCAAAAAGATTTAGGTAGCGATCGTGTTTGTCCTAATTGTGGTTATACTTTCCGTATTACAGCACTTGAGCGACTTGCTTTAACTGTAGATGAAGATACCTTTGAAGAATTATTTACAGGCATTGAAACGAAAGATCCATTGAATTTTCCTAATTATAAGGACAAATTGGCCCAAATGCGTGAAAAAACTGGCTTGGATGAAGCTGTCTTAACAGGAACTGCCTCCATCAAAGGACATAAAACAGCTTTGGGAATAATGGACTCAAACTTTATCATGGCTTCAATGGGAAGTGTAGTTGGAGAGAAAATCACACGCTTGTTTGAATATGCAACTGAACTTCGCTTACCAGTAGTCTTGTTTACAGCTTCTGGAGGGGCACGTATGCAGGAAGGGATTATCAGTCTCATGCAGATGGCTAAAATTTCAGCGGCAGTACAAAGACATTCTAAAGCAGGTTTGTTTTATCTGACGATTTTGACAGACCCTACTACTGGTGGGGTAACGGCATCATTTGCAATGGAAGGTGACATTATTTTAGCGGAACCTCAAAGTCTTGTTGGATTTGCTGGTCGTCGAGTTATTGAATCCACTGTTCGTGAAAATTTGCCAGATGGTTTTCAAAAGGCAGAATTTCTCTTGGAACATGGTTTTGTAGATGCTATTGTTAAACGAGCGAAATTAAGAGATAAGATTGCTAAATTGTTGGAATTTCATGGAGGGCAGCAATGACAAAGATTACTCGGATTGTAAGAGAAGCGAGAGATCAGACTAGGCTGACGGCTCTTGATTATGCCAAGGCAATTTTTGATGATTTCATTCAATTGCATGGAGATCGCTCTTTTCGAGATGATGGAGCTGTGATTGGAGGCATCGGTAGCCTAGACGGCCGTCCAGTGACTGTTATTGGAATTCAAAAAGGGAAGAATCTTCAAGATAATCTAAAACGGAATTTCGGTCAGCCTCATCCTGAAGGGTATCGTAAAGCTTTGCGCCTAATGAAGCAGGCAGAAAAATTTGGTCGCCCAATCGTTACTTTTATCAATACTGCTGGAGCTTATCCAGGTGTTGGAGCAGAAGAGCGTGGCCAAGGTGAAGCTATTGCTCGAAACCTGATGGAGATGAGTGATCTGAAAGTACCGATTATTGCCATTATTATTGGTGAAGGTGGTTCTGGAGGGGCCTTGGCTCTAGGAGTGGCTAATCGAGTTTGGATGTTAGAGAATTCAATTTATGCAGTTTTGAGTCCAGAAGGCTTTGCTTCTATCTTGTGGAAGGATGGTAGTAGAGCCATGGAAGCTGCTGAGTTAATGAAAATAACATCCCACGAACTTTTGCAAATGGAGATTGTTGATAAGGTCATTGAGGAAACAGGTTTAAGCAATCAGGATTTGATTACTTCTATCAAACAAGAACTTTTAGTTGAATTAGAACAACTTTCTTCATGGAGCGTGGAAGAATTGGTCGACCAACGTTATCAGCGTTTTAGAAAATATTAAGAAGCTTTTTTAAAGACCAAGATATTCTTGTCTTGGTCTCTTTTTACAAATTATTAGTCTACAATCTAACTATTTTGCCTAAAATCAGATGGCTTTTGCTTAGAGAAGGAGAAGTCAAATGGAAAAAAATCGTTTGTACATTATCATTGCGTCAGTAGCAGTAATAATTGGAAGTGTTTTGCCTTGGGGGACTGTAAACCTAGGTGGATTTGGTGGTTTAAGTGTTTCAGGAATTGAAGGGGATGGGAAGATTATTATAATTTTAGCCATCGGAGCTATTGTCTTAGCTATTCTTAAAGATCGCACTCAGCCTTTGATTAAAAACTTTGCTCTGGGAGTTATTGAGACAGCTATTTCTATTTATGCCCTGTTTCGCTTAGGCGATATGAGTGCTAATTTTGGTTATGGTGGTTATGGTATTTCAGTTGGTATAGGTTTGTACTTGACTTCAATTGCTTCAATTGCAACATTTGTTTTAGGATTAATGGCTTTCTCAGGAGGAAAGATTTCAAAAGAAACCTTGACAGATGCAGCCAATGTAAGTAAGGAATTTGCTCAAACTGTTGGCCGTGTAACTTCTGCAACAGTGAAAACGGCTGTAAATGAAATCAAAAAAGAAACCGATCAGCCAAAAGATACAGAAACACCTGCTTCAGTTGAAGAATCTAAAAAAGTAGAAGCAGATGAAAATAAAAAAGAGCCCACAAAGCTAGTAATAGAAGAAACAGTTGAAAAGCAGGTTCAGGCTGAACCAACAGTGGAAGAGGAAAGCTTAGATGCCACTGTTTCTGATGAAGCAGTTGAGAGCGATAAAGAATAATCTTCTATAAGAATTGCTGATGAAAAAGTGTTTTAGTAACCATAGAGGTGAAATAATTAAAAAAGAAGCCATAAGGCTTCTTTTTTGGTTTAAACTTTTGTTCGATCAGGGTAAATTTAGGTAAAAAATTTTAGTTTGAATTACTGCATTATATTCTCTTTATAGGACTTATATAAAATATATATTATACAAGCTGTAGAACCTATGTTAAGATAGTTGCTAATTAAAAGAAAAGAGGTCATTTATGTCAGAATTTACTATCCATACAATTGAATCCGCACCTGCTGAAGTGAAGGAAGTCCTAGAAACTGTCCAAAAAGATAATGGTGGCTATATTCCTAATCTTATTGGTCTTTTGGCCAATGCCCCAACTGCCTTGGAAACGTATCGGACGGTTGGAGCCATCAATCGCCGTAATAGCCTGACACCGACTGAGCGTGAAGTAGTTCAGATTACAGCTGCAGTTACTAATGGCTGTGCTTTCTGTGTAGCGGGTCATACAGCTTTTTCAATCAAGCAGATTCAAATGAATGATGATCTTTTAGAGGCTCTGCGAAATCGTACTCCGATTGATACAGATCCGAAGTTAGATACGCTTGCTAAATTTACCATTGCTGTCATAAATACTAAGGGACGGGTCGGAGATGAGGCGTTAGCAGACTTCCTAGAAGCGGGCTATACACATGAGAATGCTCTGGATGTTGTTCTGGGTGTCAGCCTTGCGACCCTTTGCAATTATGCCAATAATCTGGCCAACACGCCAATTAATCCGGAATTGCAGCCTTATGCCTAGTCTTTGAGGAGGTGGCAAATGATATTTTTTTCAGAAGAGTTTATCAACTGGTTGGATGACCACGCTGACCAAATTGACAAAGAATCCTGTGCAGCAGGCAATCAATTGATTGAGCGTATCGCTGCTGAAGGAGCCTTTCGGGTTGGCGTTCCAGAAGAGCTGGGAGGTCGAGGTGGCAATGATACAGATGTGATTGAAGTACTCAAGGAATTGGCTCACCATTCCTTGACCGCCTCCTTTATCTCTTGGGGGCAAAGGACCTTTATTGACAACATCTTAAAGTCTGCTAATCCCTACTTTAGAGAGCACTATTTGGAGGGTCTCCTGTCAGGGGAATATGCAGGTGCGACAGCCCTGTCCAATGCTGTTAAATTCCTATCGGATCTGGAGGAGCTAAATGTTTCTATAGTGGAAGAAGATGGGCAGCGTTATCTGAAAGGGCGTCTGCCTTGGGTAACCAATGCTCGCGCGGATCGCTTCCTCAGCATATTTGTTTCTGGTTTCGACGACGGGAGTCACCAGCCACTGGTTCTGGCTGTGCCGTCTGATGCAGAGAATTTTTCCCGTTCAGCGGATTTAGAGTTTGTATCTTTGCAAGGGGGAAATACAGCTGCCCTGACCTTCAATCATGTGCCTTTGCAAGAGGAATGGATTCTTGCACAAGATGCCCAGGCCTTTTTGGCAGAAAATCGCCCATCTTTTCTAGGTTATCAGTTTGGTCTGGCCCTTGGCCTAGCAGAGAAATCGTTGGAGGAGGTCGAAGCCAATCTGTCAGTTCGCTCTATTTTGATAGAGGAGTGGGAGGAGCAAGTGGCTACTCTGACTGCGATTCAGGATCAGCTCTATAGAGGTCTTATCCAGCCTGCTTATTTTGTTGAGCGTCCTAAGGAGCTCTTCCAGCTGCGAATTGATATAGTTGATGTAGTGGCTCAAAGTCTGCTCTTGGAGCTACAGGCTAGTGGAGGCAGAGGATACTTGAGTAATTCGACTTCAGGCTTTATACGCCGTTGGAACGAAGGTGCTTTTCTTCCCATTGTCTCACCGAGTGCAGTCCAGCTACGGCATATTTTAGAAGCTTCATAGAAATGATGGCAAACCAGTGACTGATTTATCAGTAGAATGGACATTAAGACGATGATGCAAAAGAGTCACTTTGTAAGCAATTAACGGTGCTCTAGTTTCTTGAATTGTCTTGATTTACTTGTTCCTGACACCAATGTAGCCATATCATCTCAAAACAATTGACAGGATCGTCATAAGCTAATATTATTAATGATTTTTACTCCTTATTTCAAGTCTAGTAGGTAACTCTTTACTTATTTGCTAGGTGAGCTAGGATTTTTTGGCAAAAGCAGTTGATTTGGCATATATCCTTACTGGCTTTTGAGATATCATCTATGTCTGTTTTTATTATACAGCCTCATTGAGAGTCAGAAAGATAAGAAAAAATCCAAGATGATACTCTTTGAAAATCTGTTTTTGATTTTCTCTGAGTTGATCTCGGATTTTTTTATTTTAGTAAAATAAGTTTGAACTTAGACCTAGTGATATAGGCAAAGTATCAGGAGAATCTGCTTTTATTTTGGTGCGATGACTTCTAATCCACCCATGTACGGACGCAGAACCTCTGGGATAGTCACAGATCCATCTTCGTTTTGGTAATTTTCTAAGATAGCAGCCACTGTGCGTCCGACAGCCAGTCCAGAACCGTTGAGAGTATGAAGGAGTTTGACCTTGCCATCTGCTTCGTCACGGTAGCGAATTTGAGCTCGACGGGCTTGGAAATCTTCTGTGTTAGAGCAACTAGAGATTTCACGGTAGGTGTTCTGAGCGGGAATCCAAACTTCCAAGTCGTAGGTTTTAGCAGCTGAGAAGCCCATATCTCCAGTACAGAGTGCTACAACTCGGTAAGGTAAATTCAGCTTTTGCAGGATATTTTCAGCGTTGGCAGTCATTTTTTCTAATTCTTCGTAAGATTCTTCTGGCTTGGCAAACTTCACCATTTCAACCTTGTGGAACTGGTGCAGGCGGATGAGACCGCGCGTATCACGACCAGCTGATCCAGCTTCAGAGCGGAATGATGGGCTCATAGCCGTGAAGTAGATTGGCAATTCTTTTCCGTCTAAAATTTCGTCTCGATAGTAGTTGGTCAGTGGAACTTCAGCAGTCGGAATCAGAACGAAGTTGGTATCGCTTAGCTCAAACGTATCTTCTTTGAACTTAGGATATTGCCCAGTGCCAAACATGGAATCGTGGTTTACCATATAAGGAGTGATGACTTCTGTATAGCCTTCTTTGCCATGCTCATCCAGCATGAAGTTGTAGATAGCACGCTCTAATCGAGCTCCTAAGCCCTTATAGAAGAGGAAGCGAGCACCAGTAACTTTTGCCCCACGCTCCCAGTCCAAGATGTCCAAATCCTCACCTAAATCCCAGTGAGCTTTAGCTTCAAAGTCAAATTGGCGCGGTGTACCCCAGCGACGGACTTCGACGTTTTCGTCCTCATCTGCTCCGACAGGAACACTTTCGTGCGGGATGTTAGGCAGAGTGGTAGTGAACTCAGTCAACTTAGCGTCTAGCTCTGCCAAGGTTGCGTCTAAGTTCTTGACCTCAGCAGAAAGTTTTTGCATAGCAGCAATCTTGTCATCTGCATTTTCTTTGTTGCGTTTAGCTTGGGCAATTTCGGCAGAAACAATATTGCGCTCTGCCTTTAGCTCTTCGACCTTGACCAATAAATCCCGACGTTCTTTGTCAATGGTTTTCATTTGGTTAAGGGTAGCAGCGTCCACACCTCGCGTAGCTAATTTTGCAGCTACAGTATCAAAGTCCGTACGGATACGTTTTAAATCTAACATAGGTACCTCCAAAAATAAAAGCACTCTATGAAACTGTTGGAGCGGCAGAGCCGCGGTTCCATCCAACTTCACAAAAGTGCACTTGCTTAATTATTCATTTTTAAACTAACGGTAGAATTTCCTATTTTCTCCTTATCTGCTCACAGCCACCGCAGACTTTCTGAAAAGTGCCCAATAGTACTTATCCGTTTCCTAGATTATACTAGAAAATCTATTTTTTTGCAAATAGGTTTTTAAAAAATTTGCCAATTGTTTGTATCAAAGTAGGAAGTCTAACGACCTTATCATCTCCAACATACTCTCTTGCGATTTTGAGAATTTTACCAGAGTCTTTGGAAGCAAAGAGGAATTTTCCTTGATCTGTAAAGACTTCAAAATGTCGACTGATGCTCTTGCCTGAGACATTAGCGCCAATAGCTGTGATATTGGCCCAAGGAAGCTGAATGTAGTCCTCTACGTTAGCATCAGCATAGAACTCTAGCGCCTGATCACCGATAAGAAATTTCCCTACTTTACCACCAAATGCACCAAGGTAGGACACCCCTGTTGTTTGATAATCGATTGTTTTGTTTTGTGATTGCGCCATAATTTCTCCTTCAAAGTAAATCTCTTTCTATTATACCACAAGAAAAAGAAGGCCGAAACCTTCTTTTTTGATTACATGATCTTGAAGTAGTGAGCAACAATACCAACTGCAAAGAGTGCAAGGATGATAACGATTGGAGACACTTTCTTCTTCAATAAGTACATACAAAGGAGTGTAAGTAGCAATCCAGAAAGTCCAGGAATTAGCATATCCAAGTTTTGTTGGAAACTTGTAACCTTTTCAGGTGTTTGTGATAAGCCTTGACCTACTTGAGCAAAGGCTTCTTGAATACCTTTGTAGCCGTCTGATAATTTATCCCAATGGATATAAGCTTTTTCATCTAGTTGAACTTTAGAAACATCAAAAGCAAATTTAATGTTTACCCAACGTTGCACTAAGACAGCAAGGATGAACATACCAAGGATTGAAGCTCCTTTGGTAATGTCTTGAAGGATACCACCTGACATGTCTTTTGTAATCTCAGAACCTGCTTTGTAACCCAATTCTTGAGTATACCACAAGAAGGCCATACGAATTGCATTCCAAAGAACGAAGAAAAGAAGTGGGCCAAGGATATTCCCTGTCAAGGCAAGAGAAGCACCAAGAGCTCCAAGGATAGGACGAACAGTGAACCAGAAGACTGGGTCTCCGATACCAGCGAGAGGTCCCATCATACCGATTTTAACCCCTTGGATAGCTGCGTCATCGATTTCAACACCGTTAGCGCGTTCTTCTTCAAGAGCAAGAGTAACCCCCATGATTGGAGCAGCTACATATGGGTGAGTGTTGAAGAATTCCAAGTGACGCTCAAGGGCTGCAGCCTGATCTTCTTTTTTAGTGTACAATCTTTTAATTGCTGGGATTAGTGAATAAGCCCAACCCAAGTTTTGCATCCGTTCATAGTTCCAAGAACCTTGTAAGAAAGTAGAACGCCACCAAACTTTTTGACGATCTGATTTAGTTAATTGCAGTTTTTCAGTCATGATTCGTTTCTCCTTTCTTAGTAGTCCTCTAAAATATCGCCGATTGGATCGTTAGATGAAGCGACTGCTCCACCACCGTTTCCACCTTTTTTAGATAGGTTCAAGTAGATAAGAGCTAAAGCAACACCGATTGCACCAAAACCAATCAAAGTGATATCTGAAACAGCTGCTAAGACAAAACCAATCGCAAAGAATGGCCATACTTCGCGGGTTGCCATCATGTTGATAACCATTGCGTAACCAACGGCAACAACCATACCACCACCGATAGACATACCGTCTTTCAACCAGTCAGGCATAGCGTTAAGAGCTGCTTGAACAGATTGGGTAGGAACCATCAAAAGAAGAGCGGCTGGGATGGCGATACGAAGACCTTGCATAAGAAGGGCGATAAAGTGAGCGCGTTCAACCCCTTTGATGTCACCTTTTTTAGCGGCAGCATCAGCAGCATGGACCAAACCAACTGAAAGAGTACGAACGATCATAGTGAGGAAAAGACCAGCAACAGCAAGAGGAATAGCAACTGTTTGTGCTACACCGATTCCTGTTTTTGAAAAATCTCCACCAAGAACCATGATGATAGCAGCAGCTACTGATGCAAGAGCAGCATCTGGAGCTACAGCAGCACCGATATTTGCCCAACCAAGAGCGATTAGCTGAAGTGAACCACCCAGAATAACACCGGCAGTTAAGTTACCTGTTACCAAACCAATCAAAGTACATGCAACAATTGGTTGGTGGAATTGGAATTGGTCCAAGATACCTTCAAGTCCAGCAAGGAAGGCAACAAAGACCACTAAAACCATAGAAATAATAGACATGATTTATAATTATCCTTTCATGAGATATGAGGACGTAAAATAGTCGGGCAAGACCTAGAAAGAACTGAGAGGTACAGTTTTGCTAAACTATCTGTCCAAATTTTATTCAATTAATGTATTATTGAACGTTTGCTTTTGTAATTAAGTCAAACAAGTCTTTCTTAGAGTCGTTTGGTACTTTACGAACGTCAAACTCAACGCCAAGATCACGAAGTTTTTCGTAAGTAGCTACATCGTCCTTGTCCATTGATAGTACGTTGTTAACCATTGTTTTACCAGTTGAGTGAGCCATAGAACCTACATTGAGAGTCTTGATTGGCACACCGCCTTCAATAGCACGAAGAGCGTCTTGAGGAGTTTCAAACAGGATCAAAGCATGAGTATTACCAAAGCGTGGGTCTTTTGAAACGGCAATCAGTTTGTCAATAGGCACAACGTTTGCTTTAACATTACCTGGTGCAGCTTGTTTGATTAACTCTTTACGAAGTTCATCTTTGGCTACTGAGTCAGAAGCCACGATAATACGGTCTGCTTTTGAATCTGGTGTCCAAGCAGTTGCGACTTGTCCATGAAGCAAACGTGTATCGATACGCGCAAGATTGATTTTGAGTTTGCCATCACCGATAACGGTACCTTCTGGAATAGCGGCTTGAGCTGTTGCAGCTACAGGAGCGCTTGAAACTTCTTCTGCTGGATTCAATTCTTCAGGCAGAGCTTTCACACCTTCTTTAGCTTCTTTGATGATATTAGCTACGACGGCATCAACACCAGCGTTAGCATCCATCATTCTTTCTGTATATGCTTGAATCAACATTGGCAGATTCAAACCTGTAATAATAGCGAACTTGCGTTCTGGATTTTCACCCATTACACGGCTAGCTTGGTTGAATGGAGAACCACTCCAAAGGTCAGCCAAGACTAAGACTTCATCGTCCGCATCAAACTGTGCCACAGCGTTATTGAATTTAGCATACAAATCATCAGGGCCTTCATTTGGCATAAAAGTAACAACTTGTACTTTTTCTTGTTCGCCAAAAATCATAGAACCTGATTGATGAATGCCAGCAGCAAATTCACCATGGCTTGCAATAATGATTCCAATACTCATTATTGACATTCCCCCTTATTAAAATGTTTGACCAAACTTTAAGAAAAGTTTAAGACTATCTTATTATAAAACGTTTTCAGAAAAAAAACAAGGGGGTGCGTCAAAATGAGTCAAATTCGTTCAAGGGATAAAAGTACTCTAAAAGATTGCTATATGTATGTTTTTTCCTATTCATTTTCATTAGTGGAAAAAAATAAAAATAAAAGCCCTACTTCTAAAAGATCTATTAATATATGAATGAAAGTGGTAGAAAATGATAGTTGTGCAGGAGGTATTCTAGAACGGCTAGCTTATGGTATAATAGAGTGAATTACAATGAAAGTGTGACATGTTATGAAAACTCCTTTTATTAGTCGTGAAAAGTTAGATGAGATTACGGCTCAGTTTCCAACCCCTTTCCATCTTTATGATGAGAAGGGAATTCGGGAAAGAGCGCGTGCCCTGCATGAAGCCTTTTCTTGGAATCCAGGTTTTAAAGAGTATTTTGCTGTCAAGGCTACCCCAAATCCAGCTATTTTAAAAATCCTCAAAGAAGAAGGCTGTGGGGTGGACTGTGCCAGCTATGTTGAGTTGCTCATGAGCCAAAAGTTAGGCTTTGCTGGACAGGATATCATGTTTTCGTCCAATAACACACCAGCTGAGGAATTTCAGTTTGCGCGTGACCTAGGAGCGACTATCAATCTGGATGCCTATGAAGATGTAGCTTTTCTAAAGGAAGCCGCTGGTATTCCAAAGGTTATTTCTTGCCGTTACAACCCTGGCGGTGTCTTTGAGCTGGGAACCAGCATCATGGATAATCCAGAAGAAGCCAAGTTTGGTATGACCAAGGACCAGCTGATTCAGGCTTTCAAAGAGCTCAAGGAGCTGGGAGCTGAGAAGTTTGGGATCCATGCCCTCTTGGCCTCAAATACTGTCAGCAATGACTACTATCCTGAACTGGCTCGTCAGCTTTTTGAGCTGGCTGTAGAAGTAGTAGCTGAGACAGGAGTTGAGTTGGACTTTATCAATCTATCTGGTGGTGTCGGTATCAATTACCAACCTGAAGGTGAGGAAAATGACATTGCAGTCATCGGTCAAGGAGTTCGTCAGGCCTATGAAGCTATTCTAACTCCGGCTGGCCTAGGACAGGTCAAGATTTATACGGAGCTTGGCCGCTTTATGCTGGCACCTTATGGCTTGCTGGTTACCAAGGTTACCCATAAGAAGCAGACCTACCGAACCTATCTGGGAGTGGACGCCTCTGCGGTCAATCTGTTGCGCCCTGCCATGTATGGCTCTTATCACCACATTACCAATATGGATCGTCCTGAGGGAGAGATGGAGATTGTGGATGTTGTCGGCAGCCTCTGCGAGAATAACGATAAATTCGCCATTAATCGCCCGCTTCCTATCAGCGAAATTGGTGATACACTAGTAATTCACGATACAGGTGCTCATGGCTTTTCAATGGGGTATCAATACAATGCCAAACTTCGTTCCAGCGAAATTCTCTTGGAAGAAGACGGAAATGTTCGTATGATTCGTCGAGCTGAAAGACCAGAAGATTATTTTGCGACTCTCTATGGATTTGACTTTGAAAAATAAAGAAGATTTGGTATAATGAAAGCAACGCAAAAAAGGAAATAGGAGATTTATTTTATGAGTTTATTTTTAGCAATTTTGCTGATTATTCTTGCTTTTGCAGGTGGTGTATTTGCAGGAATGTATATCCTTCGTAAGCAAGTCGAAAAAGAATTTGCTGAAAATCCGCGTTTGAATGTGGAAGCAGTTCGTACTTTACTTGGAGCAAGTGGACAGCGTCCAAGTGAGGCAAAAGTCCAACAAGTTTATCGCCAAATTATCAACCAACAAAAATCAGCTTTAGCTAACAGCAAAAAGAAAAAATAATCATTTGATTATTAAATATCAAAAGGGGATTTGGGCTGTAGGCCCAATCCCTTATTTAGAAAGAAGATTTTATGGATAATCGACCGATTGGTTTTCTAGATTCCGGAGTGGGCGGTTTGACGGTTGTACGTGAATTGATGCGACAACTTCCCCACGAAGAAGTCATTTATATCGGGGATTCTGCTCGTGCTCCTTATGGCCCTAGACCGGCTGAGCAAATCAGAGACTATACCTGGCAACTGGTCAATTTTCTTTTGACTAAAGATGTAAAAATGATTGTTATTGCTTGCAATACTGCGACAGCTGTTGTCTGGGAAGAGATTAAAGAAAAACTGGATATCCCAGTTTTAGGAGTGATTTTACCTGGGGCTTCTGCAGCGATTAAGTCAACTCATTCAGGAAAGATTGGAGTGATTGGGACACCAATGACAGTCACTTCAGATATCTATCGCAAGAAAATTGAAGCTTTGTCACCTGAGATGGAGGTTAGTAGCTTGGCTTGTCCGAAGTTTGTTCCTCTAGTTGAGTCAAATGAGCTAACGTCCAGTGTTACAAAAAAAGTTGTCTATGAGACCTTGCTTCCGTTAGCAGGAAAGGTTGACACGCTTGTTCTGGGTTGTACACATTATCCTCTCCTGAGATCCATTATTCAAAATGTGATGGGACCGGATGTTAAACTGATTGACAGTGGAGCAGAGTGTGTAAGGGATATCTCTGTTCTTTTAAACTACTTTGAAATTAATCGTAGCCGAGAAGAACAGACTTTGCAGCATCGTTTTTATACAACAGCCAGTGCTAAGAGTTTTGCTGAGATTGCTGAACATTGGCTTGGACAGAAGGTAAGCGTGGAGCATATAGATTTATGAGTGAAAAAATATACGAATATAAGGATGACCAAGACTGGTATATCACTAAGTGGAGCGAAACGGAATCTTTTAGTAATTTTTCGCAGGTATCAGCTGAGGCTGGCAAAATTTTAGAAGATTTGCAAGTAGCTCTGAATAAGGATGGACATAATTTCCCAATTGAAGTGACGGTTTTACGTTACCATTCTGCATATCGCTTATTAGTCTTTTTAGTAGACCTTATCAATGAAGAGGCTAAAAGAAAGTTAGAACTGATCCAGCGTCAAGGGGCTTTACTTGTAGTGGAGTCAGGCCAACTTTTGTATGTCTATATACCTCAAGGCGGAGTTTCATTGACTGATTTTTTGGGAGCTAAAGAAGTCAAGGATACTCTTTTAATTGCTACTCGAAATGAAGGCAAAACGAAAGAGTTTCGAAAGTTATTTGGGAAATTGGGCTACAAGGTTGAGAATCTCAATGACTACCCCGACTTGCCAGAAGTGGCTGAAACAGGAATGACCTTTGAAGAGAATGCTCGGCTTAAGGCAGAAACCATCAGCCAGCTAACCGGTAAAATGGTTTTAGCTGATGATTCGGGTTTACAAGTTGATATTCTTGGGGGACTTCCTGGAGTCTGGTCCGCTCGCTTTGCTGGAGTAGGTGCAACTGATGCGGAGAATAATATCAAGCTTTTGCATGAGTTGGCTATGGTCTTTGAATTAAAGGATCGTGCAGCTCATTTTCATACAACACTGGTCGTGGCCAGTCCTGAAAAAGAAAGTTTAGTAGTCGAGGCTGACTGGCCTGGTTATATCAATTTTGAGCCAAAAGGAGAAAATGGCTTTGGTTATGATCCTCTCTTTTTGGTTGGTGAAACAGGCAAGACATCAGCTGAGCTAACAGTAGAAGAGAAGAATGAGCAATCTCATCGCGCTCAGGCGGTGAAAAAGTTAATGGAGGTATTTCCAGCATGGCAAAGCAAACAATCATTGTAATGAGTGACTCTCATGGTGATCGCTCAATTGTCGAGGAGATAAAAAATTATTACTTAGGTAAGGTAGACGGCATTTTCCACAATGGTGACTCTGAATTGCCAAGCGATGACCCTGTTTGGGAGGGGATTCACGTTGTTGCTGGCAATATGGACTTTTATGATGGCTATCCGGATCGACTAGTGACAGATTTGAATGGGACTCGTATAGCTCAAGCTCACGGTCATTTATTCCAAATTAACTTTTCTTTTCAAAAGCTAGATTTGTGGGCCCAAGAAGAAAATGCGGATATTTGTCTCTATGGCCACCTACATATTCCGGATGCTTGGATGGAAGGGAAGACTCTCTTTTTAAATCCAGGGTCTATCAGTCAACCCCGTGGTTTGATTACGGAGCGTCTTTATGCTAAGGTTGAAATTGAAGAAGATCGTTTCAGAGTGGATTATTTCACTCGTCAGCATCAACTATACCCAAGTTTGTCAAAGGAGTTTGCTAGATGATAGCCCAGGCATTTGAAGATTATCTTGTGAAACAAGAAGGTGCTTTTCTGACACCTGCTGCAAATTTAGCAGTGTTAGTAGACAGTCACAATGTTGATCACGCCATTTTGTTGTTGAGTCAGATGACCTACTCTCGGATTCCAGTTGTGACGGATGAAAAGAAGTTTGTCGGAACCATTTCTCTGACGGATATTATGGCTTATCGGATGCAGCATGATCTTCCAGAAGAAGAATTTATGGCGATGGATATCGTTCACATGACTAGGAAAGATGGTTTAACTGTAGGAGTGAATTACACAATTTCTGAAGTCTTGCATAAATTGATAGATGAGTCCTTCTTGCCTGTTGTAGGAAAAGATCAGCATTTTCATGGAATTATCACGAGAAAGTCGATTCTCAAAGCAGTTAATGCCCTCTTGCATGATTTTTCAAGTCAATATGAGATGAAAGCTAAATGAAAGAAGCAATCGAACAGTTTATACAGGACAAACAGTTATCTAAAAATTCCAGGCTTGCTTATACATACGATTTAGAACAGTTTCTTGAGCAAGTTGGAACAATAAATGATACTAGTCTGCGCCTCTATCAGTCTTCTTTGCAGCCTTTAAAGCTTTCTGTGCAAAAACGGAAATTATCGGCAGTTAACCAATTCTTGTATTTTCTCTATAATCAGAAATATATAGAACATTACTACAAATTAAATATTCCCAAGGATCAGAAAGAAAACTCTTCACAAGGTTCGCTCCTTGATTTATCAGTTTTTTGGCAGGAGAGTCAAGTTCCTCAGGGACGTTTGATTGCCCTTCTGATTTTAGAAAATGGTCTATTACCGAGTGAAATTTTGTCTATAAAAGTCGCAGATATCCAGTTGGATTTTCAGATTTTAAGTGTTGAGAAAGCGGGGCAAAAACGAATTGTCCAACTTTCTTCCAAACTGACAGAAGAATTAAGTAGGATGGTTTCAGGCACCTATTTATTTGAAAAGAAAGGAAAACCTTATTCGAGACAGTGGGCCTTTCGTCAACTAGAGGCATTTTTATCAGAAAAAGGGCAGGCAGGTTTGTCTGCTCAGAGTTTGAGAGAACAATATATTTTGCGTCAATTGAAAGATAAGCGAAGCCTACATGATATTGCTCGTGACCTAGGGTTGAAAAGTATTACCACATTAGAAAAATATAGATAATGGATATAAAAATTAAAGATTTTGAGGGACCCCTGGATTTGCTACTCCATTTAGTTTCCAAGTACCAGATGGATATTTATGATGTTCCAATTACAGAGGTTATTGAACAATATTTAGCCTATGTTGCGACCTTGCAGGCCATGCGTCTGGAGGTGGCTGGGGAATATATGGTCATGGCTAGTCAGCTTATGCTTATTAAAAGTCGCAAACTTCTACCTAAAGTAGTGGATGATGCTGACTTAGAGGAAGATTTAGAACATGACCTGTTGAGTCAAATTGAGGAGTATCGTAAATTTAAACTTCTCGGTGAGAAAATGGCGGAGCAGCACGAAGAGCGGGCTCTATATTATTCTAAGCCTAAGATTGAATTAGTCTATGAAGATGCTGAGTTGGTGCATGACCGCTCAGCCATTGATTTGTTTTTGGCCTTTTCTGGCTTATTAGCTAAAAAAAGAGAAGAATTTCGTCATAGTCATACTACCATTGTCAAAGATGAATATAAGATTGAAGACATGATGGATGTGGTCTTGGAACGCTGTAAGAGTCAAAAAAAGTTGGCCTTACAAGAGTTATTTACTGAGACCAAAGACATGAACGAGGTCATCACTCTCTTTTTAGCAACCTTGGAATTAGTGAAAGTACAGGAGATTCAATTGCTCCAAGAAGAAAATTTTGGAAGCATCTATCTAATTAGGAAGTAAACATGAGTAAGTTATCAGAAATAGAAGCGCTTCTTTTTGTGGCAGGAGAAGACGGCTTGAAAGTTCGGCAGATTGCTGAAATCTTGTCCATTCCTCCTACAGGAGTTAGCCAAAGTTTAGAAAAATTGGCAGCTAAGTACGAAGCTGATGCTGATTGTAGCCTGGCTTTACTTGAAACGTCGAATACTTATAAATTAGTTACCAAACAAGCTTTTGCAGAACTTTTGCGAGCTTATTCTAAATCGCCGATCAATCAGAGTCTGTCACGCGCTGCTTTAGAAACTCTGTCAATTATTGCTTATAAACAACCAATCACTCGAGTAGAGATTGATGATATCCGTGGGGTTAATTCTAGCGGGGCGCTTGCTAAGTTATTGGCATTTGAGCTGGTTCGAGAAGATGGTAAAAAGGAGGTCCTTGGTCGTCCTAACCTTTATGTGACAACAGATTATTTCTTAGATTACATGGGAATCAACCATTTGGACGAATTACCAGTCGTGACAGATACAGAATTGGTAGCAGAAGAAAGCCAATTATTTGGTCAAGCGACCGAATCAGAGTTAGAATAAAATGGCTGAACTGTGTATCTTGTGAAAGGATGAAAGATGAGAATTAATAAATATATTGCCCATGCAGGAGTGGCTAGTCGCCGGAAAGCAGAAGAGCTGATTAAGCAAGGCCTTGTGACAATCAATGGCCAGGTGGTTCGTGAACTGGCTACCTTGGTTAAAACAGGTGACAAAGTTGAAGTAGAAGGACAGCCTATCTATAATGAGGAAAAGGTCTACTACCTGTTAAATAAGCCTCGTGGAGTCATTTCTAGTGTGACAGATGACAAGGGACGTAAAACGGTGGTAGACTTGTTGCCTCAAGTTAAAGAACGGATTTATCCAGTTGGTCGTCTAGACTGGGATACTTCTGGACTTCTTATCCTGACTAATGATGGCGATTTTACAGACGAGATGATTCATCCACGTAATGAGATTGACAAGGTTTATGTCGCTCGTGTAAAAGGAATCGCCAACAAAGAAAATCTTCGCCCATTGACTCGTGGTGTAGAAATTGATGGTAAAAAGACCAAACCGGCAGTTTATGAAATCATAAAAGTCGATCCTGTCAAAAATCGATCTGTCGTTCAGTTGACTATCCATGAGGGACGGAATCATCAAGTGAAGAAGATGTTCCAAGCGGTCGGCTTAGAGGTAGACAAGCTGTCTCGGACGCGCTTCGGACATTTGGATTTGACAGGACTTCGACCAGGTGAATCTAGACGCCTCAATAAAAAAGAAATAAGCCAGCTTCATAATTTGGCTATTACAAAGGCTGGAAAATGATTAAAAAGCTTTTAATCGCTCCAGTTCGCTTTTACCAACGTTTTATTTCACCTGCATTTCCACCTTCCTGTCGTTTTCGGCCCACCTGCTCTAATTATATGATTGAGGCTATTCAGAAGCATGGAGCCAAAGGTGTCCTGATGGGTTTGGCGCGGATTTTTCGTTGCCATCCTTGGTCTCAGCCGGGAGAAGATCCCGTACCAGACCATTTTAGCCTGAAAAGAAACGATACAAGAAAACAGTCTCACTAGATACGTATAGTTCTTTATCTCTAATCGAAAGGCTCTCTATTCTGACCTTCCTTTAAATAATGGAGAAAAAGGAATAAGAAATAGGTTTGTTTTCATAGAACTTCAAAACATCAATATAGATTATATATTTTTTTATTGTTATCAATTTTTATCTCCTAAATCGTATCTTATTGGAGGAAATAAGATGAAAAATAAAATAGATTGTCCTATACTTTTGCTTGCTTTGCTGGTATCAGCTGTACTTTTGACCAGTTGCAAGATTATGATGCCTAGCGATTATCGAAGAGCCAAAGAAATAGTTACTAGAGAATGTGAGAAGGTTGGCCTTCATGGGAAAGTCACTATCAATCATTTGGATTGGACCCCTTTAGAAATTCCTACTTATAATGTGAATTATACCTACTCTGAAAAAACCTATGATGGTCAGACGGTGACTTTGGAACAAAATACAAGTTATCATGATGGAGGGTCAAATAGTCCCTCCCTTCCATATTATGAGTATGTGTTTGTAGAACAGAAATCTGTTAAAAAAATAGAGGAAAAAATTGAAAACAAATTAATGAAGCAGTCTATCGGCCTTCCTATTAAATTTTTTAGCATTCAATCCAATGTGTATGGTGATAGTAAAGAGGAAATGCTAAATGCCCTTGTCTCCCAGAACATCAAGGAAGGGAAAAAAGATTTTGCAGGCCACTATCAAATCCCTTTTCAAACCTTGATTGATCAAGAGTTGGTCGAAATGACCATATTTTTAGATGATGTAGCATCCATCAAGGAGCAAGATTTAAAAGACGCAGCTAAAAAGATTGATGCCAAAGACCTTCCTGATGGAAACTATAGATTAACATATTACAGTTATAAGAGTGAATCGGATACGTCTCTAAACTATTCCTTTAAAGTCAAAGATGGGAAAGTAATATTTTATGAGGATCAAAGAGAAGAGATTGAAGGAGATGAATAAGAGGGAAGAGTAAATCCAAGGCACTTCATAATGCAAAAAAACAAGTCGCACAGAGAGGCTGGGCATAGGGCTCCAGTCTCTCTGTTTTTTATAGACGAAGTTGGGAAACCTTTCTTGAGTAGGAGCTTCGTCTAGGTCTTCTAGGTAACTTTTTGATGATGGAGAATTTGTTTTCATTATCGTTTTATCAGGCCTATTCTTTGCAATCAAAAAGCTCTCTCAGGCCTATAGTTATTGATCCACTACAGAAATGAGAGAGCTAACATTATTTAGTAAGACTTTTTTGGTAGACCGGTATTCCCTGAATGAGTCCTATCTTCTAGACCAAGTTTTGGGTAGGAAGAGCAGGAGCATTGGATAGATTTCCAGGCGTCCAGCAATCATAGCCAAGGACAAGAGAAATTTAGAAAGGGGACTGAAAATAGAAAAGCTCTCAGTTGTTCCGATCATCGGCCCGATGTTATTAAAACAGCTTAGTACTCCACTGACAACGGTCATAAAGTTATTATTATCAAAGCTCACAATAAAAATAAGTGCCGCAATAATCATCATATAGACAACCATGTACTTTAAGACCTTGTGCTGGGTATCTTTATCTAGTACATTTCCGTTGACATGTAAGGTCAATACCCGGTTTGGAGAAAGGGTTGATAGAATCTGATTTTTTGCAATCCTCGCCAAAATCATACAACGAATGACTTTAAATCCTCCGGCGGTAGAACCTGCAGACCCTCCGATACACATTAAAAGCAAGAGGATAAACTGTGAAAAGAGAGGCCAATCAACAGTGTTTCCAAAACCAAAACCTGTTGTAGTGATGGTATTGGAGACTTGGAAGAATGACATTTCCAAGCTGTCAGCAATATTTCCGTGGAAAATATGGAGAATATTGAAGGTAATGAGGAGAGTAGAAACCCCGACGATTGTCAAATACCCTTTTAGCTCTTCATCCGCAAAGAAAGCCTTGAATTTTCTGATCAGGAAGAAATAGTAAAGGTTAAAGTTGACCCCAAAAGTCAAGACTCCAAAGCTAACCAGATAGGTAATCAGTGGACTATTGTAGTGGGCAATTCCGTCATTATAAACGGTAAAACCACCTGTACCAGCTGTTCCCATACCAATAATGAAGCTGTCAAATAATGGCATTCCTGCTAGGAAATAAAGAAGAGTAAAGATGGCAAAAAGGGCCAAGTAGATGATGTAGAGAATTTGGGCAGTGTCTTTAAGTTTGGAGACGACCTTGCCAAAGACAGGACCTGGCACTTCAGCCTTCATGACTTCCAAGTGGCCGTTCTTAGCATTATCCATAATAGCTAAGGCAAAGACCAACACTCCCATACCACCAATTAAGTGGGTAAAACTACGCCAGAAAAGTAGAGAGTGGGAGAGGACACCAACATCGTTGAGAATAGTGGCACCAGTTGTGGTAAATCCTGAGCTGACTTCAAAGAAAGCATCAATAATATTTGGAATTTGTCCAGAAAAGACAAAAGGTAGGGCCCCGAAGAAGGACCAAAGAATCCAACAGAGGGCAACAATCAAGACGCCTTCCTTAGCGTAGATGTGAGCGTCTTTGGGTTTAAAGAAAATACCAACTCCACCTAAAATTAGTAAAATACCAATTGTAAGACCCAAAGATAGAAAGACTTTAGCTTGCTCCTGATAGATGACAGCTATGACAACTGGCACCAAAAGCAGGCAGGCTTCAATCAGTAACAACTTAGAGAGGAGATAACGAATCATGGATTTATTCATCTGATTACTCCTCTAACAAGTCATAAATTTTGGTGATGTTTTGCAATAAGGTTGTGACAAGAATTTTGTCTCCAGCCTTAATTTGATCGTCACCAGTTGGGAAGATGGCTTTTCCTTGACGGATGATAGCAACCAAAAGAACTCCTTTTTTCAGTTTCAGCTGAGACAAAGGTCGATTTGTCATCTTATTTTCTTCTTTAATTTGGAATTGCAGAGTTTCAATGCGACCGTTTGCAACATGGTGCAAAGCTTCTAAGCTAGAGAATTGTGCATTGTAGCGACCGCGGATAAAGTGCATAATGGTATCTACAGCAATTCCTTTTGGTGTAACGATACTAGCAAAATCTTGACTATCAATAATTTCTAGCAGGCTAGTTCGATTGATTTTTGTAATATTTTTTTGAACACCGATACTGTTTAGGAACATAGATGCAATGATGTTTTCTTCATCCACTCCTGTAAGAGTGGCAACTGCATCATAATTTGGTGCACTTTCTTCTAAAAGGATATCTTTGGCAGTACCATCACCATGAACAACGTAAATATCAGGAAATTCCTGGCTGAACCATTCAGCTCTTTGACGATTAATTTCTAAGACTTTAAGATCAATTTTACTATCTTTCAGAATGTTTAAAAGATAGTAAGCAATCTTACCCGCCCCGATAATCAGCAAGCTTTTGATAACGCGTGGGCGGATGTAATGGTGGAAAGCCATAATTTCTGAGCGGTTTCCGGTCATATATATCTTATCGTTTGCCTGGATGCTGACATCTCCATCAGGAATAGTCAGTTCATTATTCCGTTCAATAGCGCAGATAATGACATTTCCATATTGTTTCCGGAAGTCAGAAATAGTCGTCTGACACAAGGGGCTATTTTCCTTTACCTTGAATTCCATCAGAGCAACCCGTCCATTGGCAAAATGCTCTACCGATAAAGCGTTCGGGAAATCAATGATATTAGCAATCGAACGTGCAGCCAATTGTTCAGGGTTGACAACCAAAGAGAAGCCAAGAATGTTTTTTTCCTTAAAGAAAGGATTAGAATACTCAGGATTGCGGACGCGGACAACAGTTTCTTTAGCTCCCATTTTCTTTGCTAAAACTGCGGAAACCATGTTGACTTCGTCTTGTTCAGTCATAGATATAAAAATATCGCAAGATTCAATATTTGCTTGCTCTAAAACTTTAAAATTGGCTCCATTTCCAAGAATCCCTATAATATCGTAACGTTTGGTCAAGTGGTTGAGAACAGCCTCATCCTGCTCGATAAGAACCACATCATGATTCTCAGCAACAAGCGAACGGCAAAGGGCGCTTCCGACTTTACCACCACCAACAAGAATAATCTTCATCTTATACCTCCAAGATATGTATCTATCATACTCTATTTTGTAACAAATTTCATCTCTTTGCTTCAATGTAGTGGTTTTACCTGGAAATAAGAGAAAAATTTTTTCAGTCGTTCCTCCATTTGTTTTAGAAATACAAGTTCTCTTTTTGCATAATTTGAAAAAAATAAAAAAATCGTTCATTTTCAAGCTCTTTAAGTTGACATGTCAAAGGAAAATGATATACTAGAAAAGTGCTATCATTGATTTACCTCAAACCTGTTGTGATGTAAGTTAATGAAGCTTTAACCACGCTGTTTGCTGAGCTTGACTCCGGGCAGTGTGGCTATTTTTTTATACAAATGACGACTAGGAAAAGAGAAAGATGCTAGAAAATCACATTGTACTATTTGAACCTCAAATCCCACAAAATACTGGGAATATAGCTCGGACTTGTGCAGCAACAAATGCTCCCTTGCATATTATCAAGCCTATGGGCTTCCCTATTGATGACCGAAAGATGAAGCGGGCTGGTCTAGATTATTGGGATAAGCTGGATATTAGCTATTATGAGAGTCTGGAAGACTTTATGGAGAAAATGGATGGCCAGCTTTACTTGGTTTCAAAGTTTGCTGAAAAGGTCTATTCTGAAGAGGATTTTTCCAAGGAAGGCAAACATTATTTTATGTTTGGTCGTGAAGACAAAGGTCTACCGGAAGAATTCATGCGCCAGCACCCAGAAAAAGCTCTGCGTATTCCAATGAACGATCAGCATGTCAGAAGCCTTAATGTTTCAAATACAGTCTGCATGATTGTTTACGAGGCCCTGCGTCAGCAGAATTTTGTTGGCCTTGAACTGGTACATGAATATGAAACGGATAAGCTGAAATAATTTGTATTACATCAAACAAGGAACTTGCTATTGCAGGTTCTTTTTGGTATCATAAAAGAGTCTTCAGGGCAGGGTGAGATTCCCGACCGGCGGTAATTTTTGGATTGGAAATGTTTTTTTCTCAATACCAAATCAAGTCCGCGAGCGTAAGCTGATGTGGTGAGATTCCACAACCGACAGTATAGTCTGGATGGGAGAAGACGAAGGGCATTGAATTTATTTTGCCATTTAATCTTTATTTAAGGGCTGAGCCTTATACTAAATAATCATTAGCTGACAAGCTTTTTTCGGTAGCCTTTCCAGCTTCTCTAATTTTTATAAATTGGAGGAACCTGTGATGACAAATACTCGTAAATTGGCGATTGTAGCAGTTTTATCTGCACTTTCATTTCTACTCATGCTTTATGAGATTCCTTTGATAACCGAGTTCTTAAAGTTGGATTTTTCAATCATTCCGATTTTACTGGCTTTGGTGGTCTTGGATTTCAAAAGCTCGATGGCAGTACTCTTGATTCGCTCGGCCTTAAAGCTAGCTTTGAATAATCATGGCATAGGCACTCTTATCGGTCTTCCCATGAATATATTAGCGGTAACTGTTTTTGTTTCTGCTTTTGCACTCTTATGGAAAAAGAGGAAGAGCTTGTCTGACTATGTGAAGGCCTCTCTGGTGGCAACGCTTGGTCTAACCGTCACTATGATTGTTTTAAATGTCATTTATGCAGTTCCACTCTTTGCGAGATTTGCTAATTTTGATATTAATAAAACATATGGTATGTCCAAGTATCTGCTGACTATGATTGTCCCTTTTAATCTATTAGAAGGAGTGATCTGGGCTGTCGTCTTTTGGCTAATTTACACGCTTTTACAGCCTGTTCTAAAACGCTATGAAAAATAAACAATCTTATCTAACAAAGGGCACTTTTGCCCTTTTACTTTTCGTTATACTCGGTTATATGGTCAAATTTTATCCTAACCAGCTGACTCATTTTGATACCCCGATTCAGACCTGGTTGCGGGGCGATTTACCTACAGCTTTGACAACTTTTTTTAAACTTGTAACCAGTGTGATTGATCCATTGGGGATTATCATCTGGGTTTTTGCACTTGTCCTATTTTTCCTGTATAAAAAATGGAAATTAGAAGCTGCTTTACTAGCAGGAAATCTGGTCTTACATGGGATTTTAATCAAGTTGATCAAATTTGTTTACCAAAGAAGTAGGCCTTCTATCACACATTTAGTTGAAGAGGGAGGTTATTCTTTCCCGAGCGGACATTCTATGGCGACAGCCATTGTGCTTGGAACCTTGATTATCATTGTTCAGCAACGGGTTCAGCACCAGCATATCAAGCGCTTGGTACAAGCTTTGCTCCTACTCTATATTTTCACTGTTATGGCCTCCAGAGTCTATCTGGGCGTGCACTACCCGACAGATGTAATCGGAGGAGCCTTGATGGGATTTGCCATTCTCAATATCGAATTTCCCTTTTATGACAAGCTACGCTTTCAGTGGCGTTTCAAGGGAAAGCAGAAATAAATAGAGATGAGGAAGGTTGGCTTTTCCAGCCTTTTTGTCTTGACAAAGAAAATCTCTTTCTTTAAGATAGGAGCAAACTAGATTAGGAGATTAGCATGTCCAATTTGAATCATGAACTCATTGATGCTGTTTTAGCTCTTGTTGATACCATTCCATCTGGGCGCGTGGCGACCTATGGTCAGATTGCTCGTTTAATTGGTCGGCCAAAAAATGCCCGCTTGGTGGGAAAGATTCTCAGTCAGTCGGACCTTTATGGCGGTATACATCCTTGCCATCGGGTAGTCAATGCAGCAGGGCGCCTCGCACCTGGCTGGGAAGATCAGAAACACTTGCTCTGGGCGGAGGGAGTGGACCTGAAGGCTAATGGCTGTGTGGATTTGAAAGTTTATTTGTGGGAACGGTGATTTCCTTCTTTCCTTGTGAAAGAGGGAATTTTTGTTTCTAAACTCTTTTTTGTGGTAGAATGAAAGGTATGAAATCTTACAATTCTTTGAATGATTATTATCGTAAACTTTTTGGAGAGAAGACTTTTAAGGTGCCTATTGATGCAGGCTTTGACTGTCCCAATCGGGATGGTACGGTAGCGCATGGAGGCTGTACTTTCTGTACCGTTTCGGGCTCTGGCGATGCTATTGTGGCACCAGATGCGCCCATTCGCGAGCAGTTTTATAAGGAAATTGACTTCATGCATCGCAAGTGGCCAGATGTTCGCAAGTATCTGGTCTATTTCCAGAACTTCACCAATACTCATGAGAAGCTTGAAGTAATCCGCGAGCGCTATGAGCAAGCCATTAATGAGCCAGGCGTCGTTGGACTTAATATCGGGACTCGGCCCGACTGTTTGCCTGATGAGACCATCGCCTACTTGGCTGACCTGTCTGAGCGTATGCATGTGACTGTGGAACTGGGGCTTCAGACTACCTATGAGGAGACTTCGGACCTCATCAATCGTGCCCATTCTTATGAGCTTTATGTGGAGACGGTCCAGCGAGTCCGTAAGCTAGCTCCCAAGGCGGAGATTGTTTCCCACTTGATCAATGGCCTGCCGGGTGAGACCCATGAGATGATGTTGGAGAATGTCCGCCGCTGTGTGACGGACAATGACATTCAGGGGATTAAGCTCCACTTACTGCACTTGATGACCAATACCCGCATGCAGCGGGATTATCATGAGGGACGATTGCAGTTGCTCAGTCAGGAGGAATATGTCTCCATCATCTGCGACCAGTTGGAGATTATTCCCGAGCATATCGTCATCCACCGTATCACAGGCGATGCTCCGCGAGATATGCTGATTGGCCCTATGTGGAGCCTTAATAAATGGGAAGTTCTCAATGCCATCGAGGCAGAAATGCGTCGTCGTGGTAGCAAGCAAGGCTGTAAAGCAAAGGAGCAGAGATTCGTATGTTAAGACCCTTACAGATGGCCCATGCCTTTTTGGCAGAAGTCGTGACCAAGGAAGATATCGTTGTGGATGCCACTATGGGTAATGGCCATGACACCCTCTTTCTGGCTAAGTTGGCCAAGCAAGTCTACGCTTTTGACATTCAGGAGCAAGCTGTGGAAAAGACCCGTCAGCGCTTGGCAGAAGCTGGTTTAGATAATGTTCAGCTAATCTTGGCTGGGCATGAGACTCTGGACCAATATACAGACCAGTTCAAGGCTGCTATTTTTAATCTTGGCTACCTGCCTTCGGCGGATAAGTCTGTCATTACTCGACCTGATACAACGCTAGAAGCTTTAGAAAAGGTCTGCCAAGGTTTAGTAAAAGAGGGCCGAGCAGCTATCATGATTTACTACGGGCATGAAGGTGGCGAAGTTGAGAAAGATGCCGTGCTAGACTTTGTCAGTCAACTGCCTCAGCAGGACTTCACCGTTGCCCTCTACAAGACCATCAATCAGATTAACAATCCGCCTTTCCTGGTCATGATTGAGAAATTGAGAGAAGTGCTTGGCTAAACGCCTCAAGAAGCGTTTGGTCAAGTGCCTTTTTAATTTGCTGACGATTTTATTTGGAAAATGAGCAAAAAAACAGTAAACCTTCGTGATTTACTGTTTTAAAAATTCAACTTTCTTTCTCTCAGTGTTCCTATAAAATTATAAGAATTTCTTATCAAGTGTTCAAGTTTTATAGGTCTTTTTCAAGCTGGTCTATTGATTTCTCTTTTCCTTTGTTCTTCCACCAATCTCTCAGATCGACTAAGGATTGAGCGGCGGAAGGGATGAGGAGCAGGACATAGATATAGACATACTGGCTCTTGGTTTCCCAGAAGAAGTGGAAGAGACCACCTCCCAAGAGAAAGATGAAGGGATAGAGGTCAAAAGGAGTCAGCTTTTTCTCAGTGACAAAAAATTTATGCAGGATAAAGAAACAGGAGAGCAGATAGATGCTGGCTAGCAGGGTCAAGAGCAGGAAATTGACAATCTGATAACCTTTTCTTTCCTCATAAATGCTGCGCAGAACGGTTGGTTTCATATATTGCTGGCGCTCAATCTGAGGCCCAGTCCAAATAGACTGAAAAGTCGGTTCAGTCCAGGTTGACTTGACCTTCTCGTAGAAGAATTTCAGCGCATATGCAGGATCCTTGCTGAAGTGAATCAAAATATTTTTCAAATCCCGAGTGGCCATTTCTGTAGCCAAACTTTCATTGTACTTGTTGCGCTTAAGAATCTTGGTATTGTAGGCATCGTACCAACCTCCCAGACTCTGCCGATTAGGATCATCCCGCAGCCCCATAGTGATGTAGGCGATTTTTGGTGTGCCGACACCGATCTTCCCGCCAACCAGCTGTTCATAGTAGGCTGTCAGACCCTTGTTTGAAAGGAAGATGCCAGCTAAAATCAGGACGATGGCTAGCGGTTTTTTCCAAGACCATTTATAAAAGATGGACAGGAAGTAGACTCCAATCAGCATGATAGCAAAGATGATGTAGTTGTTGCGCAGGAGGCAGGCCAGACTGATGCTGGTAGCTCCCAGCAAAGCATAGAGTAGGTTTCCTTTCTGATCCAGCTTGATAAAAGCATAGAGACTGAGCAGACAGAAGA
>ERZ773042.273-NODE-273-length-38814-cov-45.724425_pt1 | contig 38814 bp, 35 predicted proteins | sample MGYA00511664_ERZ773042 | MGnify/ENA primary metagenome ERZ773042 (study PRJEB29015, sample SAMEA2737984) | human oral metagenome | biome: human oral; feature: human-associated habitat; material: dental | place: China | collected 2036 ... | reverse complement strand
GGGACGGGCGCGGGGAGGGGCGGAGCCGAGGCCTCCGTGCGCGCGAGGGCAAGCGCCCCTACCAGATCGCCAGGCGGACCTTCGGCTACGCGAGGGTCCGCTACCGCGGCATCGCGAAGAGGGCGAGTGCGCATCCCCGCCCTGCTCGCCAGCGCCAACCTGCCCGTGTGCGCCAGGGCCGGGAGGCAGGAGGAGTTCCTGGGGGCCTCCGTGGCGGCCGCCTGACGGCGGCCGAGGGGACAGGTGTGCCGCGAGGGCGCCCGGAGGGGCCCGGGACGCCCGGGGAGGCCGCAGGGGTCCGAATATGACCAAAAATCGACCGATTGCCAGGGGTCCTAGCAGGGGCTAAACACTTATTCTGTGTCTCCTTAGCGTCGGACTGCCATCAGCTCATCTCATGCGAAGGCACAGCCGAATAGATGGCTCTCAGAAAGTCCATCACAATCGATGCCCCGGCAGACACGTGACCAGAGGCCTGATGCAGGCGATTCGTGTATACTGCCCTTCTCCATAGCGGTAAAGAACAGGCTCTGGCGGCACCAACAAGACGTCGTGCGGTACGCCTGCCGGAAGGGGGACCCATGCCCACGTTTGGCCTCATCGCAGACACCCCGCAGGTCGCAGACGCCTACCAGCGGGCGATCGTAAGCAACGCCGCGCTGACATCGGCACCTCTCGTCGAGACCGTCGATGGTCAGTGCGTACACGGGCTGGCACAGGCGTTCGACGCGAAAGGCCTGGCAGACTATTTGCTTCCCGCCATCGACAGGCTCAAAGGGAGGGGCGCAAACCTTGTAGCGCTCACCTCGGTGACGGCGCACCTCGCGCACCACCTACTCAGGGAGCGCGCGGAACTACCCGTCATCGACGTCTCGGACGCGGTGCTCAAGGCGACGATATCCCGCCGCGACAGGGCGGTCTTCCTCCTGGGGAGTGGTCCCACGATGCGCCAGCGCTTTCTCAAGACGCCCATCGTCCTCTCGCACATTGCCGTCATCACGCCCAGTAGCGCGGAAAAGGACTGGCTGGGAGATGTCATCCGATACGAGCTCAAGGGGGGCGACGTGACACCAGAGACCATCCGAGCTTTTGAGGATATGGTCGAGAGGGGAAGGGACGAGGGCGCCCAGTCCGTCGTGCTGGCATCATCGGACCTCTGCCTACTGGCCCAGGGCCGCAAGCTGGCGCTTCCCATCGTGAGCTCAGTGGACGCTCACGCACGGGTCATTGCGGCAGCACTTGTGGACAACGGCTGAGCTGACAGCCACCCGCAAGAAGCATCATGTCAGGCAGGTCGACGAAGCCTACCCCCTCATAGAGGGCCCGGCCCTCCTTGGAGGTCTCGAGGTAGATCTTCTCGGCGCCCCATTGCCTCGCACGCGCGACCAGCCATCGCACGACGGAGTGCCCGACACCGCAGCGCTGCGCCTCAGGACGCGTGTAGATGTTCATGAGGTAGGCACACTTGCCAGACAGGTTGTCCGGAGAGGGCATCTCGCGCTGGAGGCACACGCCTCCGCAGCCGATGACCTGCCCATCGATTTCGGCAAAGCAGGCGATGTGCCCCTTCCTCGGCAACTCACGGGCATAGTACGCCCGGTTCTCCCGGTCAAGCGCGTCCAGGTCGTCTCTCTCGGATAGCGAGAACACCTCGCGTAACACCTCCAGTCGCCAGGCCATGAGTCGATCGATCTCATCAACGCCAGCCTGCCTCACGACGACTGCCATGACCACCCCTACCCCTTCAGAACGACGGGGAGCGCCACGCCATCGGGCTTGCCGTTCTCGGTGAGCGGTATCTCGTCCATGCGTACGAAGAACTCGGGGATCATGAAATCCGCGAGCCTGCGCCCAAGACGCGCCCTCAGCTCCGACAGCCTCAGGCCGGCTTCGCTCGGGACGACATAGGCGACCATGTACGACAGCCCCCTCTCGTCGCGGTAGGCACGCACAGTCGCCTGATGGATAGCCGCATCCGCTATCAGGACATTCTCGACCTCCAGGCACTCGACGCGACGCCCCTCGATCATGACCTGGCTATCCTTGCGATGCAGAAACGCCACGTTGCCGTCTGGCAACAGATACCCAAGGTCACCGCTGCGATACAGGCGCCTCCCATCTGGCAGGCTGACGAAGTTCGATTGCTCGGGATGGTCACCCAGATAGCCACGGGACACGCCGTCACCGAAGATGCAGATCTCGCCCACCTCCCCATCCCCAACGGGTCGCAGGTCATCGTCCAGTATCTCGATGCGGTCGCATCGCACCGCCCTGCCGATGGGATAGCTGCCGTCCTCGAGCGGGGCGCCGTCACTGACGCAGTAGAACGACGCGCAACAGGTGGTCTCTGAGGGGCCGTAGGTGTTGTAGACCTGCGCCACCCCCACGAGGCGGTCACAGTAGCTCGCGCGCAGAACGTCCCCGCCGCTCACGTACAGACGCACGCCCTTGGGAAGCGCGACGGCCCGATTTATGTCGGCCAGCAGGTGGGGAAAACCGTCCACGATGGTCACCTTCTGCCTCGCGATATAGTCGATGAGACGCTCGGTGTTTGACCTGTCATGCACCGAAGGGATAGCCAGCGTCGCCCCACTGAGCAGGGTGGCGAACACCTCCTCGACGAAGATGTCGAACGAGCAGACGGAGTACTGGAGCATGACGTCTTGTGACGTGAGTCCCATCTCATGCGTGAAGGCGTCGATGTAGCTCAAGACATTGCGGTGCTCGACGCAGACCCCCTTGGGCACGCCCGTGGTTCCCGACGTATAGAGCACGTAGGCCAGCCTTGACGCCTCGGTGACGCAGGGGGTCTGAACAGGCTCCTCACAAAGGCTCATGCCAGGCTCCACGAACACGCGCGTGACGGACTGGAACAGGTCGTCATACGCACGCTGCGTCACGACGGCATCGACGTCGGCCTCGGTCAGCATGAAACGGATGCGCTCCACCGGAAAGCCCGGCTCGGCGGGGACGTAGGCTGCCCCCAGCTTCAGGACGGCGAGCATCGCCGCGATCATCTCCGCGCCATGGTCCATGACGATGCCAACGAAGCGCGCGCGGTGGGGCAACCGTGCCGCTATGGTGTCCGCAAGCAGCCTGAGCTCGTCATAGCTGATCGAGCGGCGCTCGTCGCGAACGGCAATCGCGGATGGCGTCTCCTTAGCCCTTTGCAGGAACGACTCATAGAGCGATGTCTTGTCCATTCGACAGCTCCTCGTCACGCGTCATGTGTCCACAGGGCCCCTTGAGCCCCCAGCCCGTCGATGTCCCACTGTAGTCGAACCGGACATGCGTTCAGGCGTGTACGGCCGTGAACCATAACATCACCCTCGATGCCGTCTCGCTCGTCGCGAACCTGACCTCGTATCTGCCGGTATGCTAGCATGGGGCTCGTCATCTGGCCTTGGGGAATGTGCGCTGCGCCCCAAGCAGGGTCCGTGACGTCAGGCGAGGGGCTGTCCGGTGCCTGGCGCCACGGGTCCGCGCAGCCCCATAGCTTTCAGGTAGTGGTCGGGAGAGTGTCATCGAGTATGGAAACCATATTCCAGGTATCAAAAGAATGCGTCACCGTACGCTCAACGGGAAGCGGCAGGGCCATCGTGTACCTGCACGTATATACCGGAGATGGCGGAAGCGTCTGGGAGAAGTGCCTTGAGCTGGGATGTCGTGACTTCACCCTCGTCTCCATCGGCAACCTGGACTGGAGCGACGACATGTCACCTTGGGAGTGTCCCCCTACGTTCAAGGGCGACGACGCCTGCGCAGGACATGCGGACAGACAACTTGAGCTACTGATCAAAAGGATGATGCCCCGCATCGAGGCCAGGCTTTCGGCATCGCCGGCCTACTCGGCAATCGCAGGTTACTCCCTTGCTGGCCTCTTTGCCACCTGGTCGGTCCTCAACACGAACGTCTTCTCACGGATGGCAAGCGTGTCTGGCTCCCTCTGGTTTCCGGGCTTCTCGCACCACGTCGCGCAGCACGAGCCCGCAAAGGAGCTGGAGAGAGCGTACTTCTCGCTTGGCAGCACTGAGGCTCGCACCCGCAACAACTTCGTGAGAGGCGTCGAGAAAGACACGAGGTCGATCGTCGAGTCGTTCTCCTCGCGCGGTGTGACAGTGACGTTCGAGGAGAATCCCGGCAACCACTTCAAGGAACCGGCGCTGCGTACGGCAAGGGGCATACGCTGGATCCTGGATGCCTGATGCCGCGCCTGCCCCTGCTAGGTCCTTGGCAGGGGGTACGCATTTGGGCTTGTCAGACATCGCAGCTGATCAGAGCGATCCCAGCCACGCCAGGGTCCCTTGCGTACACCCGTAGACCTGGCTCTCGGCAGGGGCCAAAAGCCGACCCGCCGACCATAGTAGCCCAGTATGTTCGTCACGGATAGCCCTTTACAAGGGTGACTACCTCCCCAGCCTGGTGGGATGGGTCATACTCTCACCAACCAAGACACAAGAGTGGGGGGTGTGGCTGGTGCAGGCAAAAGAGGTCCCATGACGACCAGCGAGCTGGCACGCGCCGCCGTCCTGATGCACGCCATCGGCGAGGACGCACAGGCTCATCGAGGAAGCGCTCGCCAAGGAGCTCCTCGTTCGCGACGAGGACGTCCAGGTCACCCATGGCTTTGACAGCATGGAACACGCAAGGGCCTATCTTGAGAGCGACCTCTTCACCCAGAAGGTCGCCTCGGGCCTGAAGCCGCTCTGGGCGGAAGATCCCGACATCCGCTTCTACGCTGTGGCATAGGCACAAATCCCAATGTCCAGAAGGTCGCAGGGCATCACCTGAGGGGAGCGGGGTGCGCCCTGCGACCAAACGAGGCTAGGACGCGCCCCATCTGCCCGTATCCTGCCTGCGCTCCGTCTGCCCGTATCCCTCTTGGCCCGAAGAGCGCTGCACGTATCCGCCAAGGGGCACGCCGCACGTCAATCGTGTCACGTACTGCGCCGTCGGGCAGGATGCTGTAGAATGGAGACCGTTTCGCCCCTTGGAAACGAGTGTTACCGAAGGAGGCATATGGGCGCTCGCAAGGATACCGTCCGACTGCTGTTTGCCGAATGGCAGGGCGGAGACCGACCGCAGTATAGCTTTGCCCCCAATTTCCTGCAGTGGCTTGCGCCCAAGGGTCCCTCGACCGAGGTCATCAGGGTTCCCGTGGCGTGCGACTTCAGTGGGGATCGCGGTGTTCGCGGTGGCATCGTCTGGCCAGACGCGCTCATCGCCCAACAGCGGGCGGCTGCGCGCATACTTGCCGAGCGCCGCCCGAGGCGTGTCGTCACCTTTGGGGGTGACTGCTCCGTCTCGCAGGCACCCTTTGACTACCTGCATGGACAATATCCCCACGACCTTGGCATCCTGTGGATTGACACGCACCCTGACATCACCACGCCCGCGCACATGGACCACGAGCACGCCATGGTTCTCGGTAACCTCCTCAAAGATGGCGCCCCCGAGCTCGCCTCGCTCGTCGAGCATCCTTTCTCGCATGAAGACGTGCTCTTTGTGGGCCTTCGATATGACCAGATGGCACCGTGGGAGCTTGACTACGTCGACGGGCACCACATGGCATACGTCACACCAGAGCAACTTGAGAGGGATGACTCCCCCGTTCTCGATTGGGTGCGTGCGCATGGCTATGGGCATCTGGCGATACACTTTGACATCGACGCGCTGTCGCCCGCGAGCTTTCTTCAGCAGTACCCCAACAACCCCAACGAGGACTTTGGCGACGTGCCCGTCGGCGGCATGACGCTCACACAGGTGGCGGGTCTCCTCGCCAAGGTGACCCAACTCGCAGACATCGTGGGACTCACCATCGCAGAGTTTCTTGCATGGGACCTCATCTCGCTCAGGGAGAACCTCGCACGCATCGACATCCTCGCGCGATAGCAAGGACACATCCTTGAAGGTGCATCCCCATACCAAAAACCGCCCATGGCTGGCGTGCCGACCGCAGTCAGGCAACCCTCGACTGGCAACGTACCCCTGGAACGCAAGGCGGTTTTGCAGCGCGGCTGATAGTAGTCTAGACGTCGATGCTAAGATCAAGATTACATTCAATTAAAGTACAGACCACTTCAGTTAGTTTGAGGAAACAGAGGAAGACGATTGGGGGCAGCCGGGTGCCGTGAGCCTCGCGTACAATCCAGTGGATCTACTTACCATTTAACAGGCCAGAAGGCAAGGTGCGTCGTGGGACGCAGCGCAGCGTACGGGCGGCTACCATATGAGGGGTGATGGGTACGTGACTGAAACTGTGACAGATGCCAGCACCCATGGGGACAAGGACCACATGAGGGGACTTGGTCCCGAGGATGTTGCCGAGCGCGTGGCCGCAGGCCTTGTGAATGTCGACGCGACGGCACGGACCCAGACGGTAGGACAGATCGTCCGCAGGAACACGCTCACGTTCTTCAACGGCGTCAACTTGGTCATGCTCATCCTGGTGCTCATGACAGGACAGTTCAGGAACATGCTCTTCCTCATCGTCGTCCTCGCCAACCTACTCATCGGCATCGTGCAGGAACTCCACGCTAAGCGCATGGTCGACAGGCTCTCCATCATCACCGCCACCGACTGCCACGTGATCCGTGCCGATGGGGAGACCAGCATACCCATCAGCCAGATCGTGCAGGATGACCTCGTGAGGATCGGGCGGGGGGACCAGGTCCCTGCCGACGGAACGGTAGTCTCAGGCGTGGCGGCGCTCAACGAGAGCCTGCTCACGGGCGAGTCAAACGCCATAGAGAAGAATCCGGGCGACGAGGTCATGAGCGGGTCGTTCGTAGACTCCGGCAGCATCACCTATCGCGTGACCCACGTGGGACGGGACGGGTACGCGGCGCGCATCAGCGAGAAGGCCAAGGCTTACAAAGCCATCCGCTCGGAGATACGTCTCACCATCAACGCGATCATCAAGGTTGGGACGACCATCCTCGTGCCCCTTGGGATAGGGCTCTTCACAAGCACGATGATCCATGGCCACACGAACGTCAACCAAGCGCTCCTGCAAGCCGTCGCCGCCGTCGGGGGAATGATCCCACAGGGCCTCGTGCTGCTGACCTCCACGGTCCTCGCGATCGCGACCGTGCGTCTTGCGGGCGAGAAGGTTCTTGTCCAGCAGGTGTACTGCATCGAGGCGCTTGCCCGCGTGGATGTGCTCTGCCTTGACAAGACCGGCACGATCACCACAGGCGCGATGGAGGTCGTCGAGGTGCGCGGCGAGGACGTTCGCGGTGCCGAACGTGCTATCTCGACCATCGCCGTCGCAACCAAGGGGGAGGCCAACGAGACCTCACGCGCCATCTGCGCCTATGCTGAGACCCATGACCTCAAGGCCGATGCGTGCTCCCGCGTCATACCCTTCTCGTCGAGGTACAAGTACTCGGGCTGCGTGACCGAGGATGGCCGGGCATACGTGATGGGCGCCACCCAGTTCGTTCTTGGCACGGAGCGCGCATCCCGCGAGGCGCAGGGACTCCCCTTCGAGAGGCTCATGCGCGTGCTCGTCGTAGCGACGTGTGACGGCTTCGACGAGGAGGGGCATATCGTCGGTGAGCCCCAGACACTCGGCTTCGTCGCCATCCGTGACCAGATCAGGCCTACGGCGGCACCGACCATCTCGTACTTCGGAAAGCAGGGCGTGGGCGTACGCGTGATATCGGGCGACGACCCTGCGACTGCCTCGGCCATCGCAAGGCAGGTTGGCATACCCAATGCGGAACGATACGTGGACGCGTCGACGCTCGAGAGCGAGGATGACCTCCTATGGGCGGTCGCGCATGACACCGTGTTCGGTCGCGTGACCCCCGACATGAAGAGACGGCTCGTCCGCGCCCTCGGCGAGCAGGGCCACACCGTCGCGATGACCGGTGACGGTGTGAACGACATCCTCGCCTTCCGCGAGGCCGACTGCTCCATAGCCATGGCCTCGGGCTCAGCTGCGGCGCGCAACATCGCCGAGATCGTGCTCGCCGACAGTGACTTCTCACACCTGCCCAACGTCGTCGCCGAGGGGCGTCGCTCGATCAACAACCTGCAGCGCTCGGCGGCACTCTTCCTGATGAAGACCGTCTACACGGCCGCGCTGACCTTCGTCTGCATCGTCGTGCCACCGTACCCCTTCATCCCGATACAGATGTCGCTCATCTCCACGGCCATCATAGGGGTCCCTTCGTTCATACTTGCGCTCGAGCCGAACTACGACCGCATCAGCGGCAACTTCCTCACGAACGTCCTTGCGCGGTCCCTGCCCGCTTCCGTCACCACCGTCTTCTCAATAATCCTCCTGATGGTCGTCTCGCACTTCCTCGGTTGGTCGGCTAACCAGTACTCGACGATGTGCATGAGCATCATGTGCCTCGTAGGTATGGCGCTGCTCCTGCGCATCTCCCTTCCGCTCAATACGCTGCGGGGGACGCTCCTCGTGGGAGTCCTCTCCATCATCCTTCTCGGCATTTTTGTGTTCAGCGACTTCTTTGGCGTCACACCGTTCACGCAGAACATGACGGCCGCATTCTGCCTCGTCGCCCTCATCGCCCTCGCTATGTTCTCGGCCTGCAGCAGGTACCTCCAGGGAAGCGAGAGGTCGGATCTCATGGATCGCATCGTGCGCGAGATCTGGAGGTACGGCACAAGGCGGTAGTACGGGTCCGAGACAGTCTCGCATACGAGGGAGGGGTGTCGCGCGGACCCGCGCGAGGGGCTGTGCCGGAAGCACATACAAAGAGGGTCCCGTAAAGTGCACGTCTTCGTCGCCCTAATAAAAGCCTAACTGGGCTTTTACCGGTTGGCGTGACGAAAGCGTGCACTTTAAAGCAGCCAAGGATCTAGCGTCCCGTCAGTGAGGACATCTATGACTGACCAGCGCGTCCTGCGGGACACCGGATCATCGACGATCTCAGTGAGCCGCCGGCCCAGCCGCGTCCCATGATCGGCCGCGAGCCGGTGAATGAGCCTGTGCAGGAAGATGTCATACGCCGCCGCTGACCACACATCCCGTCGCGAGGTTTCAAACAGGGTGATGCCGAGTGCCGCATAGACCTGCGAGCGGCTCGCATCCTCCGCGTATTGTGCGGACGTCCCGTGCGGCCCGCCCTGGTGCTCTATGGCAAACCCAAGGTCCGGGAAGTAGAGGTCGGGACACATCGACGGCCCGTTAATCAGAAGGCGTTCCTGGCTGCTGAGCTGAAGCGGCACGTTGAGCAAGGGCCTCTCGAGGCCCAGACCACCCAGCTCTGGCGGCGAGCTCAGTATGATCGCATGCAGGGTCTCCCTGGGAGACTGCGAGCCATCCATCACGTCACGGGAGATGCGCCTAGCGTACTTCGCCCCGCGAACCCTACAGGCGTTGTCGCACCACATGCGTATGCCGTCGGCGGAAGTCGCACGACCCACAAAGAAGTAGCAGTCATCCGTTAATGGATTGACCTCGTTACGCGCATAGTTACCGGTGAGCTCCATCCCGAAGTCAATGAGCAGTGCACGGGCCTGCGCACGACTCAGGTCGCCCCTTCGCTCTGCGCGCGCCAGCTTGCCCGCTAGCTGCCCGAACGAGAGACCCCCCGAGTCAATTCTCACGGAGGACCCCGACTCACTCAGAACCGCCAGCATAAAGGATCCCTCTGGCAGTACGGGAGAGAGGATGTCACATTCGATGGACCGTGCCCTTATGCGTCGTTCCTCACACGAAACATGCAGGTGCAAGGGATGCCTCTCGTCGATCGTCAGCAGCGGCGCAAGCTCGGCGATGCCGTCGCGCCACCACTGTGATCGCAACGAGGATGGGACACCTACCGTACGGTCAAGGCACTCCTCCACACGAGGCCAGCACCTGCCTCGGGCACGGCGCAGCAGCTGTACGGAACTTATGTCCGAGACGTACACGTCCATATCATAAGGCTACATCGGCTCGTATGATCTTACCATCCCAACGTCCGCCGAGTCGGTGAGAGGTCTATTCGCGCCCGTCACTGACAACACGGGGAACGCGGGAACGCGTAAAGACCATGGGCCGCCAAAGGGATTGTGCCCATCACGAGCCCTCGCGAGGGGCTGTGACGGGAGCACATACAAAGAAGGTCCCGTTAAAGTGCACGTTTTCGTCGCATTAATAAAATCCTAACTGGGCTTTTATCGACTGGTATGACGAAGACGTGCACTTTAACGGGACCCTCGGATCTAGGGACACGTTCCCCAGAGGCCCAAGTCGGCCCATATCCATAGGAGGACAGGTCGCTCCACCCCCCACCATGACAAGATATGAGTATATCCCCAATATCTATAAGAACATTCGCATAGCATAAGAGACCGCTGGCCGTGGGGCGGGTGACACTCATCAGAGAGCGACCCCGTCGAACGGCTGGACCTGCACGCGATCGACTCCCGGCGACACAAGCACCTTCAGGAACCGATCGGCCACGTCTCCCGCCAAGACCAAAGGGACCCGACGAACGAGTCCCTTTGGCCGTGCGCGAACCCTACGTCCCGCGATGGCGTAAGACTACCTGTTCTGACGTTGAAATGCGTCGAAGGCCTTCACGTTCTCGTCGGAGTAGCCGATCATCGCTGCGGGATTTCTTGCCGAGACCGCCGAGAAGACCTCGTTGATGACATTCGCCCGCCCCTTTCCGCCTTGGCTGCAGATGTTGATAAAGTCGAGGTCACGCAGCCTGCACACCACGTTACTGCTGACAGGGACGAAGTTCCTCCTCATCACGTGCTGGTATATCCACACGATGTCGGCGTAGGCGATGACCGCCCCCTCCTTCTTTGACACGATGAAGTTCGCCGTCAGGGCGGGATTTGCCGAGCCCCCCGTCGTGGACAGGTAGTTTTGCAGCTCTGCCCAAGCCTGCTGGGTGGCACCCTCCCTGTCCAATCGATCCAAGCATCTGCGAGCCACCTTTATCTGGGCGAAGTAGCCAAAGAGGAGGATACCGCCAAAGATAGCCGCGACGATCGCAGCAACGATAAATGGCGTCATCATTGCATCCCGTGGCGTGGTCATCGTGTCGATATACAGCACGCCAACCTTTTCGGTAAGATTAGCAGCGCTGACCCCATAGGAAGTCGCTAGGGTGTCCACCAGATTGTCCGGCATCTTGCTCGCCACACCATAGATGCGTACGGGTTTTGGAGTGCTCGAGACCTCGCCGGTATTAACCTTTTGGCTCTGCCAGTATTCCTGCTGATCCGCGAACCTCTTCTCCTCAGATGCCCTCATACAGACAACGATCGCGTAGTCCTCCGAGTCAGTTGCAAGATAGTAATAGTGATCGTCTCGGTGTGCCGCATACGTGTCGAGGCTCACCACGTCAAAGTACACCGACGTGCCCTCCAGCGACCTGTCCGTCGGATTGAACGCCACCGCGTTCTCTTTGCTCGTCCGACCGATGACGCCCGCATAGATGAGGAGGGCTATGGCAGCCAGGACAAGCGTGGCAACGCCACACACCGCACCGATCACGAACCGAGGTTTCCCGGGCCTCAGATACTCCTCAAACTGACTCCGTATATCCATGCAATACCCCTTACGTCAGATTCTGACACGCGATGCCCCGTACGTCAGCTCACGGGCAGTCCGCTGGAACCAAGCGAGTCCCCTTCGTTCTGCAAGCGCCGCAGGCACACCGGCGTTCCGTAACGAAGAAGTATACAGGTTTTGGTGGAGTACGCACAAGCGGCTTCCGGGTACCCCGCGTGCCTCCCCTACAGCCGCCCGGCGCCGGGCAGATCATCACCACGGGCTTCCGGGCGTAAGGGGCATCAGATTCAGCTGGACGTAAGCACCTTTTTCACCCGCAGCGCAGCGGACGCGAGTGCCAGCACGGTGACCACCGCGCAAGACACGCCAATGACAGTCATATAGGCAGAATCCCTGAGCACAGAGTGAAGGGCGAGGGCTCCAAGAGGCATGACGTAGAGCACCACCGCCACAGCACGGCCGACCCTGTCGTACCAGAGCATCGCCCTCTCGCCGCGCTGGCGCCTTGCGGCGAGGGAGGTGATAACAAACTCCACGAACATGAGCAGGGCAACACAGGGCAGCCACCAGGGCAAAAGCCCCAACATACAGAGCGTCGTGATCGCCGTGGTGACAAAGAAGAGATCTGCGGTCACATCGAGAATCGCGCCCAACGCGCTCTGGACGGCAAGCCGGCGAGCGAGCCTCCCGTCGAGCAGGTCGCTGAGCGCGATAAGCGCAAATAGCGCAACACGGGAAGCGAGGGACTCTCCCACAAGCGAGAGAGCGCAGAACATCGCCCCAAGGGGGATGCGTGAGAGCGTGAGTAGGTCTATAAGCACCGTCGCAAACAAACGACGTCCGTCTTTTGGTCTGTCGCCCATGCGCGTCCCGCCCCTGCGGGCCTCGGTCATCATGCGTCCACCCATGCGTGGCCATCCATACTTATTGCTCCTTCAAACGTTAGTCCTAGAGTGAATGAGTCATATTATATATTCATTCACTCAGCTGTCAAGACCTACGCCTGAGAGACGTGTCAGCGAGCATGCGCTATCATCACTCCGAGCATATTCGCCAAGTTCACAAGACAGCCCGAGAGGAACATGCCACATGGACGGAAAGAGCAGCTATCAGGACGTGAACGCCAAGACGGTCAATCGCTGGGTGGACGAGGGCTGGGAGTGGGGGCGCCCTGTCGATCACGAGGCATTCGTCCGGGCGCGCGATGGCAACCCACAGATCCGCCTCACCCCGACAAAGGCCATGCCGACAAGTTGGTGGCCCAAGCTTGTGGGCACGCGCGTGCTCGGCCTCGCCTCAGGCGGCGGGCAGCAGATGCCCCTCCTCGCCGCCGCAGGCGCACGCTGCACCGTACTTGACTACTCCGAGGCACAGCTCAAGAGCGAGAGGGAGGTCGCACGGCGCGAGGGCTATGAGATCGACATCGTCCACGCAGATATGACCAAGCCGCTTCCCTTCGCGGACGAATCGTTTGATCTCGTGGTGAATCCGGTCTCCCTCGTCTTCGTACGCGAGGTGGAACCCATATGGCGCGAGGTCGCACGAGTGCTCTGCCCTGGCGGCATCCTGGTGTCAGGTCTCGACACGGGCATCAACTACATCGTCGATGACACAGAGTCCTCCATCGTCCATGGGTTGCCCTTCGATCCCATAGCGGAACCCGAACTCGCCAAGAGGCTCGCAGAGGAGGACGGGGGCATGCAGTTCTCCCATACGCTGGAGGAGAGCCTTGGCGGGCTGCTTCGCGCAAGGTTTACGATCGATGACCTCTATGAGGACACAAACGGCGAGGGACGCCTCCATGACTTGGGTATTCCCTCATACCTCGCCGTGCGCGCGACGAGGCTGCGAGGCTGACGCCCTGAGGAGTCGCTCCGCCGCCTAAAGCACGGGCCCTCAGGCCATGAGCGTGCGGAGTGCGCACGCGATGCCATCGTGATCGTTGTCGCTGGTCACGAAGCCGGCGATGTCGCGGATGTCGTCTGGGGCGTTGCCCATGGCAACTCCCAGGCCTGCGGCCCTGAGCATCTCGAGGTCGTTGTAGTTGTCTCCAAATGCCAGCGTGTCCTCGACCCGGATACCTTTTGCCTCGCAAAACGCGCGCAGCGCCACCGCCTTGCTCACCCCTGCGGCGTTCACCTCCACGAGGATGTCCGATGAGCGACTGATGGACAGGCTGGGAAACCTGCGCTTCAAGCTGCACTCGACCTCGGCGGACCTCTCGGGCAGGCACATGCAGAGCACCTTGTCCACCATTCTGCCACCCGGAAGGTTGCGTACAAGACCCTCTTGGGCCAAGGTCTTCACGATACGCTCCTCACGAAGGACGCGCGGGTCCTCGCGACTGCGAACGACCCACTCGTCTGCCGTAAACGCGTTCCAGGTCACGTCACTGAGCTTTGCCTCGACGAAGTCGACCACCTCGGCAGCCTCCTCCCTGCTCATCCCCCGCTCATGGAGCCTCGTGCGATCCTCGTCGAGCACCAAACCTCCCCCGAACGCGATAATGCAGCAGGTGAGATCGTTGGCGCTGACGATCGGCTCGATGCCCTGAGGACTTCTCGACGAGGAAAGCACGATGCGCACTCCCTCCCGCGCGCAGCGCCTCAAGGCCTCGCGCGTCTTCTCGGACACCTCTCGCGCAGAGTTAAGTAGCGTTCCGTCGATGTCGGTGAAGATGGCCTTCCAGTCACGTTTGAGCTCGAGCATCATGTCCTCCCTTGGGCGGGTGCCCCTGTGCCAGCTTGCCTGTGTCTATAGGGTAGAGCCTATCGAGAGTCACGGCACCCATCTGGCAAAAATGGCATCTATACACAACGACTCGGACCTTGGACGACGCGACGGCCTTCATAGGATCCCGGAGAAACTGGAGATAGGGTGCGTGTGTCGCGCCCGTGAGAGGAAGGTCCTCGCGGATAAGGTCGCCCTTGCCAGACGGGCGCAGCGGCATAGTGGACGATATGTTGCACGCTTACGTACGCTGAAGTGACGCGCATGACGGTACGGACGGTACGCACGGTATTCTTCGACGTAGACGGAACCCTCGTGCCGCACGCCACGAAAACCATCCCCACGAGCACGCGCCAGGCTCTCGCAACGCTACGGCAAAGCGGAGTGCTCGCGGCCGACTACGTCACGTCGGACATCAACGACGAGGCGAGGCGAGCACTCTCGGCGCTTGGGATATGCCCTGCTGACTTTCCCAGGCCTCTCAGCCCAAGAGGGCGTTGAACAGCTCGGACGTGCTGGGGTGCGTGTAGATCCCGCTACCGAGCTCGGTAGCGGTCATCCCTGACCTGATGGCAACGGCGACCGCATTGATGAGCTCCTGGGCGTCGGGGCAGAACAGGGTCGCCCCCAGTATGAGGTCGCTCTTTGCGTCGATCACGAACTTGGCCATGCCGTCGGTCTGGCCAAGTATCTTGGGTCTGGGGACGATGGCCATGTCGGCGATGAGGCCGCTTCTCACCACGACGTCATACCCCTTCCCGACTGCGGCAGCCTCGCTCATGCCGACCGTCGCAAGGGGAGGCTCTATGAAGGTCGTGGTGGGAAGAACGCGCCCGCACGTGCTGCGCGCGCCCGCATGCCCCTTGTCAGCGCCCCAGGCGTCCTCAAGGATGATGCGGTGGTCGTCGAACGAGACGTAGGTGAACTGCGGACCGCCGTTCACGTCCCCTGCGGCATAGACGCCATCGACGTTGGTGCGCAGGTGCTCGTCCACCTTCACGGCACCGCGCGGCGTGACCTCTATCCCTGCGGCACCCAGGTCAAGCGTCGAAGTAGCAGGCTTGCGTCCTATCGCACAGAGCACGGCGTCGGCCTCAAGGACGCTCCCGTCGGCCAACCTGACCCTGATACCGTCAGCCTCCTTTTCGAAGAGCGTGGCCGTGTTGTTGAGGTGGAAGTTGATGTTGCGTCTCTCGAGCACGCCCTGGGCGTACGCCGCGACGTCAGGCTCGAAGTTGCGCAGTGCCCTGTCAGAGTTGTCCACGATGTGGACCTCGGTCCCAAAGCCCGAGAAGAGAGTGGAGAACTCGAGGGCTATCGGCCCACCGCCCACGATCACGAGACGGCGTGGGAGCCTCTCTATCTGCTGGATGGAGGTGGATGTGTACACGCGCGAAAGGTCTGCTCCGGGCACGGGGGGTATGATGGTCTCGGAGCCTGTATCTATGACGACGACCGTGCCCTCGACGACGCGCTCCTTTGCCTCAGTCCTGACCGCGATGGTCCGCTCCCCGACAAAGCGCCCCTCTCCGAGGATCACCTGCACGCCAGCAGCCTCTGCCATCTGAAGGTTTGCCGCGTTCATCTTCCTGACGAGGGCATTGCGGCGCTGCTGCGCCCTCTTGAACGCCTTTGCGCCGTCACCACCCCCCAGCTCGAAGCGGGCCATGTCGGTCAGGAGGGTTTTCGTGGGCACGCACCCCACATTGATGCACGTGCCGCCATACATCATGGGATCGCGCTCGACGAGCGCCACGCGATCTCCCGCCTTCGCACGCTTCATCGCGACGGTCTTTCCCGCCTTGCCAAACCCAATGACGACGAGATCGAAATCCTCCGTGGAACCTGCCATCGCCTGTCTCCTCTCCTCGAATACCCGTGTCGGGCCGTCCGCAAAGACCACTATAGTCTCATCGCACATCATAATACTTGTGCATGAGTCTGGGGAAGCCGAGGCCTATCGGGAGCTGCTAGGCAACCCGGTCATTCCCTATGCACAAAAGGGAGGTGCAGCAGGTGTGAATGAGCTTCACGTCGTGGGTGATCAAGGGGGTCGTCTTGCCCATCCCCCTCAGTGACTTCAAGCTCTTGAACACCTCGAGCATGTGTCGATAGTCCGAGCCGCTGGTCGGCTCATAAAACAACAGAAGCTTCTTGCCAGACGCCATCGCGCTACCAATCGCGACATGAGGGCAGACTGCGCTTTTCCGTGAGGCGTCGGTTGGAGAATGCGCTTTTCCGTGACCCTGCGGATGCAGAATGCGCTTTTCCGTGACCCTGCGGATGCAGAATGCGCTTTTCCGTAGAATGCGCTTTTTCTCACCTGGGCAAACGTGGCGGCACCTCACGGAAAGGCGCATTCTGGAGTCGGCACCTCACGGAAAGGCGCAGTCTGAGCTTGCCGCTTGACGGAAAGGCGCATTCTGCGGACGTCACCCTCACGGAAAGGCGCATTCTGGTTGGTTTGGGGATCACAGAGTGCGCTTTTTCGTGACACCCTCACGGAAAGACGCAGTTTGGCCACCGACGCGAGGACAGGATGCGCTTTTCGGTGAGGCGTCGGTTGTAGAATGCGCTTTTCCGTGACCCTGCGGATGCAGAATGCGCTTTTCCGTAGAATGCGCTTTTCCTCACCTGGGCAAACGTGGCGGCACCTCACGGAAAAGCGCATTCTGGAGTCGGCACCTCACGGAAAGACGCATTCTGCGATTCCCAGACGAGCCAAACTACGCCTTTCCACCCATAACGGAGCTACCGTCTTTACGATGACCTCGGGAGGGCCGAACCCGTTCTCATCCCTGTGTCCCTGAGTCATCGGCATCACCCACAATCTTTTCGATCGCATCGCGTGCAGCCTGCAGGGTGCCGATCGTCTCGTCGATACGCAACATCTTTGCGCGCAGTGCCCGGACGGACTTGGGACAGAGCGTTGAGACACCGCCGTCCCACGAAAGGCAGGGCGCAATCTGTGCTATCTCATTTGTGGAGAATCCTGCGGCAATGAGCGCCTGCACTCCTTTTGCCACCTCGATGTCGGCGGATCCATACACGCGATACCCCAGGTCATCGCGCCTTGGTGCCAGCAGGCCCTGCACCTCATAGTGGCGCAGCGACCGCGCCGAGACTCCCGCCGCGCGGGCGGCTTCATTGATCCTCATACGACCCCTTGCCTTCACATTGATGTCAATCCCTACCATAGTAATAGCGCAGGAACACGCTTTTCAGCGAAAGGAGAACGGATGATCATCGATAGCATAGAGCACGTGATGCTCCCTACGGAATCGCAGGTCGCGCAGCTCGACGAGGCGGGTGTCGACCAAGCGGTGCTGTTCACCACAACTCCCCATCCTGAGCGGGCCGCCACGGCAACGCTCAAGGACATCGAATCGGAGATGACCGTCCTCTACAAGATCCTTGGCGCAACGATGGACGTCGCCACCCGGTCCTCACAGATGGTGGGGATAATTGAGGAGATGAGGAGGGCTATGGATGCGTACCCCGACCGATTCCCCGCAGCGTTCGGCCCAGTTCCGCTGGGCCTTGACCAGCCGCACACTCATGAGTGGGTTGAGCGACACGTGCTGACGAACGGTTTCGTGGGGCTGGGAGAGTTCACTCCCGGAGACGACGAGCAGATGCGCGACATCGAGATAGTAGCCACCGTCTCCGAGGAGTGTGGCAGACTTCCACTCTGGGTGCACACGTTCACCCCTATCACAAGACGGGGGATACGGACGCTTGGCGACATCACCAAGCGTCACCCCCATGTACCCATCATATTCGGGCATGGCGGGGGATACAGCTGGATGGACACCGTGGCCATCGTACGTGACCACAAGAACGCTTGGTTTGACCTCTCGGCTGTGTTCAGCCCGCTTTCGGCACGCGTCGCGATGAACGAGGTACCCGACCGCTGCCTGTTCGGCACCGACGCACCCTACGGCGATCCGGTACTCTCACGCGTCCTGATCGAGCGGACGAGCCCTTCCGATGCCGTCACAGAGGCCGTGCTTGGCACGAACGTGCAGCGACTTCTCAAGATATAAGCACTTGAGACGAGCTATATGAGCCCGCCCATGTGTGCATACAAGACCACTGCGATGTCCAGGATGATAAAAAATGGCAAACCCCAGACGAAATGCCATTTCTTGGTCTTGTGGCGAACGACGTTCATGGCAATCATTCCGCCAACGGAGCCGCCAACGAGGCAGAGTCCAAGCAAGCGCGCCTCTGGAGCACGCCTCCCGTAGTCGTTGCCACTCTCTGCAACATGCTTATCCCAGGCGAATGCGACGAGGGTGATGACGTTAAGCACAGCCAGGTAGATACCCATGACCCTCAGCTTGCCCAGATCCCAGCCAGAGAGGATGCCACCGATGCTCGTATCAAGCGTTATGAGCCCGAATTTTGCGGCGACTACAAGCCCCCATACGATAAGACAGACGATGGCAAGAAACCACCACGCGATGTTATCCTTGTTCATGCGGTGCCCACGGCCGAGGCCACCCCATACAAACAGCGCGAGCAACATGCCGACCGCGCCTCCTGCAATCGGAAACACATCGAGGATCAGCGAGTTCGCCGCCGAGTTATCAAGATCGGGATTAACCATGCAGAGGAAAAAGTCAACGGTGAACGCCAGGAACGTCACCACGTTCATTATGATCAAGTAGAGAAGAAATGAGTCCAAGGCTACCCCTTTGTGCTCGCCGCCCGCAGTTCGCTCTTTTATAGCCCTTCACGCTGCCATCCACACAGCCATACGTCAAAGGATATGTAGGGGAAACCCTATAGCTCGATGCCCCAATGGAGGCGATCCTCAGGTTCTTTGCCATGACAGCCATACCATCGCATTGGCAACGGACGATGCCTGGACGTGCGAGCACCGATGACGCTTGTCTCAGTACTGCAGTTAGCTAGCACATATCTGACATGGCGTGAGGCCACTCGATTGCGCCTCGCCGAGCGTCGTCTCCGTAATGGACTTTGCCCTGCCAAGACCACGGCAGTGCTCATCAAAATGATACCTCTTGCCGGTCTGTGTGACGTATACGGTCCGACTGTTGTTGTCCTGCTGTGCAACAGGTTGCGTCTGCGTCGGAGCGCTTGCAGTCGCCTGGGGCGTTGCCTCGGATTCTTCCTGATCGGTCTGAGGTGCGGTGGAACCGCCGCCCTCCGAATCGCCATCGACGGTCTGCGACGCGGAGTCATCGGTACCTTGTCCCGAGGAGTCCGCCGTGGGCGATGTGGTGGTCTTCGTCTCTTCAGTTCCAGCGTCTTGTTCCTGCGTAGGTGACGTGGTGGTCTGTGCAACCTCGCCGCCAGACACACGCTCAGCGGAACTCGAGGCCGAGGAGGAACCGGAGCATCCGAGGGCTGCGCACAGGCACAGTGTAAGGATGCCGGTTAACACTGTCCGAGCAACGCTACCTCCAGTTAGGCCTTTCACTCTCACGGCATGTCCCTCCATACGATGTGCCAAAGATTGCGATGCGACGCTCACCTCCCCCCCAGAAGTGAAAGTCGCGTGGGTCGAACAACCGCGACATTATACATATTATTCAGCTGTCTTTATCGATATATATGTGTCGCCATAAAAGCTGGATATGTTCAGTCATCGACGGGAAGGCATAGCTCGCTGAAGGGCATGCCTTCCAACAATCGCTTGAAAGAGCGCGCTCCCCCGCATCGCACCAGACGATGGATGCCATACATCCACAACTCGCCCGAGCGACACGCGACGATGTGCGCCTACTGCCAATCGGCCGTCCCGACGATGATCCTCTCGTCGCATGCCATGGGGCTCAAAGAAGCGCTTCATCGTGACCGACGAAACCCCGGCGTCAAGGCCGGCCAGCTGCGCGGGGCCAGTTTGTGCGGTCAGGTCCCACTGCCTGCTGGCATCTCGGAGCCGATCATGCTTTCGACTGACCGTATACGATCAAGCAGGGAATTGCAGGAGCTCTCAATCGCACCAAACGTACCGATAGCCTCCTCTATGATCCATGCAAGAGGCGCAGGCCTGGGCGACGCTGCCTGAAGCATCCTAGCCATAGGCAGGAGGTCCCGCGCCGAGGGAGACAAGATGGTGGACTGCCGGATTGAGTAGGCAAGATGCTCCATGGTCCTCAACCCTTCCCGCCGTTGATCGGCGTCAGAAGACGATATGAGAACAGCGAGACAATGGTTCAGCGCATCGTGAACGTCACCCCAATAGCGAGCCAGCTCCTTCAATCCCTCGCGCAGGGTCTTGGTACCCTTCCCTACCCCCTCGCCAAAGGTCTGACTCCAGGCAAGATACGATGTAGCGCTGCTCTGTGATGGAGCTGGGTGCTCGTGTGCGAAGGCACTAATGTCGTCGATGCCCGTCACAACCCTCGCTACCGCATCGTTGAACGGTGGGATATCCTGCTCCAGCCTATCAAATGCTTCAATCAGCCCGTCTGCCTCCCCCCGCCCATGCCCTTTCTCGGCGATGTCAGAGGCGTCCTCATGAGCTGTCCCCCGCTCCATCAACTCCCTGAGCTTCGATACGATCTCGGCGACCTTCGCCTGATACTCTTCGGAGTCTATCCTGAGGCCACGTAGCTCAGATACGGATATCCTCTGATGCTTGTCTATCGCCTTGAGAACGGGATCGTTGGGCATAGCTCTCCTGACGGCCCCGTAGTCCTGCCACACCAGTGACAGCACCTGTGAGCCTGGTACGCCCCTCATCCGATCATCGAACTGCGTGAGCTCGTCTCGACATGCGGGATTCCGCAGATAACGGGGGGTTACAGCAGGCATCAAAACGTTAGCGATTCCCAAGCTCCCGTTCATTGCGGCCTTCCAGTCCTCTTCCCAGTTAATTGAACGCTTGTCGACAAAGACGTTGAGGGTCGATCCCATCTCATACTCATATTCGCTCTTGATCTGATCGACGAGTCCTATGATGGCACCTCCCAGATGTGCGTCATCGGCATGGGAGTAGCTCAGAAAGACATTCGCATCTACGGGCAACGCATCCGCAGAAGACAAGGGATTGGCATCCGCTCTCATCACCGGGTTGCCCAAAAGCGATCCATGCGCATCAGACACGAACGCTCCATCCTCCCAGAGAGCCGATACGGGAATCGCCCATAGGCGATCGTCCTCTTTGATGACTTGGCTGCCCGTATATATCACAAACCCACGACTCAGGCGCCCATCTCTGGACGCAAGGGCACGCAGCCCCTTGAAATCGTCCTGCTTGACAGTCTCTGAGCTCTTGACCTCGATACCAACAAGCTTCCCAGCATCGTTTTTCAAGACAAGATCGACCTCGCGTGGTGACACACCCGCCTCTCTCCAATAGAAGCAATCGGGCCGCTCCTGAGACCACTGGCATGCCGGGATGACTTGTTGCACCACAAACGACTCAAGAAGGTTTCCGAACTCCTCTGGCTCGCGCGTCATATCATGTCCCGACATCCTCAGCGCCTCGACCGAAAAAGAGGTGTCTACCGGGTGCACCTTCGCTCGGGCATAGGGCTGCCTCGTTGGTCGGGTGGCTAGGTTTGGAAGCGTGTGAATAAGGAAGCGCCTGATAAATATACTTATATACCTATTGATTGTCCTGACATCATATCCCAGCTCGGATGCGACCTTGCTGACATTCAGGATGCCACCTGGGTACACAAGCAACCTCTGCAAGATCTTTTGTGCAATGTTCTTATCAAATCTCTCCTCAGGAAGAAGCGTGTCCCCCAAAACGCTATCGATGTCATCGCGTATCGATAGCCCACGCTCGCTGGTGCTCATCAGCCGTGTGTCCACAGCATACTTTGGGAACCCGCCGGTGGACATCATCAACCTAAGGTCATCCATCGTCAGACGAGATCCATACGTAAGGTCAGGCTCTGAGTGCCAGAAGCTATCAACGATGTTGAACGTAGACCTATGAAGCTCTGCCTGGGTCAGAGGGTAGAGTGAGAACCTCCTCACACGCCTTGTTAGGGGATCCTGACCGCCCAGCCCCGAGCGTGCGATAGATGCTGACCCCGTATGTATGAAAAGTATGTCCTGTCCCGGCTTCTGGTCCGTGTACTCTTTCACCGCAAGCGGAATATCCTTGGCGAGCTGAGCCTCATCAATAATGGCCGGCACCCTGATGCGTTGTATCCAAGCCGCCGCATCCGACGACGCCTGTCGCAATGTGCCCGCATCTGCCAGCGTGTAATAGGCGTATCCGTGCGACTCCAGCTGCCTGCGCGCAAGCGTGGACTTCCCGACGGCACGCGCACCCTCAAGCACGACAACCTTGCTGTGCGCACGGAGGATCTCGCCCGCAAGTGGACGCTCGTAATACGTCATCATAGAGGCAACTCCAAAGATTTATAGTATTCAATGACATAATTATATAGCATCCAATGCCATACATCCACAACCTCCCCATGCACGAGGGCGAGAGGAGCACGGCCACGAGCGCGACCAACCGGACCACGAGCGTCTCGGCAGCCCCCATCGTGACGCCCAACGTGAGCACATTCGCCTCGACGGACATTATGGCCATCGATCAGGCCTCCGTCGATATGGTCTGTGTGATGAAGCCAGAGGAGAGCCGCGACCTGACCGAGCGCATGACGAGCCGCCATGGCCTGCGCCACGTCTCGTACATGAAGGCGCTGGGCATCGGGCACGACCGCTACGTGCTGATCAACCTCGACCACAGCGGCAGGCGCAAGACCGTGCACGAGGCCGTCGAGAACTTAACCCCCCTCGCAAGCCAAGGGAGCCACGAGGCTACCCCCAGGTGGCCCCGCACTTGCGAGGGTCCCGCGCCTCAAGACCTTCGCGAAGGCTACCAGTTTGTATCCTCGCTAGAAGTTATGATTTCCGTAGGCTACACTGGGGTGGCAGTGCAGGAGAACGCTGGAGGTGTTGCAGAATGGATACCAAGGTAGGCGGCCCGATGGGTCGCAGGTCGTTTCTCGGCATGATGGCAGCGGGAGCAACGCTCGCACTCGCGGGCTGCAAAGGGCCGCAGGAAGGCACCGCTGGCGGTGCGTCATCCTCGGCCTCGACAACAGATCTCTCTGGACGGCACCTTAGCTTCGTGGGCGATGACGCCTTCGCGCCCTATCGCTACGTCGAGATGCAGTCCGACGGCACCCAGAAGGTCGTGGGCCTTGACATTGCCGTTGCGGACGAGATGGCCAAGCGTCTTGGCTTTACGTACGACTTCGAGCCGCAGCAGTTCGCCGCCACACTGGCCTCCGTTCAGTCGAGCGACACCTCCTTCACGATGGCCATGTCCTCGAATGCCGAGCGCGAGCAAAGCTATGACTTCACACGCGGCTATTACCAGCCGCTCGTCGGCGTGCTCACCCTGGGCGGCAATCCCATCACGAGCGTGGATGGCCTTTCGGGCAAGAGCATCGCCTGCACCACCGGTACCGTGCAGAACAAGTTCGTCTCTGCCGTCCTGCCAAACGCCGACATCCACACCTACGACGGTGGCAACCAGTGCCTCCAAGAGGTCCTTGCCGGCCGCATCGACGCCTACCTGTGCGACGGCGCCGAGGGTCAGTCCATGCGCGACGCCAATGGCGGCCTGGTGCTTGGTCTTCTCGGCCGGGCCGAGACGAAGGACTACGTGGGCGTCTACCGCATCATGGCCACGAAGGGAGCATCGTTCGTCGCGGCCTTCGACCAGTGCGTCGGCGAGATGCTCAAGGACGGCACCATCGATCAGTTCATTGGAACCTACGTGGGCATAGACTTCAAGTGGGGCGGGGACTTCTCGGCCTCTGGCATGGCGACAAAGGGCGTGGGTTCCGCCACGTCGGGCTAGCCAGAGGGCCGTATGAACTTCTCGCTCATCGGACCCTATGCGCCCATGTTCGTGGGTGGCCTCGTCGTCACCCTAGAGGTGACGGGAGCCGCCTTACTCTTGGCGTTTGTGCTGGGGTTTCTCATCTCCGTGCTCAAGGTGCTGCCGTGCGAGCCGCTTCGCGTGATCCTGGACTTCTACACGTCAATCTTTCGCGGCATACCGCTCATCGTGCTGCTCTTCATCACGTACTTTGGGATGCCGCAGCTCACTGGCTACAAGATCTCGATGTTCGCGGCATCCGTGCTTACGCTTGGACTCAACGGGTCAGCCACCGTCTCGGAGACCGTCCGTGGCGGCATCGAGGGCGTCGATCGCGGCCAGTACGACGCCGCACGCGCCTTGGGCCTGCCCTACCCTTCGATGATGTGGGAGATCATCATCCCGCAGGCACTGCGCTCGGTTGCCCCGGCGCTGGTCAATGAGGCCATCACGGTGCTCAAGAGCTCGTCTCTGGTGGCGACGATCGGCCTCATGGACATGATGCGCGCGGCGCAGAGCGTCCAGGCGCTCACGTACCGCGCGTTCGAGCCGTTTGTTGTTGTCGCCGCTGTCTACTACGTGATCGTCATGGCGCTTGTGGCGCTGAGCCGACGCCTGGAGCGCCACCTGAGGCGGAGCTAGACGGCCGAAGATCGCCTCGCCGCATCGAACTGCCCTTTTGTCTCGGGCGTTCGGCATCTTCGTGCCCGTGCGGCCTCACGGGCGGATGCGAAAGGTCTTTGGCGCCAGTCGATAGACGAGAACGCTCGCCACGATGCAATAGCATACGCAAAAGGCAATGAGTGCCACGCCAAAGACCAGTGCGGGCAGTCGCACCCACATCATTAGGTAGCAGACAGCATAGGTCACCGCAGTCATGACGCGGTACGTCCCACTCCTCATCTCCGTGCCTGCGTTATAGGGCTGCAGCAGGTAATACAAGGTCAGATAGTGCACAGAGAGAAAGACGCTCATCACCGTGACAGACACGAACAGCACCACGTAGTCCACAGGAACATCCGTGCCACCGGAGAGGTAGAGCAACGACGTGAGCGCCGCACCGATCACAGCTGCCGGCAACAGGTTCACCTTGACGATCTCTCTGAAGCGGATCCAAAACAGCCGCAGAATGCTTTCCGGCTGCTTGTAGAACGGATAGGTCAGCAGGCTGCGATCACAATTGACGAACAGTGTCTGAGTAAAGCCCGACCCACGATTGATCGCGTACATCACAAGGACCATATGCGGCAGATAGGACATCAGCAAGTTGTTCACGCTGAGCCTGAACGACGGGAGCTGCCGCATCGCGACCACGCAGCCGACGAACACGATAAGGGCAGCTACGACAATCCGCCTCGCCGATCTCCAGAGAAGCCCCTGGTGTCGCTTGATGAACAGCTCATTCAGGTATTCAAGACCCTTTCTCTGGCTTGTGATGCCCGTGTCCACACTGATGCTCTTCCTGATCGCATCCAAGCGAACGCCTTGCAGGGTAACCGGATGGGTCACGACCGCATCCTGCAGCAGCTCCTTACACATCGTGGGATAGTGGGCAAAGGTCAGTATCTTCCACAGTGCCGGTATGCCCAAAAGGGCACCTGCGACCATACAGGGCACAGCCACTGTCACAGGAATCATGAGCCCCATGAGTGGAAGGGCGTATGCGACGCCCAGCAGCAGGAACATCACGACCCACAGCGACGCTGCGTCTCTCATCTCGCTATGCACCAGCCCGCCCTTTTCATAATCCCATAGCCATCTTACGCTGTAGACCATCTTAACGCCCACCACGTACAGCGGAACAAGCAGGCACTGCCCAAGAGACAGGCCAGCCGGCAGGGCAAACACCAACGTACACAGCGTGAAGCCGACAAGCGCCTTCGCAAGCACGTAGAGGTAATTGACGAGGGTGTATTCCCGCGCGTCCATGCCAAGCAGGACAACGGCATAGTACTTGTCCTTTGACGGATCGAACAGATAAGTGTCCGTTGTCGCGCCGATCAGGGAGAGCAGCAGAAACAGGTGGAGCAAGAGCTGTGCTCTGGCATGTGCGGAGAGGTCCAGCAGGCTCGCGGGCACCATCACCATAAGGACAACGTACAGGGCCTTCCCGACAAACACCGACAGGATCTCCCACACTACGGACAGGACGTTCGCAAGCAGCTTGAACTCGCAGTGCCGATACACATCGGCAGGAACAAGTCGCCTCAGCAGGGGGACCTGCCTGAGGGCATACAGGATCGAGTTGACGCGGTAGGTATTTCTCAGCGAGAAGGACAGTCGCAGGGTCTTACGCATCGCCCTCCTCCCTCAGCGCCGCGATGATCTTGTCCTTGAACTCCCCGTTATCGAGGTCGGACTTGTCGACGGCCTCAAGAACGCCATGGTTCAGCAGCACGATCTCATCACACAGGTCCAACGCCAGATCCAAGAGGTGCGTCGAGAAGATGATGATTCGCCCCTCCTTCAAGGAGCGCAGCAGCTGCTTCATCTCCTCTGCGACCACAACATCAAGGGAGGTCAAAGGCTCATCCAGCAGCATCAAGTTCGGTCGGGCGATGATGCTGACCAGCATCTGCATCTTGCTCTTCATACCGTGGGAGTAGTCCTTGAGCAGCCTGTCTCTGTCCCCCACCTCGATGCTCATGTCATCGAAGTAGTCGTCGATGGACCTTGTGTCGCGCAGCTCGTCCGCGTGGATGTCCATAAAGAACTTCAAGAACTCCCGTCCAGTAAGGAACTCCGGGACAGTCGGCGTCGAGAGGACGTAGCCGATGTCCTCGGGCAAGACGTCCCTGACGCCATCTGCCGTCTCAAAGTAGAAGGTTCCGCCATCAGTCCGGATGTCCCGGTTAAGGCAGTTGAAGAGGGTCGTCTTCCCTGCACCATTCCTGCCAAGCAGGCCGTATATCTTCCCCTCCTCAAAGGTGAAGCTGATGTCCCTCAGGACCTCCTTTGCGTCGAAACGCTTCAACAGCTGCTCTATGACAAACCTCATGTCCCCCTACCCTCTGTTTCTGGAGACAGCCCTGGACGGATGCGGCGAACGGTGCGCTTTGTCAAGGTGGGACCACAGCCTGACTGCAAGGCAGTCAGGCGCAATCACCTAAGGGGAAGGGCGAGCAGGGCCATGCGCCTTCGACGCACGCCCCATGCCCCCCTCCTTCTGGCAACCAAGAAGTACACCCGTTGGGGCAATGCTACCATCAAATGCCCCCCGGCATGTGCCACCTCGAAGGATGTGCGGACGCGCGCCCAAAGGCTCCTGCGGGACCCTGGGCTACCTGGACCACCTGGTCCACCGTACGTGGCGATGACCTTTGGGGAGTCGTAGGGACGATCTTTCTCAGGAAGACGACGTTCCTTCGATCATCGCTCGCGCCCTTCAAACGCATCTGCGCGCAGGGAGGTTTGGCACGCCTCTTTGGCAGCCTGGCGAGGGCGAGCTGGCGCCTGCCTTCGTAGAGACCCTCGTAGAAACGGGGCGGTGGGCCATCGGAAGCGCTGTGTCGATATAAATGTGCGGGAATGCTCAGATATGGCATAAAAAATATGCGGAAATGCACTATATTGAAGTCTAATAAAGTACGGAAATGAGGTGTGGAGATGTTCAAACGCAAAATCTACAGTGTCATGCAGGAGTGGAAGCTTCGTTCCGACGGTAAGACGGCGCTGCTGATCGAGGGTGCGCGACGCGTCGGCAAATCAACCGTAGTTGAGGAGTTCGCAAAGAATGAGTATCGTAGTTATATCCTCATCGACTTCGCCGAGGCGGCGCACGACGTCCGGGGGCTCTTCGAGGACGTGTCGGACCTGAACTACCTTTTCCTCCAGCTCCAGCTGCGCTATTCGGTCCGTCTCTTCGAACGAGAGTCTCTTATCATCTTCGACGAGGTGCAGCTCTGCCCCATGGCGAGGCAAGCCATAAAGAAGCTTGTCAAGGACGGGCGCTATGACTACATCGAAACGGGTTCGCTTATCTCGATACGAAAGAACACTGCGGGCATCCTCATTCCAAGTGAGGAAGAGCGAGTCCAGATGCGTCCCATGGACTATGAGGAGTTCATGTGGGCACGTGGCAACGATTCGACGCTATCCTTGTTGAAGGATGCCTTTGTCTCGAAGGCACAGCTTGGTGAACAGACGAACCGAAGGCTCATGCGTGACTTTCGTCTCTACATGCTTGTGGGTGGGATGCCACAGATTGTCGACACCTACCTGCAGACGAACAACCTCCAGGAGGTAGACGGCGCCAAACGGATGATCATCAACCTGTATGAGGAAGACTTCCACAAGATCAGCCCATCGGGAGCGCTGGCACTTCTCTTTGACGCCATACCGGCACAGCTGGCGAGGAGGTCATCGCGGTACCACGTGTCAAGCGTCATTGCCAACCGCCGGGCCGCAGACATCCTTGAGGAGATTGCCGAGCTGCACGAATCTAAGACCGTGCTGGTCGCCTACCATGCAAACGACCCGAACGTGGGGATGTCTTCGAACGTCAACCTGGAGAAGTTCAAACTGTATCTTGCGGATACCGGATTGTTCGTTACCCTCTCATTCAAGGATGCGGACATGACCGAGAACGTTGTGTACGAGAAGCTGCTCGCCGACAGGCTTCCCGCGAACCTAGGGGCCGTGTATGAGAATGTCGTGGCGCAGGAGCTGGTTGCACACGGACACCGGCTCTTCTACCACACGTGGCCAAAGGAGGGGGCAAATCGCAACTACGAGATCGACTTCCTCGTCCCTGATGGGAAAAAGATCTGCCCGGTCGAAGTCAAGTCGTCCAAGTACAGCACGCACCCTTCGCTCGACGCGTTTAGCCAGAAGTACCCCTCGAGGGTCGGCAGCCAGTATCTGGTCTACACGAAGGACATGCGCAGCGACGGTGCGATTACCTGCGTTCCAACATACATGTCTTGCTTCTTGTAGGCCACAGAACGCAGGAGTTCAGAAAGCTCGATCCACGTGACGAGGAGGCAATGGGAATGTTGTTTCATAAGGTAAGGGATGTTGCCGCACTGCCCGACATGAGGCTCAGCGTCCAGTTTGCGAACGGGGTCACCAAAGTGTACGACACGAAATCCCTCGACAGGAGGCTTCCCGCTTTCAGGGCACTCAGGAACGGGGCGCTGTTCGGGTCCGTGGAGGTGGACCAGGGCGGTTACGGGATCGTCTGGGGCGATGACCTCGATCTGTCATGCGACGAGCTGTGGGAGAACGGTATGGAGGTCAAGACGCCCTTTGACGGGCTCATGTCGTTCTCGGACGCAAACGAGCTCTGGGGCCTGAGTAAGTCGACGCTGCGTAAGGCCGTGGCGTACAGCAAGAGAAAGCCGAAACTCGCGTGGAATAACGAGTGAGGCCCGACTCAGACGCCGGACTTCACTCGTAAGGCCTGCTCATGTGTTGGGTGTTCGGGTCGGATAGGATGTGAGCATGTGGACAGCAACAGTCGTAGCATACCTCCCATAGAATCTCCCACAATTCTTGTACAGGACATGCCCTTCTGTGCTAGACTAGCTTTAGTAAGCCCGCCTGGCCTCTCAACGATGCACACTGGCGGGTTTTTGCCTATCTAAAGGACACGGCGCCTATGGAATATACTAAGCCCTTTCTCACCTTTGAGCAGCAGGCTGACCTCCTCATGAATGACCGAGGTATGGTTGCTGACCGAGACGACCTTATTAACCATCTTCGGGACGTGGGCTACTATCGCCTGAGTGGCTACTGGCACATCCACAAGAAACAGGGCTCGGACGAGTTCTGGGAGGGTACCACGTTCCGGCGCGTCTGGGACATGTACGTGTTCGATCGGCAGTTCCGCCTCGTGGTCTTTGATGCCGTAGAGCGCGTGGAGGTCTACATGCGCACGCAGCTCGCATACATCCTTGCCGAGCAGACCGGCCCCTTCGGCTTCCTGGACAGGGGGAGGCTCCCCAGACTGAGCGAGAAGCGCTACGAGCACTTCATCGAGAAGTGCCACGACACCTATGGGAGGGCCAAGAGAGGCGAGCCCTTCGCCAAGCACTTCCACAACAAGTACGGTGACCACCACAACCTGCCGCCCTACTGGATACTCGTGAACGTGATGGACTTCGGCATGGTGGTCGCCCTCTACAAGGGCTCACCCGTACTCGTGAGGAAGCAGATTGCGCACAACCTGGGCATTAACACCACGGTGCTCGACTCATGGCTGCTGACCGTCAACACCGTGCGCAACATCTGCGCCCACCAAGGTCGCCTCTGGAACAGGACCATCGGTAACCCGCCTAAGATCCCGAGGTCACCTAAGTTGCACGACCCCTATGACGTGAAAAAACGACAAGATGTTTGGCACGCTCACCATGCTGAGCTACCTACTCGAGCGTATTGCACCAGACACGAGCTGGCGCAAGCGCCTGCTGGACATGATGTTCGGGCTCACGAGGCGCAACCAGGAGCGCATGGGCTTCACGGGTGAATGGCGCGAGTGTCCATTATGGAAGCCATACCTGTCCAATATCGAAAGCACGGAGGGCTAGCCTGCTGAGACCCCGCCTATGACCGTCACGAAAGGCCCCCCAGGTGGCGATTAGCAATGCGGCTGGCCGCTCAAGTCGCTGCTGCAGCACATCGTCAGACTCATCTCCTCAACCACAGCCTCCGCCAGCTTGGAGGTGCGCTGCACGGTGGACCCGGCGGTCTACGAGCGCAAGATCAAGGTGGCAGGTAACGAGATGAAATCTATCGACATCGAGCGCGATGGCTTTCACGGTGAGTAGAGGTACTTCATCAGGCCAAGGCCCGACTAGGGTTGGATAGTTAATTTCGTTACGTTTTCTGAGCCCCGACCAGCCGACTCACGAACCCATGTGCCGCTAGTTCGGAAGTATATTAGAATTTATTTCCGTTATTATCTACAAACCGGAGCAAAGAGAGCGGAAGACGCCATGTGGCCGAGCATCACGCACGAGACGTGCGCATGGGAACGTGACCCAGATGAGCTGGCACTCATCCCCAAGAGCCGCAGGAGGAAGATTCTATCGAGCTACGAGGCCGCAGTTCCCGCGACCATCGCCAGCGAGGCGGTCAGCCTACCACGGGGACTGTCACAGCGCATCTTGGAGGTGGAGGTCGCCATGGCGCGCTTCGACCAGGCACAGGCAGTACGCTCCTACGACCTCCCGGCACTGCTCCTCAGGAGCGAGTCCTCATCTAGCTCCCAGATCGAGCGGCTGACGTCCAGCGTACGCAACGTGGCGCTCGCCGAACTGACGGACAAGGCTCCTGCTAACGCCCTGACAATCGCTGGCAACGTCGCTGCCATGCGTGAGGCCTTGCGCCAGCAAGGACCCATCGACATCGATTCGATATGCGACATCCACGACACACTCATGGCAAACGTCACCGAAGAGGGCCTGCGGGACGAGCAGGTGTGGATAGGCGGTTCCCCCTACAGTCCCCATGGCGCCTCGTTCGTCCCTCCGCATGCCGCAAGGGTGCGCGGATGTCTTGATGACCTTGTGACGTTCGGGCGCCGCGAGGACATGCCGTCTGTGACGAAGGCAGCGCTCTTCCACGCGCAGTTCGAGACCATACACCCATTCACGGATGGCAACGGTCGCACGGGGCGCGTAATCCTGCACCGCATGCTGGCACTGGACGAGGCCCTGCTGCATGCGACCCTGCCCATCTCGGCGGGGCTTCTGCACGACGTAAAGAGGTACATGGGAGCGCTCGACGCGTACCATGAGGGAGAGATCGAGCCCATCGTCAGCTGCCTAGCCGACGCATTGGAGCTTGCCGTCGTCATAGGCTCCCGGATCGCCGCAGACGTTGATGTTATCCTGGGCACGTGGCGCTCCTCAAACGCCGACCGCGCCGGTTCGGCCTCGCACAGGCTTCCTGCCCTGCTTGTTGAGCAGCCGGTGGTCGATGTCGGCTTCGTGTCCAGACGCCTTGGCATCACCGACCGCGCGGGGCGCGCCCTCATCCAGACCGCCTGCAAGCGAGGGATACTCTCGAAGATGGGCAACGCGAGGCGAGGCGCGTTCTATCAGGCGACCGATCTCATCGGGATACTCGAGGAGGCGTCGAGCCTCCAGGGCATCCGCAGGATCGCAGCGCGGTAGCGGCTGGCAACGCCTGCATCCCCCGTCCCTTGGGAAGTCGGGCTGCGCTCCATGTCTCCCAGACGCGGGGCGTACGGTCACTCGCCCTCGCCGTCCCAGACGGCCGGCGGCACGACAACGCCCGCATTCGGTTTGGGACTCTCGCTCACCTCAGCCGGAGTACGGAATGCGATAGTAGTCCAACCACCCCTTAAAGCTGTCCTGAGCCGAGAGGCACGTGCCCATGAGCCACCCCCTCTCAACATCCCACCGAGACAGGCCACGATAGTAGAAGAACTTTGTATCATCACCGATGACGAACGGCACTATCCCATGGCGCAGGCATTCCTTGAACATGACGAGCCGGCCAACGCGGCCGTTGCCGTCCTGGAAGGGATGGATGCGCTCGAACGACACGTGGAAGGACACGATGTCCTCGAGCGTCGGGACACGATTCGCCTCATAGGAGGATATGAGACCGCGCACCTCTCGAGCGACGTTCTCTGGGGCGGTCGTCTCGCGGCCTCCAACCTCGTTGGGCAGCAACTTATAGTCGCCCACGGCGAACCAGTCCCTGCCCGAGTCACTCGTGGATGCCTTGAGGGTCCCGCGCAAGTCCTTCAGCAGCGACTCGGAGAGAGCCTCGCCTGCATGGCCAATGATGTGATCGACGCAACGGAAGTGGTTTGAGGCCTCGATCACATCATCGACGCGCACGCCCTCCCCGTGCGGGCTAATAGTAGAGGTCTCAAAGATGAGGCGTGTCTGGTCGCGGGTGAGCCTGCTGCCCTCCATGTGGCTGGAGTTATAGGTAAGCTCAACTTGCACCTTGTGGTAGATGCCCCCCGAAGTTCGCGCAGACATCTCCTCGCGAAGCCTCGCAAGAAGTGGAGTAGGCGCCACTCGTCGCCCGTTCAGACGAGCCGGTTTCCTTGCGTCGGCCGGGATGCTCCACGTCTTCCCCGTGAGGAAGGCGCCCGGCACGCGCCCCTGCGTGCAGTAGTTGCGCACGCCCCTGGCGGAGATGCCCCAAAGCCTGGCGATCTCTGCAACCGAAAGGTATCTCATGCGTGCCTCCCGTCGGCAAATGGCTTACCGATAGTCTACCAGAGGATCATGCATATTGCCGATATCGGCAATATGCATTCGCAGACAGGCAGAATTGCTATGGATACCTGAGGACTGTAGCTGCCCAACTACTGTCGAAATGTCGAAATGGAAGCTTCGTGAGTTTGTGTGGGTGAGTGGTTGCGTTACCGCTAGGGCGGCGTGGGCCTCACCGCCAGGGTGGTGACGCAGGAGTGTACACAGATCGCCGAAAATGGCCTCTCGGTGCCGTTTTGGGGCATTTGTGTACACTGTTGCGCCGCGAGTCGCGATACGAATCGCGACGCGAGCTGCGTCGGGTGGCACGAGTGCCTCAACCACCACGGCGTGCCGGCTGTGCCCCCTCGCTGGCCCCTCTCGCTTGGTCGGGAAAACAGACCCTGCGCGAGTGGCGCCGTTGCTCGGTTGGCATCTTCGCCAAGGCGTCAACCCACACGAACCCCCGAAGAGCCTCGAAACGAGTACTTGACGTAATCTACGATGATGGCTCCAAAAGGCTCAAGGGGGTGCCACAGCATCGAGCACGCGATGGGGAGACTCACTGCCAGCTCACTGCCAGTTATCCAAAAAGAAGTCGCGTGCCCGAACAATCCTAATGCCGTCGACGTCAGTCTCGTATGAGCCCTTCCTCACGATAACCATCTTTGGGAATGCGTCCCTGAGTGATCTCAGCGATGCGAGTTCGCGCTTCCTGGTCAACTCGTCGGGCAGCTCATCGGCCACCTGGATGTAGAGCCTCTCGCCGTCTTTTACCGCTACGAAGTCGATCTCCTTGCCGTAAATCTTGCCAACGTGCACACTATACCCCCTGAAACAAAGCTCCAGGTACACGATGTTCTCGAAGATCCGACCCATGTCGGTTGCCCTGTAACCGCCAAGATATGATCTGAGGCCAAGGTCAACGATGTACTCCTTGGGGTTCGTCCTCAGGATTGCCTTGCCGTGTAGGTCGTAACGGGACACCCTATAGAAGAGGTACGCTTCGTTGAGGGCGGAGATGTACGACGCGGCGGTTGGATGGGAGGTCCTGACGCCCGCAGATGTCAGGGTGTTTGCGATGCTGGACGCGGAGACCTGGTTTCCTATGTTGTCGGCAAGAAAGTCGGCCACGTTTCGCAGAAGTTCCGGGTTTGTCACGCGGCTCTGCCGCCTATTCCGCTCGCGATTGACAATATCGCGGGACGCCACCGCCTCATAGATACTCGACATGTACGCGGCATGCTCTGCCTGCCGGACCTCGAGAGAGGCGATGGCTGGCATCCCGCCATACGCCAGGTATCGTTCGAACAGGTCGTCGAACAGCACCGGCTCGCCAAAGAGGTCGAGAGCAACGACGCTGCCAGGCTTGAACGAGACGCCACAGAAGTCTGCGTATTCGGCAAAGGCGAGCGGCAACATCCCGACCTCGACGTAGCGTCCCGACAGGTACGTGGAGAGTTCGCTCGAGAGCAGGTAGGCGTTCGAGCCCGTAAGGTAGATGTCGCAGTCGAAGTCCACGCGCATGGCATTGACAGCATCTTGCCAACCAGCAATGCGTTGGGGCTCATCGAGAAAGATGTAGGTGCGTCCGTCATCCGACAGCCTCTCGCGGAAGTAGGCATACAGTTCCTCTGCGGTGTTCACAGAACATGTCATGCTCTCGAGGTCAAGTCCGACGAAGCTCCGCCCCTTGACCTGCTCGGACTCGAGCGCGTTACGGACGAGGGCGAGCAGACTCGACTTTCCACAGCGACGCACGCCGGTAACGACCTTGATGAGGTCGGTGTCCCTGAACATGAGCGCCTCGTCTAGATAGCGCTGCCTGTTCTTGAGATCCTTTCGCATGAGCGCCGCTTTCAAAGGAGAAATGCCGTTTGTCTTTTGAAAGTATATCACCTGTCATTGACCGGTACCTTGCAGTCCGAGCACCTACTCTACTCCGATGCCCATCACCTGACCGGGCCGAACTTTATGATAGTCCCTCTCAGATACAGCTTAAGAGCCCACCTGCACGGGAAAGTGGTTCTACCTTCCCCTCCACCGCGAGTCTATACGCTCTTGGTGCGGATGCCCTCGAGTTTGCAGCGACCAAGATCCGGCCATCAGGAGCGTCGAATGCCCCAGGAAAAGGGAGAAGACCGTGCTTTCCCAAGGTAGCCCCGCACGCATCGAATCGCGTGGGTGCCGTTCGGCGTGGCGATGTAAATAGAACATGACACCCGACGGGCAAAGATGTCCGGTTTGGTTGGTTGTCCCGTACAACCCCCACGCCTACCATGGACCGAGCGGGTATGAAACATGTGAAAGGTGGGAGGAGGCAAGGGTGATGGCACTCGTCGCTGCGGTGATCCTCGCTGCCGCAGGCATTGGACTCGGGCTCTATCGCGACCACAACCTCCACCACGACGAGAGGATGACCAAAAGGGCCCTGTCCGCTGGGTACGTCGAGAGGCACGCCACCGTGGGGGGCGTGACGGTAAACTACGCCGAGGGGACGAGCGACGGCTTGGCCCTCCTCCTCATACACGGACAGGGAATGGAGTGGGAAGACTACTCACCGGTGCTTCCAGCGCTAGCAAAGCGCTACCATGTGTTTGCCGTGGACTGCCTTGGGCATGGAGAGTCCGCCCACGACCCCTCACTCTATCCCTGCGCTGCGGGAGGAGACGTGCTGATCTCATTCGCAAGGCAGGTGATCGGTGGGCCGTATGCCGTCTCGGGCCACAGCTCGGGCGGTATCCTCGCAGCCTACGTCGCCGCCCACGATTCCGCGAACGTCCTCGCATGCATCCTGGAAGACCCGCCGTTTTTCAGCGTCACCCCCGATGAGGTCCAAAGGGGAACGGGAGCATTCGTCTGGTACGACGGCTACCTGCCCGCCCACGAGTACTGCGAGCAAGAGGGTGCACAGATCGCCTATCCCGTATGGTATGTGCACAAAAGCTACCTCTACTCGCTGTTTGGGGGCTTTCAGGCAAAACTCGCACGTGCCACCGAGAGCTGGTGCGCGAAGCACCCGGGCGAGCACGTGGTAAACGCATGGATACCGCGCACGTGGACTCACATCATGCACTACATGGACGACTACGACCCACACTTTGGTGATGCGTTTTACGACGGAAGCTGGATGAGCGGCGTTGACCAGGAGGCCCTGCTCAAGGCGATCGAGTGTCCCGTGGTGTACCTCAAGGCGAGGACTCGCTATGGGAAAGAGGGCATACTCTATGCCGCAAACACCGATGAGGACGCGCTGCGCGTCCAGGCCGCGATACCGGACTGCAAGACGGTCGTGGTCGAGTCAGGGCACGACATCCACCAGGAGGCGCCCAACGATTTCACGCGGGCCATCGACGCGGCGTGCGGGCCGTCGTCGGCACGGGACGCTCTTTCGTGAGCGCGAACCCGCATGCGTGATCACCGACCGGGTCGCAATGCTCCAGCAGGATCCCCGCACGAGGGGAAGCCGCTTGTCCCTCCTCGTGACGAGGGCCTGTCGCCACTTTGTGAGGTTCGTGAGCTCGTGTGGGTGGGTGGTTGCGTCACCGCTCCGGCGACGCGGGCGTCACCGCCGGGGCGACAACGCAGGAGTGTACACAGATCGGTGGAAATGGCCTCTCGGTGCCGTTTTGGGGCACTTGTGTACACTGTTGCGACGCGAGTCGCGATACGAATCGCGGTGCGAGCTGCGTCAGGTGGCGCGAGCGCCTCAACCACCATGGCGTGCCGGTGGCGCCCCCTCGCTGGCCCCTCTCGCTTGGTCGGAAAGACAGGCTCTGCGCGAGTGGCGCCGCTGCTCGGTTGGCATCTTCACCGAGGCGTCAACCCACACGAACCCCTGAAGAGCCCATTTTGTTCTATGTTCCAGACGCGGGGCTGGCGATACAGGTGGCCCATTCGATCACGGAGAGGGCGCGAAAACGCGAGGTCCAAAGCCTAGCGAAGCTCTCCCGCGTACAGGATGACATCCGCCGGCTGGTCATCGTCACCAAGGAGGAGCAGGAGATGATCGCTGTCGGCAGCACGTCCATCGAGGTGACCCCCGCATGGAGGTTCCTGCTCCAGCTTGCAGAGCCAAGAGCCTTGGCTACAGATATGCCCTGAGGCCGTCGCGCCACGTCAGCGTGCTGAGCGCTAACGTTCGCACCCTGTGCACGCCGACTGCCCTAAGAGGGCGTCATCACCCGTCCGCCGCAGGGTGAGGACCCGACTCCTTGTTCGCCTCCCAATACACGGCCTCTCTGCCCTTCCCCACGACAATGATCCGGTTGATCCTGCGGCCAGTGTGGATGCTGACCTTGCCAAGGGACCTCCCGAACGGCGTGTTGGCAATGTAGCTGCCATAGATCCTCAGGTAAAGGCAATCACCCTCGACTTCCCAACTGTAGTCGGTCGCAGCTCCGGGCATCGATGTGGGTAGGATTTGGAAGGATACCTCCTCGTCTGACACGCGGACATTGTTAGACAGTCCGCCACTCAGCGGCTCTATCTCGTAATGGAAGAACTGCTGCGCAGTCCAGACGGCGCAGGCAAGCCCGAGCAGGGCGACGAGCGCCCTTAGCACCCTACGGCCACCTCGAGCGCATGGGGCTTGCGATCTCATATCCCTCCCTTTGCTGCATATTGTACGCAAGGGACCTCGGGCTTGCCCACGGACCCTTGACGGATAAGTTGTCACCTATCGTTTCGTTCCACACGTTGGTGGCAAACGCGGCCCAGATGTACAGTAACGCTCAGCGCGAGTGCACCTTCGCGGAAGACTCCAACCTCTTCAGCTGGACATAGGTGACATATTTCATCAAAGACATGTGCCGCCGTTAGCAAATGGCTCTCGCGATTGATCCATGCGTTGGGTTACACACAACAATACGCTGTCCATAGTCAATCCCCATCTCTAAAAGGATGCTTTAATTGACTATAGCACGGAGATCCCATGGGGGCAAGCGAGGCCTACCCCGAACACCCTTAAGGCTAAGGCATCCGTGCAGCCCCCACCCGCCATCTTGCTCGTCCCTCGCACCCGCCACGCTCCTCAACCCGTCACGTCCCTCAGGGGGAGTGGGACAAGCCAGCCAGCCCAGTCTGCGGCCCCGTCGAAGACGGAGGACAACTCCCTAAGCACGCCTCTCCCTGCTGCCCGCACGTCTCCTGTCGCAAAAACACCTCGCGGGCGTGGCAGTCGCGATGGCGATGGCACCCGGACGCCGGGTCTGCGGGCCCGGCCGTACCACTCGGTAGCGCCGAGTACGCGGTCTGTGTGCCATCCGGTAGCACTGAGTGGCACGACATCTCCTGGCAACTGCGCATATGCCGACTCCCGCGCCATTCGGTGGCATCAAGTGCGCGATGCGCGTGCCACTCGATGGCGTTGAGTGGCGCGTCCGTGAGACAGCGCAGCTCAGGGTCATCGGGGAGGGAGCGGCACCGGACGGCAGCACGGCAGCCAAGGGCACCTGGCCCACCCGTGCAAGGCAACGATGGCGCGCAGCACATGGGGAGGCAGTGACCCTCGCGCATCGCGGCCCTTGCGGGGCGTGGTATGATGAGGGGTAACGGCCTCCTGCTGTGATGGCCGGGAATCG
>ERZ773042.272-NODE-272-length-38893-cov-56.723904_pt1 | contig 38893 bp, 39 predicted proteins | sample MGYA00511664_ERZ773042 | MGnify/ENA primary metagenome ERZ773042 (study PRJEB29015, sample SAMEA2737984) | human oral metagenome | biome: human oral; feature: human-associated habitat; material: dental | place: China | collected 2036 ... | reverse complement strand
GTCACCGGGAGGCAGCGAGACATCTTCGACAGGCTGGGCTACAAGCTGCCGACCATGTCATAACTCTCCGGGAATTTAGGATGCAAGCCCAAAAACCGGGATGCGTTTCAAGAGGTCACCGCAGTTGTGCGGCAGGCATATGGCAAGTTGGCCGCAACATGGATCGGCGGAAGCTTCATAACTTCCGAAGAGGAGCCGCATGACATTGACGTAGTCTATCTCGTAGACGAGAGCAGCTACAGCAACGGCATCTCAGATCCACGCAGTCAATTTGTGACTCAGGTGCTTCTCAGGAGAAGCCCCATTACAGACAAGCTCAACCCTTTGGTTGATGCCTATTTGTTCCCAGTGCCACCTACGACCATTGACAACAACTATAACTATTCGGCAGCGAGGGGGTATTGGGACCAATTCTGGTCTAAGACCCGTTATAAAGAGGGGAACTGCCGATGGCTCTACCCATCGGCAGGGTATCTGGAGGTGATGATCGATGGCTACGACAACTAAGCTGGATGACTATCTGGCGCTACTGGGTTTTGACCCAGAGGCCACCTATGATGTCCCAGAGAACCCGGCAGATGCCGCTCTTTCTGGCGTCGCTGCCTTCGTACGCGAGCACAGCGCGGGGCAGGAGCCAGAATCGACGGGCATCATACACATCACCGGACCCTCCGCCCTCGGCAATTCGGCACCAGTTAAGGCCGTCGGCAACCTGTTGACATCCATCCAGAGCACCATTGACGCCGTAGGCGCATCGCTTATGGGAAATAGGTCTGCGGAGGGCTCGCTTCCCTCGGCCATCACGAGCCGCACAGAGATGTCGCTGATAGCCAGTCCTATGCCTGGTTCGGTTGTCATACAAGTCGCCCCCTCCTTAGCGCGCATGGATGACCTCTACCCAGAGGGCCTTGGCCTCTTCGACGCGGAGGCGGAACTTGATGCCAAACCCCTTGCGGACCAAGCGTTCATCGAGTTCTCAACGCTTATTAGCGAACTGAGAGAAGATGACCCCGACAATTCCCAGTTCGTCGATCACCTGACCGACCTTGGCCCGCGTGTCGCCACCGCCATGAAGAGCTTCTGCGAATCTGTCGATAAAGGTGTTCTTGACCTGGAGCTCGAATGGACTGAGTCCAGTAGAAAGGCTAAGACTGCGAGCATATCGCACAGTCATGCTGAGCGTGCCGCAAGGCTTATCGCGAGTGCGAACATCGAAAACGAAGAGGTGGCCATCGAGGGCGTGCTTTTGACCGTCACGCAATCTACCAAGGACAAACTGCGTATCCTGGAAGACGACGGTCAAGAAGCTGTCGTGACGATCGGTGACATACCTCCTGCTGCGACGTATCCGCTCCATACGGGAGAGAGGGTGCGGATACGTGCCGAGAAACGTGTGAGCCGAAAGCCTGGCGGCACGCGTAGCGAAAAGCTTGTTGGCAAAGCAGTTGAGCTTGCGACGAAGCTCGAAGCTTAGCTCACACTCATTCACTCGTGCGACAGTCCTCCAAGCGGTTCACAGTGTTAGCCTGGATTCCCGCATCCTACGGTGTGACCCAACTCTCAATGTTAGCGAGCAATTTCAAGGCGGTGGCATAATGACACTCGAGTACGCCTACGACCTGCCGGGCATGGGCTGTCGGATATGGGTCAAGATCTTCTGTCGGTTCACCGCAGACCCCGACAACCCCGTGTCCGCGAGGCTGTCGGACGGCGGTGTGGACGTGCTCCCGCCGGGTGGAGGGTGAGGCCGTATGCCCAAGGACTACGTGGCCGCGTACGAGAGGATCGCGCGCGAGGAGCACCGCGAGCATGGCGCAGCCATACATGGGGGGTGGGACACGGAGCCGGTCGAGGCGCTCGTGGCCGAGATAGAGGCGGACCCCGCGCTCGTGGAGGACCGCGAGGCCTGCCGCGCCCGCATAAGGGCGCTCCGCGACCTGTACCACGGGGACCGGGCGTTCCCGAGCGACTGCCCCTCGGGCCGCAGGCTGGCCGAGGCGGCGCGCTCCTACCTCGGGCGCTGGCCCTACGACAGGGAGGTGCAGGACATCCACTACCTGGCCATGACCCTCTCGTGGCGCTACGGTGAGGCCTACGACTACTACAAGGAGCTCAGGAAGGACCCGCGCGCGAGGCTCTACGCCGTCTGGCGCATGTCGGACCTCGCTAGCTCCCTCTATCACGAGGGTCTCATCGGCGCGCGGGAGCGCGAGAGGCTCTACGCCGCCGCGCGCAGGTACGGCATCAACACGAGGGGGGACTGGCTGCCGCCCGACGTGCCACCGTACGGGTGAGCTTGTGGGGCCGATGTCCTGCCCCTGCCCAGCGCGGTCGCTAGCCGCCCGCTCGCAGCTCCTGCGCCAGGTAGCGGCCCGTGACGCTCCTGGGCTCGGCCGCCACGTCCTCGGGCGTGCCCGCGCACACGATGTGCCCGCCCTCCTCGCCGCCTCCAGGTCCCATGTCCACCACCCAGTCAGCGTTCGCCATCATGTCCAGGTCGTGCTCGATCACGATGACCGTCGCCTCGCTCCCGATGAGTCCCTGCAGCACGCGCAGGAGCGTCTCCACATCGAGCGGGTGCAGACCGATGGTCGGCTCATCGAAGACGAAGAGCACGCCGTCCTGGTGCCTGCCGATCTCGCTCGCGAGCTTGAGGCGCTGCGCCTCTCCCCCGGAGAGTGCAGGCGTGGCCTCTCCCAGGGTCAGGTACCCAAGACCCAGTTCGCAGAGCACCCTGAGGCGTGAGGCGACCCTCCTCAGCCCCGAGAGCCTCTCCAATGCCTGGCTCACCGTACAGGCCATGAGCTCAGGGAGGGAGACGAGGCCCTCTCCCTCGCCGTCTGCGCCATGGCGCGTGCGCATCCTGACCTCCCATGCCTGGGGGGCGTAGCGCGATCCCTCGCAGTCGGGACAGGGTATGTCAACATCAGGCAGGAACTGCACGTCAAGAGATATCTGTCCCGTACCGTCGCAGGTGGGGCAGCGGAGTGTGCCCGTGTTGTAGCTGAAGTCGCCTGCGCGAAGCCCCAACCGCTCGGCGTCAGGCGTCTTCGCGAAGCTGCGGCGCAGCTCGTCGAGGACGCCTGAGTAGGTGGCCAGCGTGGAGCGCACGTTCACGCCAATGGGCGTGGCGTCGATGAGGTTCACGCGTCGCATGCCCGGCGCCGCGACGCTCACCACGTGCTCGGGCAGTCCCTCACCTGCCAGCTGGGCTCGCAGGGCAGGTATCAGGCTCTCGAGCACCATCGTCGTCTTGCCCGAGCCCGAGACACCGGTCACCGTCGTGAGCCTGCCTTTTGGGATGCGCAGCGTAAGTGGCTTCACGGTATGGATGCTCCTGGTGACAAGCTCGATCGCCCCCTGCTCGAACACAGCCTCGCGCACCGTCGCCCCTGATCCCGCGCCTGCGCGCTCACGCATCCGCACCCGCCGTTCACCTGTCAAGAAGGGCGCGATGCGAGAGGCTGGGTCACCCCCTACCTCGGCGACACGACCCTGGGAGATGATGGTCCCGCCGTCGGCACCGGACGCCGGCCCCACCTCGATCAGGTGATCCGCCTGCCCAAGGACGCGCACGTCGTGGTCAACGACGACGACCGTGTTGCCATCTGCGAGCAGGTCGTCTACCACCTTGAGAAGGCCGTCCACGTTCGAGGGGTGAAGGCCTATCGAGGGCTCATCAAGCACGTAGAGCACGCCCGTCGTCCGGTTGCGCACCACTCGGGAGAGCTGGACGCGCTGTAGCTCTCCCGTCGAGAGGGTCGAGCTCGCGCGGTCGAGCGAGAGGTACCCCAGCCCCAGCTGCTGAAGGCGGAGCAGGGGCTCGCGCAGCCCGTCCACGATGGCCTCTGCCATGGACCGAAGCTCCACGGGAAGCAACCCTGGCACATCGGCCACCCACTTCGCGAGCCCATCGAGCGTGAGCGCCGAGACCTCGGCGAGGGTTACACCCCGGATAGTGACGGAGCGCGCCCGCTCGTTGAGACGCGTGCCCGCACAGTCCTCGCAGGGACCCACCTTGAGGTACCTCTCGACGCGCCTCATGCCCTTCTCGTCCTTGACCTTAGAGAGCGCGTTCTCGACGGTGCGGACGGCGTTGTAGTAGGTGAAGTCAAGCTCGGCGAAGGTCTCACTCTTCTTCGCGCGATAGAGGATGTGCCGTTTCTCGGCGGGGCCGTGAAAGACGATGTCGTGCTCCTCGGGCGTGAGCTTTGAGAAGGGTATGTCGGTCCGCACGCCCATCGCCTTGCACACCTGCTTCATGAGGTCCCACATGAGGTTGCCCCAAGGCGCCACCGCGCCCTCGTCTATGGTGAGGGACTCGTCCGGCACGAGCTTCGACTCGTCCACGACGCGCGTGACGCCTGTACCCCCACAGCTGGAGCAGGCCCCCTCGGAGTTGAAGGCGAGCTGCTCGGCTCCCAAACCCATGAACTCGACGTTGCAGCGGGGGCACACGAGCGGTCGCTCGAGCGCGACAGCCATGCTGGGCGGGACCTCGTGCCCGTTAGGACAGCGATAGGTCCCCGCGCGCGAGAAGAGCAGGCGCAGGTGGTTCAAGAGCTCCGTTGCGGTGCCGAAGGTAGACCGCACGCCCGGGACCGTCGGACGCTGACGTAGGGCGAGCGCCGCAGGCACGTGCAGCACCTCGTCCACCCGTGCCCTCGAGGCCTGCGACAGGCGGCGACGCGTGTAGGTGGAGAGTGCGTCCATATAGCGGCGCGACCCCTCCGCATAGAGCACACCCAGCGCAAGCGAACTCTTGCCCGAACCCGATACGCCGGCGATGCCCACGAACTGCCCCAGCGGCACGTCCACGTCGACACCCTTGAGGTTGTGGACGCGAGCACCACGCACCTTGATATGAGTGGGCGGACGGCGGGCATGGGTCATGTCTCTCCTCCTCTGTGAGCGATCGCTCCTCTGCCTGATGCCTCAGGGCAGCTTCTACCCGTTTTATTCGAGTGTCCGTTGCAAAGCAAGGCAAAAAAGGCGAAAATAGGCGAACAAGGCGAAAATAGGCGAACAAGGCGAACGGAGCTGACCCACCCATGGCAGAGAGAAACCCATTTACGCCCGCCTTCGGCACCGTCCCACCCATTATGGCAGGTCGTGACCGGCTCCTCGCAGAGCTTCATGCCGCCCTCGAGCAGGGGGTCGGCGACCCCAACCTCTCGAGCATCCTCGTCGGCGCCCGAGGTACCGGCAAGACGGCCTGCCTCACGCGCCTCTGTGAGGATGCTAGCGACGCGGGCTGGGTGAGCGCCAGCTCCTCCGCCATACCCGGGTTGCTCGATGACATTCTGCAGCAGGCACAGCGTGCGAGCGCGCAACTCGTCAAGCCGAAGCCGCAAAGACAGCTAACGGGGCTGAGCGTTGGCCCTCTTGGTGCGAGCTGGGACATGGGTGACGAAGAGCGAGGTAACTGGCGCACGAGGATGTCTGCGCTGCTGGAGGGGCTCAACGCGCGCGACGTGGGCCTTCTCATCACCGTGGACGAGGTGGACGCCTCGCTTAGCGAGCTCATCACGCTGGCCGTGGTCTACCAGCATTTCGTACGGGAGCGCCGCAAGGTCGCTCTTCTCATGGCGGGACTGCCCAGCCACGTGCACGCCCTGCTCAACGACAAGAGCGTCTCCTTCCTAAGAAGGGCGCAGCGACACCCCCTGGGAACCATCGCCGACGCCGACGTGCGCGACGCGCTCAAAAGGACCGTGGCCTCAGGCGGCAAGACCATAGACGAGGAGGCGCTTGAGATCTGCGTCGAGGCGACAGGGGGATTTCCCTACATGCTTCAGCTCGTGGGGTATCGAAGCTGGCAGTCGGCGCTGGGCAAGGCCGAGGTGGGGAAAGAGGACGCGAGAGCGGGGATGCGGGCTGCGCAAGAGGATTTCAGGGAGCACGTCCTGGCATCAACGTATCGAGAGCTGTCTGCGGTGGACCTGCGCTTCGCAAAGGCGATGCTTCCCGACAAGGCCGAGAGCCGCCTCGCTGATATCGCGAGGCGCATGGGCGTAACGAGTCGCTACGCGTCAAAGTACCGAGGTCGCCTCGTGGCGGCCGGTATCGTCGAGGAGCTGTCGCGTGGCGTGCTCAGGTTTGCTATCCCGGGCTTCAGGAAGTACCTGCAAGAGATGGAATAGCCGCGCCGATAATTTGCGGGGCTTCGTGAGTTCGTGTGGGTGGGTGGTTGCGTCACTGCCCTGGCGGCGTGGTGGGCGTCACCGCCAGGCGGCGACGCAAGAGTGTACACAAATCGGCGAAACTGGCCTCTCGGATCCGTTTTGGGGCACTTGTGTACACTGTTGCGCCCGCGAGGGTCGCGAGAGCGACCGTGGGGACACAGAAGTGTACACAAATTGGCGAAAATGGCCTCTCCGCGCCGTTTTGGGGCATTTGTGTACACTGTTTATATTGACAACATGTCGTCAGTGATTTAGACTTCCTCCCATGATAGATGGCATAAGATCATTTTCTATCCAAGGAGGCGGCATGATTCTAGAAGAGAGCTACAGACTGAACAACGGCGTTGAGATTCCTAAGCTGGCACTGGGAACGTGGCTCATCGACGATGACAAGGTCGCTGACGCCGTGCGCAGCGCGGTCGAGATCGGCTACCGCCACGTGGACAGCGCCCAGGCCTACGGCAACGAGCGCGGTGTGGGAGAGGGCGTGCGCACCTGTGGTGTTCCCCGCGAGCAGCTCTTCGTGACCTCAAAGGTGGCGGCGGAGCACAAGACCTACAGCACTGCGGCCGCCTCGATCGACAAGACGCTACAAGTGACGGGACTCGACTACCTGGACATGATGATCATCCACTCCCCACAGCCGTGGGTCGAGGTCAACCAATCCGATGACCGCCACGAGGCGGGCAACGTCGAGGCCTACCGCGCGCTGGAGGACGCCCTGGTCGCCGGCAAGCTGCGCGCCATCGGCGTGTCCAACTTCTTGGAGAGCGATCTGCAGAACATCCTGAACCATTGCGAGGTGAAGCCTGCGGTCGACCAGCTGCTCGCGCATATCGGCAACACCCCCTTCGAGCTTGCCGCGTTCTGCGAGAACAACGACATCCTCGTGGAGGCCTACTCGCCCATCGCCCATGGTGAGGCGGGCAAGATCGGCGCTATAGTCAAGATGGCGGAACGCTACGACGTGTCCGTGGCGCAGCTGTGCATCCGCTATGTGCTGCAGCTTGGCATGGTCGCCCTGCCCAAGACGGCCAACCTTGAGCACATGAGGTCCAATGCGGACGTCGACTTCGAGATCAGCGCACAGGACATGGAAACACTGAGGGGCGTCGAACGTATCAGCGACTATGGGGACAGCTCGTTCTTCCCCGTGTTCGGCGGCAAGCTGTAGGCGCCGCGCCGCGATGCCTCCTTGGCAATGCAGACCATCGGACGTTAGGAAAGCACTATGAGCAACATCCTTGTCGCATACTTCTCTGCAACCGGCACCACCAAGCGCGCCGCAAAGGGCCTGGCAGAGGCACTGGGTGCGGATACCTTCGAGATTGTGCCGCAGACGCCCTACACGAGCACCGACCTCAACTGGAGTGACAGCACAAGCCGCAGCACCAGCGAGATGAACGACGAAGCGAGCCGACCGCCCATCTCGGGAACGGTGGATGGCATGGCCTCCTATGACGCCGTGTTCGTGGGCTTCCCCATATGGGGGTACACAGAGCCCCGTATCATCGACACGTTTTTGGAGTCGTATGACTTCTCGGGAAAGACCATCGTCCCGTTTGCGACAAGCGGCGGCAGCGGCCTTGGCAAGGCGCCCGAACGCATGCAGCGCATCGCCACGGGCTCCACCGTTGCGGCCGGCAGGCTGCTCAACGGCCACCAGAACCCCAATGAGCTACGTGATTGGGCGCAGCGCCTGGGCCTCATGCGGTAACGGGAGGTAGGCCATGCCACGCATCTCCGAAAAGGAGTCGAACGCCCGCCGCACCGAGATCATCGACGCCTGCGAGGCGCTCTACCAGCACACCAGCTATCGCGACATCACGATGGCGCAGATAGCAGGCAAGCTCAGCTTCAGCCGTGCCAACACCTATAACTACTTTCAGTGCAAGGACGAGATCTTCTTGGCGCTGCTGCAGCGCGAGTACGAGCGCTGGACGGCCGATCTCAAGGCGCTTGGAGGCTTAGGAGAGTCGCTCGACGACAGGGCGCTTGCCGACGGGCTGGCGAGAAGCCTCAAGAAGCGTCCTCAGCTCCTGAAGCTCATGACCATGAACCTCTACGATATGGAGGAGAACAGCCGGCTCGAGAAACTGGCGGAGTTCAAGGGCGTGTACGGGCGTGCGGTCGAGGCGATCCGAAGCCTGCTCGTCAGGCTCAAGGGCAACTGGGACAGCGAACGGATGGATCGCTTTGTCTTCTCGTTCTTGCCGTTCGTGTATGGCATCTACCCCTATGTCTTTACCTCTAAGAAACAAGAGGCAGCCATGAGGGTCGCAGGCATGCATCCGAAGCGCCTCGGCATCTACGAGTTGAGCTACCCGTTCATCCTGAAGATGCTCGAGGACGACACGAGAGGCTAGGGCGTGCCACAGGCGGATGTGACGCGGGCGGGCGTGACGCGCAAAGGCGACGAGAGAGGCGCCATGAGCGAGCACGAGAAGCTTGAGGCCAGGTTGGAATATAGCCTCGAGGATGCTGAGGTGGCCGCGCGCAAGGCAGAGGGCGTCGCTGCCTGCGCCAGGCTTGCGGCCGCCGACCAGAGTGACGCTGTGGGCTATGAGGCGACGGCGCGATCCATACTTGCCGAGGCGGGTCCCGGCCTCGACATACAGCCTGGGTTTCGCTACGACTGGGGCAAGAACATCCATGTGGGCGACAACTTTACCGCCAACTACAACGTAACCATACTCGACATCGCACCCGTCACCATCGGTGACGGGTGCATGTTTGGCCCGGGAGTGACCATCTCGGCCGTCACGCACCCCGTCAATGCAATAAGGCGTCGGGGCCGCATAGCCCAGGCGAAGCCCGTCACCATAGGCAATGACGTGTGGCTGGGGGCAAACGTCCTGGTCATGCCAGGGGTGACCATAGGCGACAACGTGGTTGTGGGCGCAGGCGCGGTAGTCACGCACGACATCCCCTCAAACAGCCTCGCCATGGGCGTCCCCGCACGCGTGGCCAGACGGCTCGACCACCGCAAGCGCAAGGCCACGAAGTAACGACGGAGGACAGCACGCAGAGAGGAAGCGCATCATGATCAACTTCAAGATGAACAACGGCAACACGATACCCGCCCTTGGCTACGGGGTCTTCCAGATGACGGGAGACGAGGTAAGGCAGCACCTGCCCGAGGCCATCGAGCTGGGCTTTCGCCACATCGACACCGCAAACGCCTACTTCAACGAGGTTGCTGTCGGTGAGGTTGTAAAGGCAAGCGACATCGCGCGCGACGAGTTCTTTGTGACCACGAAGCTGTTCCCACAGGACTACCCGTACGACAAGTGTAGGAGGGACATCGACGAAACTCTCGCGCGTCTTGGCATGGACTACGTCGACCTGCTGCTGTTCCATCAGCCCTACGGCGAGTACGTAGACGGCTGGAAGGCCATGGAGGAGGCGGTACGTGCGGGCAAGGTCCGCGCGATCGGGCTCTCCAACTTCAACGAGCGGAAAGTCCGCCAGATCCTGGGTGTGGCCACCATCAAACCCTCCGTCCTGCAGGTCGAGATCAACCCCCGTTGGAACCAGCACCCCCTCAAGGAGGCGCTTGCCGCCGAGAACCTCGTGTACGAGGGCTGGTATCCCTTGGGACACGGCGACAGGGAGCTGCTGAGCCTCCCCATCTTCGCCACGCTGGCCAAGAAGTACGGAAAGTCCGCCTCGCAGGTCATCCTGCGCTGGCACATACAGGAGGGCAACGTCGTCTTTCCCAAGACGCTGAACCCCCAGCACATGGCCGAGAACATCGACCTCTTTGACTTCGCGCTGACCGACAAGGAGATGACAGAGATCAACGCCCTGCCGCAGGAGCCGCAGGAGCCGTACTACCACGTGCCCGACGAGGCGCCGGTGTGGGTATGGGGCCCGAACGACTACCGCAAGCAGCGCTAGGCCGATCAGCAGCAAGGCACCTCTCGGCTGAGGAAGGTACCCCGCAGATTCTGGGGTACCTTGAAGAGGATCCCAACTGGGCAAACGTCCCTGAGAAGGTACCCCACAGATTTTGGGGCACCGAGATCGTCCTTCATGGTTGGCGAGAGGACAGCCACTGTTCGTGGGAGGGTCTCAGCCAGAGAGGCGAGAGAGGTCGGGTGGGGGAATGACGAGGGAGCGCTCCGACAGGCCGAGCCGCCCCAGTTCCTCGCGGGCTCCGATGTCTTCCGCCACGAGCATCCGCGCCAGGAAGGGCACGAGGTAGAGAGGGATGTAGTGCACGGGCTTTCCCGCGCGAAGCTCGGTGGAGACGTTGGCCTCGGAGACTACGAATGCTTTCTCGATGCCGAACTCCTCGACTGAGAGCAGGTTGTTTAGGGCGACGTGGCGCTTATAGGTCTTACCGGACTTCACCTCGATGGGCAGCACCTTGCCCTGCAACGCCTCCCCGATGAAGTCGACCTCTCCCCTACCGCTGTGCCGGTGGTAACGTAGGGCAACCCCTGCCGAGGCAAGCTCCTGTGCCACAACGTTCTCGTAGATACCGCCACAGTTTACGTCCCGCTCCCCCGCAATAACGGCAAGGGAGACGGGCACAGGGTAGCGGCGCATAAGCATACCCGTATCAGAGAGGTAGAGTTTGAAGCGATTGGGCTCCTCGGTGCGCCGGAGCATACTGCGCGGTTCGGTAACGTTCACGGTCTTAAGCGCCGCTCGTGCGGAGACGAGCCACTGGAAATCATTGGCGTATCGCTCGTAGGTGGCCTTCTTGCGCAGCGACCGCAGCTTGAAGCGCTTGTTCTCCTTGTCGAGCTGGCTGGGGATGTCGTCGTAGATGGACGTGACCTGCAAGGCCCGCTCCCCCGCGTAACGAGATATGTCCGCGCGATAGAGCTCGATGAGATCCCTCTGCGTATCCCGCACCGCACCGAGGTCATTGCGTGAATCGATATAGCGCTGGACGGAGGCGGGCATGCCTCCCACCACCACGTAGAGATGGAAGAGCTGGAGGAGTTGATCGTGCAACGATTCCTCGACGGGGGAGAGGCTCGTGAAATGCCGCTCGAGCCGGGTGATAAGCGAACCGGTCGCCCCCTGCGACCAGAGGAACTCCTCAAAATCGAGGGGATACATCGTCTCGATCCTCAGGGAGCCCACGGGGAACGAGCGCACACGGCGAAGCTCGACTCCCAGTAGCGATCCCGACATCACGAGTCGGAACCGTCCGTCCTGCACAAGGTATTTCGAGAGCGTGACGAGGTTTTGCGCCTCCTGCACCTCATCAAAGAAGACAAGGGTCTTTCCTGACACAATCTCGTGGCCCACCATCAGGGACAAACGCTCCACCAAGGAACGGACGTCCTGTGCCCCAGAGATAGAACTGGCCTGCGCATCCCTAAGGAAGTCCACTTTCACATAGTCAGCAAACTCCTGCCGAGCGAACTGCTCGATGAGGAAGGTCTTTCCCACCTGGCGCGCCCCATCAACCAGAAGCGCCTTCTCAGGTGCCTCGGCCTTCCAGGAGAGGAGCTTCTCATAGGCTCTTCTTTTAAGCATATGTACCTCGTATTTGCTTCTAACACAACCTATTCTGGCTTGCAATTATAGTTCAACTCAACCACCTCACGACCTCTGTACCCTCCCCGATGCAATCCCCTGCTCCCAAAGAAGAATCATATTCCAGGCAAAGACCACCTCCTGGTCAGAGTGCGCTTTTACGTGAGGGCGCCGACTCAGAGTGCGCTTTTCCGTGAGGCGGTGCCGCGTTTGCGCAGGTGAGAAAAAGCGCACTTTACGGAAAAGCGCAGTCTGGCCCCTGCGGTATACGGAAAAGCGCAGTCTGGCCATTTACAGGAGGCCCGATAAGCTGGGGATGACCGCGTTGCCCTGAGTCTCGTTACTGTGAACATCAAAAAATACACTGGCTTTGCGATCGAGAAGGGGGCAGAATCCCTTTGAGAGCAAGACGGGAGCAGGGAGCGAGGCAGAAGCAGGAGGGGGCGTCCCATGGGGATGTCCGACTTCCTTGAGAGGAGCCTTTCACGATGAACACGCTTGCCCGGGGCATGGCCCTTGCGGGCGCCCTGTCGGCTGCGCTGGCGCGTGAGCTCAGGGCAAGGACGTCCAAGCAACGAGGTGGCGAAGCCGGAGAGGCCCTACGTCGTGTCTCGACCACATACCACGAGAACGAGTTTTGGGTAAACGTGGACGGACAGAACATTTACGGGCTGTCCTATGTCCCCGACGTCGGAGGCAGGTTGCCCCTCGTCGTCCTCTCGCACGGCCTGGGTTCCGACCATGCGATCGCGGGGCCTTACGCACGGGAGCTCGCATCGCATGGGATCGTCACGATGACCTTCGACTTCAGGGGCGGTGCCGAGACGAACAGGAGCGACGGCACGCCTCGGGACATGTCAGTCATGACCGAGGCCCACGACCTAGAGACCGTCCTCGCTATGGCGCGCGGCTGGGACTGCGTGGACGAAGGGCGCATCGTGATCATGGGAGGTAGCCAGGGCGGTGCCGTGACCAGCATCGTAGCCGAGCGCGAGCAATCCCAGGTGGCTGGCATGGTCCTCCTGTACCCGGCGTTTTCCATCTTTGACCACGTGCACCGAGCCTGCAGCTCCCTCGACGAGGTACCCGAGAGCAACGACCTCCTCGGCTGGCTGACGGTCGGCTCCCGCTACGCGACGGACGTATGGGACTATGACTTCTACCAGCATATGAACTATGAGGGACCCGTTCTCATCATTCACGGCAGCGATGACAGCGTGATACCCATCTCGTACAGCAGGCGCGCCGCCCGAACCTACCGCAACTGCGAGTACCACACCATCAGGCACGGCACACATGGGTTTTCCGGCCCCGCATACGATGAGGCGATGTCCTACCTGCTTGACTTCGTGGCACGCGTGTGCGCGTAGGGCCAGCGCGATCCTCCAGCAGCCCTTTGCCCCCTATGTCCAGACCTCCCCATCCGTGCGCCAGCCGATGAACGCCCACACCACGGGCAGCGAATAGTCCAGACGCCAGCCCTCGCTCGCCTCGCCCCCGGCACCCACGTGCCACACACGCTCGAGGTGCTCGGTCGCGAACGCGTCGAGCAGCGTCCGCTCCCGCCCGTCAAGGGGCTCGGGACCCACCATCTTCCGAAGCTCTGCCAGCCCATCGTCCAGCGTGGCGAAGGTCATCGGACGAAGCGTGGGCAGGTACGCCACCACGGGAAGCCGCCCCAAGTCGCACAGGATGCCCACGGCATCCGAGACCCTCCCTGGGCGCTCGTCGACCTCACGACCCAGCAGCGCAAGCAACTTGGGGTCGCGCGAGGGCGTCACGCCAGCCGAGACGGTGATCGCCGCCTTGTGCCTGGCAACGCCGTCCAGCCTCCGAAGGCACTCCCGCATGCTCCCGGACCCGAGCGAGCGTGACGCGATGGCCACGTCGACGCTGTTCTCTCCCAAGCCCTCCGCAGTCCAATCGTCTTCCCAGGCCAAAAGATGCGCCGTCACGGGCAGTCCCTCGTCAGCAACGACCCTGCCTAGGACCTCCAGCATCCTCTCGGCAAAGTCGCAGGCATGCACCACGTGGCCCCGCCGACCGAGCGGCACGGCGAGGGTGCCAGTCGCACAGCCCATGTCAAGCACCGTCTGTCCCGGCTCAAGCGCCAGCAGCCCAAGGAGACGGCTCTCATAGGTCCCATCCGACCCTTGCGCAAACGTGGCGGCGCGCTTGTTCCAGTAGGCCCTGCCATCCAGAACCGACCCCTCCGCAACCGTCGCCCTCACCCCCATCGCCATCCCCACACTGGTGTCATCCGCTGCCTCGCTACCCCAGTATAAGCGCGGACGTATGGATTCGACACGATTGCTGTGGGCATGGCTCTTATGCCGAGGGCATATGATATATCTTTGGTGCTGTAGGCTGCGCTCGGATGCGGGAACGGTGAGTTCGATGGGCATCACGTCTGGGGACAGGGAGCGGGGCTTCGGCCCGCCGCCTTGGCGGACCTTCCTTTCCGTGCGTCGCACCCTGCGGGAGAAATAGGAGTAGAGCATGACGCGCGCCAACGTACAGGCAGCCACTGACGTAGAGCAGCAGGCCGACATGGCTGTCGCTCATCAGAAGCTCGAAGACCTCAAAGACTATCTTTGCGAGCTGGGCAGTGTCGCCGTAGCGTTCTCCGGCGGGGTCGACTCGACTTTCCTCATGAAGGTCGCGCACAACACGCTGGAAGACCATGCCTTAGCCGTCACCGCACGCCTCAAGTCGTTTCCCGAGCGTGAATGCACAGAGGCGATCGACTTCTGTCACAAGGAGGGCATTCGCCACATCGCGGTCACCTTCGACGAGCTCAGCATTCCCGGTTTTAGCGAGAACCCGCCTGAGCGCTGCTATCTCTGCAAGAAAGCGCTCTTTACCCGTCTCATGGAGGACGCGCGCAAGCGGGGCTTCTCCCATCTCTGCGAGGGCTCGAACATGGATGACGAAGGTGACTACCGCCCCGGCCTCAAGGCGGTTGCTGAGCTAGGCGTCAAGAGCCCGCTGCGCCACGCGCAGCTCCACAAGGCCGAGATCCGTGCGCTCAGTCACGAGATGGATCTCCCCACCTGGGACAAGCCGTCCTTCGCCTGCCTCTCGTCGCGCTTCCCCTACGGGGAGGAGATCACGGATGAGAAGCTCGAGATGGTGGGCAAAGCCGAGCGGCTCCTGCTCGATCTGGGCTTTCGGCAGGAGCGCGTGCGGATCCACGGCGGAGGCGACCATAACAGCATCGCCCGCATCGAGGTGCCCCCCTCCTCGCTCCAGCGGCTACTCGACGAGCGAGAGAGAGTCTCTGAGGCCCTGCGCTCATATGGGTTCGCATATGTCACGATGGACCTCATGGGGTACCGCACGGGATCGATGAACGAGATTCTGTCACAGGACGGGAGGGCATGAGGCAATGGAGCGCGATGAGCTGAGGGCCCTTCTCAGGGCGGTGGCGGCAGGCCAAGTCGGTGTGGATGACGCCTGCGCGCGCGTGGGCGAGGCACCCTTCGTCGAGCTGGGCTATGCCAAACCCGACGTGCAGCGTGGCGTACGGCAGGGTGTCTCGGAGGTCATCTACGGCGCCGGCAAGACAGCCGAACAGATAGCCGGCATCATGGATGCACTTGAGCAGTCGGGGCAGAGGCGCATCATCGTCACGCGCCTCGACGCGAAGAAGGGCGAGGAGCTCGAGACGCTCCTCAAAGAGGAGATGCCGAGACTCGCAGACGGCTACCGCTACCTCGCCACCCCGCGCATGGGCATTCTCGGTGAGGCGCCCAAACCTACGGGTATAGGCTATGTGTTGGTGATCGCGGCAGGAACGAGCGACCTCTACTGCGCCGAGGAGGCCGCCGTCACGGCTGAGATGCTCGCTAACGAGGTGCGTCGCGTGTACGACGCGGGCGTGGCGGGCATCCACCGGTTGCTCTCGCATACAGGGGACATCCAGCGCGCCTCGGTCATCATAGCCGTGGCTGGCATGGAAGGGGCGCTCGCGAGCGTGGTGGGCGGGCTCGCGTCCTGCCCCGTGATCGCATGCCCGACGAGCGTGGGCTATGGTGCCTCGCTCGGCGGCATCTCGGCACTTCTCTCCATGCTCAACTCTTGCGCGAGCGGTGCCTCCGTCGTAAACATCGACAATGGCTTTGGGGCCGGCTACCAGGCAAGCCTCATCAACCACGTGGGAAGGTAGGACGACCATGGGAAAGACCCTCTATTTGGAGTGCGAGAGTGGCATCAGCGGTGACATGGTGGTGGGGGCCCTGTTGGACCTCGGCGCCAACCAAGAGAGGCTCCTCACCACCCTGGAGAGCCTCCCTATGGATGGCTTCTCCGTACAGATCACGCGCAGGGAGGTGAGCGCCATCGACGTCTGCGACTTCGACGTCGTCCTCGACGAGGGGCACCAGAACCACGATCATGACATGGCGTACCTCTATGGCGGCCTAGACGAGGCAGAGAGTCACAGCCATGAGCACTACCACGAACACCATGGGCACGGCGAGGGCCACCACCATCACGAACACCACGAACACGTCCACACCCACGAACACGGTCACGGCGGGGGCCACCACCACGAACACCGTCATCTCAGCGACATCGAGAGGATCATCAACAGCGGTAAACTCACCCCCCGCGCCCGCGAGCTTGCGAAGCGGATTTTCTCGATCTTGGCTGAGGCGGAATCCAAGGCCCACGGCGTAGCCACAGACGAGGTTCACTTCCATGAGGCGGGTGCCGTCGACTCCATCGTCGACGTTGTGGCAGCGGCCGTCTGCCTTGACGATCTCGATATCACACACGCGATCGTAGGGCCACTCGCAGAGGGCCACGGACGTGTGCGCACCCAGCACGGCGTTCTGCCCGTGCCCGTGCCTGCCGTCGTGAACATCGCAGCCTCCTGCGGCCTTGTGCTCGCGCAGCGCGCCATGGAGGGCGAGTTCGTGACGCCCACGGGCGCCGCCATCGCCGCCGCCATTCGCACTGCCGAGGAGCTGCCCGCAGCCTACGTCGTCAGAGCCGTTGGTACGGGTTCGGGCAAGCGTGCCTACAAGCCAGTGAGCACGCTGCGGGGCATGATCATCGAGCCTCGCGGGACAACAGCGACGGAGTCCCAGCCGGACGCTCACACCACTACGGACGCTGCCCCGAGCAGACTCTGGAAACTGGAGACCGAGGTGGACGACTGCACGGGCGAAGCCTTGGGCCATGCGCTCGAACGCCTCTTTGAGGTCGGCGTGCGCGAGGCTCACTACGTCCCCGTCTTCATGAAGAAGAGTCGCCCGGCCTACCAGGTGGAGGCCCTCTGCGACGAAAGCCTCCTCGAGGCTGTGGAGCGGGTACTCTTCGAGGAGACCACGACCATCGGCGTGAGGCGTCACCGTGTCGAGCGCACGACACTTTCCCGCCGCGAACAGACGATGGAAACGCCGCTCGGCCCAGCACGGGTCAAGCTCGTGACCCTGCCCAACGGCAGCGAGCGTCCCTACCCCGAACACGATTCCGTAGCCTCGCTTGCCAAGGAAAAAGGCGTCTCCTACCAAGAGGCCTTCCGTGCCACCCTACTGGCTGCCGAGGAACGGGACGCGAGGTCCTGAGAACTGTGCGTATCTCACACGCCCCTGATGGCTCGACTCTTACGGACCCCTTTTCATGAAAGGACCGCATCGGAAGCTCTTCCGATGCGGTCCCAAAGCACGGTATCGATGCCACTGATGACAGAGAGCCGATCGCGCCCGAGCAGGACCCGATGGGACCCGTGCTCAATCGGCCCTCATGTCAGCGAGACTGTAGCGACGGCCTCGCTGACATCTCCAAGCTATGCGCTGCAGGGCTTCACGATAACGGAGATGCCCTCGGGGATCACGGCTATCTTGGCGTTCTCGCCCTTCTCCTTCACGGCGATGTCTAGCGCCTCCTGAAGGGTCGGCACGAAGCGAATGTGCATGTCCTCGAGGATCTGCTTCGCGGATGGATCCGCCACGTACAGCACCTCATGGCGCGAGAGGATACGGGCAAGGATCTGGCTCTCCCACTGGTCAGCGATGGTGTCCTCCATCTTGACCTTCAGGATCATGTCCTCGACTTCCTTGGCGGAAGCGGCATTCTTAAAGGTCTGGTAGAAGCCCTCTCCCCCGTGCCCATCGTTGCACTTGGACATCTCTATGATGATGCCGTCCTTGTTGCAGCACGCCTCTGCGGCGGTCATGCTCTTGACGGACTGGTAGATGTTCTGGTCCAGTGGATATCCGCCGTTGGTGGTGATCACGATGTCCGCGTCCACACCGTCCACCGAGGAGAGATCCTTCACGAACTTGCAGCCGGTCTCGTGAGCCTCGGTCGGATCTCCCGCAAAGGCGGCGATCACCTTCTTGTCCGCGTCAATCGCGACGTTCAGTATGAAGGCAAGCTTTGCCTGCTCGGCAGCAAACAGCATGTCCTTGTGGATCAGGTTGCCATCCAAGACGCCGGTCCGCGACTTGTCGGACGCAATGAAGGTAGAGCAATGGTTCGCAAAGACCGTCTTCTGGGATGCGATGCCCGGAAGGATGGACTTCCTGCCGCCGGAAAAGCCCGCAAAGAAATGGGGCTCGATGAAGCCCTCGGAAACCAAAAGGTCAGCCTCTACGGCGAGCTTATTGATCAGGAGGCTTCCGCCCGAGGGAAGGGTGCCAAGGTGAACCATGTCCTCGTCCTTCTCGGACTCGTGAATCACGAACTTCTCGTTCTTGACCAGGTCCTCGCCGAACTTGTCGATCATCTCTTCCTTGGTCGTGGGCCTGTGGAACCCGGTGGCAATCAGGATCGTAATGTTACAGTCGGGATTATTTTTCCTAATTTCCTTCAGATAAAGGGGGAGGGTGACCTTGCTGGGGACGGGCCTTGTGTGATCAGACGTGATGATCACAATGTTCTTCTTGCCCTCTGCGAGCTCGCAGACGCGCGCACTCCCGATGGGATGCTCCAAGGCCTCCTGCACCAGCTCCTCCTGGGAACCCTTGGGGACGTACTCCACCGCCTTCGACTCCAAGACCGACGTGGAGTCCGGAAGCGTAAGCTCGACCTTCTCTCTTCCAAATGGGAACTTGACTAGCATGGCTACCTCCTTTTTCGAAGCACCGCCTGAAACGTGCAAAGACTAAACACCCTTTTGCATCCCTATACCTACACCTCCATACTATTATGTTTTGGAAAAATGTACGTCAAGAAACCATGTGATTTGGCCTGCAAGCACCTGAAGTCGAAGGGCCCACTGCTACTGCATGGGTCATCTGATCTTCCCCGTATTTTTCAGAGGCTTCGTGAGTTCGTGTGGGCAGAGATCACGTCACCACCGCCCTTCCCGGCAGCGTTGGCCTCAGGTCCGAGCACCCGGGCATCACGAGGGCCATGGGGTTGTCGATGTCGTGGGACCCGTAGCCCCGCCCGGTCGCGACCCCGGCCTTGTCGCTCGCCGCCCAGGCGCGGGCCCGTCGGGCACGCTGTCTGGCATGGCGGCGGCGCCCCCTCGGTGGCCGCTCTTCCCTTGGTCGAGAAAACAGGCCCACGCGAGCGGTGGTGCCGCTAGGTTGGCGTCTTCACCGGGGCGTCAGCCCACGCAAACCCCCGAAGAGCCAAGAATTACGGGGTTTTGGGATCGTTTTCCCGAACATTGTGAATATGTCATCCGGCAAACTTGCAGGTTAGGCGCGGGAGCTTTACTCGCTCCATCCGGCTGAAGAATACGAGATAGAGGAAATAGACAGGCCTGCCGCTGCGGTTGCTCTTGCGAGGACGAAGCTCCGTTTCCAAGACGAATCATGGACTGCACTGACTCGCCTTTGCCGATTCGACGGAGCTGACTCGGCAGCAGAGTGGGAGCCGGGTGCATGAAAAGTGAATAGGTACGGAGTCGATCCATTCACCGATATCAAAGGAGCGGAGCCAAAGGGGTAGATTTCGTTAGTGTGTAGCGAGGCGACGCAACTTGTCCACAGAGAAGGCACGTTGCCGCTTGTTTGTAGTCTCGTAACGTGATTTGCTGCTAATAATCTATTGATACCCCAACTATTAATTGTTATTTCATGGTACTATTTGCAGTATGAAGTTCTCTGACTACATAGGCCGCCACCATGTGTTCACCACACCCTCCCTCCTCGGGGCCATGGACTCCCCAGCTGCGGCCGAGGAGCAGCTACGGCTCGCCGTGAGGTCCGGGGCCGTGGAGCGCGTGCGGCGTGGGCTTCTCGTCTCCAACCGCGGGCGGTTCGAGGACGTCCCTGTGGACCAGTTCGAGGTTGTCGCGGCGCTCGATGCCAGCGCGATCGTCTCGTACCACTCGGCTCTCGAGGCGCACGGCGTCGCGCACAACGCGGGGTTCGTGTGCCGCTTCCGCTCGGACACCGTGAGGGCCGGGTTCGACTTCCGCGGCGTCGCCTACCGTCCCTGCGGCCCGGTGAGGAATGTGCGGTCGAAAACTTTGAGATCTTCCTGGGGACCCTACCTCGCTACCACGAGGGAGCAGACAGTAATTGATTGCCTAGGGAAACCCGCCTTGGCGGGAGGGGTCGAGGAGACGGTACGCAGCTTGACCTCGTTCGTGTACCTCGGCGTGGAAGAGCTGGTCGGGCTCGCCTCCGAGGCAGGTCCCTCGATGGCCTCCCGCGTCGGGTGGCTGCTGTCGGAGAAGGGGGATGAGTGGCATGTGGACGAGGGAGATCTTGCCCGACTCGAGAGCGCGCTCGGACTTGGCCCCTACCGTCTGGGGTATGCAGCAGATGGAGCCCCAACGGGCTGGTCCGCCAAATGGAAGCTTATCCTGCCCGAGAACAGGGAGGAGATGGAGTCGTGGATAACGCGCTCGTGAGGGAGTTCCCGCCGCGCGCGCTTGACAAGGTGGAGAGGCTTCTCGACCTGCTCGGCGAGCTCGGTGAGCATCCGTTTCTCAAAGACAAGATCGCGCTACACGGCGGGACCGCGATAAACCTGTTCATGCTCGACGCACCGAGGCTCTCCGTCGACATCGATCTCTCGTACGTCGGAGCGCTCGACAGGGACGAGATGCTCGCCGAAAGGCCAATCGTCGAGAGGTCTATTGACGAGGTGGCCCGCTCTCAGGGATACCCCGTCTCGGGGGCGCGAGGCGGGCATGCCGGCAGGACGTTCCTCCTCGGCTACAGGTCGCAATGGGGTCCAGACCATGTCAAGATCGACTGCATCTACATGAACCGCTCTCCGCTGATGCCGATCGAACGCAGATCCCCGATTCTCAGACCAGAGTTGGATGTCCCGCTCTTTACCGATGCGGAGCTTGCCGGAGGGAAGGTCAAGGCGTTCTTCGACCGCGTGAAGGTGCGGGACCTCTATGACGTCGCGAACCTCAAGCGCGTGCTCGACAGAAGAAGCGCTGCTGAGCGCGCCGTCGCTCACAAGGCGGTTCTCTTCTACGCGTCGCTTTCGGCGTCGTTCCCGCACGGGTTCGAGGACCGTCCCGGACGCTTCGCCGGCAGGGGGCGCGAGCTCGAGGAGCAGCTCTTGCCCATGCTCAGGAGAAACGAGAAGGCGCCCACACTCGACGGGCTGATCGGAACTGCGCGAGAGTTCGTCTCCGCCTATGTCTTGCCGCAGACGGATGCCGAGGAAGAGTATCTCGAACGGTTCTCGCAGGGATTGCTCGTCCCGGACCTGCTTTTCGAAGACGAGGCGATGGCGCGTGCGGCCGCCGCCAGCCCGGAAGTCCGGTGGAAGCTGCAAAACATCCGCAAGATGCGAGGGCATGGCCATGGAGGTGCCTAGCTGCATGGAGTCACTTCTTGCATACGTGGGGACGTGTCTTCCCAGCTCCGAGGTGTCACTCTTCAGCTGGGAATTATCACTCTTGAGTCGGAGAGCTCCCCACTCTATCAGAGCTGTTTTCACCTATGTAGTCAGTTGCATGCAATCAAATCGCATCTCCGCACCGAGCCTGTCACTCTTCGGATGCCCGAAAATACTCTCTTGAAGTGACTACATCCCGTGTAGCCACCCCCGACTACACGGTGGCTACACGCTTTTTCAGATGGAAGAGTGATGGGAATCGCAGGTCAGGCGGCACGCTGACTACACGGAGATGACCGATGTGACAATCGAGTGGGAGTAATTTCGGGGTCGCAACACTCTTCCTCACTCTTCCTCAAAACACAACGTTTCCGCAGGTCAAAAGTGGTGTGTCGAGATTTTCGGCGCACCACTTCAACTCAAAAGAAAACGCTCCTTTCGGGATTTTTCTTCCATGAATTCTTCCATGGTTTTCCCGGAGGGAGCGTCTCTTTAAATACAAGGTTTGATGAAGGGAGAAGAGAAGATGAACGAAGCGAAGATGGACGAGCTCACCCAGGCCGAGGACATGGCCTACTTCCGAGCGGACCTCTGCTTGTACTCGCCCGAGAGCTACACGCTCGAGGAGAAGAAGCAGATCTGCAACGACATGATGAGCACGAGCGGCGCCATCCTCGACGCCATGCGCGAGAACTTCCAGCAGCTGCCGCCAGATGCCCGAGCCAAGCTCCTGGACATGCTCTGCCAGTCCGGTGTTGAGTCCGCTGACTGGTGGTGGGATGTGCTCGTGGGCGACGGAGACCCGCTCTACCGAGAGCTGGAGCCGTTGAGCTAGAAAGAGCCCGTAGAGATCGGGAAGGCCGCTCGTCTGATTGATGAGCGGCCTTCCTTGTTTAGTCGTCCTCGTGCATGCGTCTGATATCGTCGTAGAGCCTCAGCACCGGCACAATCGGCATGAGGGCCATAATCAGCGCCAGGCAGGCAAGGATCCCGACGAAGTCGCAGAAGCTGCCCCAGGCACGCCTCACCCAGCGGATCACGACAGCATCTCGTTCACGCGGGCCTGCACGATGGAGTAGTACGAGCCGAGGCGGCGCCTGCGCTCCTCGCCGTTGCCGTAGTCGCCCCGGATCACCGCGCGGGCCATCGCATCCACATCGATGGAAGAGGAGTTGGAGCCCAAAAGGATCTCGTTCACCCGCTGCTGCACGGCATCGTAGTTGGAGCCGAGCCTGCGCCTCCGCTCGTCTCCGTTGCCGAACTCGCCGGCGATGACGCGCCTGGCCAAGGCGTCCACGTCGACGGATCCACCACCGAGGATCCGGTTCACCTCGGCCTGCACCTCGTCGTAGCGCGAGCCTAACGCGGCCCTGCGGGCATCGCCATTTCCGAACTCGCCGGCGATGACCCTCCGCGCAAGCTCTGACACGTCGCCGGATGGCGCACCAGAGCCGGAACCGCCCGGCGCGCCGCCGGAGTCGGCCTTGCCGTTGTAGTGCAAGACCCCATCCCAGTTGCCGCGATAGTAGTCCTGGATGCGGCTCTCGCGCCCCGTCTGGTCGCCGGGAGCGCCATCGATGCCGCCGGTCTCGCTTCCGGTGAAGTGCCCGATCTTCCCGCCGCCTAGGCACATGGCGGTGTGGTTCTCCTCGTCGAGGTAGATGTCGCCGCGCTGGGCGTTGAACCCGACAGGCTGCTAGGAGAAGAGGCCCGAGCCCACGAACATCTCCCTCATGCCGCCGGTCCAGTTGTAGCGGGTGATGAGCCCGTCGTACTGCGAACCGGCCAGGGCAAGCTCCCAGGCCTCGCAGACGGCGCTTGAGCAGTCTCGGTCGCCCTTTGTCACCTTCACGGTACCGGCATCGGTCGAGACGTTGCAGTGGCCCGATGTGCCATGCCTGCCGGGCTGAGAGTAGCCGTGCTCCGGGCAGTTGCAGAGGTGCTCCATGATCTGGGCGGCCACATTCGCGCGAGAGATAGCCACTTCCTTCGCCTCCTCGGTGCCAGCGGAGGCGCCGACCACCGCGCAGCGCCTCCGCCAGTCGTCCTTGGTGCCGTAGAACAGGTCGAGGTCCAGGTGCCCCGAGTAGCCGGGGATACGCCCGGTGCCCGTGTACTGGAAGATGAGGGGATCCTTCCAGGCCCCGAAGTCCCAGCCGTCGGTCCAGGGCTCGTCGACGAACCCGGTGTCCTCGTAGTTGGGATATTGGGCAACCCACAAGGGGTAGGTCTTGGCCACACCGGTCCAGTCGTATGAGAAGAGCACGCTCTTGCTCGTGTAGATGCCCGGCGTCACGCCGGTCTTAGCCTTCACGCGGTCGAGCCACGCCTTCGCCCAGGAAGGACCGAGGCCCAGCGCGTCGGCCTCCCAGTCGAGGAACGGGATCGCCTTTCCGAGATAGGGCTTGAAGGCGCCGATGAAGTGGTCGGCCTCCTGCTCCGCCGAGCCCTCGTAGCCTCGATCCCGCGCGTAGTGGTAACAGCCTAAGAGCTTGCCGGCCGCGAGCGTCTGGTCGCAGTGAGTGCGGAAGCACTCGTTGGAGTAGCCCTTGCCGCCGGTCGCCTTCACGATCACGAAGTCGCAGGTGCCCATGTTGGAGACGACCAGGTCGTCCTGCCAGGACGAGATGTCGATGCCGTTAAGCCCCACGGTTGGCACCGCCCTTCGGGATGACGATGTCCTCGTCTCCGCCGCCGAGCGCCGCCATGATGGGAGAAAGCACCGCCATCACCAGCGCCACGACCAGCCCGCGCACGCTCGGGTCGAGCACGCACCAGCCCATGATCAGGTCGATGTTGGCGATCACCACGCCCAGTACGCCTTGCACTATGGTTCGCGCCAGGCGCCAGTACCACTCGTTGCTTGCCAGGAACTCGTTCATGTCAGCCCACCTTCCGTGTCAGGTTCTCGATGTCGTTCTGCACAACGGCCATGTCCTGCTCAAGGCGGTAGGTCCTTTCGAGGACTTGGTTGTGCTTCTCGACCTTCGCCGTGAGGGCGTCCAGCTTCACTTCCATGACGGCCCGGCTCTTCGAGTTGGAGAGGATCACCCCGACGAGGGTCACCACCCCCGTGATGCAAGCGACGATGATTGACTCCATAAAGAACTGCCTCCCGAGATCGTTGTCCGTCCTCAGGAGGCAGTGTCCAACTGCGTCACAAGCTCGCGGGAGGCGTGAGTACGCGTATAATTTGCGCCATGGACTACGAGGTGAGACATATCAGACAGGACGAGTGGCCACTGCTCGAAGACTTCCTCTACGAGGCGATATTCGTGCCGGAGGGCTTCGAGGGCAAGGTTCCCCGCTCGGTCATCCACGACGATCCCAAGTGCCGCGCGGCCTTCGAGGGATATGGCACGCTGCCCGACGACAGGGCTGTGGTCGCCGAGGTCGAGGGAAAGGTTGTTGGCGCGTGCTGGGTGCGCACGACCGACGAGTATGGTCACATCGATGACGAGACGCCCTCCTTCTCGATCTCCCTTTACGCGCCGTACCGGGGCCAAGGCATCGGTGGCGTGATGATGCGCAGGATGCTCGATGAGCTCCGTGAGGCAGGCTATCCTCGCGCGTCGCTCTCGGTTCAGAAGGAGAACCCAGCCCTTCGGCTATACGAAAGGCTGGGTTTCAGCATCATCGGCGACGGCTTCGACGAGACCGAGTGGCTTATGACGATCGATCTCTAGGCTAGGCTGCCGTGAGGTATCCTGCCTGCCCGGTCTTGTCGATGCGCATGTACGTGTATCCCGTGTTCGAGCTCGACCATGCCGTGCCGTTCCCGCCAACGAGCGACCGGCAGTTGTAAAAGCACTGCGAGCCCATGACGCCGCTTGTGGGCAGCGCCCACGTGCTGTCCGCGTAGATCGTCACGAGGGACGAGCACCCCGAGAACGTGTAGAACAGGTCCGCGAGCGTCGAGGGGTCGAAGCCGCGCAGGTCCAGCGTGGTGAACGCGCACGACGAGAACGTGTACCGCATCGAGCGCACGCCCCGCAGGTTCGCCAGGCCCGACACGCTTGCCAGGTTGGTGCAGCTGTAGAACAGGTAGATGAGGTTCAGGTACGAGAATGTGGCCATGTCCGAGGCGAATGTCACGCTCGTGAGGTACTGCCGGTGCGTGCTGCCAGTCGTGCCGGTCCAGGGCGTGAAGCCCAGCCCCACGTACTTGCCGATGGCGCAGATCCTGCCGCTGTTGCGCAGCGTGCGTGTGGGGTCGGGCGTCGAGCTCGCCGTGAGTACCGCCTCGCCGTCCTCGTAGAAGTGCCCCCAGAACCAGGTGCGCACGTCAGCGTTGGGGTCTGTGAGCACGCCGCCCGTGCCGATCTTGCATACGCTCGCGCCGCTCGTGCTCGTGGGCACGTAGCCGTCCGTACCGCCCACAAGCTTGTAGCAGCCGTTGAACATCATCGACGCGGAGAGCCCCGTGTTGCTGAAGCTCGTGGCGTAGATCGTCTCCAGGGAAGAGCAGCTGCCGAACATTTGCGTGGCGCTGGTCATGCCGGACAGGTTCTCGAAGCCCACCACCTCGGTGCAGTTGGCGAACGCGTTGAACCAGTAGTTGCAGTTCGTGATGCCGAGGCCTGCTATGGACGAGTCGATGTAGACGTTCGTCACCTGCAGCTTTATCTCGTCCCAGGGCCGCGCGGTGGCGGAGGAATAGCCCGCTGTGTCCACCTCGAAGACCTGTGCGATGGTGCCGCCGGTGTCCGACTGCCTGCGCTCGTGGTAGTTGATCTCGAAGGTGCCGTCCGTGAGCAGCAGCGCCCGCACCTTGTAGCCCACGTCCCATTCCAGGTCGAGGATCGCCTGCGCCATGTCGCCCGGCTGGTACAGGGTCGTGAGCCCGTTCTGCCCGCGTATGGCGGCGGCGATGTCGGAGAAGACAGACTCGCTGAGCACGCCGCTTTCCAGCGTCATGTAGGGCTGCGGCACGTAGCTCGAGCCCTGCGTGCCGTCCAAGGCAGCCACAGCAGCGGCCATCTCCCTCGGCTTGTAGGTCGTGGCCACGCCCGCCTGGTAGCGGATCGCGTTGGCGATATCGGTGAGGATCGATGTCTCGATGGTTCCCACTGCCATTTAGAAGCTCACCTCGCTCAGGTCGTCTAGGTCGGCGATGGCCGCGTTGATCTGTTGCGTCACCCATGTCTGCATGGCATAGCTGGAGAGGTCAATGGAGAGCACGCCGCCCGATAGCGTGAGCGGCGACTGAGGCGTGAATGTCGTGCCGTCAGCACCGGCTGGCCCTTGCGGACCGGTCGGACCCGTTGCGCCGGTGGCACCGGTCTCTCCCTTCAACCCTGAGAACGCGAATGCGAAGGAGCGTGCCGACGCCGTGCCGCCGAGCGTGACGTTCACCGATGGTGTTCCCGTCGTGGCGTCCACCGTGGCAGACGCGCCCGTGATCGTGGCATCCGCACCGTCGTTGCCTGCCGGACCTTGCGGCCCGGTCGCGCCGGTTGCACCTGTCTCACCCTGCGGGCCTTGCGGTCCCGTGGCACCAGTTTCGCCCTGTGGACCGGTCGGGCCAGTGGCACCAGTCGGGCCTTGTGGGCCGACGAGGTCCGCCGAGCTCGTGCCCGATGCGCTCGTGACGGAAAGTACCGTGCCGTTCCAGCTGTGCGTGCAGGGGGTGCCGTCGGCGCCGGAGGGGCCGGTCGCACCCTGCGGCCCGGTCTCGCCCTGGATGCCCTGCGGCCCCTGTGGGCCAGTGGCTCCCGTTTCGCCAGTATCGCCCTTCGGGCCTTGCGGGCCTGTGGCCCCCGTGTCTCCGGTGTCGCCTTTTTCACCCTTGAGTCCCTGGGCTCCGGTAGCACCGGTGTCGCCCTTGTCGCCCTTCAGTCCGGTCTCGCCCTGGATTCCTTGCGGTCCCTGCTCGCCGGTCTCGCCCTTCGGGCCTTGCGGACCCGTTTCCCCGGTGTCTCCCTTGTCGCCCTTGATGCCCTTGGAGACGTCGGCGGTGGTCGTGCCGTTCTTGTCAGTGATGGTGATGGTCGCGCCCTCGCTCGTCTGCGTCACGGTGGCAGTAGGGCTGAAACCGTCCGCGCCGTCCGCGCCGTCGAAGTCACCGCTGTCCGCCTTCGCCTGGATGGCGTTAGCGACGGCTGCGGCGGTCGCTGCGGCGTCATTCGCCGCCTCGGCCGCCTCGTTGGCCGCGTCTGCGGCGGAGTTGTCTATCTCGATTGCTTCCTCGTAACGCTTGATGGTCTCGACGAACAGGGTGAAGCCGTCCTCGTGCTCGGTCCCACCGATCAGCACCGGCTCCACGCGGATCATGAATGCGCGAGTCGAAATGCTCGTCTCCCCGTGGCTCACCATGCACTGGGCCTCGACTATGCCCTCCTCCTCGCACATGGCGGCCGGGTAGTAGACCTGGTAGATGCCCTGTGCCGCGTTCACGGCGGTCATGGGCTCGCACCCGCGCTCGCCGCTCATCTTGTGCCTCCAGAGGAAGTAGACGGAAGCCCCGGTCAGGTTCGCAGCGGCACCTCCCTGGCGCACGTGCAGCTCCAGGCCGCGACCCGTCGCATCGGCGGGGCTTGCGACCAGCCAGTCCCCAAGCCGCTCGTCGGCCGAGTCCCATATCATCGTGTGGATGCCGTAGCCATCAAGCATGGATGCCCCTTTCGCTCAGTTGCCGAGAGAAGCATCCGCCCATGTCACAGAATCAGAAGTCGAGGTCGCCCAGCTCGTCCAGGTCGTCGATCGCCTCGGTCACGGTCTCGGTCACCTTCTCGGTGCTCGCCGCGCTGGTCAGGTTGCCGTCGATGCCGACCACGTCGTTCTGCAGCGTGGCCACGTCGGCAACAAGCGCGCTCACCTGCTCGTAGTCCGCCTTCTGCACGGTGCCCACGGTCACGCGGCAGGTCACGGTCTCGCCGAAGGTTCGCACGCGCTTCACGATTCGCGCAGTCAGCCGCCACTCGGGATCTCTGCTCGTGTCTATCACGGCCACGGTGTCTCCCAGCTCCGCGTCGTCGCCGTCGAGCTGCGCCACGTCGATCTCGTAGGACACCTTGGGCTGCTTCGCCTCCTGTAGCGCTTTCCTCGTGAGTGCGAGAAGGCGCTCGGGCTCCGTGACGTCGGAGAAGGTCACCTGGCCGAAGCTGTGCACCCTCTTGGTCCTTGCGGCGTTCCACCTGCCCCAGACCAGCTTTGCGGCCTCGTCGGCCACGTAGTTCTTCCCGTCGTTGATGTCGCCGAAGGTCAGCTTGCGCCGGTAGCCTGCCTTGTAGTTGCCCTCCTCGTCGGTGAAGGGCAAACCCGCCCCGAATCCGTAGAGCGCCGTGTACACGTCCTGCTCGAGGACGGTCCTGCTGCACCCGGCCATGTTCTTGCCGTAGGTGAACCGCAGGCCGCGCCAATCGCCGCGCTCCTCGTCCAGGCGGATCGAGCGCGAGGACACGCGCCCGTCGGCCACGGCGATGATCGGCGTCACCTCGCCGCCCCACACGTCGGCGACCCGCCTGAGCGCCCAGAGTGCGTTCTGGTGGTAGATGAGCGCCCCGGCGGTGCCGAGCGATGCGCAATAGTCGATGCCCCAGCGCGTGAGCGCCAGGATTGCCGTGAGCGCCTGCCTAGCCGTGCGAGACACCAGCTGGGCCTCCTCGATGAAGTCGTCCAGCATCTCGCAGAGCGACGACTCGCAGTACACGTTGCAGATCCCGGCCATGGGCTCCTCGGTGCGCACCACCACATGCTCGCGCCAGGTCGAGCCGTCGAGCCATAGCAGCCGGTCGCCCTTGTCGGGAACCTCGTCGGTGGAGAACTCCAGCGTGTCCTCGCCGTTGAGCTCCTCGGTGTGCACGAGCTCGCCGGTGACGCGCAGCATCCCGATACGCTCGTCCCAACGGTCGAACCGGTACAGGACCGGCACCGCCCCGGCCATGCTAAGCCCACCTCTCGGTGAACCGCGTCTCCACGTAGGAGCAGCCGCTAACGGATATGGCCACGTCGCCAGGGTCGAGCGAGAAGAAGTCGCTGGCAAGCGCCACGGTATCGCGCGCGTCCGCGCCGTCGATCTCCACGGTCTCGCCCGCGCAGTCGATCACGACTGCCTCGCCGCCTACGAAGTCGTACTCGATGCGGATGCCCTTGCCAGCGGAGGGCAGGGTCACCTGCAGGTAGGAACCGGCAGCCGCCACCAGCCGGATCTCCGGCAAGGTGGGCCAGGTGCCGTCCACGTTGAACGAGGTAGTCCGCTCGACGCGCTCCATCCCGTAGCCGATGGGGTCGAACAGGGTGAAGGTCAGCTCGCATTTGCCGGACTCGAACAGGTCCGACCAGTTGCCGGCGCCAACCAGCATCGCGTCCACGTACTCGATCTCCGGGTCGTCGGGCAGGATGAGGTTGCCGCCGCCCGGCCAGCAGAGCCAGGAGCGCAGCTTAGCCCGCAGCTGTGCCATGCCGCCGGGCCCTGGCCGGTAGCCAGGGTCCAGGTACAGCCGCACGGTCACGTCAACTGGCGGAATGTAGCACGAGACCAGCAGTGCCCCGGCACGACCGGGGACCGCCATGTACTCGGCGATGATGGGGTTGGCGGATCGTTCCACGACCTCCGCGCTGCAGAAGTCCGAGAAGTCGTTTTCCGCGTAGACGATCGACCTCATGCGTTGCCCCTCGCACGCCCATATGCCGAGGCGCGACGCTGCGACTCGCGAGCCGCCCTGTCGTCGCGCCCGAACGGCTTCGCCCGCTTCACCACGGGCTCCACCTGCCTGCCAGATGCGTTTATGCGCTTGCCCTTGTCGCTCATGGCTGCCTCATAACTGTCAGGTTCACGTCGAAGCCCCAGACGAAGCGCCCGGAGCGGTCGCGCTCGATGAACTCCGGGGCCGTCGTGTCCAGCCCCACGATGCGCCAGGTCCCGTTCTCGGCCACCGGCTCCCAGCCGTAGCGGCGTATCCAGCGCTCGCAGCCCTGGGCGTCGGTCTCGGCGTCGTCCTCGACCTCGCGCACCACGAGCACGCGCACGGCAACGGTCCCGCGCTCGCCGTCGGGAAGCACGGCCTCGCGCTCGAACTTCCCCTGCCGCAGCACGATGGGCTCGGGCTCCACCGCCGCCGACGGAACACTTGCGAAGTAACTTGCGAAGTCGCCCTCCAGCAGGGCCTTCGCGATGAGAAAAGAGAGCTGCAAGCCAGCTCACCCCACCTTCAACTCCCAATGATGGACTCGGCCGAACAGGTCCTCGCACCGGTGCACCTCGCGCACGTAGAGTGACTGGCCGCCCACGGCCACGCGCGATCCCGACGGCACGTCGAAGGCCCCGATGCTGTTCACCGCATCCACGAACACGGTCCCCGCGCCAGCGTCGGCGCTCCTGTGCTCGTCGTCGCTCACGGACTGCGTCCGCTCGAAGCGCACGCCCACGATGATCTCGGGCTCTTCGAAGCCGCCGTCGGCCAGGGGCGCCCGCACGGTCATCGTGTCGGGCAATGCGGCACGCGGTATGGGCCGGATCGACTTCATCAGTGCACCCCCGTGAAGGCCATGCCGGAGAGCCCCAGCTCGCGAAGCGCCGCAGCAGTGGCCAGCTCCTCGCCGGTCGTCTGCTGCGAGGCGTAGTTCTTCACGCTGAACTCGCCGATCTGGAAGCCGCCGACCTCGCCCGCGCCGTACTCGGCGAAGGCCTCAAGCGCCGCGCACACGGCCCGCCGGAAGGTCTCGGAGTCCTCGTCGGCGCCCTTCACCTGGCAGAGCCACCTCACGTGCGAATCCGCAGTGGGAAGGGACGCCTCGAAGGCAGCCTCGCCCAGGCTGCCCCCGTAGGCGTCCGTGTAGAACTCGTATGTCACCGTGGATGCCACGCGGCTACTCCGTGGCGGCCGAGACGTACACGCCGTCGAGCTTGTTGTCGAAGAGCTCCACGATCCCGTACTTGCGGTACTTCATCATGTAGGAGTCCAGCGCCTCCAGCTCGTCCGGCGAGAACACGCGGCTCGCCACTTGCTTGTCGAACTTGATGACGGCCGACTTCTCCACGACCATGAAGTTGATGGACTTGCCGGTCGCGGCCTTGGCGTAGCCGAACTCGGTGTCGCCGCTCTTCAGGTCGATGGCCGTGTAGAAGCGCACCTGCGGCACCTCGATGACGCGGGCGAAGCGCTCCAGGACGCGGTTGCTCATCGTGGGGTTCGCGTAGGAGTAGTCGTCCAGCACGCCCTTGAGCGTCGGCGTGATGAACAGGTAGCGAGAGCCCAGCGTCACCTGCTTCTCGTCCATGGCGGAGGTGATCTCGCGCAGCGCCTTGAGCACGTCGACGGCCTCGGCCTCGGAGAGATTCTCGGTCTCCACGGTCACGCCCGTGTGCGAGGCGATCTGCGAGAAGGTGAAGGCGTCGGCCTCCGGCGCCACCTGCGTGCGCATGAGCTCCGCGCCGGCCTCGACGAAGCAGTCGTTCACGCCGGCTTCTTCCACATCCATGACGTCTGCGAACAGGCGGATGCCGCAGTCATAATTGAACGTTTTCGTTTCGAACTCGTACGTGATCGCCCCGGTCTTGTAGCCGACGTTGCGGGTGTAGTCTCCGAGGCCCGTCACGGAGATCATCGGGATCATGATCTCCTTGGCGTTGTGCCCGGCGCGCACCATGCGACGGCCGCTGTTCAGCACGCCGGAGACCCCGGCACGCTGGTAGACCTCGTCGATTACGGACACGTAGTTCCTTGCGAATGCGATGCTGTTAGGCATGTCTCAGCCCTCCTTGTCTTTCTCGTCGTTTCCTATTCGGAGTCCTTCTCGGCGGGAAGGCCGGCGACCTCGCGCCAGTGCTTGAGCGTCTTGCCCTCGTCGGAGGCAGCGCCCGCGTTTGGCAGCCCGGTTGTGCCGGAGCCGCCCTTGGCGTGCTTGCCCTCGGCCTCGAAGAGCCAGGGCTCTGCCTCCTTGAGCTTGTCCACGTCGTTGTCGTGATCGGAGAGGAGCGCACGTGCCGCCTTCACGTTGCGCACGCCCGCGAGCTGCAGGCGGAAGTCGATGCGGTCGCTCTCGGCCTGGGCCTTCACCTCGGCGACCTCGCCACGCAGCTTCTCAGCAGCCTCGGCGGTCTTCGCGGCCTCGGCCACCTGGCCCTCAAGCTCGGCGATGCGTGCGTCGCGTTCCGCGATCTGCTTCTCCCAGTCGGGGGCGCTGCCACCGTTGCCGGCGTCGCCGCCTACTTCTTGCTGGGCCTGCGTGCCTTCCTGTTGCTGCCCTTGCTGCGCCTGGTTCTCCGCACCCTGCGTGGTTTCCTGGCTGCCATTGGTCTCACCGTCCATGTCCTGCCTGCCTTTCGTCTCGAAATAGGCGGGCAGAGACGAACAATGCCCGCACCTTTACCGGTACGGGCATTGTCGAGTGGTGTCACAAGGTCAGGCTGAATTATGCAGGAAAGGCCTTGTGTATCTCTTCGATAAGTTCCTGGCAGCTCTTGATTGCCTCTATCAGCTTGTCGCAGGCTGCAGACTTGCTCCGACGCAGCTCACGTATTTCGTCAAGCTGCTTGTTAATGGCGTCAATTCTTGGTTGGAAAACCTCCGATTCTTTCAGAAGCTTTCGCAAACCTGTTGAACACTGCTCCTCTAGCGCATCGGCTGCCTTGTTGAATGACGCTCGGACTGAATCACGATTTGCACGCATCTCGCGCTGGCGCTTTTCACTGTCATAGTCATCTTTCGCTTGCAGACCAATCGACAGAGCGACACCGAACACGCCGAGCACTTTGCCAGCCACGTTTATGCCCTTTGCCCATTTCACCGCTTCCCAAGGCTTGAAGCTATGGCCGAAGAAATGCCCGATATCGAGGACGAGCTGGTGCGCCTTGCTCCCTGAGAAAGCCCTTAGTCCTGCAGCCGCGGCATCGGTGCCGATGGTGCTGCTGACGACTTTGCCGCTTCCCTGCGCGATAAGGTCCGGTTGGAGAATCTTGCTTACTATTGGGTTTCCGGCCTGCTGCTTGGCCTCCAAACGGATTCGCAGGTCTTGTGAGAACTCCGATGCGTAGAACTCGTCAAGGCTGTCCTTACACTTGTCGTATCGGTTCTGTATCGACTTGTTGATTCTCGCGCCGCAGTCCTCAGCCAAGCTGTCAACGTGATTGTAAGATTTCTTTGCCAGGTCTTCGGCATCTGATTCTGACGTGCACTCCGCGATGGCGTCTGCGAGCTTCCGGCCCTCTTCCCTTATGTCTAGGGCGGTCGTCGTGTAAATCTGTCTTACGGTTGCCTCTATGTCATGCATCGCGTTCGCAATTATCGAACGCTCGCGGCACAGCTGCTCTTCCAAGGCGTCAACGTCTTCGTCGCCGCAACTAACCTTCTGGTCCTGGAGGGCTGCGTCCAAAGAGTCGAGGAGCTGGTAAAGGGGCGTAGTAAGTCTAGCAGCCATTCCTCGTTGCTCAACGAAGGCATTAAGCGTGTCGATAAGCTCGGCAAAGTTGCTCTGCTCAAGAAGCCGCTTAGCTCTTTCAGGCTTCTCGTCAGCAATTTCATTGCTTTTAAGATATGCCAGGGCGTCCACAAATACGGTTCTGAGCTGGTCAGGGGTAAACGGGTCCGTGACTTTTGCAAGGTCCCTGGAGATAATCGCCCTTTGCTCAGGAATGTTGCCGCTGTCTGCGTCTTTCATCTTGTTGACAACGAGAACCATCTCACCGGCCTTGTCACGGTCTATGAGCAGTTCCCTGAAATCCTGCGCAATGAGCTCGTCGAAACCCTGGTAGGTAACAACGTAGACGAGGAGATCAGCGTCCGCAATCGCCTTGTACGATATCTCATCGTGCTCAGGCCGCCTGCCGGTTCCGATGCCAGGGGTGTCAACAACCTGGACGCCATGCCGGTCGTATGCTCGCGCTTCCTCGGTGGTGATTTCGTGACCGGTCGCAATGTCGAAGCCAGTGAGGGCCTTCAGTATCGTTGACTTGCCTGCGCTGTATTGGCCGGCAAAAACAAGGCTAATGGGCTTGTCGCTGCCGAAGGCGCCTCCGGGCAGGGTCGATTCGTCGCAGCCAATCTCCTGGTAGAGCGCATGCGCATCCGCGATAAGCTGCGAGCTCCTCTCGCTGTATTCCGGTATTTCGAGCTTGAACTGCGTGCCCATGATTCCACCCGCCTATCTGGTGATTAGAAGTTCGGTTACTTGAGTACCGAGCCGTATTCCCGTTCGAGCTTCGTTGCTGAGCTCGTCTATTGCTCTGATATGCGCTATCAGCGGCTCACCCTTGACCTCTTCGATTCGGATGTTCCTTCGCTCGCATGAGCGGCCGATCGTCCTGGACAGCATCACGCGAACGTCACTGCACTCGAAGACATACCTAATGCCCTCATCGAGAAGCCCGGCAAGATCCCGCTTCAACGTGTAAGGCAATCTTGTGCCATCGGCAAGCATGAGCAACGTTGTTTCGCCAGGGATTCGGGCTACTCTAGTGATGCAGCCGTCTGCAATGTCGTAACCAAGGTACGCGAGCGCCTCGTTGACAACCGCAGAGCTGAGTGTTCCTTGCTGCTCATTAATTCTTCGTGCCAACCTGCGCTGTGTCGCACTTAGGTCAAAAAGTGAGCTGACAACATCGCTGATCTTTCTGCTCGTGGGACGGAGATGCTGCTCGACGATCTTATCCGATACGATTCCGTTTAGCTGCTTTCTCAGCTGAGAGATGCTCTTGTCTATTCCCGAATACAGTTGCTTTTGCATGTCGATCCGTGCCTTCTTCTTCCTTTCTTCGAAGTCATCGAAGAAGAGGCTTCCGACAGCTCCGATTACACCAGCAACCACGCTGCCTGCAATCAGTTGTGGTGCGGCAAAGAGGCCTGCTATCGTGAGACCCCCTGACACGATCACGGACGTCCAGTTCCAAACCTTCTTGGCGTCGACGACACCGTGCGCCTTTACGTTGCCGAGGTTTAGCCTATATCGCGAGAAGCGTATGTCGAATTCGATTTCCCGCCCGATGTCCCTGAGCTCGTCCTCGCATTCATGCTCGAGCTCAATGAGAAGGTCGTTCGCGCGGCCTTGGATGTCGCGCCTCTTGACGATCTTTGCCCATTCGCTCGACGCGTGCTTGTTGTCGTAGTTGTCCTCAGCGAATGAGCTGGCCTCGCGCTTTAGGTCGTCGGCGATGCTGGTGAGGAGGGTTTCAATCCTAGCGTCCGCGCGCTTTTCAAAGTCTTCGACCCAGCTATCATGCTTGCGCTTCTTCTGGATGAGCATTCGCCCCTGGTCGCTGTTCTCAGCGCTCTGAGCGAATAACTCCTCCAATGCCTCTACAAGGGGGACGGAAACGACGTCTGTGTACGTCTTGAAGCGGTAGAATCCGCCCTTGTTCTGCACCTCGCGTTCAATCAAGGCGATGGCATCTCCGAAACGAGACAGCTCGAAGAGTCCGTCCGCCCATTGGGAGTATTCGGGTTGCTGCGCCATGTGCGCCGACTTGAGGTGCACGAAGGCGAACGGGATATGGCTCCAGTCCTGCCCGTATTCAGGCCCGTAGTCGATAAGACTCCTTCGAATCGCTTGCAGGCCCTCGGCATCGTCGAACTTGTCTTGCACGTCGTCGCATAGGTCCATGTAGCCGTCTTCGCTCAAGTGTCCCTTCGCAGAGACGCCAACCTTTACGTTGACAAGGCAAATTATTGGCTTGCCGAGGCTCTTGATGCGGCTGAGGAACTCAGCCTCGCTTCGCTGCGGCGCATCATCGGTTATGAGGAAAAGGATGAGGTCGCCCTGTTTCGCGGTCTCGAACGCAAGCACCTCGTCCTCGAGGCCCCCAAAAGCCGCAATGCCGGGTACGTCAGTAACCTCAAGGCCGTGGTATTCGTAAGTGCGTACATCGCGAGTGGTCCTCTGCGACCCATTGCCGATCTGGCTGCCGTCGCCATGGGTCAGCACTGTCATAAGCGTCGACTTGCCAGCGGTTGTCCTGCCGAACAGCGTTATCGCAAAGGTACCTCCGGCCAGGGCGTTGACTTCGTTCTCCAAGCGCAGAGGCAATAGTTCGTAACCTATGCGAATTGAGTCAAGCTGCGCCGCCAAGGATTGCGTGACGTCCTTATCGCGGTAGTCTCCACGTTGCAACCTGTCGATATTGCCTTGCAGTTCTGTGACGGCTTCGCCAACAGTTTCATCCAAGAGCTTGACGGAGCTGCGTGCGAGGTCCAACCCCACTTCGGTGAATTCATTAAGGTCATTAAGCATGCCAGAGCGGCTCCGCTCATGCACTTTAATCTCCCGCGTCATGGCATGCTCGTCCGCAGTCAGCAGCATTGCAAGGGTTTTCCAACATCTATACCAGGGCCTCCCCAAACCTCTTGATGGTCTCCTCCGAGTCCCTGTCCGGCACTGCCTTGCCCATAGCCCGCTCGATTGCGTCAAGTAGCTTCTTCGCACGGTCGATGAAGTAGGCGTCGAAGTCATCAGCCTGTAGCAGATCGAAGTCAATCAGGTGCGACTCGATGCGAGCCCTCAGCTCGGCGTCATCAATTTGTCCCTCGGTCTTCACCTTCGGGAGGTATTTTGACGGGGATACACCGCCGATAGTGCGGTTGGTTTTGCCGATGAGGGGCGTCTTGTTGACGATGGAGTTCCAGCGCTGGCGAGGCAGCCCAATCCTCTTGCAGTAAGCCTGGGGGAAGATGTGGTGGATGTCAGGCGGTGTGCTGATGGCCTTCACGTTCGTCATCTGCTCGCCATCGATGAAGTCGAGCGCGTTCTCCCGGAAGACGAGCGCCATGACCCCCTTGTAGGCCGCGCTGTTGCGGGTCTGCAGGCCGAGCAGTCGTGTCGCCTGGAAATAAGCGGCGTTCACTGTGCGCTGCTGCGACGGCCTGCCCTCGATCTCGTCAACCAGGTCCTCGATATCGTTTGCGTAGCGCGTCTCATTAGCGCCGCCGTACATCTCGCCGAATATGCCGCACCAGAGCCAACGACGGAGAACGTTTTTGGTGCTAACGGCTGAAAAGACCTTGCGGCCTATGTAAGCGCAAGTGGCAGCTAAGGGTACGATCTGCGTCGTGTAAGGAAGGTCACGCATGCGGAAGATGCGCTCGCCAACGAGGAACTCGCGTGCCATGCAGAAGCCTTCGACGAGTTCGTCGAGGTTGTTCTTGTAGTCATCGAAACCGAGCGCTAGTACGTCCTTCTTCTTGCAGCGCGTATAGCCGTCGCCAGTCATCTTCTTCTTGAAGGTGGTGAAGAGAGTCATCGATGTGAGGAACGCTGTGGCGTCCACGCCCTCCATCAGGTCGGTGACGAAGGATCCGTCCTCGCCGCCGAGAACCTTAGGCTGCACGTAGTTGTCCCAGCTGCCACGAAGGTCGAAGTCGTAGGTTGCGAATGACGCGGTGACGAGCTCGAATACGGTGAGCGAAACGCCGCCGGTGTTCACGTTCTCGAAGACCTTGCATACGGCCTCGCGGGGCGTCTCCTTGAGGAGCGTGATCACGGGGACCTTGTAGCCTTTGACCGTATCGACGATGTCCTCTTGGAAACGCTTCCAAAGCTTGTATTCTTCGCTGTTAAAGCCGTACCTCATCGCGAGCTGCTCGAACCACTCGCTCCGCCCATCGCTGTCAAAGAGGAGGTTCGCCGGGAATATGAGTTGCTCGATCTCCTTCTCGCGTGTGGTCAGGTCGAGCACGACGGTGCGCCCAATGTCCTCGGTGATCTGCTTGGGGTTGTGCTCCGGATCACCTGGGACGGAAATTACAGCATCGGCCCGGTCGCAGTCCTCGTCGAGGCACTTCCTCATGTCGAGGTAGTAGTAGCGCATGATGGACTGACCGCGTATGTTCTTGGTCTTCACGGGGTCCTTGGCGTAGAGCGAGCAGTACAGCGAGGTCAGGCGCTGCTGCCCGTCGAGCACGAGGTTGTCGGGCTCGGCCACGACGCTGCCGGTGCCCTCGAATGCGCGGTACTTCAGCTTGAAGTCGCCGCCGCACTCGAGCTGCATGAGGGCGCCCATCGGGTAGCCCTGCGTGAGGCTTGCGATGATGTTCACGATACGCTCGTCGTCCCAGGTCCAGTTGCGCTGGAACTCGGGAAGCTGGAGCTCGCCACGGTCGACCTCGCGCAGCAGGTCTGAGAGGAGCGTGTCGTATGATTTCGGTGCCGTGATAGCCATGCTGTGTCTATTCTCCTATCGTGACTTGTCCATTCATGAGCATGGGAAGAAGCCAGTCTCGCATTCTAGATAGCTCAAGGTTTTGCTTTGCTGCAATGACCAGCTGATCATACATAGGTTTAGTCAGCACGTAGTATCTATCTAAGATGTCCCGTGTTGGTACGACCATCCAAGTTGAGTCAACTGTTTCTTTGTTTATATGTGGCTGCTGCGCTCCCGTCCTGAGCATCATGTATCGAGAAATCTGACTCTGTATGAATGGGAAGAGAAATGGCATGCGTAATGTTTCGTTCTCTAGTATAGCGTCCAGCAACTAACTTGCCTTGCCTGCCCCATCCGGGAGGAGGGT
>ERZ773042.269-NODE-269-length-39346-cov-5.042987_pt1 | contig 39346 bp, 38 predicted proteins | sample MGYA00511664_ERZ773042 | MGnify/ENA primary metagenome ERZ773042 (study PRJEB29015, sample SAMEA2737984) | human oral metagenome | biome: human oral; feature: human-associated habitat; material: dental | place: China | collected 2036 ... | reverse complement strand
TAAATTTTAATAGGGGTTGAATTATGGCATGCTAAATTTTAAAATTTAGCCGAAATTTACAGCTCACAAAATTTTAAAATTCCAAGCGTAAAAGAATTTTGAAATTCCAAATACGATAAAATTTAAATGGCGGCGGAATTTTAGAATTCCTATTAGCGACGAAATTTCGGAATTCTTATAGGCAGCAGAATTTCAAAATTCCGTAAATTTGAGCGAAATTCTGAAATTTCGTAAATTTAAAACGATTGAATAAGGAGGCTTCATTGAACCCGATTACCGAAAAGCGCAGCGTTTCGGGCTACTACTACGCCGAGGATCGCGAGTATGTGTACTTCGTGACGGATGCGCCGCGCGAGCAAAACTACCGCTTTATTTTTGATGCGGGCGCGATCTATTCGCAAGATGACGCGGGCGGCGAGGTGCGGCTTAGCAGCGAAGCGGAGTTTTTCGCGGTCGTCAAAAAGATCCTCGCGCAGTATCGCGATAAAATTTTAGAGCACTCCGCGGAGCTTGAGAATTACGAAAAGATCTACACGCGGCGCGGCGATTTTTCAAAATTTATGAAAAGGCACTCTGTCCTAAAATACGAAATCCGCAAATTTCAAAACAAAATTTCGCATTTCTACGAGGCGCTTCTCATCTGCGCAAATGAGCAGCCGGCGCTGAAAAAACAGCTGAAAAACTACGCCTACGAAGCGGGCGTTTTTAAAGGCGTGATGAGCGAATACGCCGTCAGGATCGAGGATATCTATCAATTCATCCAAGGCCTCAAAAACGACAAAATCAGCCGCAACATCTACATTCTCACGATCATCTCGTCGCTGCTGATGCCGCTAAATTTCATCACGAGCTTTTTCGGGATGAACACGACGGGGCTGTTTTTAAGCGGCTCGACGCATGGCACGCTCATCGTGACGCTTGCGATGTGCGTGATTTTCGCGGCGATGGTTGGCTTTCTTATGCTCTACGCCAAAAAACGAAGCTAAAGCGAAGGGATAAAATTTGAACAAAAACGAGCTTAAAAATATCCTAGGCGGATACTTCGGCAGGGAGATTGCGGGCGATTTTAGAGTGCTGAAAGAGCACGAGATCGCGCGCTGCAACGACGCGGCGAAATTTCCTTTTGAGGGTGATAGCGGGCTGCTGCGCGAGTTTTGTATCTTTGCAGACGGCGGCAGCGGCGATCTTTGGCTGCTAAGCTCTAGCGGCGAGATCGCGTTTTACGACCATGATCTGGAGTTTTTGTCCGAAGCAAATTTGAAAAAATTCGATCTAAATCTTGCGGGCTGGCTAAAGATCGCGGAGCTTTTTTGCAAATTTGAAACCCTTGGCGACCCGAGTAGCGCGCAAAAGACGGAGTTTAAGCAAAGCGTAGCTAAAATCTGCCCGCGAATTTTAGAAATTTGGGAAATTTAAGCGCTGTTTACGGCGCTAAATTTAATCGCAAAAGCGCAAAATAGGAGCAATGATGAAATTTATCGCATATTACGACTCGCCGCTTGGTAAAATCACGCTCGCGGGCGATGGGGCGGGGCTTTGCGGGCTGTGGTTCGAGGGCGAGAAATACTACGCGCACGCTCTTGCAATGGGCAGCACGGACGGCAAATTCTGCGCGCGCGATATTGCGACAAAAACAGATACCGCTGCGAGAGAGGGTTGCTACGAGAAAAGCTGCACGCTAGAAGCGAATGGTGCCGCTAACGAAAAGCGCGGCAGCGCCGATCTGCTCGCAAAGGAGCAATACGGCGCGAGCGAAACACAGCGCGATTTTGCGGCGTTGAAAAAGAGCAAAAAGAGCGATTTTGCGGCAAAAGCGGCGAACAGCGCGGACTTAAAATTCTGCGCACACACTTATAGCGAGCGGAAAATTCTTCACGCGCGATTTTGCGGCTTATGATGCGGGGAAAAACCTCGCGCCACCAATCTTTCGGTGCAAGGCGCGAGCGGAAAATTCTGCACGAACGAGCAAAACGAGCAAAGCGGATACTTCGAGGAAAAAACCTAGCCGTTTTCGATCAAACTAAGCGCTGGCTCGATCTGTATTTTAGCGGACGCGAGCCGGGTTTTACGCCCGCTCTAAATCCCGTGGGTACGGCGTTTAGGCGCGCCGTGTGGGAAATTTTGCTTAAAATTCCTTACGGACAGACCGCGACCTACGGGCAGATCGCGCGCGAAATCGCCGCAGCACGCGGGCTAGCGAAGATGCCCGCGCAGGCCGTGAGCGGCGCCGTAGGGCACAACGAAATCTCGATCATCATCCCTTGCCACCGCGTCGTAGGCACGCACGGCAGCCTCACGGGCGGCGCGGGCGGCATCGACAGGAAAATAAAGCTGCTGCAGCCAGGGGGCGTCGATATGCGAGGGCTTTTCACGCCCCTTCAAATAGCACCGCGCCGTAAGAATGCGGTAGCGCGCCCAAGGCCCAAAAAGCTAGCCGGATAGCAAAGCTGCGCAAGATGGGGCCTGCCGTCAAAAGGACGATAAGCGTTGCGAGCCGTATTGCTAAATGAGCCTAGCTACGCCGCTCAAACGGCGCACCGCCCGAAACTCAAATCGACGCACCGCAAAACATCCCGCACCGATGCGCTCATAGAGCGGATTGAACAAATTTTAAAATTTCGCCGCTTTTTCTCCGCTTCCCGCAGAAGCCGCATTGATTTAAAATTTTTAACGCGCCGAGGACGGATAGTTCGGTCGCTGCAAAATTTGCGATAGCTAAAATCTACAAGCGGCGCCGAAACGGGCGCGAAAGCCTGCAGTGAAAAAACTAATAGGCGGCGTCGCATCTGCTTCGTAAAACTGCGGCGGGGTTGATTGCCAAGGAGCCGCTTAGTGCGGCGTTTAAGCCGCCGCGTAAAAAAGATAAAATTCTATCTTTTCGCGCATGATGATTTGCGCCGCATCTACAAGCAAATAAAGCTCGCAGGCTCTTAGCAATCGGCAGCACCCTGCTCCGCCGCTTAAATCAGTGCGGATCTAAAATTTTATAAGTTAAAATTCCATGTCGCGGACAATTCAAAATTTCGCGCTTCAAACGATCCGCAAATTCCGTGCTTCAGTCCGCGGCGATTAGGCCTTAGCACTCCCAGCGGTGCTTTTTCATACGGGCGCGCTCGCCTCTAAATTCCACGCCTTCGGCCTCTAGCAGTTCGCGCTGAGTCGCAAAGCTCGCCGCCAAGGCTCCTGCGTGGTTTACGACGCGGTGGCACGGGTAGCTGCCGTAAAGCTCTGCTTGCGAGAGCACGCGCCCCACGAGCCGCGAGCAAGCGGGTAGCCCGATCAAGCGTGCGATCTGTCCGTAGCTAGCGACCCTGCCCGCGGGGATCTCCCCCACAAGGGTAAAATTTCATAGATCAAATTTTGCGTCAAAACCATGGCGTGATTATACTTTTTCGCATTTAAATTTAGACCTAAATTTAGTCACTTTGCGCCGCTAAATTCGATATAATTTCTAAAATTTAGCGCTTTACAAAAGGAGCGAGCTGTGGACGAGAAATTCCAATCAGACACGAAAGAGCTGGACGAGAAATTTGCCGCTATCCCTGAAAATTTAAAGAAGCAATACGATATGCATAGATTTATCAGACGCGTGATTATAGGGTATTATTCGTCGGCGGCTACAACCATCTATTTCTCGCTAATGCTAATGTTTTTTCTTGATTTGCTTTTTTCGAATATCGGTATAGAATCGTCGTCTAAAATTTTTAGAGATATTCGTGATGTCGCGATAATAGTTTTGCCTATATGCGCGACGATCTGTTTTTTAAGATACACTAAGACTAAGCGATACAGCAACCTTTTTATCAAGGATCAAGGAGATAGTTTGTTGGTCTTTACGATAGAAAATTTTGCCAGTATAGTTTTGCTTTTATATCCGACCTTGATTTTTACCGGAATATTGGAAGGCGCTGCAGCTCATATATTTTTGTACGCCTTAATCGTAGCGCCGATTTGCGGAATAGTTTTTGGGGTATGCTATTTTTTCAATACGGGCTCATATACCCCGAAAGCCGAAGCGTAAATTTCATTAAATTTAGCCGCGCTTTTAAATTTTACTGCGCGGCGCCTTGCCGAATTTCAAAATTTAGTAGTTTTAAAATTTTGCTTTACCGAGACCTTTTGGCGAGCGAAATTTAAACCGAATATTCAGCCCCTCTTTATATGTAAAGGAATATAATTTCAAAACAGATATCAACTTTGATTAAAGGAGAAAAGATGCAAAATCAAAGACGAGACCTACTAAAGGTAGCCGCTTTGGCGGCGGGCGCTGCGATGCTCGGTACGAGCGAACTAGTTGCGAGCGAAAAGGCGTTTAAGCTCTCTAAGCGCGATCATAGCAAGCAAAGAGCGCTGCTGCTCTCAAGTTCGGGTTACAAAGACACGAAGTATCTATCGCACGCGGTGTCGTGGATCGGTAAATTTGCGCAGGAGAACAACCTCGCGGGCAAAAAGATCGTTTTCATCCCTTACGCGAGCCTACGCAGAAGCTACGACGAATATGAAAAGCGCGTCAAAGAGGCGCTTGCGAGCTTAAATTTAAATATCGTCGGCGTCCATCACGCTAAAAACGCCGCGAAGGAAGTCGCGAGCGCGGATTGCATATTCGTAGGCGGCGGCAACACCTTCAAGCTCGTGCACGATATGTATGAAAACGAGCTCATCGCGCTAATCAGCAAAATGGTCGAGGACGGCACGCCGTATATCGGCTGGAGCGCGGGCTCGAACGTTGCGGGCGCTACGATGATGACGACGAACGATATGCCGATCATCGAGCCCGAGTCGTTTAATACCTTCAATATCTTCCCGCACCAGATCAATCCGCACTTCATCTCGGGCAAGCCTGCGGGGCACAACGGCGAGAGCAGAGAGGAGAGGCTGGAGGAATTTTTGATTGCTAATCAAAAATCGACGGTGTACGCGATGCCGGAGGGTACGGCGTTTTGGCTTGAGGGCGAAAAGGCGACCGTGCTAGGGCCTGCTGCGGTACTAAAGATGAATTATAAACAAAAGGTTAAGTTGATCGAGCCGGGCAGCTCGTTTAAGTATTGATCGCACCCGCTTAAATTTAACCAAGAGGTGCGCCAGACGGCACTGCTCGTTTGAGTGCGCAAATCGGTTAAATTTCAGTTGCGGCGCTCGGCTAAATTCGGGCGCCGCTTTTAAATTTGCGCGACAAAGCGCGCTACTTATGTGGACGCATGGTCAAAAGATAAGCATCGATTTAAAGCGGCGCGCGACCCCTGAAGCCATAAAGAGTAAAATTTGAAAGAGGAGATAAAATGCCCCGCGTCCGCCTTCTTATGCCGCTCGGCGATTTTATTCCGTATATCGCGGACATCCTTGCCGGCTACGGCGGGACGGTATATTTGCAAAAAAGAGCGCTTATGGCGCCGCCAAAACAGGTTCGAATGACCTCCAAAACTTAATCGCCCCGAGGCAAAGCTTAAAATTTTTTATCTCGCTGGAATCGCCGCAAGAGTCCGAATTGCCTGCAAAGGTATTTTATGACGATATGTATCGAAGCATCATAGAAGGCACGGGCGAGCAAAGACGCAAGAAGCCATAGAGATGATCGCACTGCGGCTCGTCGCAAAAAATCCGGGCGCGGCTACTTGGGAAAATTTTCTACGCGATCAAAAATAAACTCAAAACGACGAAGCGATCGGTCGCGGGCTTAGCTGCGGCGCTTATTTTTACAAAGATTATTTTTACGCGAAGCGCTGCGCGGACGGTAAAATTTTAAAATTTGATCTAAACAACGACAAACTGCCGAATATTACAACGCCGTAAACGGGCGGTATCGCTAGCGCGAGCAAAGGGCGGTGTCCAAGCTAGGCGGTGTCGACAAATTTTAAAAACGGATAATGCGAGCGGCGGGTCTAAATTTCAACGCGACTTTAAATTTATGCGGTCTGAATTTATACGGCCTCAAGGGCTTGCGGCGTAAAATTTTAACTCCAAACGGCGCGCGTGAATTTAATAAAATTTGCCTCTAAAATTTAGCAAAATCGTTGGCTTATAAAATTCGCCGTTAAAATTTTTAAAAGCGACGGCTTTAAATTTAGCAGCGCAAACGGTCCTCTTTGATCGGCTCGTTACGGGCACGGACGAGCCTTAGCGGCGCCGTATAAATTAGCAAGACGAGGCGCGGAACTTCCGTCCGATTTGCAAAGCTTGGGTTTGAGCTTAAATTTAAAAATCCGCCCCGCCGTCATAAGCTGAAATTTTGCGCGATTGTTTTAAAATACGTTTAAAATTTTAAGGAGAGCTCATGGCATTTTCAGATTTTTTCAAAAAAGGCGGCAAAAATAGCGCAAACGCCGCAAAGATCGGCAAGACCGCGCAAGAGCGCAAGGATATAAGCATCGAAATTTTAAAATCGCAGGGCGTGCCGTACATTGACCATCTGCCGCTGCGATACGAGACGAGCGAGGTTTCCCCGCGCGAAAAGGACGAAGTCATCGCCCGCGCGATCTGCTCGTATGCGGCGATAATGTGCGCCTGCTCGATCAGAGACGAGGGCAAGCTCGCAGACGAGGATAAGCAGGGCGCACAGGGCTTTCTAGATAACCGCTACGGCTGCATAGACAAGCTCACGCGCATGGAACGCCGCGTCACGCAGGGCGAGGCGAGCCGCGACGAGGCCGTAAATATGGGCTGGAAATACGAGTCGCTGTGGGCGCTGATGTGGGCGATGGGGCTCGTGGAGGAGCTTAGCTTTCCGAGCGAGATCTGCGACTGCGCCTTTGTGATGGATACCTTTAGCAGCGGTGATTTTTCTGCGCGCGTGAAGCTACGCGGCACGGATGAAATTTTGCAAGCGCTCGATCTCATCTACCGCTACCACTGGGCGTGCGTCAATGCCCGCGTGCACGGCTCAGACTGCGCGGGGCTAGATGAAGAGGTCGTGATGGAGAGGCGCGGCGGACTAGAGTGGCTGTGCTGCAAGGGGGACGAAAACGATAATCTAACTGACGAATATAATGCGTGGGATTATCCGGACTTGAATACTTAGCGACCCTTTTTTTCCTTTATACGTCGTTGGAAATTTCGCCGAATTTCAGTCACGTATTATAATATACGCTCCTTCATTCGGCTCATTTCCGCCTCGTCTAAAGAAAAAATACTGCGCGTTATTTCCGCGTAGCGGTATTTTCTCGCATCTCTATATTCGGTCGCTACTTATACACAATAATCACCATCGTAAAATTTTAAGTCGCCTAGTCTAGCTTCGCGATACTGCTCGCTTGTGTTTTTGCGCTCAAATTTAAATTTTAAGTCAGATAGACTATTTTTGCAATGTGAGATAAATTTATGAATTGATTGGGGATAAATTTTAAAATTCTATTGCGAACTGCGCAAATAGGATCACGAACCCAGATCCGCTGAAATTTCAGACGCGACCTGCTAAATTTCAGGGCGCAGTGGAATTTTAGAATTTAAAGTTGCGGGCGAGCAAGGCGCCCGTCCGCGTATTTTAAGCCCGCTAAATTTAAGCGGGTAACGTCTGCACCGCAGACCTAGAAATTGCATCAGCCCTGCGTCGCAGCGCTTCCGCTCGCAAACGCCGCCGCATTGAGCGCCGCGTCGTAATCTGGCTCATCTACGATGTCGTCCGTAATCTGCTTGTAGGCGATCTTGCCTGCGGTGTCCACGACGAAAACCGCGCGGCACGTTAGCCCCGCAAGCGCGCCGTCCGCAATCAGCACGCCATATGCACGCGCAAACTCCTTATCGCGAAAGTCGCTTAGTGCGCGTAAATTTTTGATCCCCTCGGTCGAGCAAAATCTGCCCGCGGCAAACGGCAGATCCATCGAGATCACGAAAACCTCGGTATTTTTTATGCTCGCGGCGCACTCGTTAAATTTGCGCGTCTCGGTCGCGCACACGTCCGTATCCAGGGACGGCACGGTGATGATGACCTGCGCCTTGCCCGTGCCGCCGCCGACTTTGACCTCGCTAAGATCGGCTGCGACCAAGCCGACTACCGGTGCCTTATCTCCCAGCTTAAGCTCGCTGCCCGAAAGGCTAACGCTCGCGCCTTGCAATTTGGTTTGTTGCATGATTTTCCTTTGTTTTGAAATATTTAAAACGGGCGCATTATAAGCCCGTGAAAGTAGGCACCTACTAAATCTGAAAACAAGCGAGCTCGGGTGTTAGCTCAGCTTATATGATCGGCTCGTAAGCCGCCGCGCTAGGATGAAATTTTACGGCGCAAAGCGGCGGCGCAATTAAAGTGCCCCGAGAATACCGCTACTCGCATAAAGCACTGATAGATCGCAATCCGATATAAGTCTATGATAGCGCTCCGCCTTGAGGCTGCGCCGAAAGTAAAATTTAACCCTACTTGCGATCCAGCTTGCGGCGATCTTGTCCGTGAATGAAAATCAAAGCGCGATAGCAACATGCTCGCTTTATCTGTGAGAGAATAAATCTCTAGTAAAACTATAGGCGCGACGTCCTGGATATACTTTAAGCTACTTTTAAATTTTTAAATTTAATTGAAATTCTTTTGATCTAAATTTACGATCGGCGGAAGTTAAAATTTATGAATTGAAATTTTATTCGGAGTCGGAGTATGAATTTAAATTTACGCTAGTAAAGCAGGTTAAATTTAAACACCGTTTTAAAATTCAAAGAAGCGTCGGGGGCTGGCGATAAAGCTATCGCCGCACCCTGACACCCATTAAGCTTAACCGTTGCGCTTTTTGATGATCTCTTCGCCGACATTCTTAGGAACCTCGTCGTAGTGATCAAATTCCATCGAATAGGTCGCACGACCCTGCGTCTGAGAGCGCAGATCGGTCGAGTAACCGAACATCTCCGAAAGCGGGCAAAATGCGTCGATGATCTTATTGCCGCCGCGTTCGCTCATATTATTGACCTGTCCGCGACGTTTGTTTAGATCGCCGATGACGTCGCCCATATACTCCTCAGGGGTTTCTACCTCGACCTTCATCATAGGCTCCAAGATCACGGCACCCGCTTTTCTAGCGCCCTCTTTAAAGCCCATAGAAGCGGCGAGTTTGAACGCCATTTCGGAGCTATCGACTTCGTGGTAGCTTCCGTCATAGACCGTTACGCGCACATCCTCGACCGGATAGCCCGCCAAAACGCCATTTTGCATCGCCTCTTGGCAGCCCTTATCGACCGCAGGGATGTATTCTTTTGGAATCGCGCCGCCTTTTATATCGTTTACGAACTCATATCCGGTGCCTGGCTCCAAAGGCTCTAGGCGCAAAAATACGTGACCGTATTGACCGCGACCACCCGACTGCTTGGCGTATTTGTACTCTTGCTCGACCGTTTTGCGGATAGTCTCACGATATGCGACCTGCGGCTGTCCGACCTCTGCTTCGACTTTAAATTCTCTAAGCATTCTATCTACGATGATCTCGAGGTGTAGCTCGCCCATTCCCGAAATGATAGTTTGTCCGCTCTCCTCGTCCGTCGCAACCCTAAAGCTTGGATCTTCTTGCGCCAATTTTTGAAGCGCGATACCCATTTTCTCTTGATCGGCTTTGGTTTTAGGCTCTACAGCTACGCTGATAACGGGATCAGGAAATTCCATACGTTCTAAAATTACTTTATCTTTTTCGCTAGCTAGAGTATCGCCCGTAAGAGTGTCTTTAAGACCCACAACGGCGCCGATCTCGCCCGCATATAGCTCTTTGATCTCTTCGCGTTTATTCGAGTGCATCCTTAGCAAGCGTCCGATGCGCTCTTTTTTGCCTTTGCCGGTATTTACGACGTAGCTGCCGCTTTCCAAAACGCCGCGATAGACACGCACAAATGTAAGCTGACCTACGAAAGGATCGGTCATAATCTTAAATCCAAGACCCGCAAACTCGCCCTCGTCGGTAGAGCTTACGTGAACCTCGCTGCCGTCCTCATACTGACCCTTAATCGCAGGCACTTCATCAGGCGCAGGTAGATAATCTACGACCGCATCTAGCAAAGGCTGCACGCCCTTGTTTTTAAATGCGGTGCCGCATAGCATAGGAAAAAAACTTAGACTTAAGCAGCCTTTCTTGATACCTTTTTTGATTTCCTCCACGCTTAGCTCTTCGCCGTTAAAATACTTCTCCATCAAAGCTTCATCAGTCTCTGCTACCGCTTCGATCATCTTGTCGCGATATTCCTGTGCTTTTTCTCGTAATTCAGCAGGAATTTCAACGATCTCAGGAGCAGAAGGACCCTTGCTATCATCCCAAACGAGCGCCTTCATAGTAACCAAATCGATAACGCCTTTAAAATCGTCTTCAGCGCCAATCGGAATTTGAATCGGAACCGGATGAGCTTTGAGCCTATCTTTGACCTGCTGTTCGACATTATAAAAATTTGCGCCTACGCGGTCCATCTTATTTACGAAAATGATACGCGGAACATGGTATTTATTCGCTTGACGCCAAACGGTCTCGCTTTGAGGCTGAACGCCGCCTACAGAGCAAAATACTGCTACCGCACCATCTAAAACGCGCATCGAGCGCTCGACTTCGATAGTAAAGTCAACGTGGCCCGGGGTGTCGATCAAATTTATCTGATGATTATTCCAAAAGCATGTGGTAGCGGCAGATGTGATCGTGATGCCGCGCTCGCGCTCTTGCTCCATCCAGTCCATAGTAGCGGCGCCCTCGTGAACCTCGCCAATCTTATGGCTCATACCGGTAAAAAATAGAATTCTTTCGCTCGTAGTCGTCTTTCCGGCGTCGATGTGAGCGGCAATTCCAATATTTCTAACCATATGTAAAGGGGTCTTTCTTGCCATGACGCCCTCCTACCAACGATAATGCGCGAAAGCTTTGTTGGCTTCCGCCATCTTGTAGGTGTCTTCTTTCTTTTTAAATGAAGAGCCTTTAGAATTTGCGGCGTCCATAAGCTCGTAAGCCAGGCGCTCTATCATCGTGCGCTCGCTTCTTTTTCTCGCAAAGGAGATGATCCAGCGAATAGCCAAAGCCTGCTGGCGAACCGGTCGTACCTCGATCGGAACCTGATAAGTAGCGCCGCCTACACGACGAGACTTAACTTCCATCAAAGGCTTAACGTTATCGATAGCATCGTTGAAAATTTCGATACCTTTCTTCTCGCCGCCTTTATTGTCGATGAAATTTAAGGCGCCGTACATAATCTCGGTAGCGACGCTCTTTTTGCCGTCGAACATAAGCGAATTAATAAATTTTGTGATTACTTTGCTGTCATAAATCGGATCGGGCATAACTTCCCTAACGGGAGCTTTTCTTCTTCTCATTTTATTCCTTCAAATTTTAAAATTTTACTCAAACTCGGCAAAATCTAGTGCCGGTCTGTTTAGGCCAAACTATTTTTTAGGTCGTTTAGCACCGTATTTTGATCTTGCAACGGTTCGTTTTGCAACGCCTGCAGTATCGAGCGCACCGCGGACGATGTGGTATTTAACGCCCGGTAGGTCCTTTACGCGACCGCCGCGAACTAGCACGATAGAGTGCTCTTGTAGATTGTGACCTTCACCGCCGATATAGCTGATGACTTCAAATCCGCTAGTAAGCCTTACTTTGGCAACTTTACGAAGCGCTGAGTTTGGCTTTTTAGGGGTCGTGGTGTAGACCTTAGTGCAAACTCCTCTTCGTTGAGGGCAATTCTTTAGCGCTGGAGACTTCGATTTCTCGGTAAGCTTCTTGCGCTCTTTTCTGACCAATTGATTTATGGTTGGCACATCTTTCCTTTCACAAAAATTTATTCAAAAAGATTTGGATTATACTTTGTTTAAACTTACAGAAACGTAAATTTAACTAAATTTTAATCTCTAATCAGTACAAACTCTCCGCCGCCGCAGATCACTAAGCAAATCGCAGCAGAAAGATACAGATATACGATTTCCAGCTCAAATCCGCCCACGCCGGTAAGCGCGCTCAACGGAGTGTGTAGGACATATATTATCATGAGCACGTTTGCGATCACAAGTAGAGCGCCTATGCGGCAAAATACGCCTATGATTATCATCGCGGGCGCCAGCACCTCGCCTACATATGCGCCATAAGCCACTAAATCCGGAATTCCTCTGGCTACCAGCATCGATTTTACGCCGTCGATACCGTGAGTAAGCTTAAAAATTCCGTGCATTAAAAGACAAACTCCAAGCCCCAACCTGATAAACAACAGACCGAAATTTATGTTGATCATATTCATGTTTCATCCTTTAAATTTAGGGCTTTTTGCCCTAAATTATTTTTTAAGTTTAACTTCCTTGTCTTTATACAAACCGGTTCCGACCGGAATTATGCGACCTAGGATGACGTTTTCTTTCAAATCCTCCAATCGGTCAAATTTACCCGCGATACTAGCCTCGGTTAGAACTTTCGTCGTTTCTTGGAAAGACGCCGCGGATATGACGCTATCGCTTCCTACTGCGGCGCGAGTTACGCCCAGCAGTACGGACTCTGCAATCGCAGGCTCGCCACCAATTTTCATAATGCGCTCGTTTTCTTCTCTAAATCTGCGGCGGCTAATGAGATCGCCCACGATTAGCTGAGTATCGCCGCTATCGACGATTCGAACCTGGCGGAGCATCTGAGATACGATAATCTCGATATGCTTATCGCTGATGACGACGCCTTGAGAGCGATAAACCTGTTGAATTTCGCTTATCAGATAGTAATGCAGCGCCTTTTCGCCTAAAATTCTAAGCACATCGTGTGAGCTGATAACTCCGTCGGTAAGCTTCTCGCCTGCGTGGACGAATTCACCGTTCCGCACTTGGATCTGGCGGCTTTTATCGATTAGATACTCGGCGCTCGTTCCGTCCTCTCCCTCGATTACAATGCGCTCTTTTGCACGTAGCGCCTTATCGAAGCGGACGGTTCCGTCGATGTCCGCGATGATCGCGGTATTTTTAGGACGGCGCGCCTCAAATAGCTCCGATACGCGCGGCAAACCGCCGGTGATGTCTTTCGACTTCGCAGCCGCTTTCGGCGTTCTAGCCAAAATATCCGCAATCGCTACTTGATCGCCCTTATTCGTAAAAATCGCAGTCTTCGGTCCTAGGTTGTATTTGATAGGCTCGCCCTTGCTAGGAGTTACGATGATAGCCGGTTTGACGCCCTGCGGTAGGTATTCGTTGATAACCAAACGGCTTTGGCCGGTCGTCTCGTCATATTGCTCCGTAGCGGTGTATCCCGGCTCGATATCCTCGAAGCTGATCTTACCCTCGCACTCTGCAGCCACAGGGATAGAATACGGATCCCACTCGGCGATGATCAAGCGATCGTCTTTCTTAGGCTTGGCGATAAGATCTTCGCTTTTTACGACGCTATTATCATCATAGGTAATGACAGATTCGCGTGGTATATAGTGACGGATCGCCTCTCTGCCGTTTTCATCGGAGATGACTACGTACATACCCTTCTCACTTACGACGTGACCTTTTTTGATATCTCTTAGCCTCTCTAAATAATCGCCCTTTAGGATGAAATACTTAAGCGTACCATTTGCTCCCGCTTTGATCTTTTGAGTTACCGGCTCGCCGTCTTTGACGCGAAGTTCGCTTGCAAACGGAATTCGAGTAGGGATATTCCAGTCTTCTTTTATAACCTCTACTAAACTATCATTTTCTCCAACGGTTTCGCCGTCTTTAAATACGATGTAGAATTTTCCCTCAACTTTACCGCTTACGCCCGCAAGCTCGGTAGGCTTGGCTAGATCGTGGCGCCGGATAGTATATCTAAATTCTTCCTTCTTACCCTTTAGCATGATATTCACATCGTCGTGAGTTATATCGATACTTACCTTACCAGTAATTGGGGCTTTGATCTTAGGCTCAACCAAAAGCACCGCGGCGTTTCTGCGGTTCATCACGATATTTTTGCCGCCGTTTTCATAGGTCTTGACGTTGTAGTATCTAATGAAACCCTCTTTATCGGCGATTACTTGGCGATCTTGCTGCTCGGTAGATGCGGTACCGCCGGCGTGGAAGGTTCGTAGCGTAAGCTGCGTGCCCGGCTCGCCGATGGATTGCGCCGATATGATACCGACCGCTTCGCCCGGTTTTACCAGCTTGCCCTCGCCTAAATTTACGCCATAGCACTTCGCGCAGACGCCTTTTGCGGCCTTGCACGTAATCGGCGTGCGGATACTTACGGATTTAATACCCGAATCCACGATGGTTTTTACTTCGCCAACGCCCAAAAGAGTGCCTTCGGTGAATAAAATTTCATTCGATACCGGATCAATCACATCCGAGCTTAGCACCCTACCCATAATCCTATCGGCTAGGCTTTCTATTTGCGTTCCGTTCTCTACAATCTCGGTAACCTCGATACCCTCGTGCGTACCGCAATCGTGCATCGTAACTCTGACGTTTTGCGCGACATCGATCAGCTTTCGCGTTAGATAGCCCGCGTTTGCGGTCTTAAGCGCAGTATCGGCAAGACCTTTACGCGCGCCGTGGGTCGAGATGAAGTACTCGTTTACATTCAGACCTTCTCTAAAATTTGAAGTGATCGGCGTCTCGATGATCGAGCCGTCCGGCTTACTCATCAGACCTCTCATGCCCGCTAGCTGCTTGATCTGCTCCGCGCTACCTCGCGCGCCGCTATCGGCCATCATATAAATAGAATTAAAGCCGTCCTTATCCTTCTCCATCATCTTCATCATCTCATCGGCTAGCTTCTTGCTGGTGCTGGTCCAGATGTCGATCGTTTTGTTATAGCGCTCGCCGTCGGTTAGTAAGCCTGCGCCGTATTGGTTCTGAACCTCTCGCACCTGCTTTTTAGCCTCTTCTACAAGACCCGCTTTGGACTTAGGTACGATAATGTCCGAAACGGAGATCGATACACCCGCTTTAGTAGCGGATTCAAAGCCTAAATTTTTAAGATTATCCAAAAATTCCGCGCTTATCTCAAGACCGCCGTTTTTATAGACGTAATCGACAAGCTCGGCGATATCCTTTTTCTTCATAATCTTATTCCAAAGATGATCCGGAATAAAGCTAGGCAGGATAGATTTAATAATCAAGCGGCCCGCGGTCGTAAAGATAATGCGGCGATCGATCATCGTTTTGATTTTGGCGTGGATATCTAGCGCGTTTGCCTCTACGGCGAGCATTACTTCATCAACGTTTGCAAAAATTTTATTTGTTCCTTTTGCGCCCGGCTTTTCGAGGCTTAGATAATAAATTCCTAAAACCATATCCTGGCTAGGCACCGCGACAGGCTTTCCGCTCGCAGGAAGCAAGATATTCATCGAGCTAAGCATTAAAATTTTACATTCCGCGATCGCCTCTTGGCTAAGCGGTACATGCACAGCCATCTGATCGCCGTCGAAGTCAGCGTTGAACGCGGCGCAGACTAGCGGATGCAGTCTGATCGCCTTGCCCTCGACGAGCACGGGATGAAACGCCTGAATAGACATCTTATGAAGCGTCGGCGCGCGGTTTAGCATAACCGGGTGATCTTTAACGACCTCCTCCAAGCACTCCCAAACTTCATTGATCCTATTTTCAATCATCTTTTTAGCCTGCTTGACGGTCGTAGCATAGCCCTTCTCTTGCAGGCGTGCGATTAGATGCGGCTTGAATAACTCAAGCGCCATAGTTTTAGGCAGACCGCACTGATCCATGCGTAAATTTGGACCTACGACGATGACGGAGCGACCCGAAAAATCCACGCGCTTGCCAAGTAAATTTTGTCGGAAGCGACCCTGCTTACCTTTAATGATCTCGCTTAGAGATTTAAGCGGTCGCTTATTGGCGCCCTTTACGGCGTTAGCGCGACGTCCGTTGTCAAAAAGCGCGTCCACCGCCTCTTGAAGCATTCGTTTTTCGTTGCGGATGATGATCTCGGGTGCATCGAGCTCCATCAGCCTTTTGAGCCTAGAATTTCGATTGATGACGCGGCGGTATAGATCATTTACGTCAGAAACCGCAAATTTTCCACCTTCAAGGCTTACAAGCGGGCGTAGATCGGCAGGCAGCACGGGAAGATTTGTAATCATCATCCACTCGGGCTTATTGCCGGAATTTAAAAAGCTCTCTACGACCTTTAGACGCTTGACGATAGTTTTTTTCTTCGCTTCGGAGTTTGTATTAGCCATCTCCTCCTTCAAAGAATTTAAAATTTCTACCAAATCAAGCTCAGCTAGCATATCGCGAATTACCTGACCGCCCATTTTAGCGACGAAGCCCGTCTGCGAAAAGCGCTCTTTTAGGCTCTGATACTGCTCTTCGTTTAAAACGTCGTATTTCTCGACCTTTTTAGAATTTTCGTTGTCGTAAAATGCCTCGCCTGCACTTTCTACGATGTAAGCCTCATAATAAAGCACGCGCTCAAGATCTTTCATCTTGATGTTTAGCAGCGTACCTATGCGACTAGGCAAGGAATTTACGTACCAAATATGCGCCACCGGCGTTACCAGCTCGATATGCCCCATTCTAGTGCGGCGGACTTTCGAGCTCGTGATCTCGACGCCGCACTTTTCGCACTTCCAGCCCTTATATCGCATCTTTTTATATTTGCCGCAGATGCACTCATAATCTCTTACTGGGCCGAAAATTTTAGCGCAAAAAAGTCCGTCGCGCTCCGGCTTAAGCGTACGGTAATTGATGGTTTCGGGCTTTTTGACCTCGCCGTGGCTCCATGCTTTGATTTGCTCGGGGCTAGCAAGCCTAATAGCAAACGCGTCGAAGTCGTGAACTCTAGCGTCTTCTTTTATTTCTATTCTTTCTAAATTTGAATTATCGCTCATTTGTTCTCTCCATTCTCGTAAATTTCAACGTCTAGAGCAAGCGATTTAAGCTCGTTAGTTAAAACAAAAAATGTCTCAGGAATTCCGGTAGACGGAACGTTTTCACCTTTTGTCAGCGCCTTATACGCAGCCAAGCGTCCGTCGACGTCGTCGGATTTGATCGTTAGCATCTCGCGAAGCGTGTATGCAGCGCCGTATGCCTCCAGAGCCCAAACTTCCATCTCTCCGAATCTTTGACCGCCGAATAGCGCCTTGCCGCCGACCGGCTGCTGCGTAACTAGGCTGTAAGGACCGGTGCTTCTTGCGTGAACCTTCTCGTCGACTAGGTGGTGTAGTTTGAGATAATACATGCAGCCCACGTTTACGCGCTCTTTGATCTTTTCGCCGGTGCGGCCGTCGTAAAGCTCGGTCTTGCCGTCCTGATCGATGCCCGCCATTTCAAATAGCTTTTTGAAATCCTCCGGCACAATGCCTTCGAATATCGGAGCGGAAAATCTAACGCCCTTAGCCCAGTCTCTAGCGTATTTCAAAAGATCTTCGTCGCTGATCTTTTCAAGCGTCTTTTTAGCCTGCATTAGCTTGGAAACGCCCGCGATCTCAATCATTTTGGCGCGAAGGGTTTTTATCCATTCGCCCGTTTTCTCTTCTAAAATTTTAGCGATCTGCTCTCCTAAGCGCCAGCCCACAAGACCTAAGTGGCTCTCCATTATCTGACCGATATTCATACGGCTTGGAACGCCGAGAGGATTTAGCACGATATCTACGCGCTGTCCGCTAGGTAGATACGGCATATCGACTTCAGGGACGATATTTGAAACGATACCCTTATTTCCGTGGCGACCCGCCATCTTATCGCCCACTTTTAGCTTGCGCTTGGTCGCGATATAGACCTTTACGAGCTTAACGACGCCGCTTGGCAAGATATCGTCTTTTTCTAAAATTTCTATCTTTTCGTCGTGTTCCTCTTTGAGCTTGCGCTTCTCGTTTTGGAAGTGGTTTTTTAGCTCCTCGTATTCCTTCTGAACAGATTTAGAATAAGCCTTGACGAAGGAATTTAACGTAAAGCGGTTAGAGCTTTCAAGCTCCTCTTTTTTAACCTTATCGCCCTTTTTATAATCTTTTTTATTTAGGCTTTGATCGCTTTGCAAAGCGCTTTTAGAAAGAAGCGCCACTACTTTTAGCATCTCCTCGCGATCGAGCATCAAAAGCCTATCGTGATGCTCCCTTTCGAGCTCGGTTTTTTCATCCTCATAGGCTTTGTTCGTGCGCGGATCCTTCTCATAGCCCTTTTTGGTAAAAATTTTAACGTCGATTACCACGCCTTCCATTGAAGCGGTAGCGTAGAGAGATTTATTTACCACATGTCCCGCCTTCTCGCCGAAGATCGCACGTAAAAGTCTCTCTTCAGGCGTCGGTTTAACCTCGCCTTTAGGAGTTACCTTGCCTACCAAGATCATGCCCGGTTTGACGTGAGTACCGATCTTTACGATACCGCTATCATCGAGGTGGGTAAGCTCCTCCTCTTTGATATTAGGAATGTCGCGCGTGATCTCCTCCACGCCGTCTTTAAGCTCTCTAGCCTCGATCTCTTTTTCATAAACATGCACGCTGGTGTATTCGTCGGCGCGGATCATCTTTTCGCTCATGACTACGGCGTCCTCGTAATTATAACCGTGCCACGGCATGAAAGCTATAAGAGCGTTTTTGCCGATCGCAAGCTCGCCGCCGTCCATGCTAGGACCGTCGGCTATGATTTGACCTGCCTTTATCACGTCGCCTTTTCGCACGATCGGGCGCTGTGAAAAGGTAGTGTTTTGGTTAGTGCGTAAATTTTTCTCCATCGAGTAGTGATCGATAAACGGCCCCTTCTCGTCTTCGCCCAAAATGAATATGTTTTTATTATCGACCTTTTCTACGACGCCATCGCGTTTAGCTTTGATAGCTTCCCACGAATCGCGCGCGATAATCGCTTCCATGCCCGTTCCAACGATAGGAGCGGTAGAATGTAGAAGCGGCACGGCTTGACGCTGCATGTTCGAGCCCATAAGCGCGCGGTTAGCATCGTCGTGTTCCAAAAACGGAATCAGCGACGCCGCTACGCCCGCGACCATACCAGAGCAAAGATCAATTAGCGAAATATCCTCGCGTTTAGCCATGATGTTTTCGCCATCTTTTCTAACCTCCAAAAGCTCCTCTACGATATTACCCTCCTCGTCCAATTTAGCGGACGCCGGAGCGATTACGAGCCCCTCTTCCTGCGTAGCGGTAAGATAGACGATCTCGTCGGTGACCTTGCCGTTTACGACCTTTTTATACGGAGCTTCGACGAAGCCTAGATCATTTACCTTCGCATAAGTCGCTAGGGTGTTGATCAGACCGATATTTTGACCCTCTGGAGTTTCGATAGGACAAATTCTACCGTAGTGCGTAGGATGGACGTCACGCACCTCAAAGCCTGCACGCTCTTTAACTAGTCCGCCTTCGCCCAGCGCGGATAGACGGCGCTTGTGCGTAACCTCGCTAAGCGGGTTGGTCTGATCCATAAACTGGCTTAGCTGGCCGCCGGTGAAAAATTCCATAAGCGTAGTGGTGATGATTTTAGGGTTTACGAAATCATACGGCATAAGCTCGTCTAAATTTCCGCTAATGCCGGTAAATTTATCTTTAATCGCCTTTTGAACCTTGATAAATCCAAGGTGCATCTCGTTTGCCAAAAGCTCTCCGATTGAACGTATGCGGCGATTGCCGAGATTGTCGCGATCATCGATGAAGCCGTCGCCGTTTTTGACCCTGATTAGGTATTTCGCGGTTTTGATAATATCCTCGCTGGTTAGTACGGTTACGTACTCCGGCGCCTCGATGCCTAGTTTATGGTTCATCTTCATACGGCCGACTTTAGTTAGATCGTAGCGCTCAGGGTTGAAAAACAGATCGTTTACGAAGCTCTTTGCCGCTTCTTTTACCACCGGCTCGCCTGGGCGCATAACCTTGTAAATTCTAATCGCAGCCAGATCGTTCTCGTCGTCTATGCCCTCGCTTTGCTGCAAGAGCTTAAGCGCGTCCGCGTCTTGAATGAAGGAATTTATGATCGAAGTATCTACACCGCTAGCTAGGTCGTTAGCGATCGTAAATTTTTTCTCGGTGTTAGCGATCTTGGCTAGCTTGCCCTCATCTAGCGCAGTTAGCGAATCAAAAAGCACTTCGCCGCTGTTTTTGTCGACGATGGCATCGGCTAGGTAGCGCTCGGCTAAAATTTCAGCCGGATACTCGATTAGCTTTAATCCATCCTCCGCTAATTTCTCCGCTTTTTTGACCGTTAGGCGTTTACTTGCTTGATGAAGTACTTCGCCCTTTTCGTTTATAATGTCGTAATCGAGCCTGCCCGCGTATTCTTTCGGATCGAAATCGGTTAGGAATTTTCCTTTTTTAATATAGATCGTCTTAATAGGATAAAATAATTTTATGATGTCTTGTTTTTTGTAGCCGAGTGCGCGAAATAGGATCGTGATCGGAACCTTGCGCCTTTTATTTATGCGCACATATAGTACGTCTTTTACGTCGTATTCGAAATATAGCCAGCTGCCGCGATCAGGTATTATTTGAGCGGTATAGATAAGTTTATTTAGAACCGTAGGACTCTCTTCCTCTTTGAAGATTACGCCCGGGCTTCTGTGTAGCTGATTTACGACGACACGCTCGACGCCGTTAATGATAAATGAAATTCTATCGGTCATTAGAGGAATGTCGCGAATGAATATATCTTGCTCTTTGATCTCTTTTACGCCGATTTTTTTGCCCGTCTTTTCATCGCGCTCATGCACGAGCAGACGGAGCTTCATCTTTAAATTTACCGAATAAGTAAGCCCTCTTTCCATGCATTCTCTAATCGAATACTTTGGCTTTGAGATTTCGCTGCTTACATACTCGATACTTAGTCTATTCTGGGCATCGTGGATAGGAAAAATAGCTTTGAAAACCTTCTCTATGCCGCTTTCTCCACCCGAGTTATCAAGATTTAAAAAATGATCAAAACTTTTCTTTTGTAGTTGTAATAAATTCGGAATTTCGATGTCTTTGGGAACCTTTGAAAAATCCACTCTAAGACGATTTCCTGAATATAGGCTGTTTAACATTCCACTACCTCGTAGTTGTATTTTAAAGAAAGAAGTGCCGATGCAGCGCACCGGCACACATTTGTATGCGAAATTTCAAAATTTCGCGATTTATTTGAGTTCGACTTTAGCGCCTGCTTCTTCAAGCTCTTTTTTAGCCTTCTCGGCATCTTCTTTGTTAAGTCCCTCTTTAAGAACGGACGGAGTAGCCTCGGTAGCGTCTTTGGCTTCTTTTAGACCAAGACCCGTTAAGGCGCGAACAACCTTAATTACGTTGATTTTCTTGTCACCCGCATCAAGCAATACGACATCGAATTCTGTTTTCTCTTCAGCTGCTGCCGCGCCTGCGCCGCCAGCGCCTGCGCCGCCAGCTACCATAACCGGAGCTGCGCTTACGCCAAATTTTTCTTCGAATTCTTTAACTAACTCGCTAAGCTCTAGCACCGAAAGATTAGAGATATACTCTAAAACATCTTCTTTTGAAATTGCCATTTTATTCTCCTAAATTTTAATTAAGCGCTAGCTTCTTTTTTCTGCTTAAGCGCATTTAAGCCGATCGTAAAATTTTGAATCGGCGCATTCCATACTTGAAGTAACATCGCAATAAGCTCGTCTCTCGAAGGCATCTTCGAAAGCGCCCTAACCTTATCTACGCCGGCTACTTCCCCATCGATATGAGCGGTCTTAAGCTTAAAAATTTCATTTTTCTCTTCAAATTTAGCCGCTACTTTACATACAGAAAGCTGCTCGCCCCATAAGAAGATATTGGTATCTTTAAAGCTAAGTCCGTTTTTTTCGGCATTTTTTAAAGCGATATTAGCTAGGGTATTTTTGATAACTCGAACCTTTACGCCCGCTTCGCGCGCGCTATTTCTAAGATCTTCAAGCTGCTTAACGCTAAGGCCTTTAAAATCGGAAATTATTATAGCTTCGCTAGCCTTGAAAGCCTCGCCAAGCTCCGCTACTATCTTTGATTTTTCGTCTCTCGTCATTAGGTCTCCTTTCCGATCGGTGATTTCAAGCCAAGCGATCGAAATTTTAAAATTTCGATCAATTAAGTTAAAAACCTTGAGCTATCTCCAATCTAAGATAAAAATTTAAAATTTTATTTTAAATCGATTATTTCTTGATTATCCAGTGTAACTGCAGGGCTCATAGTAAGTGAAAGCGATGCATGAGTTACGTATCTGCCCTTCGCAGTCGCTGGCTTATGCTTATTTATGGTTTTAATAAACGTCGTCAGATTGTCTAAAAGCTGCTCTTTGCTAAAGCTAGCCTTGCCAAGGCCTGCGTGAATATTTCCCTGCTTATCGACGCGGAAATTTACCTGTCCACCCTTAGCATTTTTAACGGCCTGAGCGACATCCATAGTAACGGTACCGGTTTTAGGGTTCGGCATAACGCCTTTTGGACCAAGAATACGACCTACCTTACCGACTAGTCCCATTAAATTTGGAGTGGCAATAAGAACGTCGAAATTTATATTTCCTTTTTGAATCTCTTCGATCAGATCATCGGCGCCCACGATATCGGCACCTGCTTCGCTAGCCTCGCTAGCTTTTGCGTCTTTTGCAATCACGGCTACTCGAACGCTCTTGCCAGTACCAGCAGGCAAAACGACCGAGCCGCGCACCATCTGATCGGCATGTCTTGGATCTACGTTTAGTTTAAGAGCGATCTCCACCGTCTCATCAAATTTAGCAGAAGCTAGGGTTTTTACCGTGCTTACCGCTTCGTCTACGCTATAAATTTTATTTACGTCAACTTTTTTTAAAAGTTCGTTGAATCTTTTTGAATTTTTTGGCATATATTTCTCCGCAATTAAAGTGCTACCGCTTTTTTAAACCTTAGCGGTCAAAAGGTCTAGTCAGTAACCGTAATACCCATAGAACGAGCCGAACCCGCTATAATCCTAGCCGCCTGCTCTCTATCTTTAGTATTCAGATCGGCGATCTTTTTCTCGACGATCTCTAAAACCTGAGCTTTCGTTAAGGACGCCACCTTCTTTTTAAGAGGGTTGTCCGAACCTTTATCTATCTTCGCCGCTTTTTTGATCAAATCCGTCGCAGGCGGTTGCTTAGTAATGAAAGTAAAGCTTTTATCGGCATAAACCGTGATGATGACTGGGATATTAAAGCCTGCCATATCTTTGGTTCGCTCGTTAAACGCTTTGCAAAATTCCATAATATTAACGCCCTTTTGACCTAATGCAGGACCTACCGGCGGGCTTGGATTTGCTTTTGCGGCCGCTATTTGCAGCTTGATTTCGCCAACAACTTTCTTAGCCATAAATTTACTCCTTATAAAATTTAAATAATCTTTTCAACTTGCGAGTATGAAATTTCAATCGGCGTGCTTCGTCCGAAGATCGAAACATTGAGGCGAAGCTTGCCGTGGATCATATCATACTCTTCTACGATGCCGTTGAAATTAGCAAAAGGTCCGTCGACGATCCTAACCGTCTCTCCGTCTTCGAAATTTATCTTCGGCTTAGGAGCCTCGCGATTATTAATCTTTTCTAGAATTATCTCGATATCTTTTTCCGGTAGCGGAGAGGGTTTTTTCGCCTCGCCGATAAAGCGACTGACCTTAGGCAGCATCTGAATTCTATGCCATAAAGTGGTATCCAGATCTAAATTTGCAAAGCAATATCCTGGATATAAGCTGCGCTCTTTAATGGTTTGCTTTGTATTTTTGACCTCTATAACATCTTCGGTAGGCACAAGTACTTCACCGATCTTAGCCTCAAGCGCTTCATCTTGCTTTAGCGCTTCTATCGCACGCTTTACCGCCATCTCGCTGCCAGCGTAAGTTTGTATCGCATACCATTTATTTGCCATATTACGATCCTTACTTAGGCCGTTATCAAAGCGGACATAATCAGATCCACTAGCGCTAAAAACAGTGCGATAACTACGACTACGACGACCACAGAGATATATGCTGTTTTAGTCTGATCTTTAGTCGGGAAAATTACCTTATCTAACTCTACTTTTGCTTGTTTATAATACTCTTTTACTTTTTCCATACCCAATCCTCGTGGCAGGGCAAGAGGGATTCGAACCCCCAACCATCGGATTTGGAATCCGGCGCTCTACCGTTGGAGCTATTGCCCTATAAAACAATTAGCCTTTTAACTTTACTTCTTTATGAAGCGTGTGCTTTTTTAATCTAGGGCAATATTTTTTAAGTTCTAGTTTTTCGGTCGTAGTTTTGCTATTTTTATAAGTAGTATAGTTGATATCGCCACTTTCGGAGCATTTTAATCCGACCTTTACTCTACTTGAATTCTTTGCCATTTGGTTTCCTTGAATAAAAAAGCAGGCGGAATTTTAAAATTCCGCCTGCAAAAAATTAAGCGATGATTTTCGAAACGACGCCTGAGCCTACAGTATGACCGCCTTCGCGAATCGCGAAGCGAGTACCTTGCTCAAGAGCGATCGGAGCGATTAGCTCAACGGTGATTTTAACGTTATCGCCAGGCATTACCATCTCGGTCCCCTCAGGAAGAGTAATCGAACCGGTAACATCTGTCGTACGAACGTAAAACTGCGGTCTATAGTTATTAAAGAATGGAGTATGGCGTCCGCCCTCTTCTTTAGTTAGGATATAAACCTCGCCCTCAAATTTAGTATGAGGAGTGATCGATTTTGGTTTGCATAAAACCATACCGCGCTCTACTTCTTCTTTCTTGGTACCGCGCAATAAAACACCTACGTTATCGCCGGCTTCACCTTGATCCATCTCTTTTCTAAACATCTCAACGCCGGTAACGGTAGTAGTTTGAGTAGGTTTAATACCTACGATCTCGATAGTATCGCCAACTTTAACGATACCTTTTTCGATTCTACCGGTTACAACGGTACCGCGACCGGAAATCGAGAAAATATCTTCGATCGGAAGAAGGAAATCTTTATCAGTATCGCGAACAGGAGTTGGAATATAGCTATCAACCGCGTCCATAAGCTCCATAATCTTTGCAGACCATTCGCCATCTTGTCCAGCTTTTGCTTCCTCAAGAGCCTTAAGGGCAGAGCCTTTAATGATTGGGGTTTCGTCGCCAGGAAATTTATACTCTTTTAAAAGATCTCTAACTTCCTCTTCAACTAGCTCTAAAAGATCCGGATCATCGACCATATCGGTTTTGTTTAGGAAAACTACGATATAAGGAACGCCTACTTGGCGAGAAAGCAAGATGTGCTCGCGAGTTTGAGGCATAGGACCGTCTGCAGCGGAAACAACTAAAATAGCTCCGTCCATCTGAGCCGCGCCGGTAATCATATTTTTTACGTAGTCGGCGTGGCCAGGGCAGTCAACGTGAGCATAGTGACGTTTCTCGGTCTCATATTCGATGTGAGACGTAGCGATAGTAATACCGCGCTCTTTTTCCTCTGGAGCGTTATCGATATTGTCGTAGTCCTTTAGCTCAGCTAGACCCTTCCTAGAAAGAACAGCAGAAATAGCAGCTGTCAAAGTAGTCTTACCATGGTCAACGTGACCGATGGTACCAATGTTTACGTGTGGCTTGTTACGATTAAATTTTTCTTTAGCCATCATATCCTCCGTTATTGATTTGTGGATTACACAACAAACTAAGCGACTCTATTTTATGGAGCTCATAGCGGGACTTGAACCCGCGACCTCTTCCTTACCAAGGAAGTGCTCTACCTCTGAGCCATATGAGCCTAAACTCAGGCAAAGAGAAATCGCTACCAATACCCAACAATGCGACCAAAATTTAGATTATGTAAGCATATAAAAGCAGTTAAGTTTTACAGCTCCCAGTAAACCTAAATGGTGGAGCGGGAAACGGGGCTCGAACCCGCGACCCTCAGCTTGGAAGGCTGATGCTCTAGCCAACTGAGCTAATCCCGCATCAAAAATTCATGGTGGTGAGACGTGGATTCGAACCACGGAAGGCAAAGCCAGCAGATTTACAGTCTGCCCTCGTTGGCCACTTGAGTATCTCACCCTTTGATGAAATCTGGTCAAACACTGTTACAAAAAATGGAGCTGGTGGACGGGATCGAACCGCCGACCCACTGCTTACAAGGCAGTAGCTCTACCAGCTGAGCTACACCAGCATTTTGAAATTGAAGTGGCAATTATAACCGAAAAATCCCCAATTGTCAAGGCTAAAACAGCCTATTTTAAAATTTCATAAAATTTCTGCTATAATGCGCCCGATTTTAAATTTTAAGGAATTTTATATGAAAATCGTACCTTGGATCATAATAGTTTTTATGATTTATTTGATTTATTATTTTATCTCCCGCTCTGAAAAGCGCCTAAATACCCTTGAAAAGCGCCTAAATAAGATAGAAGAAAACTTAAGCGAGATAAAAAAGGCTACCGAAGCCAACAGGCTTTTGATCGAAGAAGCAAAGCTGGACTCTGAAGATGACACAAAAGAGCAAGAATAAAATTAAATTTAAATCCATGATCTCGCTAGCTTAGCTTTTTTTGCTAAATACTCGTGCTAAAAATTGTGAGTATATTTTATGCATACTTTGGCATTTTTGAAAGAAATTTTGCCCCAACGCCAAAACCGCGAAGTGCAAGAAGCTCATACGTAACTAATTCTTTAAATTTTACGAAATTTAAAATTCGCGTTTTAATCCTGCTCCGCCAAGCAAATCCACGCAAATCAATAAATCAAAATTCCAGCCATTCGCTTACAGCGAAAATTCCATAGAATTTCAAATAATGCCACATAAAATTAAAATTCTGCCAAAATCCATCCCTCAATTCAACTTCTTAAAATTTTGCGCAAATCCCTCAGCTAAAATTCTAAACTAAAAAATTTTAGTATTTAAAATCATATTAATCAACCCCACCGCAACAGCAAAGCCTATGGGTTCACACCGCACGCCACTTCAGGCTGATATATCCGAAAGCTCAAAAGCGCAGACCGCAACCTCTATAAGCTAACGATAAAATTTAATCATAATTTTTAAAAACCAAAATTTAAAAAGCACAGAATTTTACCCCAGGATTTGAATTGAGTAAAAAGCTGGCGAAATGCAGGAGCTTCTAAAACGCAAAATTTATCCATTGGAATTTTCCTCGCCCATAAGCGCTTCAGCGATAAGCTCTAGCGGATTTATGCACCTCATCTGCGAGCTGCTTAAAAAAAGCGAATTATTTAGCTGCATCCTGCACGCACTGCACTCAGCAGAGACTACGCGCACGGGTAGATCCGCCATTGCGCGCGCCTTAGCTAATCCTGCTTCACGCGCGAGCTCGTAACGCTCGGTCTGCATCGTCATACCGCCAAATCCGCAGCATTTATTAAGTTCATCCATCTCGATTATTTCGTAGTTTTGAGCGAGCAAGCCGCGCGGTTCTTTCCAAATACCCTGCATTTTGCGGGCATGGCACGGATCGTGATAGGTAATCGCTAAAGCCCTTTTGCCGCGGTGCATCAAAAGATCACTTAAGTTTGTAAATTTATAAAAGTATTCACTCGCCATAAAAATTTTACTCGCAAGCTTTTGCGCGCGGGCTTTCCATTGCGGCTCATTTTCAAAAAAATGCGCGTAATCCACCCGCAACATCGCAGAGCACGTAGCCTCGGGCACTATAATCGCATCAAGAGCAGGCAGAGCTTTTTCGAAATATGCTATATTAAATTTTGCCACGCGTTCAACCGCTGCAAAATCTCCCGTAAAATACGCAGGGGCGCCGCAACAGGCTTGTTCCTTCATTAAATTTACGTTTAGCTTTAGCGCTCGCGCGATATGTAAAACCGCCTCGCCTACGCCCGTGTAAGCGTAGTTTGCCATGCAGCCTATAAAAATTCCAATAGTTTTTTCGCCGCCGTTGTCGATAAATTCTGCATGAGAGTTCATAAAGCTCTTTTTCGCAGGAGCAGGTAGCAAGCGTTCTTTTTTAAGTAGTGGCAAGTCAAATCTAGGCGACATAGAGCTTTGCGTATCTTTTCGCATCTTAAAGCCACAGCTAAGAAACACGTATCCAAGCGCTGCTGCTAGATCCAGCGCTTTGCGGTGCCCGAGCAGCCAAAACGCAGCTTTTTTGTACCACGCGATACCAAATTTCTCCGCAATGTGCGCGCGAATATTCTCGATTGCCGTATCTATGGGCAAAGACTCGCCGCAAATATCTACGCAGCTGGTGCATAAAAAGCAGCTCTCAAAAATTTTCTTAGCGTTTTTATCAAGCTTTAGTTCATTCCTGCCGTAAGCGCCCAAAAGATCCACAAATCCGCGCGGGCTCGTTACTTCATCGCCGTTAATGCCATGAATCGTGCAGACTTGGATACATTTACCACATTTTACGCAACGCTCGCTAAGTGCCGCAAAATCGAACGCTCCAAGCTTTGCCTTACTCATAGCCGCGCCGCTTAAACGGTTTTAGAAAAGCGCTTCTCGCCCAAATTTTTACCCATATACTCATCAAAGCACATCGCGATATTACGGATCAAAAGCGTGCCGGTGGGCGTTACGGAAATTCTATTCGGCGAGACTTGCACGAAATCCTTTAGCGCCTCAAGCTGCTTTAAGCTCGCATCAAAGTGCTCGAAAAATTTTATCTTAAATTTTTCCTCGATCGCCTCTATATCGACGCAAAAATTACTCATCAGCCCCATAATCACCTCTTTGCGCAGCAGATCCTCTTCATTTAGCAAAACGCCCCTGCAATATGGCAGCCTGCCCGCATCTATCGCGGCCTCGTAAGCATCCATATCTTTGAAATTTTGCGCGTAGTGGCGCGCGCCCTCGCCGATGCTGGTTAGCCCGATACCGATCAGATCGGCGCCGCCCTTGGTCGTATAGCCCTGGAAATTTCGGTGTAGCGAGCCGTTTTTAAGTGCAGTATGAAGCTCATCGGCGGGCTTTGAGTAGTGATCCATGCCGATCATCTCATATCCGTTCGCGCTCAAAAAATCGTGCGTAAGCTTTAAAATTTCAAGCTTCACTTTAGGCTCCGGTAGGGTCGTCTCGTCAAATTTACGCATAGATTTTTTGATCCACGGCACGTGCGCGTAGTTAAAGATCGCAAAGCGGTCCGGATCAAGCGAAAGCGCAAGCTCCAGCGTGCGCTTAAAGCTAGCTAGGCTCTGATACGGAAGACCGTAGATCAGATCCATATTTATCGATTTTATCCCCCTCGCGCGCGCCATGGCTATGACGTCCCTCGTAAGCTCGAAAGGCTGGATGCGGTGGATCTCCTTTTGCACGCGCTCGTCGAAATCCTGCACGCCGTAGCTGATGCGATTAAAGCCGTTTGAAACGAGCACGTCTAGCTGCTCGGCGTTTAAAAACCGCGGATCGATCTCGCAGCTGATCTCGGCTTCGGGGCTGAAATTTTTAAAATATTTTTTGATATTTTTTATGTGGCGCGCGAGCTGTTCGGCGCTAAAATACGTAGGCGTACCGCCGCCGAAGTGCATCTGCACGACTTGCCGCGAGCCGTCCACGACGCCGCTTAAAATTTGCATTTCGCGCTCGATATAGTCCAAATACCGATCCATCTTGTCGCGCTTGCCTGTGTAGATTACGTTGCAGCCGCAAAAATAACAGGCGGAGCGGCAAAACGGCATGTGAAAGTAAAGCGACAACGGCGTGGAGCTTTTTTGATTTTTTAGCTCGTTCAGATACCCGTCGTAGCTGAAGTTTTCGCTAAATTCCAAAGCGGTCGGATAGCTCGTGTAGCGGGGTCCCGGGCGCGAAAATTTCGCGTAAGCGTCGAAGTCTATGTTATTCACGGCTGCCCGCCTTGGCTTTGACAAGCTCTTCGATATCGATGAAAAGGTTCGGATGCAGGCTTTTTACGCGCGAGACGACGGCATCGACGTCTAAGCTTAATCTTTTCGCACTCGGATTTGCGCCCGTTAGCCTTCTGATCTCGTCCATACACACGATCCACGCGTCGCCGAAATCCACCGGCGTATGCTGTAAAATCGAGCGCTCAAGCTTGAGATTAAAATTTTCCTGCATCGCGTTTTTGGTCGCGGCGATGAGATTTGCGAGCGATTTTATCGAGATCATCGTGTGCACTTCGTTATTTTCGTCGATGCCGAACCACGGCTCCTCGTCGCTCCACGAGCCGCTTTTTAAAGTGAGTTTTTTCTCGTTGTCCTCGCCCTGCGAAATTTCAAAAACCGTCCTTTTCGAGCTATCCAGCCCGAAAAATTCGCTCGCTTTGTCGATCTTTTTTAGCGCTTTATCTTTTTCTTCCATGCGTTCTCCTAAAATTTATCTTTTTTGATCCAGCCAGACCATGACGCCCTTTTGCGCGTGCAGGCGATTTTCCGCCTCTGCAAAAATTTCATCCGCGTGCGCTTCAAACACAGCCTCGCTTACCTCATATCCGCGGTACGCCGGCAAGCAGTGCAAAAATATCGCGCCGCTACCTGCTAGAGCCATTAAGCTTTCATCCACGCAAAAGCCCGCGAAATCGCGAATTCTTCGCTCTTTTTCGGCTTCTTGCCCCATCGAAACCCAAGTATCGGTCGTCACGACGTTTGCGCCCGCTACGGCTTCCTTTATATCGTTCGTTATTAAAATTTTAGCGCCTGAAATTTTAGCATTTTCTTGCGCCTGCGCCAGTATCTGCGGATCAGCCTCATAGCCCACGGGCGTCGCTATTCGCAGCTCAAAGCCAAGCTTGCTAGCAAGCATCAGCCACGAGTGCGCCATATTGTTACCGTCGCCCACGTACGCGGCTTTTATCTTTGGAGCTTCAATACCGCACTCCACGATCGTCATTAGATCCGCCATTAGCTGCACGGGATGAAATTTATCGCTTAGCCCGTTCATCACCGGCACGCGGCTAAATTCCGCAAGCTCTATGAGCGTCTCGTGGCGATTTACGCGCGCCATAATCAGATCGCACATTCGCGAAATCACGCGCGCAGTGTCTTTGATCGGCTCGCCTCGCCCGAGCTGGATGTCGCGACTGCTCAAAAACAGCGCGTGTCCGCCAAGCTCGTTCATCCCTACATCGAAGCTCACGCGCGTCCTGGTCGAGCTTTTTTCAAATATCATCGCCAATTTTTGATCTTTCAAATACGGCTTAAAATTTCGCGCTTTGGCCTCTTTTTTAATCTTAAAGGCTAAATTTAAAATTTCGATTATCTCGTCTTTGCTAAAATCGTTTAACGTAAGAAAGTGCCTCATATCGCTCCTTTATCTTTTATAAATTTACTAAAAAATTCTTTTAAATCACCTTTCGTCATATCGCCCGTAGCCACCTTTACGACTACGTCTTCCATCGCCGCATAAAATTCCTCGTCGTCCAAAACTATAGAATTCGCCGATAAAAACTAGCGTCAAATATTTCATTTATCCTTTAATCGCTCAAAAACCGCCCTATTGCTCGGCTTATCTAATTTCGCAATAACGGCGCTAGAAAGCTCGTCGAAATTCTCTATGCACTCATCCCCGTTTACGGGTAAAATTTTAGCTTCAAATTTCATCTTTTTTGCCAGCTTCATCACGGCATCCAAGACGGCTTGCATTTCATTACTTTTAATTTCGAGTGCTATCTTATTCATCGCTAGCCCCTGTTTAAAATTTCCGCGATCTCTTTGGCGTGATAGGTGATGATCATATCCGCGCCGGCGCGCCTTATGCCTATCATCGTCTCCATCATCACGCGCTCATAATCGATCACGCCCGCCTTCTTGCCCGCCTGCAAAAGCGAGTATTCGCCGCTTACGTTATACGCGCAGATCGGCAGTAGCGTGCGCTCCCGCAGATCTCTGATTAGATCCAGATACGCAAGCGCGGGCTTTATCATCAAGATATCCGCTCCCTGCGCCTCATCTTGCAGGCTTTCGTTGATCGCCTCAAATCTATTTGCGGGATCCATCTGGTAGCTGCTGCGATCGCCAAAACTTGGCGCGCTCTCCGCCACGTCGCGAAACGGTCCGTAGTAGCCGCTGGCGAACTTCGTCGAATACGCCATAATCGGTAAATTTTCAAATCCGCCGCGATCGAGCGTCTCTCGCAGAGTTGAGATAATACCGTCCATCATGCCGCTTGGAGCAATCATATCCGCGCCCGCTTTAGCGTGCACTAAAGCCTGCTGCGCTGAAATTTCAAGCGTCGCGTCGTTATCCACCGTCTGATGCACATGATCGATGATGCCGCAGTGCCCATGGTCGGTGTATTCGCAAAAGCACAGATCGGTGATTACTAATAAATTTGGAAATTTAGCCTTTATCGCGCGCAGCGAAGTCGCGATAATGCCGTCCTCGCTTAGCGCATCCGAGCCGATGCTGTCCTTTAGCGAAGGAATTCCGAAAAGTAAAATTTTATCCAAACCGAGCGCCAAAAGAGCCTCGCACTCTTTTAAAATTTCATCGACACTCATCTGAAATACGCCGTGCATCGAGGCGATCTCCTTTTTGATGCCGCTTCCTTCCACGACAAAAAGCGGATAGATCAGCGAGCGGGTTTGCAGATCGGTTTGTCGCACCAGATCCCTAAGCGCGGGGTTTATTCGTAGCCGTCTAAATCGTTTAAACATTATTTTTCCTTTTTTAGCTAGAATTGCGGGATTCATAATATCACAATTGGAGTAAATTTAAGCATGGATATAAAAATTTCAGAGGTCGCAAATCTCCCCTCCCGCTTCGGAAGCTTCCGCGTTCAATCATTCAAGCAAGGGAACAAAGAGCATTTGGCGATATTTAAGCAGCCTTTCGCAGGCGTCGTAAATGTGCGGATCCACTCGGAGTGCCTTACCGGCGACGCGATCGGAAGCCTAAAGTGCGACTGCCGCGACCAACTCGAAGCGAGCCTAAAATATATCGAGGAGCACAGCGGCATGGTGATCTATCTGCGTCAAGAGGGGCGCAATATCGGGCTTTTTAATAAAATCAACGCCTACGCGCTGCAAGATCAAGGTCTCGATACGATCGAAGCAAATCATCAGCTCGGCTTTAAAGCGGATGAGCGCACCTACGAGATCGTGGATTTCATACTCGCTCACTTTGGAATTTCGCGCATAAATCTGCTTACGAACAACCCGCAAAAGCTGCACGATCTAAAAGTCGAAGTGGTAGCACGCATTCCGATAATCATCACGCCTAATAAATTTAACGAAAACTATCTGCGCGTCAAAAAAGAGCAGATGGGGCATCTGCTGTGAAGCTTGCGCCCGGCGAGAGCTTTGGCGAGCAGGTCGCTAAATTTAAAGCCTGTCTGCAAAAATTTAACCGCGTCCATAGTCTCACGAATTACGACGATTTGGACGCGGTGGTGCGCGACAGCCTAAGCGGAGTGGAGTTTATATCGTGCCATCCGCGCATCGCGTGCGACATCGGCTCGGGAGCGGGCTTTCCTGGGCTATTTTTGGCGCTCGCGCTACCGCTGTGCGAGTGGCATCTGTTTGAACCTAACCGGAAAAAAGCGGCGTTTCTAACCTACGCGAAGGTTAGCCTTGCTCTAGCTAACGTAAAAATCCACGCCGAGCGCGTGCAAGACGGCGCAAAGCTGCGCGCCGATCTGATAAGCTCGCGAGCGCTGATGAGCGCGCGAAGCTTGGTTGAAATTTGCCGCGGCTTTTACGACGAAAACACTACGTTTTTGCTCTACAAAGGCTCGGGCGCAGAGGCGGAAGCGAAGGAATTCCGCAAGGAATTTACGAGCGCGCACTGCGAAATTTTTAGCGGCAAAAACGCTTTGAAAAATAGAAAATTTTTAGTGATCAAAGGGGCAAAATAATGGGAAAAATTCTAGCCATAGCCGTCATCGCGGCGCTCATATATTTTTTGATAGTGCCTAGATTTCGCATAAAGAAAAAGGACGATGCGACCGAGCTTTTGGCGTGCGACGAGTGCGGGACGTACTTTAGCAGCGACGAGCTTGCTCTGCGCGACAAAAAGCGCCTTTGCAAATCCTGCGAAGCCAAACTAAGGGGCGGCAAATGATCATCCTAGGCCACGCGCTCGTGCCCTACGAGCCGCTGTATCTCATCAAAAACGGCGACGAAGTTTTCAAATACGACAATCTGCTCTTTAAATTTAACGACAGGCTCATTGCCGCAGCGCAAAAGGCGCAGAAAAAATTTAGCGTTATTACGAATGATGTAAATGAAATTTTACTCGCAAACGGCGCAGGCGCGCGCTTCATCATCGTGGATAAAAAATCCGCCGCGCACGCGCAAAAGCTGGCAAACGATTATCTTTTCGACGCCAAGATTGCGATGTTTATCGGCTCTGCGCGGGCGCTAAAAAACTTAGCCGAGCTCGGTATCGATGCGGCAATCTTTAAAGACGCGATCGCAAACGCGCCCAAATCGCTACTTGCAAGCATTGGAGACAGCGTAGGTTCGAAATTTCACTTCGGACTTCCGAAAAAAGATGAAATTTTCGGCGGCGCACAAAAGCTCGCGGACAAAATTTCGGCTCTGGATAAAAAGCTAAGCGCACCCGCAGCCGGTAAAAATGACGATATCTGGAAAAAATAGCAAAATCCTAAGCGAATTTATTCGCTGGTATAAAATTCCTATGACTCATGCAAATTAAAATTCCGCGCATAATTTTGCTTAGCCTCGCGGTTTAGAATTTAACGCGAATTTCACCCACTTACGCGGATCGGAATTCTACGCGGAATTTTGCCCTCTTTCGCAAATTGGAATTCTGCGCGAAATCCCACGCGTCCTCTACAAAATTCTCTCGCTTACTCAATTTAAAATTTTACCCGCTCGGATAGATTTAAATTTTACGTAGAATTTCGCCTGTCCTCGCGGCAAGAAATTTCAAATATAATTTTACCCTCTCGTGCGATGCGAAATTTTACTAAATTTTCTACGCGCGATATAAAATCTACGTAAATTTTACTCGCGCAATTAACGTAAATAAAATTCCGAACCTGCCTAAGCTTCATAGAATTTCGCGCAAAATTTACCTACAGAGATGATATAAATTCTTAGCCATTGTTTTAAATTTTACTCGCGTTTTAGCTGCTTTTATGCGCGCGGTAAGGATTTTTTAAAGCTAAAATTTTATATAATTATACGTTTCAAAAAGGCATATTTTGAGTACTAAATTCTTTCTAGCGATCCTTGCGATAGGCATTATAATGGGGCTTTGCGCAGGGCTCTTAAACTTCGGCATCAACGAAATTGAAACTTTTGCTTTCGGGCATAATGATGAGGAATTTCACATTATCACGGAGCAAACAACCGAGCTTAGGCGCTTTCTTAGCGTCCTCGCAGCTGGCGCAATCGTAACTATAATTAGAATTCTGCTAATAAGACTAAAACCTTTTTTAAACGTATCTTCAATGATGGGGGGGCAAAATCCGCCGTTTTGGCAAAATTTAATCCACTCGGTTTTGCAGCTTGCAGCCATCGCCATGGGCGCACCGGTAGGCAGTGAGGCTGCTCCGCGCGAGCTAGGTGGCTTGTTTGCAGCTAAAATTTGCCGCGCCTTAAATATCGGCGGAGACGAGCTTCGGCTATTTGTCGCATGCGGCGCGGGAGCTGGACTGGGCGCTGCATATAACGTCCCGCTAGCGGGCGCGCTTTTTAGCCTAGAAATTTTGCTTAAAAGCTTCGATACTCGAGCGATTTTGTGCGCCTTTGCTACAAGTGCGGTGGCCACAGCTACAGCGGAATTTGGAGCTTCAAAAGAAATTTATTACGCAGTTTCAAACTTCGCCCCTACCCCGCAGAATTTACTCGCAGCGGCGATAATCGGACTTGTCACGGGGTTTGCGGCGAAATATTTCCAAGACGGGGTGCGCTTGTGCGAAAAGCTGCGCATAAAAAGCCTTAAAATCGCACTTACACTGCCATTTGCATTCGTGCTTACCGCGGCGGTCGGCGCATACGTGCCTGAAATTTTAGGTAACGGGCGCTCGGCAGCGCAGTTTGCTTTCAACTCAGCGTCCTTTAGCCCATATTTGCTTGCGATCTTGCTTTGCAAAGCGTTTTGCATTTTGATGATCTTTCGCTGCGGCGGATACGGCGGCACGCTAACGCCGAGTTTTGCGCTGGGCGCAGTTTTAGGGCTATGCATAGGATTTGCGATCGGCGAAATTCTGCCTATTAACCTAAGCGCAGCTGGGGTTTGCGGAGGGGCTGCCTTTTTAGCGATCAATTTAAACGCGCCGCTTTGCGCCTTTGCCCTAAGCGCGGGATTTTGCGGGCTAAATCTCAACTCATATTCGGTCGTCGTTTTTAGCATCGTATGCGCCGTGATCGCTAGAAATTTACTGACGAAAAATTTAGCGTAGTCGCAGCGCTGATAATTCATACGCTGCAAACATGAATCGATGGGCGCGGCGATGATGGTCCAAGGACCTGCTGTCGCGCATAGACTGAGCGCAGTAGGTCGCATCATTGGGCTAGGTCGGAGCCGTAAGGATATGCGCCTAAGCTGATCGTTGGTAAATTTAAGATAAAATTTTGCCACTTTAACCAAAGGAGAAAACAATGGGTTTACTTTCATTCGTAGCCGAAGCAGGCAAGAAACTACTAGGTCTAGGCGATGACGCCAAGCACGTAAAAGACGAGATCGCCACCAATCTCAGCTCTACGCCGGTAGAAGGGCTAGAGGTCGAGGTGCAGGGCGACACCGTCAAAATCAGCGGCAACGCCGATAAGGAAACTCTTGAAAAAGCAGCCCTCATCGCGGGCAATACCGCAGGCATCAAAAACGTGCAGATCGAGGGCATTAGAGAGGATAGCGCCGAAAACTACTACACCATCGTAAAGGGCGATAACCTATCTAAAATCGCGAAGAAATTCTACGGCGACGCGAACAAATACAAGATTATTTTCGACGCCAACCGCGAGGTTGTCAAGGACGCGAACCTCATCTATCCAGGGCAGAAGATCAGAATTCCAAAAGCTTAAGCTTGCTTTTGAATGCTGCGGCTTGATTTTGCAAACCGCGAATTTTACTTTTGCGAGCATTGCGCTGCGTTTATGCGAACTGCGTTTTATAAACCTGCGACGCAGCGCGATTTTGGCGAGCTAAATTTTACTAGTTAGCGAGGCGCCGCGGTTTTTTACGCTTTACAGAGTATGATTTTACAGACTGGCAGCGCGAGCGCGGTTTTTTGCGGGGCGTGATTTTAAGCTGGCTTTACGGCGCGGTTTTCAAACTGCGACTTTATAAGCCGACGACACGGCATGATGGTGTGAGCTATAGATTTTACTGCGGATTTACGAACTGCGGATTTGCTTTTGCAAGACAGGTTTTGATTTTAAGCCGTGACGCGGTTTTGCGAGCCGTACGACGGCGGATAGTGGATTATTTGCCGCACTTGCGCGCTGTCATCCTATTTGGGAATATATAAAACGCTTTGAAATTCTATTTATAAAGAGCTAAATTTGAATAAATTTAAAATCAGCACTACGCTAGAAAAGGCCGAGTCTAGAGACTACGACAAATATCCGATAATCATCAAAGATAACGCGATAGAAATGATAAAACTATCCCTGCCGTTTCTATTTCTTTTAGATATCATTTCATACTTCTCTCCATATAGGCATCCCGGAGAGCTAACTAGGCGTCCAAAAGAGCTAGGAAGCTGCTATATTAAATTTAAAAATTCCGCCATAGAGTATTTTTCTACGAAGAAAAATTTAGTAGTGCTCGAAATAAAATTATCAGATATATTAGGAATAAAACGAACCTTTGGACCTTCCCAACCCCAATTGCCGACAATCACAAAAAAGTTTGTAATTAGCGTCGTTATGATCTACTTCGTTTTGATGTCAACGGTTTTTTACTTTAAAGGCTATGCGATAGCCTCATTCGTGGTACCGATAGCATTTGGGCTCGGCATGCTTCCATTGCTAATTTTTAGGATAATAAACGGGCTAGGACTTGGACTGGATATGCTAAGCGGCGATAGTTTGATCATCTTTGATAAGCATTTCATTATCGACGCCTCGATTTTAACGAGCAGCGAATACAAGGAGCTAAAAACCTATTTTCTATTAAAAACAGGAAAAAATTTAGATAAAATCCAGCCGCAAATTTTTATATAGGCTAGGAGTAAAGAGCAGGTTTTAGACGTAAAGCAAAAATTTGATAAGCAGCTAAGCGATAAACGTTTAGAAAATAGCCTCGTATGAAATCAAAATTTAATAAAGACCTAGGCGCGCCGAATTATCTTTTAAGAGTTAAAAATTTTTAGCAAAAATACCGCTTAAATTTTATTAAATCCAAATCCTCACATTCAGTTTTAAAATTTTAACGATACTCAAAAAGCTTAAAATTTCGCTCTTTATCTCGCTTGCGGGGTCGCGGCGCAGCACGCTTTCATAGACGCTAGGCTCGAAATTATCGCGCCCGGTGTGCACGAAAATATGAATCCGCCGCTCTCTGATGCTCGCCCAGATCTGCGCCCCGAGCGCATCGCCCACCGCCAAAAATCGCTCCATAAATGCAGGGGTTAGCACGTACATCGCGTTTTGCGGCTCGTCGCTAAGCACCTTGTAGCGCGCGGCAAACTCCACGTTGTCCATCGCAACGGGCTTTAGGCCTACGTGCTGTTTGTTTTGTATCTCGCGCGGATAGATGAAAACGGGCGCGATGATGCGTTTGTTAAATTCCGCTACGAAAAATGCTCCCACGAGCTCGTGCTGTAAATTTTGATGGAAAAAACTCACGTCGCTAAACTCGAAGCTCACCCCCTGCCACGCGCCGCCCACGCGGTCGTTGCCGCGCAGATTTTCGATAAATTCGAACAGATCGCTCTGCACCACGCGCCAAAAAGGCACGCTGCCGTAGGATACGTATTCGTAGCCGAGCTCGCGCACGAAAGGCGCCAGATAGTGCTGCTTGTAGCTTTGGCGGTACCGCCCGGTAAAGCTCTCTTGCGCGCTTTTTACGCCGAGCGCGTAAAGCCGCGTCGCTAACCACGCCCCAAGCGCGAGCGCAGCCAAGCCTATCAACGCCTGCGGCAAGGCTGCGGAGTACTTGAAGATCAAAAATGAGATCGCGACCGCGCCGAATTTCAAAATATTTTCCGTGCCGATGAGATCCTTTTGCCAGCCGTTTAAGTGCACCTCTTTAAGGTTCACGGCAAGCGAGGCGATCGCCAGCAGCATAAGCAGCGTCGCGCTAAAGCTCTGCACGCCCTGCCTGCGCGCAAAATACGCGATGACGCCGAATACCGCAAATAGGGCGATCGTACTTATGACGGCTACGAGCTTTAGCTGCTCCACGTGCTTTTTGGCGTCCAGTCGCAGGCGCTCCAAATCGTAAATAGTCAAAATTTTGCCTTTTTTAAAATTTGCCCGCAATTTTAGCGAAATTCTGGGAATTTTGGAATTTCAAAGCTCACTCGTCCGCACATAAGGTGAATTTTTTATGAATTTCGCACAGCCCCCTGAATTTAAGGATAAATTCAAAGCTCTAAGTTTAAAATTTCGTCGTAGTGGGGCGGTGTGCGGAAGCGAAATTTCGTATAAAAGCGGCGCCGAATTTCGGCGCGCGAAAGCGCAATTTAAAGCAAATTTTAAAGCGAAATCTGCGCGCAAGCAAACCCCACAAATCAAATCATGGAGCAAAAATGAGATATATT
>ERZ773042.264-NODE-264-length-39991-cov-4.597356_pt1 | contig 39991 bp, 36 predicted proteins | sample MGYA00511664_ERZ773042 | MGnify/ENA primary metagenome ERZ773042 (study PRJEB29015, sample SAMEA2737984) | human oral metagenome | biome: human oral; feature: human-associated habitat; material: dental | place: China | collected 2036 ... | reverse complement strand
CGTAGAACCTGCCCGGGTTCGGACGGGAAGGAACCAGGTAGTCGCGCGCGCCCTCGGGCGTCGAGTTCGCGAGGATGGGCGTTTCGACCTCGATGAAGCCGCGTTCGTTCAACGCGGAGCGCATCGCCTGGGCCACGATGTGGCGCAATTTGATGGACGCGTACATCTCGGGACGGCGCAGATCCATGTAGCGCCATTTCATACGCGTCGTCTCGTCGGTTTCTATGCCGTCTTCGATGGAGAACGGCGGCGTGACGGACGTGTTGAGCACCTCGATCGCGGAGGCGAGGATTTCGATCTCGCCGGTCGGCATATCGGGATTCACGGCTTCGGCCGCGCGGGTGCGCACCGTGCCGGCGACCTTGAGCACGTATTCGCGGCCCAGATGCTCGGCCTTGGCGAAATCCTCGGCACTCACGCAATCGGGATCGACGACCACCTGGGTGTAGCCTTCGCGGTCGCGCAGGTCGATAAAAATAACGCCGCCGTGGTCGCGGTAAGAATTTACCCAGCCGCACACGGTTACACTTTTGCCGATATCGTTTTTACTCAAATCGGCGCAATAATGACTTCGCAAATTTACTCCTTTAAATTTATTTGTAAAACGCAAGTATAGTTAAATTTTGCTTTTACAAAGCTAATTTTTTATAAAATAAAACTATGGAAAACAAAATTCATAAAAACCTTAAATTCGCGGGGCTAATAGTCAAAAAATCAGAAGAGATTCGCCCCGTCGTGGAGCAAATTTGTGAAATTTTAAAAACGCAAGGTATTGAGCTTTTGCTTGAAGAGGACGGAGCGGAATTTTTCGGCCTTAAGCCGCATACGCTTGCAGAAATTTTAAAAAAGACCAATTTTTTAATTAGCCTCGGTGGCGACGGTACGCTCATCGGGCTTGCGAGGCTGCTAAGCGACAAAAACGCCTTTATCCTCGGTATCAACGCGGGCACTTTGGGTTTTTTAACGGACGTGCAGCCGAGCGAATTCGCAAAATTTTTAAAGGAATTTTTGCGCGGCGAATACGAGATCGAGCGCCCGTTTTTACTCGAAGTGATACTGGAAAACGGCGGCGGTAAAATCGTCCGCAAGACCGCATTTAACGACGTCGTAATCACCCGCAGCCACATCTCCTCGATGGCGAAGATCGACGCGTTTTTAAATAGAAAATATTTCAACACCTACTACGGCGACGGCGTGATCGTAAGCTCCGCCGTGGGCTCGACCGCGTATAATATGAGCGCGAACGGATCTATCGTCTATCCGCTGTGCGACGTGTTTTGCGTTACGCCGATCTGCTCGCATAGCCTGACGCAGCGGCCTTTGATCCTGCCAAAAGAATATCTTGCAAGCTTCAAAAACGCCGGAAGCTCCGAAGTTAGTGTCGTTATCGACGGACAAGACGTTTTTGATATGGCGGAATTTCACAGCGTAAGCGTTAAAATTTCACACGCCAAGGTAAATTTAATAAAACGCAGAAGCTACGATTATTTCGACGTTTTAAAAGCCAAACTCAGATGGGGGCACGGCGGATGCTAGAAAGAATTTATATTAAAAATAATCTAGGTTTTTGCGAGAGCGAGCTTAGTTTTGGTCCGGGACTTAGCGTATTTACAGGCATCAGCGGTGCAGGTAAATCGGTATTAATAGGCGCGATTTTAGCGGTGTTCGGTCTTAACGAATGCGAGGCTGAGCTCATAGAAGCGGACGTAGAGCATCAATTTGATATGGAAAATTTCGGCTTGATAAACGATACGCCAAATATTTTTCGCGTCCTAAAAGGGCGTAGCTTGCGATACTTTATAAATTCCCAATCGGTCTCGAAAAAAAATCTAAGCACGATCGCCGGCGAATACGTGAAATTTTTAGGCGCGAAAAACGCCGGCGAAATGAGTAGCGATAGCTTGCTAAAATTACTTGATTTTATCGCTGCGAAAAAAGATGCGGCGCACGCGCAAAGCCTATCGGAGCTTCAAAGCGCTTTTGTGGAATTTAGCCGCACAAAAAAGCAGCTGGATGAAATTTTGGATCAAGAGCGCAAGATCGAGGAGTTAAAGGAATTTGCTCGCTTCGAGATTGAAAAAATCGAGCGCGTATCGCCTAAAATCGGCGAATACGAGGAGCTTTTGCAGATCAAAAAAAAGCTTAGTAAAAAAGATAAGATCGAGGAGCTTTGGGCTAGGGCGCAGGGCGTTTTTGAGCTGGAGCGCAGCGTCATCGAAGCGCTAAGTCTTAGCGGGCTGGATAGCGCGTTTTTCGAGGATGCGATGAACGAGCTGCGGCTAAAGCGAGAAAGCTTGAATTTAGACGAGCTCGAAAATATCGACATAGAGAAAATTTTAGATCGCATCGAAGCTCTTAGTGCGCTAAATAGGCGCTACGGAAGCATAGAAGAGGCTTTAGCTACGCTTGAAGCGCGCAAGAAAGAGCTTGAGCATTACGAGCAGTTAAGCTTTGAAAAAACCAAGCTACAAACGAAATTTAAACGCCTTAGCGAAAGCACCGCTACCCTTGCCGAAAAAATTAGCGAGGCTCGCAAGGGCGCTAAAAAACGGCTCGAGGATCTGATAAATTCCTATCTAAGGCAGCTTTATATGGACGGAGTGGAGCTTGGTTTTAAGCCCGCGGTTCTTAGTGAGTGCGGCACAGACGAAATTTGCGTCAGCTTGTGCAAGACGGAATTTAAAAATTTAAGCTCAGGCGAAACGAACCGCCTACGCCTTGCTTTTATTGCCGCGAGCTTGGAGCTTACAAATAACGGCGAGGGAATTTTGATCTTAGACGAGATTGATTCAAATTTAAGCGGAAAAGAGGCGATGAGTATCGCTAACGTGCTGGTAAAAATTTCAAAATTTTATCAAATTTTTGCGATCTCGCACCAGCCGCAGCTTAGCTCAAAGGCTGCGTCACACTTTTTAGTAAGTAAAACGAACGGCAAATCTAGCGTGAGATTATTAAGCGAAAATGAGAAAATAACAGAGTTAGCTCGTATGATAAGCGGCGAGACTATTACTGCAGAAGCCCTGGAATTCGCTAAAAAACTAAGGCAAAGCTGAAGGAATTTTAAGCTTAAGTTTAAATCTGAAATTTTTCGCTACAATACCACGTTTAATTTAAATTTAAGTGTGATTTTGCAAAACGACGTAAAATCCGCTTCGAAAAATTTTATCAAGTGAGTTTTATGATTATAGATACACATTGCCATTTAGACGATGCTAGTTTCGACGCCGATTTGGACGCGGTGATTGAGCGCGCCACGATTGCAGGCGTGCGCAGCATCATCATTCCCGGTGCCGATGTAGCAGACCTAGATAAGGCATGCAAAATTTCGCACGCACGGGATAATGTGTATTTTGCCGTAGGGGTGCATCCATACGAGATAGATTCTTTCGATATGGAGGTGCTGAAGCGGTATGCTGACGATCCCAAATGCGTGGGCGTTGGCGAATGTGGGCTTGATTACTTCAGACTTAAGCAGCAAGAGAGCAAGGAAACCAAAGCCTTAGAAATCTCCCGCCAAAAAGACGCCTTCATCTCACAAATCGATCTAGCAGCACAACTTCAAAAACCACTTATAGTCCATATCCGAGAAGCAAACGAAGATAGCTTTGGAATTCTAAAAGATCGCGCCGGCGATTTATGCGGCGGTGTTTTACACTGCTTCAATGCCAGCAAGCTTTTGCTAGGTCTTAGCGAATACGGATTTTACTTCGGTATCGGCGGAGTTTTGACATTCAAAAATGCAAAAAACTTAGCTGAGATCTTACCGCAAATTCCGCAAGAGCGCCTTTTAATCGAGACGGATGCACCGTATCTAACTCCGCATCCGCATCGCGGCGAGCGCAACGAGCCTGCATTTACGAGACTCGTGGTAGAAAAAGTCGCGGAAATTTTAAGCCTAAGCGTAGAAGAGGTTGAAGCAATAACGACTCAAAACGCCTGTAGGCTTTTTGGCGATAAAATCAAAGGAGAGATATGAAAGCCATAAAATTTATACTGCTAGCCCTGCTTTTAGTGGGCGAAGCGTTTGCGAGCCAGCCCGGTCTGATGCGCGCAAATCACGACTATATTTTAAATCAATTCGGCATCGAAAATAACGAATCGAGCAAAAACGTAGTTGCGGGCATATTCCGTGCGATCAATGCAAGCGATCGCAAGCAGTTTAAGCATATTGTGACTTCGCAGTCGCACAATGCCTACTTAGTCAAATCCGAGGTCGATAACATCGAAGCTCCGGAATTCTTATTGTATTTGGCAATGGTAGAATCTCATCTTAAAAACACTGTAACTTCGGGCGCTAGCGCAGGTGGTATGTGGCAGCTGATGCCGGCGACTGCGAAAAATTTCGGTCTTAGAGTAGATAGCGCCGTAGATGAGCGTCGCGATCCCGCAGCCTCTACGGATGCTGCGTTTTCGTATATTTTGCATCTGAAGCAAAATTTTGGCAAGTGGTATTTAGCGCTAATGGCGTATAATTGTGGCGATCAAAAGCTTAAAAATGCGATTGCAGCTACTGGCAGCGATGATCTGGATCGCTTGCTAAAAAGCCCCGCGCTTCCTAATGAGACTAAGAATTTTATCAAGCGCATTATTAAATATGCTTACATTGCTCAAAATGAAAATATGCGTAAAATTCTGCTTTTTGAAAGCGAGCCGTGGGGGCTAAAGCGTATCGCAGTAGCTCCAGGCACAAAGCTAAGCGCGGTTGCAAAACAGATCGGAATTTCGCCGTCGCAAATGCAGGATTATAACGCGCATATTAAAAACGGAATTTCGCCGCTTAACGGCAAGTACTTCTTTTATATCCCACAAAGCAAATATGCAGAATTTGTCGTAAATCAAGGCGCGTTTCAAGCGTATGAGCCACGTCTGAAACAGCGCAAGCCAGGACGGGTGTTAGCAGGTTTGGCGAACGAGCTTAGCCTCAAAGACAAAAACGAAATAGCGCTAAATAATATAAAATTCAACAAATAAGATCGGATCGTAGGTGTCGTACCAGAAAATCGCTCTTTTTAGTGCGCTTTTTGCGCTGATTCTTGCCGGTTGTTCGTTTCGCACGGCACCGTCTTCTAGATCGTCTGCGGGCGGTACGAGCAAGATTGGCAAAAACTCTCCCGCCACCATGCGCCCTTATAAAATCAACGGCAAAACCTACTATCCAGAGCAAGTAAGCGTCGGCGATACCCAGATCGGAATCGCCAGCTGGTACGGGCCGAATTTTCACGGCAAATACACCTCCAACGGCGAAATTTACGATATGAATGGAATGACCGCCGCACATAAAACCTACCCGATGAATACTATGGTAAAGGTCGTTAATCGCGATACCGGCGCTACCGTAACCGTGCGTATCAACGACCGCGGTCCATTCGTGGACGGACGCGTCATCGATCTTAGCAAAACGGCTGCTAATCTGGTGGGTGTTTTTGCCAGAGGTACGGCGCCGGTAAAGCTCGAAGTGGTGGGCTTTTATGGACATACCATCGCCAAAGGCTCGCCGAAAGCGACCATTGTCGGCGGAAATTTTATGGTGCAAATCGGCGCGTTTAGAAATAGAAGCGGCGCACAAATTTATCAGCGCGATTACCACGGCACGGCGGGATATCCTGCGATCGTCAAAGAATTTAGCATAGATGGCGCGCCGATTTATCGCGTCTTTTTAAGCGGATTTAAAAGCGAGGACGAAGCGAGAGATTTCGCGCATAATGGCAAGTTTACTGGAGCTTTCATCGTAAGGGAGTAGCAGTTTTATTTGACGGCTTTTACTTTCGTTTTTTTTGCTTGATAAGGGTTTTGTTAAATTTATTTGTGAGTTACTTGCGGTAAAATTTCCCGTCATCTAATAGTTATCTGCTTTAGCTGCGGCGAAGTGCAAACTACTTGCAAGCTATTCGTAGCAGAAAATTGCGCCTGCCTGCTTGAGCTTTGTTTTTTAATAGGACGCCGAAGCTGATAAAATTTTATATTGCTAGGGGATAAAGCATGCAAAAATATCCGGAAGTTTATAGTTTAGAAAAGAGTTTGGCTATACTTGAAAAATATAAAGACGAGCTGAGCGCAGAACAATACGAGCAAAACAGATCTATCATCTGTAACCACGCGATAGAGGGTATGTTTGCAAACGAGCAAGATATAATAGATCTTATCAAGGTCGATAAGGGAGAAAAAACGCCCGATGAGATAATAAACGAATATAAAAAAGAGTGGGCGTTTTATAGCGCATAGAAAAATTAAATTTGATACTGAAATATCAGATGTATTTAAACGCAGCTCTTCGGTTCTTTGAATTTTAATCGTGCAGAAAAGTTACGACTTCATGTTCTTTTGGTAAATTTTCTCTACCGTCAATACCGCGATTACCGTATTCCGTTAGAGCTTCTTTTAAAATTTTATAAAGCTCATCCAATGAAATTCCGTCAATACTAGAATTTATATTTTCTAGCTTATATTTGATAAAAAACGGATTATCGACTAGCATTTTACTTGTAGTTTCGTCATAGACCCGTCTAATGTCAAGCTCGATTTCTCTACCTTTATAATAAAGCAGCCAAATCTCCTCTCCAGTATATCCGTCTCTTGGATCAGGTAGATGCGGGCTACAAACAAAAATAAGCCAAATATCTCTTTGCCTGTCGATGACCCAATTCAACCACTTTATTTGATAGGGTTTTTGTGGATTATAATGATATTTTGCCAAGCACTGATCTACACGATTTATAATATCATATTTCTTAATATCCTCTTTAGAAATATATTCCGCAACAAACGCCATTCTCTCCTCCTTGAGAAATTCTATAATTTAAATTAGATCGCTTGTATATAGACCGAACAAAGACGAGAGCTCAAATTTAATGTCTTTGTCGCTCAACAATTTATTATTCGGCACTGCAATAATGCCCGATTTAAACCTATACAATATATACTTTTTAAATTTAAATCCATTGAGCGCCAAGAAAATGAAATGATGTAGCATGGTGATTAAAAAGAATATTGGACTTACCAAATACCTAACCATTCTCTTTCTCCTATTTTTTATATCTTTGATCCATATATTTACGTCTTGCTCATTGTATGGTATCAACGCCCAAGTTACCGATACGAGATCGTCTTTTTGCAAAATTTCGGTTTTAAATTTCATATGTTCGTCTATATAGTCGAATGAAATTTTATCATCATAAAATTTTGTAAAAAACTTATTGTAAAATTCTTGATAGGCTATTTTTATCTCCCAAAAAATACTAAATAAAATTCCGAAAATCCCTAGCGTTAATGACGCTCTTCTCATCATCTCTTTATGCGGATCCAGCTCCGGCGTTAAATTTAGCAAGACAAAAGACAAGAATATAAGCACGCACATGATTTTATTTGATATAGTAAGCCTAAAAAAGTAGTCGTTTTCTATGATTATCGGCTCTTTGTCGCGGTCTTTCATAATATTTTCCTGTTTTAAAATCGCGCATAATTTTACCTTAACGGCGCTTTGCGAGGGATTAAAATTCCAGCCTTGCCGCACCTCATTAAATTTTTAAAATTATATTTCTATGCATATGCCGATTATTCAAAGACAAACTTCCCGCCCGTTTTCGATAGAATTTTAAAATTTTGATTTAAATTTCTAGCCCATGCAGAAAATACGCTTTAATCCAAAAAGCATAGAAAATGCAGCCTTGCACAGCAATTCAGGCGCTTTGGCGCTCGCCACCTCTTTTAAATTTAGCGTCCAAAAATACGCAGAATTTCACGCCGTATAGGTAGAAAATCCAGCTTATGTAGATCCACAGAAAGAAAAATAGCGCGACCGAAAACGAGCCGTAGATGCTAAGATAGGTTTTGTTATAAAAGACGTATTGCGCAAAAACCAGTCTTGAAAGCCACCATAAAATCGATGCTACGAGCGATGAGGCAAGCACCGCTTTTGCGCGGATCTCGCGGTTGATCGCCGTAGCATAAGTAATCGCAAAGATCCCCCAAACGATTAAGTAGGGTAGAATTTTAAGCAAATTTATCCAGCTTGTAAACTCGGTTTTATTTAGTAGCTCCTGAAGCTCGCCGCTGATATAAAACGATGCTCCAAGCCCCACAGGAGCGAGCGTCATCAGCGTCCAGTAGGTGCTTAGGCTCTTAAAAAAGCTTCGCTCGGGTGAATGCGAAATGCGCGCAATTATCGCTTCAAAATCTCCGAAAAACAGCACCGACGTAACTAACACTGCGCAAAAGCCCGTTACGCCAAGGCTTAGCCCGTTTGCCATAAATTCCTCGATATAGTGTGCCATGCTCGCTTGATTTGCAGGCAGGAAGTTTGAAAAAATAAAGCCCATAATCTTGTCGTAGTAGCCTTTAAAGCTTGGTAGCTGCATAAAGACGCTAAGCGAGACCATCAGCACCGGCAGTAGCGCCAAAATCGTGTGAAAGCTAAGGCTTGATGCATGGTGCATGAGCTCGGTATCGTAGAGGCGGAAGAAATTTTTGAGTCGGTTTTGCGCTTGCATAAGCGCCGGTATTAGTTTTTTCATACGGGCGATTTTACATTAAAAATTTAGAATTTCATATAAATTTGCACAATTTTTCTTTTGTATCGCGGTATATCGTCTATGAAATTTTAAACTGCAGAAATGCAACTACAAATATATAAATTTATATCTCGAATTTAGTCTAAATTTAGGAAAATTTTTCTAATATGCTAAAAAATAATATTAAATATATCCATAACGAAGGGAAAATAATGGAACGAAGGAAAACGATGAAATTTAAAATTTCATTAGCGGCATGTTTGTGCCTGCTATGCGGTAGTTTGGCTGCAGCACAAAGTGGCGGTAATTCTGCGCCTGAAAAATCGCAGAATATGGGCGTAATCGAGGTAAATTCTGTCGGCGATAATATCAGCGAGAGCGGCATCGACGAGGGCTTTTTGAGCAAAAACGTGCAGCAAGGCATGCTTGTGGGTAAGCGCGCTTTGGATCTTCCCTATCAGATCAACACGATCAGCAAGGAGATTATGAACCACCAAGGCGTCACCGGCTACGAGGAGGCGGTCAAATACTTCCCGTCCGCACAGATTCAGATGCGCGGCGGCGCTACGGTAGGGCGCCCGCAGACGCGCGGCTTTGAGGGCAGCGTCGTAGGCAATAGCTTCTGGGACGGCTTTTATACGATTTCGACGACGGCGATTCCGATGGCGATGTTTGAGAGCTTTCAAGTGCAAAACGGCGTCGCGGGCTCGCTCTACGGCGCGCAAAACCCGGTCGGGATTTTCAGCTACACGCGCAAGCGCCCGGTAAAAGATCAGTATATAATTTGGAGCGATTATATGTCGCGAAGCAATCTGGGGCTGGGGCTTGATCTATCGAATAAATTTGAAAAATTCGGCTACCGCGCGGTGTTTTATGGATCCAACGGCGACAGACAGCCAAAGGGCTCAAATTTGCAGCGCCGCTTAGCCAGCATCACGATGGAATTTTATCCGACGGGCGATCTAACGTTCGAAACCGCGGCGAGCTATTATGAGCACAATACCAAGGGCTTTGCGGGGCAGTTTGCCTTAGGCGTTAAAGACGGCAAGATCGTTGATGGAATGGTGCTTCCAAAGGCAGTAGATTCTTCAAAACGCGGTCTTGGACAGAGCTTTGGAGGAATGCATCTAAAAACCACTACCGCAAGCGCGAAATTTAAATTTACGCCTACCGATAAATGGTATTTAGAGGGCGGCTTTCAGTTTCAGCGCGCCGATCGTGATACTCATGGCGTTGTAAATTATATCTTGCCTAGCACACATCCGCAATATACAAAGCCGGGCGATTATCAAACCAGACACAGCGGCGGTGCTACGGCAGCATATAGATTTGATCTGCCAAGCGGCTATCTTAAGGCAAACACGCAGTTTAATACGGGCGATATCGAACATGATTTCAGCGTGCAGACCAACGGATACCATTGGACGCAGGATAGATATAAAAATGCGAGCACCAACTACACCTCGCCTACCATAGGCAATATCTACGATCCTAAAATTCTAAATTACACCGGTGCTAGGCGCGGAAGTGGGCTGTATCACTACGCTGTTTTGGATATGTATAACGTCTCGGTGTTAGACGATATCACGATAAACGATAAATTTGACGTGATGCTAAGCGCATCTAAGGCGTGGATGAGACAGGAATCCTACAATGCCCGCCAGCAAAGACTTGTTAAGGCCTATAGCGATTCGGGCTATAGCTGGGCGGGCAGCTTGATCTTTCATCCGATAGAGGACGCTAGCATCTACTACACTTACGCAGATAGCTTACAGCAGGGCTCTACCTATGTTTATCCGGCGAGCAGCCCATATGCGGGCGAGGTCGCCTCTACGTCGCCGTATCGCTCCAAGCAGCACGAGATCGGCGCTAAGATCCGCGTAGCCGATATGATCGATTTTAGCGTAGCGTATTTTGATATCCGCAGACCTATCGCGTATCTAAATAGCTCTACTGGACGCTACGGCATAAACGGCGAGCAGCGCAACCGCGGATTTGAGTTTATGAGCGGCGGACGAATTACGCAAAATTTAAGCGTGCTGGGAGGCTTTACCTACATCGATCCTAAGATGCACAACGTAAGCATCGAGGGCGCTAACCGCAAGGTCGCAAACGGAATCCCTAAGCTAAATGCAAATTTGATGTTTGATTACGAGATCCCGGGCACAAACAAGCTTGCGATCAGCACAAATTTCCACTACACCGGCAAGATGTATCTGGACGATCTAAATACCCAGCACACTCCTAGCTTTTTCGTTACCGATCTTGGCATGAGATACACGAGCGAGCACCTTTTGGGCGACAAGACCACGCTGCGTTTCAACGTAAATAACGTATTTAACAAAAAATACTGGGCTGGAATGTATCCTGCTAGTGCCGACGGTGCGGGCGGACTTAACGTAACTAGCATACTAGGCTCGGCAAACGGCGTAACGCTAGGCGAGAGCAGAAGCTTCATGCTCTCTGCGGAGGTGAAATTCTAAAGGCTGGCGGGCTTAAAATTTCTGCTTAAGCGGCGCGAATGGTTATAGCGCCGCTTTAAAATTTATGAAATTTTATCGCCCTAAGCGGCAAGATTAAATTTAACGAGGCTTGGTTTTAATTTTAAAATTTAAGCCTCGCTTTTGGAATTTCAAACCTTGATTTTAAAATTTCGATCTTTAAATTTTTAAGTCGCCGCGCCTCGGCTTGCTCGCAAAATTTATCCGCGCGCGGTTTAAAATTTAGCCGTTTTTGGTTATAATCTTTGCAAAACCACGAAACGGAGAGCAATGAAACAAGTTTTAATCATCGCAAGCGGAAAGTTTGCGCGCCATTTTTTATCCAAAGTTTGTAAAATCAAAGATGTCATCAGATCATATCGCGTCATAGCTAAAAATACGGATGCTGTGCCCGCAGAGCTTGAAAACGAGTCAAATTTTTCGGTCGAAATTTTTGATCCTACGAGCATTGAGCGGTTGCGCGTGGTGCTAGCAGAAGAGGAATTTGACCGCTGCATAATGATAATGGAGGATGAATTTGACACTAAAGTAACGCTTGAAAATTTAAAGACGCTCGCTCCCGATTTAGAGCTGTACGCAGCCGATTTTTGGGGACTTTTGCGCGAGAATAAAAATGAAGCTCACGTAAAAATCGTAAACACTCTTGCGCTAAATTCCTCGCGCTTCATAGGTTTTTTGCCAGATAGCCCCGTTTTTGCTGATAACATTGGGCTTGGGCGCGGAGAGATAATGGAGGTAAAAGTGCCCGTAGGAAGCTCGTTTGCGTATAAAAAAATCAGCACACTTTCTAATACTAAATATCAAATTCCGATGATCTACCGCCACAATAATTACATCGTAACGACGCCCGGCTCGCGAATATATCCGAATGATACGATCTTGGTCGTGGGTGAGCCTAGTGCGCTGCGAGCGGTGTTTGCTGAAGTAAAAAAGCAAAGCGGGCAATTTCCATCGCCGTTTGGGCTAAATATTTTCGCGCTAATTGATATGAAAAAAATGAGCGGTGACGAGATAGCTAGGACGGTTAGGGCGCTTGAGTTTTTGGATTTGCATATTAGAAATCATAAAATTTATCTGCGAATTTTAAATCCTCTGCTAAACGACGCTTTTAGCGAGCTTAAAGCTCTGTGTGAGCGGGATAAATTTGAAATTCTCATCGATTACTCGGGCGAATTAAATTTAAAGCGCGACGTGAGCGAAAATAAAGCAGGCTTGGTAGTTTGCTCAAGCGGAGTTTTCGAGGCAAAAAAAGCGGCACTTAAAGCGCTTGAAATCCCCGTGTTAAGCCTAGGTGAAGGCGAGCTAAAAGATGTACGTAAAAGTGTCGTGCTAAGTGCCGGCGAGCGGCTTCGCGAGGAATCAAGCATCGTCTTTGACATCAGCTCGCAGCTAGGGCTAGACGTGTATTTGTATCTTTTCGGCGAGAGCGAAAAAGGCGAGTTTGCGCAAAGCTACGTGAGCTTATCGAAGCTTTTTAAGCAGAGTTTATTCGTGATTCCTTGCGAGCGGCAAAATCCGATTTTAGCGCTAGGTAGCGAGCGAGATCTGCTACAATTTGTGCCATTTAATGATAGAATTTTGGCGCGCAAGCTCACGTCGATTTTTAATCAGGATTTGGATCAGATGTATTTTAAACTCGGCAAAAATCATCAAATTTTCGTTCCGAGCGATTACGGGTATGAAAAGTAATCGAAATTTATGTTACAATTACCCAAAAATCAAAGGCTAGCGTATGAAAATCGATCTTAATTTAGACAAAAAATACAGCGTTTTTATCGACGAATTGCAAGAGATCAAACTCAAAGGCAAGGTAGCGATCATTACAAATCCCAAAGTAGGGGGGCTGTGGCTTGATTTCTTACTGCAGCGGCTAGATTGCGAGCAAAAATTTATCATCACGATCCCGGACGGCGAGGAGTATAAAAATACCGCGAGCGTGGAGCAAATTTTAGAGCAGCTTTTTAGCTCCAAGCTTGATCGCAAAAGTACGCTCATCGCTCTTGGTGGCGGTGTTATTAGCGATATAACGGGCTTTTGCGCGAGTATTTATGAACGCGGCATCGATTTTATTAATATACCTACGACCCTGCTAGCGCAAGTGGACGCAAGCGTCGGCGGCAAGACGGGCGTAAATAATCGCTTCGGCAAAAATTTAATCGGCTCCTTTTACCAGCCGCGCGCGGTTTATTGCGAGAGCAAATTTTTATCGACGCTTCCTGCGCGAGAGTTTGCCGCAGGCGTTGCGGAGGCTGTAAAGATGGCGATATGCTTTGATGGCGAACTATTTAAATTTTTCGAGACGCACGATCTAAAAAGCGCCGATGAAATTTCGCATATAATCGCGCGCTGCGTGGAGATTAAAGCAAACGTCGTAGAGCGTGACGAGCGCGAAAGTGGCGTGCGTGCAGTGTTAAACTACGGACACACCTTTGCTCACGCTATAGAAAAAATTACTAATTATAAAAAATTTTTGCACGGCGAGGCTGTGGCGATCGGCATGGTGATGGCAAATACGCTAGCGCGTCGCCTCGGCAAACTAAGCGGCGAACAGGAGGAGCGAATCCGCAAAGTGCTTCAAAAATTCGCACTTCCGATAAAATTTCACGTAGAGGATGCAGCGGAATTTTACGAGCTGTTTTTTCTCGATAAAAAGAGCGAAAACGGCAAGATAAAATTTATCCTGCCAGATGGCATCGGTAAATTTAGTATTGCCGATGATATAGACAAAGCCGCGGTAATAGCCACGTTAAGAGAGTTTGCATGAAAATAATCCTAGCCGTTTTTTTGATTTTTAGCCTTGGTTTTTGCGAGGGAAATTTCACGGCTGCAAATCCGAGTGCGCAGATCGGCTCCGGCGTGCCTCAAAACGATAAAAATCAGACGCAAAGCACGGAGCTCGCCTCATCTTTAAAAGCTCAAATAAAAGCGATAGACGATGAGATCAAAAATAATATCTGGATTTCGCGCTTTTCAAATTTTATCGGCTATCAAAATTTACAAAAGCAATCCAACCAGCTCGAAGCGGAGCTAAAAAAGAGCGCCGACACCGATAAGATCGCAGATATTCAGAAAAGACTTCGCGCCGTAAAAGAGCAGCTCATACTGCTAAAAGAGTATGAAAAATCCCCGTTTTTAGATATCATCGCGATGCCCGAAACTCCTGAGCCCGCGCGCATTACAAATCCTTTTTCGATAATTTCCGGTTTTTCTACGATTAGAAATTTGCAAGCTCAAAAGATGGAGCAGAAAAATGCTATCGAAAATATCAAAATTTTAATCGATAAACTTGAAGCAAAAAGGGCGCTATATGAGCGTTTGATGCAGGTGGGTACGGACGCAAGTGCCGTGGCGGAGCTTAAAAGCTTAGATTACGAGCTTAGCGAGTTTAGCTCCGCATATGAGATCGCACAGACTACATACGACGTTTATGAAAAGAAGATCAACTCTCAAATCGCCGTGCAGACCGCCGATATAAAAGCGCAGGTCAAGCGCGCGGGAAACATCGCCGTATGGATACTCGTAGTCATCGCGCTGTCGTTTTTCTGCAAAGTGGTGGCGAAAAAATATATCAAAAACGACGAGAATTTTTATATCGTAAATAAAGCTATCAACGTTTTAAATTTCACGCTGATTGCGCTGATACTGCTCTTTTCTTACATCGAGAATATGACGCACTTCGTGACGGTTCTTGGCTTTGCCTCGGCAGGTCTTGCGATTGCGATGAAAGATATGTTTATGAGCTCCTTAGGCTGGCTTACGATCGTGCTCGGCGGCAGCTTTCGCGTGGGAGATCGCATCAGGGTGCATAAAAACGGCGAGACCTACGTAGGCGATATCATCGATATTTCGGTGCTTAGGATGACGATTTTTGAGGACGTTACTATGACTACGTGGAGAGAAAATAAACGCGCGGGCAGGGTAATTTTCATACCGAATAATTATATTTTTACTGATCTTATCTCAAACTACACCCATAGCGGGCTTAAGACCGTCTGGGACGGCATCAGCATACTTTTAACATTTGATAGCAACCATAAAAAGGCGATGTATCTCGTAAAAAACATCGTGCGGAAGTATTCTAAGGGCTACACCGACATCGCCAAAAAGCAGATGGGCAAGCTTCGCTCGCAATACAGTATCAAAAATCCAAACGTCGAGCCTAGAATTTTCAGCTTTTTTGAGCCATACGGCATTGAAATTTCGGTTTGGTATATGACGAACTCTTACGCGACGCTCGGGCTTCGCAGCAACATCTCGGCTGAAATTTTAGACGCGCTAAGAAGCGAGCCTGATATCAAGATCGCCTATCCTGCTTACACGCTTTTTAACGGCAAAAACTACGCGGCGGCGGGCGGAAATTTCATGGCGCAAGATCTCAGCTTCGAGCAGCAAGGCTCACAAAATTTAAACACAGCGGCGCAGGGCGCAGGCTTTGCTACAGGAAGCGGATCCGGGAGCGAAATTTGAAAATTTATTTTAAAACGTTCGGGTGTCGCACAAATATCTACGACACGCAGCTTATTAAAAGCAACCTCAAATCGGGCGAGATCACGCATGACGAGCAGGGCGCAGACGTCGTCGTGATAAACTCCTGCACTGTTACGAACGGCGCTGACGCAGACGTGCGAAACTACGTAAATAAGATGAACCGCCTCGGCAAAAAAATATTGCTAACCGGCTGCGGCGCGGTATCGCGCGGCGAGGAGCTGTATAAAAACGGCGCAGTCTTCGGCGTGTTTGGAATGTCGCAAAAGGAGAAGATCGACGAGTTTTTAGGCTCGGAGTCGAAATTTTACGATATCGGAGGTCTTGACGGCGTCGAAAAAAACCTGGTAAGCGACTACGAGGATCACACCAAGGCCTTTATTAAAATTCAAGAGGGGTGCGATTTTAACTGCAGCTACTGCATAATCCCATCCGTGCGCGGCCGCTCGCGCAGCAGCTCTGAAGACGCGATCTTAAAAGAGGCGGCGAGCCTTGCCGCAAACGGCTTTAGCGAGATCGTGCTAACCGGCACCAATATCGGAAGCTACGGCAAAGCCGCAGGCACGAGCCTCGGCGCGCTGCTTCAAAAGCTGGGCGCGATCCGCGGAATTCGCCGCATTCGCCTAGGCAGTATCGAGCCCTCGCAGATCGATGAGAGCTTTCGCGAAATTTTATCCGAGCCGTGGCTGGAGCGGCATCTGCACATCGCGCTTCAGCACACTTCACAAAAGATGCTTAGCATAATGCGCCGCCGAAATTCCGCGCTAAGGGATTTGGAGCTTTTTTGCGAGCTTGCGGAGCGCGGGTTTGCGCTGGGGACGGACTTTATCGTCGCGCATCCGGGCGAGAGCGAAGAAATTTGGCTCGAAGCGGTAGAAAATTTCAAAAAATTTCCGCTCACGCATCTGCACGCCTTTATCTTTTCGCCGCGGCAAGGCACCGCTTCGGCGTCGCTAAAAGACCGCATAGACGGCAAAACGGCGAAGGCGCGGCTAAAGATGCTGCAGAACATAACGGCGCTGAATAATTATAAATTTCGCCTTTCGCACAAGGTGCCCTTAAATGTGCTGATCGAGCGGAAAAACGGAGAGTTTTATGAAGGATATGATCAATTTTATGATAAAATTTGGATCAAAAGCGATGAGGATTTATCGAAAAAATGGATGGAGATAAGAGATTATGAGGTTAAATTTGATGGAAATTTTGCATAAAATCAAAAAAAGCAAGCTAAATATAATTCTGATTTTTTTAGTGCTACTTATCGTTTTACTCTCGATCGTTTATTTTAAAGACGATTCGCGATACATCACCGAGCGCGAATTTAGCGAGCTGGTACGAAAAGATCAGATCAAGCGCGCGCATATCGAGGACGGCACGCTAAGCTTCGTTTACGACGGCAAACGCTATAAAATTTTAACCGATATCGTTAATTTAAAAGAGCTCTCCAATCACGCTTTAATTACGAAGGAAGAGGATAGCGGAAGCGGCGGTATCAGCGCGATCTTGGTAATTTTTACGTTCGCGTTTTTTCTCTTCGTATATTATTTTGAAACCGTTTTGGCGCGTCGCCGCAGGCTGGACGGCGTAGGCGCTGCGCGTCAAGGCGGCGCAAACGCAGAGCTCGGCGATCTTTCGCCGAGCGTTAGCGACGTGAGATTTAGCGACGTCGCGGGCATCAGCGAGGTCAAGGACGAGCTCATAGAGATCGTGGATTTTTTAAAAAATCCCGCAAAATATCGAAATTTCGGTATAAAGCTGCCGAAAGGAATTTTAATGATCGGCGAGCCCGGCGTCGGTAAAACGCTTATCGCAAAAGCGGTAGCCGGCGAGGCGGACGTGCCGTTTTTTTACCAAAGCGGCGCAAGCTTCGCCGAGGTCTTTGTGGGTGTCGGCGCTAGGCGGGTTCGCGAGCTGTTTGCGAAAGCTAAATCCTGTGCACCCGCGATAATTTTTATCGACGAGATCGACGCAGTTGGTGGCAAGCGCGGTATAGGGCGCAACGACGAGCGGGAAGCGACGCTAAATCAGCTACTGACCGAGATGGACGGATTTGAGGAAAATAGCGGCGTGATGGTAATCGGTGCGACCAACAAAATAAATTTGATCGACGATGCGCTGCTGCGCTCGGGGCGCTTTGATAGGCGCGTTTTCATCGGCCTTCCGAACTACAAAGACCGCATCGAAATTTTAAAAATTTATTTAGAAGGCAAAAGGTGCAGCGCGAATATCAACAAAGTAAGTCGCCTCTGTGTGGGCTTTAGCGGCGCGGGAGTAGCGACGCTGGTAAATGAAGCCGCGATCAACGCTCTTAAGCGCGGCAGCGATACGATCGAGCTTAGCGATTTTGAAAACGTGCGAATGAGGGTCTTTTACGGCGTGCAAAAAAGTAGAATTCTAACCGAATACGAAAAGGAGATCCAGGCGTTCTATCAGGGCGCAAAGGCGCTTAGCGCGTATTGGTATTCGTTTGATTTCGAAAAGATCGAGCTTTTAAACGATAAATTTTTAAACGAGGATTTCGAGATCGAATCCAAAACGCAAATTTTAAATCAAATCAAAGTGCTTTTAAGCGGCATGGCAGCGCTACAGATCCATAAAAACGACGCTTTTTCAAATTCCGCTAGCGACGTAAAGCAGGCTATCGCGCTGGCGCAAAAGATGGTTTTTGAACTCGCGATGGGCGACAGCTTTACCCCTAGCGCGCAGAGTGTGAATAAAATTTTGCAAGATTGTTACGACGAGGTAAGCGAGATAATCCGCACGATGCAGGATAAGCTAAATCAAATTTCAAAGCAAATTTTCGTTTATGAGTTCATAACTTTCGAGGATGTTCAAAATATCTGCGAATCTGATGGTGTGGAGCAAGAAGGCGTCTCCGCGCAAGAGCAAAATTTGCAAAAGCTGGAAAAAGATAGGGAAAGCTCTGAAGAAAAGCCGCAAGACGGCACGCTAAATTTCGATTAAATTTTAAAATTCCAATAAAGGAGAGGAAAATGGTAAAAATAGGTGTTTTAACAATAAGTGATCGCGCTAGCGGTGGCGTTTACGAGGATTTAGGAGGCAAAGAAATAATTGCCGTGATGGATGATTGGCTAACTTGCGAGAAAGAGTATTTTTATGAAATCGTCCCAGATGAGCTAGAGCTGATCAAAGATAAGCTGATTTATCTTTGCGACGAAGCGAGTTGTGATTTGGTGCTAACTACGGGCGGTACGGGTCCTGCTCCGCGCGATGTAACGCCTGAAGCGACCGAGGCGGTAAGTGAGAAATTAATGCCAGGCTTTGGCGAACTAATGCGCGCAGAGAGCCAAAAGATCGTGCCTACGGCAATTTTATCTCGCCAGATAGCAGCGATCCGCAAAAAATCTCTGATTATAAATTTGCCGGGCAATCCAAAAGCGATTAAAGAGTGCCTTCTGCCGGTATTTCCTGCTGTGCCGTATTGCATTGATCTAATGGGAGGAAATTACATAACAGCGGATGAAAATAAGATAAAAATATTCCGCCCTAAACGCAAATAATTCGCAAAATTTAGCAGGAATTAAATGATTTATGATATTATTTGGGTGCAAATTTAAGGAAAAATATGAAAATAAATCACAACGATATTTTGGAATTTCATAAGTATTTTAGCAAAATCAGCCACAGCAAAGGTCGTATTCGCATCCGCGTAAGTCCCAAAATTAGGGAGTTGCGAGATAGCGTGAGCGAGGAGAGCCTGAAGGCTAAAATAGCTGCAATTCGCGGGATAAAAGAGTATAAATTTAACTCTCTAATCGGCTCGCTGACGATTCATTATGATGAAAGCGTTTTCCCGATGCACCTTTGGGAGCAGTTTTTAAGCGGCATCAGTTCGCCTGAGCTAGTAGCGCTCGTAAATTCCAATATAGAGGCGATTTCTTGAGCGAAGAAGCATTGCGTAGCACCAAAAAATCGCGTAGAATTTCTAATAAATCTCGGAATTTAAATGAGGCTCAAATTGCAAATATCGCTCTTTTGCTCGAAAAAGAGGCACAAATTTTTCAGTTTTATTCGCTGGGTGCAGTTAAATTTCAAGATAAAAAGCTAGGAGAAATTCTATCTTTACGAGCTGGATTACTTGAGCGGATGCTAGATTTTGCAAATTCTTGCGGGCTTGGCGCCACGCCTCCTGAAAATAGCAGTGAGGCACTGGTTGCAAAAGGTATGAATGAGTTTTTGGCTTCGGCGCTTTTGATAGAAAAAAGCTCTATGATGTTTTATGACGATCTAATTAATTCGTGCAAGAACGCGGAATTTAAAGAGCTGCTGTATAAGGCGCAGGCGGTTTCGTATAATGAAATTTTGCCGATTTTGAAGAAACTGAATTCTAAATACGAGGCTGATTTAAACTCTTTGAATTTCACTGATTTATTAAATGAAATTTTAAAAAATCCGCAGGGATTAGAGCGGATATTTCAAAAATACGATTTGCAAAATATTTTAAATAGCGCATTTTCTAATTTAATTAAAGGAATTTTGCAGAAAAATTAAATTAGGATTGCAAAAATCTAAAAAAGTCGCTATAATATCAAAATCTATGTAAAGTTGATAAAATGACTTTATAATCTTAACACAAGGAGAATGAAATGCCGATCCCATTTCTAGCAGGTTTTGCGCTTGGTTGCGCGGCGGTTTACGCTTATAACAATCGAGATAAAATCAAAGAAGGTGCGAATAAAATCGTAAGTAGCAAAAGCGTCGAGGAGCTAAAAAATAGCGTCAAAGGCGGAGCGGAGAAATTAAGCAAAAAATCAAAAGAAATTTTTGCGGAAGCCAAAGAAGGCTTAGACGATGTCGCTGAGGCGGTAAAAGGTAAAAGAAAGTCTGGCGGTAAAAAAGCTACGACAAGTAGTGCTGGCACTGAAACTAGCACTGCAAAAAAAACTAGAAAAAAACCGGGACCGAAACCTGGATTTAAAAGAACTAAAAAATCCACTGCGAGCGCTAAGACTGGCGAAACGCCGGTAGGTGAGATATCCGCAGCATCTACTACTCCACTTAATATCCCGCAGATCGTAAAAATGGACGATAATTCTTCGGCTAAATTTACGTCCGCAGACGATAAATCAGAAAAATAGAGGCCTAAATGAATAGATCACTTACGACACAGCGTTCTCCGCTGGATCACGTTTTAAGCGGCGCTATAGCAGGGGCGATCGGCGGTTGCGCCGTAGAGCTCGTTAAAGCCAAAGAAGGCAAGAGCAAATCTAAAGCGATTCGCGATGCGCTAGATATTGCGCTAAGCGGCGGTATCATCGGCGGCGGCGCGATTTACAGTGCAAATAAGCTCGTACAAGGCGAGTATCTACGCGCAGCGGCAGGCGTCGCAGTATGCGTAGGCGCGCTCATTGCGGGTAGAAATTTTATTCTTAAGGTAGGCAATGAGTAATCCCTATATCACAAAAAAAGATTTGAAAGAAATTCTAGACGATTACGATTTTGGTGGCAATAAATATTCTAGCGGCTCTGCGGGCGGCTTTGCCGGCGATGATAAGCTTGGCGGCTGGGCAAAATGGATAAACGAGCGGGTAAATTCCGCACCTTTTAACGGCTCAGTTTCTGACAATGGCTCGGATAATAAAGATTCCGCCGCTCAAAGCTCAAGCGATGTAAATTCTACTCAGGGCTCCGCTTTCGGTGGAATTTTTAATTCCATGGGTAGCAGACAAAACGCGAACGGTTTATTCGGTAGCAACTCATTTATCACAGGCATCGTTCTGGGGGCCGCAGCGACCTATTTTCTCACCGACGAAAACGCGCAAAAGAAGCTTTTTAAGCTCATCGCAAAGGGCACCGAGATGTTTCAGATGGGCGTTGAAGAGATGAAGGAGCGATTCGAAGACGCCAAGGCAGAGATGCAAGAGTAGTAGATGCAAAATTTTAAAATTTTACATGAGACTAAAACTAGACTACGGCTAAAGATCGTCGGTTTTAGAGACATCGATGCGAGCGCACTACAAAAAGCAGCTGCGAGGCTTGAAGGCGTAACGGAAGCTAGATTTAACGCTAAAATCGGCTCTTTGATCCTTAGGCTTGACGCTGGTGCGAATAAGGCAGGAATTCTAAAGCAGCTTGCGGCTTTAAATTTAAGCGAGTTAAAATCAATTATCCCCGCTAGCCATAAAAATTTACCGAGCAAAAACGAATTTATCTTAGCGCTTCTTGCGTTGGGCGGAAATTTAATCTTTCGCACTTCGCCTTTAGCGCGCGCATTTAGCATCGTAGCGTGCGTGCCTATCTTAAAAGTGGGGATTAAAGAAAGCTTTCGTCACGGGCTTACTTCAAAGGGCTTAGAGGCTGCTGCTGTTGGGATTTCGCTCGCGCGCGGAGATATCTTTGCTGCAAATAGCACCAACACTATGCTTGCTCTTGGCGAATACATGGAAGAAAGCACCGTTTATAAAAGCGACGATCTGATCCGCGAGCTCGCCCGCCCGGACATCGCCGAGGCGTGGGTAGAGATAGATCAAAACGGCAAAAAGACCGAGATCAAAATCGCAACTTCTAAGCTAAAGGTAGGCGATATCGTGGTCGTGGGCGCAGGCGACGTTATAGCCGTGGACGGACACGTCGTAAGCGGCGAAGCGATGATAAATCAAGCCAATATGACGGGCGAATCGGTCGCGGTGAAAAAATCTCGCGGCGATAGCGTGTTAAGCGGCACTATCGTGGAGGAGGGCAGGATCCGTATCTGGGCGGAAAACGTCGGTGAAAACACCTCCACGCAGCGCATAAAGCACTACATCACGGCATCTCTTAACGAGCGCTCCAGCATCGGTATGCATACGACCCACCTAGCTGACAAGCTCGTGCCGGTGACCTTCGGGCTCGCGGGCGTATCCTATCTGATAAATCGAAATTTCATGACCGTAGCTTCAGTGCTGCAGGCGGACTACTCGTGCGCGCTTAAGCTGCCTACGCCGGTTGCTTTTAAGTCAAGCATTTCAAAGGCGGGTAAGAACGGGATTTTGATCAAAGGCGCCAAGGCTCTTGAGTCGCTTGCGAGCGCCGACACCTTCGTATTCGATAAGACGGGCACGCTTACGTACGGTAACCTGGAGGTCGCCGAGATCATATCGTTTGACGAGCGCTTTAGCAAAAACGATATTTTAAATTTAACCGCGAGCGCCGAGGAGCATTACTTTCATCCCGTAGCCGAGGCGATCGTGGACGCCGCCAAAAAGCACGGCTTTATCCACAAACACCACGACGAGGTGGAATTCGTCGTCGCTCACGGCGTAAAGACCAGCATCGAGGGCAAAAAGCTCATCATCGGCTCGCGCCACTTCCTAGAGGACGACGAGATGATCTCGTTCGCGGCGCATGAGCAGACCATCGATCTTGCGATGCAAAAGGGGCTCGCGCTCCTTTACATCGCATTTGACGGCAGACTTTTGGGCGTTATCGGGCTTAGAGACGAGGTGCGCGCAAACGCCCGCGCCGTTATCGCTAGGCTCCGCGAGTTGGGCGTTAAACAGATCGTCATGCTAAGCGGCGACGTGAGCTCAAAAGCCCGCACCGTAGCCAAAAAGCTCGGCGTAGATCGCTATTACGGCGAGCTGCTGCCTACGCAAAAGACCGAAATCTTAGAGCAACTCAAAGCTGAGGGGCGGAAGGTAGTCTTCGTGGGCGACGGCATAAACGATGCGCCGAGCCTGATGAAGGCGGACATCGGCATCAGCATGCTAAACGGTGCCGAGATCGCCAAGGCTTCCGCGCAGATCGGGCTTTTGAAAAACGATATCGAGGGCGTCGCTCAGGTAAAGGCGCTGGCCAACGACACGCTGCGGCTCGTAAATCGAAATTTCAACGCTACCGTGGGGATAAATTCGATCATTTTATTTTTGGCGACGTTTGGCGCGCTAAGTCCCGTAGCTACGGCGCTGCTGCATAACGGCACGACGATAGGCCTTCTACTAAATTCTATCAAAGGGGTAAAATTTGAGCATTGAAGATAAAATTTTGGATCTAAACTTTCAGCGCAAAGTGGCTAAAACGGCGCTGGGAGTGAGTATGGGCATCACGGCTCTAACCGCGCTGAATATGAACTCGCGCATGTCGCAGCTACATAAAGTTTCGGGTGCAGTGATGTTGGCAAGCGCGATTTGGCACGCTAGCCTTTACGGCTCGCCGTACAGCGAGTTTTTGCAAAATAGAAAAGCAAAGAGCAGGGGCAGAAAGAGATCTGAAGCGAATTTAACCTTGCAAAATTTATCGGACGGCAAAAGCGTGTCCGCAAAAAGCGCGCCGGCAAAAAGAAAGCCTCGCGCGCGTAAAAGCGCCTAACTTTAGAATAGAACACGCATTGTAGTTATTCTGGTCAGTGTCTAGGACGGCAAAAGTAGATTCATTTGCTATAAGGTAACGGGCGGCAAGATCAAGTTTGCAAAATCCGACAAAGCGGGCGTGACGCAGACCGCAGCGAAAACGCACCGTGTGCGTAGAATCGCTTAAACTTAACGATAGAATTTCCTACAGTATATCGTTTCGTAGCATTTATGGTAGTATAGTGTATATTGTAGAAGCAAGTAGATACATGTTTCATTATATTTTTATTTATCAAGGATAAAGAATGGCAGAAGATAATAGAAGAATTAATCCAAAAAGAGATAAAGATAAAATTGATAATCTAGACTTGTCTAATGAACACAATTTTCCTATATTATTGAAAAAAATAAGGTTTGATAATTTTAAACAGATTGATAATTTAGAAATACATTTCCTTCACCCCATTTCTATTATTGCTGGAGTTAATAGAACAGGAAAAACGACTGTATTGATGGCTATTGCTTGTAGTCATTTAAAATTCATGAAAAAGAATATTAAAAATGGAAATTTAGAGAGACATACATGGAGTTCATTAATGAAATCTACCAATAAGGATGAACAAACAAAAGATTGGAATTATAGTATTACATATAAAATGGGTAAAAAGGAAATAACAAAGTCTGGAAAGAGAAAACAAACAACAAGGAAATGGAGCGGTATCGGTAAAAAGGAAAGCCAATTTAAAGAGCCAGAAGTAAGGTATCTGGATTTATCTAGATTATTGCCAGCAAGAAATTTTGGTGATGCTATTCTTTCTAGAATCGCAGTTGATTCTAGTAATGCAGTTTCTGAATACTTATCTTATATTTTTGAAGAAAAATTTTATATAGATAAACAATTCTCATATCAGGATAAGGATATATTTGGCTATAACTCTAGTCATAGTTCATATTCAAGCTATAATGCTGCAGCAGGAGAGGAGGTATTGACCAAAATTTTAACCGATATAATAGATGCTCCGGAAAAATCATTAATTCTAATTGATGAGATAGATGCGGGATTGCACCCAAAAATACAAAGAAAACTAATGGAAGTCATTTATTATATAGCAGAAACAAAAAAGAGCCAATTTATAATAACCTCACATTCTCCAAGTATTTTGTCTTGTGTGCCACCAAAGGCAAGAATTTTTATTGAAAAAAATCATAATCAGCATTTTTCATGTAGCCAAAATATAAGCGTTAATGCTGCTATGAGCAAAATGGATTCTTGTATTTATCCTTTGTTTGACATATATTGTGAAGATGCAATTTCAAAAAAAATTATTCAAAAATTACTAGACGATTTTGGACAAGAATTTGATGCTAGGGTAATAAATATAATAGATTGTGGTTCTTGTCAAGATACATACGAATCATATTTGAGTTATAGAAAAACATACTGTAAGAGAAAAGTAAAATCTGGTTATGTTTGTATTTTAGATGCAGATAAAAAGAATGAAAAGCCTTATTGTGAAGATCAAGATATACACTTTCTTTTTGGCAATATAACAACAAAAAACCCAGAAAGTTTTTTGGTGGAAAAATATTTAGAATACGATCCGAATCCTAATATGAGCTATCATTTAGAAAATTCAAACAATCATATATTATTTAGCAAGATGCAAGAATTTGGCATAGCGTCCAATGAAGAGGAGGCCTTCTTGATATGTTGGAGTAGTTTCGAAAGCTCAAATTACTACTCTAAGTATTTAGGAGTACTAAAAGATTTTATTTCTAGCAAAATAGAGTATTTTACGAAAGAAAATTTATAATATGTTGATACGCTGACAAAGTTTTTAATATATGGTATTTCTAAGGAGAGTTTAAATTTACGATATTAATGGTGTAATAAAATATTATGTACTTATGTCGTTCAAGTACCTGCTAATTTTATTATTTTCGGCATTAGTTAGCCTTGCTTTGGGGTTGGATTGCAGCGCCAAGACCTATTGCTCGCAGTTTAGCAGCTGAGAAGAGGCGATGCGGTATTTGCGAGAGTGTGGCAGGGCACAGGAAGGCGGTACTCAGCACACCGACGGCGATGGCGACGGCGTGCCGTGCGAAAAACAGCTTTGCGGTCATAATGGTCATAAATTTATCAGATTTTCTAGTGCGCGCGATGAAAAGAGCGAAGTTTCAAATTTAAAGGGCGCTGCCGACTCATGCGGTGCGAGAAAATTTAATGATAGCGTTATAGCTATACAATTTGCTTCATAGGTGTGAAATTTTATCCTCGGCGCATCTTTAAATTTATAATATAAAGTGCGCCGTCTAATGCTGCCATGCTCGCTAAATTCGCAACGTTCGATTAAATTTTAATTATAAGAGAGCCAGTAAATTTTACATTTAGCGGCTGTGTCGGTCGCTAGCTACCGGAATTTTGATCCCAAACACCTCAAATATCCTTTAAATTTTTCACCCGCCTTTACCTGCCGCAAATTTAAATTTCGCTACAATCGCTTTTTAAAATTTCGCGCCGAGTGCGCGCAAAAAGCTAAATTTAAAGGATCAAGATGGATTTTACGATAGACGCCGCGGACGGCGCGGCGCGCGCCTGCACGATCCGCACGGCGCATAGTACGATCCGCACCCCAGTTTTTATGCCGGTCGGCACCGTGGGCGCGGTCAAGGCGCTCGATGCAACGGACGTAGCGCAGCTCCTGGACGCGCAGATAATCCTCGCCAACACCTATCATATGTATCTGCGCCCCGGCTCGCGGGTAGTGGCGGAGTTCGGCGGGCTGCACGGATTTACGAAATTTCCCCGCAGCTTTCTAACCGACAGCGGCGGCTTTCAGGCCTTCAGCTTGCGCGCAAACACCAAAAACGACGAGGGCGGCATAAAATTTAAAAGCCACATCGACGGCAGCACGCATTATTTCACGCCGCGCTCGGTGCTCGATACGCAGTATGAACTAAACTCCGATATTATGATGATTTTGGACGATTTGGTGGAGCTGCCGCGCGAGCCTGGCGCATTGAGCTACGATGATAGATCGCGGCTTAAAAAGCGTATCGATCTAAGCGTCGTGCGCACGATAAAATGGGCTCGCGAGGCGATAGATTATCACGAGGCCATGAAATCTCGCGGCCTGCACGCTCATCAAAACATCTTCGGTATCATCCAAGGCGGCACCGATCCGCAGGCGCGCAAATTTTGCGCCGAAGCGCTGTGCGAGATGAGCTTTGACGGGCTTGCGATCGGAGGGCTTAGCGTGGGCGAGAAAAACGAGCTGATGTACGAAACCGTAGAGGCCATGATGCCATACGTCGATGCGGCGCGCCCGCGATATTTGATGGGGGTCGGTACGCCCGAGGATCTCGTCGAAAATGTCGCTCGCGGCGTGGATATGTTCGACTGCGTGATGCCTACGCGAAATGCCCGCAACGGCACGCTTTTTACGAGCTTCGGCAAGATCAGCATCAAAAACGCGGGCTTTATCAGCGATTGCGATCCGATCGATCCGCATTGCGACTGCTACACGTGCAAGCGCTTCAGTTGCGGCTATCTAAATCATCTATTTCGTGCGCGCGAGCTTAGCTTTTACCGCCTCGCTAGCATTCACAATCTGCACTATTACCTGCGTCTTGCCGCAGATATGAGAGAGGCGATCGTGCACGGGCGGTTTGCCGAGTTTAGGCGGAAATTCTACGCCGCACGAAACATAGCGCGGGATTAAATTTCGGCGGGCGAGGGCACGGAATTTAGCACGATAGTTAAATTTAGCCGCGGCGGCGATGGGGCGGAATTTTAATACGGCGCGCGTGCAGCTAAATTTAAACGCGACAAAATTTGAGCAGTGAAATTTTAAGAGCTGCGGAGCTAGGAGCTTATAGCGCGAAATTTAAAATTTTAGTGGAGTAGGCTGAGCCGGTTCGGCTTTTTAATGCGAATGCAAAAGAGTAAAATTTTGGCGCTCACGATTAAAATTTATTGAGCCAAATTTTGATTCCGCAGATCTGCTAGCGGAATAGAAATCTAAATTTAAAGGACTAAATTTCGTTACGCGGCAGCTTAAATTTTAGCCTTTTTTATGCGGCGTAAACAGATGAACGAAAATATGTAAAACGGCGCGGAGATTGCGAAAATAACGATATGTTTCCACGCCATGGTGTTAAAATCTATGCCGGTGATCTGCGTAATCTGCGCCGGAAGCCCAGAAAACGCGTCCATTACGCCGATTGCGATAATAGCGCAGAGCTCCACGGCAATCGCGATGAGAAACGGTAAGGAGCCCTTGGTCGTGAAGATAAGATACAAAAACGCCTTGAGCTTGTAGCAATACGATAGCAGTCCAAACAGCGCTACTGCGATGCTAAAGATCGCCACGTAGGCGTCAAGCCCTATGGTTTCGTTCTGCAAAACCGTGGCGACGACGCAGATTATCAAAAAGATATTGTAGCTCGTGATCTGCCGCACCGCGTATTGATCGTGTCTGGCGGCCGACAGGAAGATAAATACTTGATTTAGTGGCAAAATGTAGCTCAGCGCAAAGATCAGATAGATAAACAGATCAAAGGTAAGCGAGACGGTGTTTTGATTTACATATTCTTGGATCTGCTTAAATGACAGCAGCGACTCGGTGATCTGAGCTCTAAAGATCAAAGCGATGCCTATCAAAATAAGCGGCATAATGTAGGCCTTGATACCGCTCATTCGGATAGGGTTGGTGTAAATTTTACTCTCGAGGCTCTCGCCCTCGCGCGGATCGTCCATCTGCACGAACTCAAATCCCAAAAATTTAGGTTTTTTCGCACCCGCGGGTTTGGCTTTGCGAGGAAGTTTGAATTTTTTGAATTTTTTTGCGATTTTTGTTACTTTTGCGGCGGATCTATCCTCTGCGATATTTTCGGCGGAATTTTGAGGAGACGACTCCTCTGCCGCGTCTATTTCTATGAAATTTTTAGGATCGGAAATCCAGTCGCTGTTTTGCTTCGTGGCTTCTTTTGCCTGCGAAGCCGCTTTTTGCGCCGCACGATCCTTGGATTTGGACGTGTCCACGCGTTCGATATTTATCGCGCTGGATGCTAGCGTGTCGAAGCTTACCTCGTCGCCGTCCGTTAAGGTAGAATCGCGCTCGCCCAGCATTTCGTAGCTGTATTCGACGCCGCCCATGGCGACTATGACGTTTTCGCCTCTGATAAATCCCATAAGTTTCATATACTAATAACCCCGCCTTTCTGGCGGATATATTAGTAAAAAAAAACTTAAAAGTGAATTATTCTACGGTTACGCTTTTGGCTAAATTTCGCGGCATATCCACGTCGTTGCCGAGCCGCACGGAAATTTCAAGAGCTAAAATTTGCAAAATCAGCATCATCTCAAAAAATTCACTCATCGCATGGCTTTGCTCGCTCGTTTTGATAAAATCATCCGCGACCTCGGGCTCTTCGGGGCTGATCGCTAAAATATACGCATCGCGCGCCGCAAGCTCCTCGACGTTGCTTTTGGTTTTTTCATAAAGCGCATTTTTGGGCATTAGCGCGATCGTAAAAAGATTGGAATCCGCAAGAGCGATCGGACCGTGCTTCATCTCGCCGCTCGGATAGCCCTCCGCGTGCAGATATGAGATCTCTTTGAGCTTGAGCGCGCCCTCAAGAGCGAGCGGATAAAAAATATCGCGCCCGATGAAGAAAAATCCGTGTCCGTGCAGATAGTGCTTGCTCATGCGGTAAATTTTATCCTGCAAGCCGTCTTTGATCTTTAAAATTTGCGGGATATGAAGCATCGCCGAAATTTCGCTCGCGTTGCTTTTGGCGGAGACGGTGCCGCGCAGATTTGCAAGGTAGATCACAAACATCCATAGCACCATAACCTGCGTCGCAAAAGCTTTCGTGGACGCTACCCCCTTTTCGATGCCTGCGCGAGTTAGGATCACGCTGCCCGCCATGCGCACGATCGAGCTGTTATCGACGTTGCAGATCGCAAGCGTTCTAAGACCGGCTTTTTTAGCGATATGCAGTGCCTCTAAGGTGTCGGCGGTCTCGCCGCTTTGAGAAATGACGATGAAAAGGGCGTTTTTATTCAAAAACGGCTCCTTATAGCGGAATTCGCTGGCAACTTCTACTTTCGTGCGGATTTTAGCGATGCGCTCAAAAAGATACGAGCTTACGAGCGCGGCGTGATAGCTCGTGCCGCAGGCGCATAACACGACCTCGTCGATGCCCTCAAACAGCGCCTCGTCAAGCTCGTCAAATTTTATCTTGCCGCCCTTTATTACGCGCCCCATCATCGTTTCGGTTACGACTTGCGCCTGCTCGTAAATTTCTTTTTCCATAAAAAATCTAAAACCCTCTTTTTGCGCGTAGCTCTTGTCCTTTGGGAGCTCGCTAAAAGCGCAATTATGCGGCTTAGATTTTTTAAAAACGTCGATCTGCCCGAGTTTGGCGACGCCGTAAATTTGATCGTCCAGATACGCCGCCGTATTCGCAAGCCCGATGAGCGGAGCATCCGAGGAGCTAAAGAAAATTTCGTTTTTATCGTTTTTTGCGACGATAAGCGGAGCCGCGTTTTTGGCAAAGAAAATTTCGCCGGGTGCCGCCTTTGTGATCAAAAGCGTAGCGTAAGCGCCCTCTAGTCGCTTGATCGTAGCCTCATACGCCTTAAATGCGTCGTTTGTCGCCTTGAAATTTTTCTCGAAAAGATGCACGATCACCTCGGTATCGGTCTGGCTTAAAAATTTCACGCCGTCCGCTTCGAGCTCGTCTTTTAGCTCGGCGTAGTTTTCGATGATGCCGTTGTGTACGACGAAGCTAAAATCTCCAAAATGCGGGTGTGCGTTAAGCTCCGTCGGCTTTCCGTGCGTCGCCCAGCGAGTGTGTCCGATCGCGACGCCAAAGCCGCTGCTTTGGTAATCTTTCATCTTAGCTTCCAGATTATTCAGCTTGCCGACTGCTTTGAAATACTTTATGTTTGCGCTCTGATCCATCACGGCAAGGCCCGCGCTATCGTATCCGCGATACTCGAGCTCCTTAAGGCCATCAAGTATGATTTTTTTCTTCTCTTCGCTTCCGATGTAACCTACGATTCCACACATCTTGTTTTCCTTATTTAAAATTTGGCGCTCATTTTACTACGCTATTTTAAATTAACGAAAATTCGGCTCTAAATTTAGTCCGCTTATCCGTTTTGTAAGCAAAAAATTATATAATTAGCTTTAAAATTTGGCTTGGGAAATCGATGGAAATTTTAGAAAAACTACAAAGCGGCGAGAGACTAAATTACGAAGACGGCGTGAAATTATGGGATTTGGATATTTTCGATCTGGGCAAATTCGCCTTTGCTATTCGCAAAGAAAAAAACGGCAAAAACGTCTATTTCAACGCAAATCGTCATATCAATCCTTCAAATTTATGCGCAGATACCTGTAAATTTTGCGCATTTTCGGCGCACCGCAAGAACGAAAATGCTTACACGATGAGCGATGATGAGATCATGCGTATCGTGGATGAGACCGTAGCGCGCGGCACGAAGGAGATTCATATCGTAAGCTCGCACAATCCATTCGTTACGCCGCAGCAATATTTGGGAATTTTCAAAGCGATAAGGCAAAAATATCCGCTTTTGCATATTAAAGCGATGACCGCAGCGGAGATCGATTACTGGCGGCGAAAGTGGAAGATGAGCTACGAAGAGACGATAGAGTTGATGATGCAAAGCGGCGTGGATTCGATGCCAGGCGGCGGCGCTGAAATTTTTGACGAACGGATCAGGGATAAAATTTGCAAAGGCAAGGTCTCAAGCGAGCAGTGGCTACGTATCCACTCGCTGTGGCACGCGCGCGGGCGCCAGAGCAACGCCACGATGCTCTTTGGACATATCGAAAGCCGCGCTCACCGCATCGATCACATCTTGCGCATACGCGCGCTGCAAGATGAGAGCCTAGCGCGCGCTAACGGCGGCGGCTTCAACGCCTTCATCCCGCTCGTGTATCAGCGCGAAAACAACTATCTGGACGTGAAGGGCTTTTTGGGCTCGGTCGAAATTTTAAAAACGATCGCGATTAGTAGAATTTTACTCGACAACGTCGCGCATATCAAGGCCTACTGGGCGACTTCGACCTTAAATTTGGCCCTTGTAGCGCAGGATTTCGGCGCGGATGATCTTGACGGCACGATCGAGAACGAAAGCATTCAAAGCAGTGCCGGCGCCGGCAGCAAAAAAGGGCAGAGCAAGCGCGATTTTATCGATATGATCGGCACGGCGGGCTTTGTGCCCGTCGAGCGCGACAGCTTGTATAACCAGATCGAAATTTACGAATAAATTTTAAAGGAGGAGCAAGTGGAGAAATTCTTTCATCTCGCCGCCGCGAAAACGTCGGTAAAACAGGAGCTTATCGCAGGGCTTACTACGTTTTTGGCGATGATTTACATCGTGCCGGTAAACGCTAACATTATGAGCATCGCAGGCATGCCGTTTGACGCGCTGGTTACGGCAACCGCGCTTATTACGATAATCGCAACGCTATTTAACGGGCTTTTTGCAAATACCCCCGTAGCGCTTAGCGTCGGTATGGGGCTAAATGCGTATTTTACCTTTGCGTTGTGCGTAGATGCGAAGCTGCCATGGCAGAGTGCGCTTGGCATCGTAGCGATAAGCGGGGCGCTTTTTACCGTACTTTCTTTTACGAATTTTCGTATTTGGGTCATAAGATCGATCCCGCTTGATCTGCGTCGCGCCATAAGCGCGGGTATCGGCGCTTTTATCTGCTTCATCGGACTTAAGCAGATGGGCGTCATCGCGCACAGCGAAGCTACGCTGGTCACGCTTGGAAATTTTAAAGATATGAACGTTTTGCTGGGGCTCTTCGGGCTTACGGTCGTGCTTGTGCTCTTTGTGCTTAAGGTAAAAGCAGCTTTTATTTTAAGCATTTTGATCACCTCTTGCGTGGCGTGGGTGGCGGGAATTTCGCCTGCACCGCAGGGCGTAGTAAGCGCACCAAGCGGCATAACGCCGATATTTGCTCAGCTAGATATCCCCGGAGCGCTAAAGCTAGCTTTCGTACCTTTTATAATCACATTTTTCGTTACGCATCTATTCGATAGCATCGGCACTCTCACCGGCGTAGGAAACCGCGCGGGGCTTTTTGGAGAGAATAGCAAAGACGGCATGAAAAAACTATCTAGAAATTTAACCTCCGATGCGATAGGTAGCGTCGCAGGCGCCGTTATAGGAACGAGCACGGTTACTGCATTTGCCGAGAGCGCCAGCGGCGTGGAAGCGGGCGGTCGCACGGGGCTTACTGCGGTATTTTGCGCTATGTTTTTCGTGCTGACGCTGTTTATGCTGCCGCTATTTAAGGCAATCCCCGCAAATGCAATCTATCCGATCCTCGTAATGGTCGGGGTTTTGATGTTTAGCGAGCTTGGCAAGATCGATTATAGCGACGCTGGAATTTTAATCCCTGCGTTTTTCATAGTGTTTTTGATGCCTTTTACCTACTCGATCACCAACGGCTTAAGCTTTGGCTTTATCGCTTATATCGTAGTTAGACTCGCTCAGCGCAGGATAAAAGATTTAAATTTCGGCGTTTTGACGCTTGGCGCGATTAGCATTTTAGTATTTTTGATGCATTAAATTTTAAGGAAAGATATGAGATTTTATAGTTTTGACGAGATGGATCGCGACGCAAGAGTTATAGCAAAGCAGGTTAGGGACGAATTTATGCCCGATGCAATCGTGGCGATCGCTAGAGGCGGGCTCACATTCGGTCATGCGCTAGCCAATGCGCTTGATATGCGGACGATATTTTCGATAAATTCCATCCACTACGCAGACACCAAAAAGCTCGACACCATCGACGTTTTCAACGTGCCCGATCTGGAGCTTTACAAGCGCGTGCTGCTGGTGGACGATATCATCGACAGCGGCGACAGCATGGTCGAGATCAAGCGTGTGCTGCTGGAGAAATTCCCGCAAATAGAGCTTAAAACCGCGGTGATTTTTTACAAACCTAAGGCGCTCATCCAGCCCGATTTTAAAATTTCAAAGACTGATGAGTGGATAAATTTCTTTTGGGAAAATTATACGATAGAGGAATGAAGCGGCGTGCGGTTAAATTTAGCGGCTAAATTTTAAAGGATTCGGCGGCTTAAATTTTATAAAATTCCGGCCGTAAAATTTAGGCTGTAAAATTTAGGCTGTAAATTTAAAGTGCCCGCAGCAAGGATGAGAGTGAAGAAGCTTTATCAAAACGAAATTTTCGTAATCTCCATGATGTGCCTGTTTCAGGGCATATTTTTGCTTTATGCGATTTCAAATTTAAGCATCAGCTACTACGAAGCCGAAATTTTTTATGAGAAAAAATCCCTCGTTTCGCTAATCGCAAATTTAAGCTGCGAAATTTTCGGGCGCAACGATTACGCCCTGCGCGCGCCGTTTATTTTGATCCACTTCGCAAACGCCGCGATGATCTATAAAATTTCAAAATTTATTCTAAAGCGTCGCTTCGATAGAGTGGTCGCTACGGCGTTATTTATGGCGCTTCCTGCATCGATGAGTAGCGCGATCTTGCTAAATCCCGCGGGCATCATCGTTTTTTTCACGCTGCTGGCGATCTATTTTGCAAAGAGCGAATACAATATCGCGCTTTTCGTGCTTCTCTCCGCTTGCGCCCTGATCGATAGAGCGTTTTTTATGCTCTACGTAGGCTTTGGAATTTGGGCGCTTTATACGCGTAAAAAGGAGCTTTTGCTACTTTGCATAGCGCTATTTAGCTTCAGCGTGATCTTTTACGACGTAAGCTCGGAGGGCAAGCCGAAGGGGTATTTTTTAGATACCGTGGGCGTTTTTGCGGGCGCGTTTTCGCCTTTAGTGTTTTTATTTTTCATCTATACGATCTATAGAATTTGGATCAAAGAGGAAAAGAGCCTGCTTTGGTTCATCGCTACAAGCGCGCTTTGTCTAACGATGCTTTTTTCTCTAAGACAGCGCGTGCCGCTTGAGATGATGCTGCCGTATTGCGTCATCGCTACGCCTTTAATCATTCGGGTTTTGTTTAATTCGTACCGCGTTAGATTGCCTAAATTTCGCACTTTTCATAAGATTGCCGTAGGTGTGACGCTGGTAAGCTTAGCGGTGAGTTATTTTGCAGTGATTTTTAGCGATGTGATGTATGAGGCGATGTTCGCAAACAAGCCGCAGCGGCATTTTATCTATAAATTTGACGTAGCTAGGCAGCTGGCAAGTGAGTTAAAAAATCGCGGAGTAAAAAGCGTAAGCTGCGACGACGAGAGGCTCTGCTTGCGTCTGAAATTTTACGGACTGCCTAGCGGGGATAGCGCTTTTATCTATGCGGATAAGCCGGAATATGTCTCGGATCATAAAAATTCGATACAAAATATAGATATTTACAAGCGAGGCGTGCGAATTGCGAAATTTTATGTTAAAATATAAACAAAATTTTTATGAAAGGTAAAAATTATGAAAAAAGCATTTACTATGATAGAGCTGATTTTCATCATCGTGGTGGTTGGAATTCTAGCGGCGGTGGCGGTGCCTCAAATCAATCGAAATAGCCTTGTGGAGGCGGCAGATCAAGTAGCTGCTCATATTCGTTACACGCAGCAGCTTGCGATGAATGATAACAAATTCGATCCTAATGACCCGGATTGGTTTAAGAAGCTTTGGAGGATTCAGTTTAGTTATACCAACGCCAAAGGAAGTGCGGAGGGCTGGACTTACACGGTGTATTATGATAGTAATGCAGATGGATCCCCGAACGGTACAGGAAATTTTACTAATAATGATTTCGCTGCAGATCCACAAAATCCGAATAAATTTCTTACTGCAGGTTTTCAAAACCAACCTATCAATAAAGCAAAAGAAAAGCTAAATCCAAAGCTAAATCTTACTAAAACATATGATATAAGAAATGTACAATTTTTAAATTGCGGAGATGGTAAAAATAAAACCATAGTATTTGACAGTTATGGGCGTCCTATGGGGCAGGTGGCGGGTACTACCGAAGGTAGTGGTTCTAAAACGCCATACGATAAAATGTTTGTAGGTGTTTGTACGATTAGGCTTACAAATAACGCGGGCGAAACTGCGGATATAACCGTACAGCCTGAGACCGGATACGTAAGATACACGCTAAATTCTAATACCGGCACAGCCGTGCAATAGGACTAATAAAATTTTAGTCAAATTTAAGTAAGCGCAAGGAGAATAATGAAAAAATACATAATGACGCCGATTTATTACGTAAACGACGTCCCGCACATCGGTCACGCATATACGACGATCATCGCCGATACGATGGCTAGATTTTACCGCCTGCAAGGACACGAGGTGTTTTTTAAAACGGGCACCGACGAGCACGGCCAAAAGATCGAGGAGGCCGCAGCCAAGCACGGCCAGAGCCCAAAGCAGTACGCAGACGGCGTGAGCGCTAAATTTAAGGACCTGTGGGACGAGTTTGACATCAGCTACGATATGTTTTCGCGCACTACCGATGCCGCGCATGAGGCGGCGGTGCAAAACGTATTTCGCAAGATGTATGAAAAGGGCGACATTTATAAGGGCGAATACGAGGGCAACTACTGCGTAAGCTGCGAGAGTTTTTTCCCTTCCGCTCAGCTAATCGACGGCGAGTATTGCCCCGACTGCGGCAAAAAGACTAAAATTTTAAAAGAGGAGAGCTATTTTTTCAGACTTAGCGCCTATGCAGACAGACTTTTAAAATGGTACGAGGATGAAAAGTGCATCCTGCCGTTAGGCAAAAAAAACGAGGTGATAAGCTTCGTAAAAAGCGGGCTAAAGGATCTTTCGATCACGCGAACGGGTTTTGATTGGGGCGTTAAAATTCCGCCCGAGCTAAACGATCCGAAGCACGTGATTTACGTCTGGCTGGACGCGCTAATGGATTATCTTAGCTCGCTCGGATTTTGCGCGGGCGGCGAGCGGATGGAGTATTGGCACGATGCGCTACATATCGTAGGTAAGGACATTTTGCGCTTTCACGCCGTTTATTGGCCTGCGTTTTTGATGAGCCTGGGGCTAAATATGCCGCGCAGCGTCGCAGCTCACGGCTGGTGGACGCGAGACGGCAAAAAGATGAGTAAGAGCCTGGGCAACGTCGTGGATCCGCGCGAGGTCGCAAACGCTTACGGACTGGAGCAGTTTAGGTATTTCTTACTGCGCGAGGTGCCGTTCGGCCAAGACGGCGATTTTTCGCAAAAAGCGATCATTAACCGCGTAAATTCCGAGCTTGCCAACGAGCTTGGAAATCTACTCAGCCGCATCGTCGGCATGAGTGCAAAATACTCGGACTACGTCATAAATTCCAAAGACGTGATGAAATTTTTCACCGCCGAGATCAAGGAGGCGAACTCATATCTAAGCGCCGCACTTAGCGCACTTGAGGAGGTCGCTACCAATAGATACTTGGAGGAGCTTTGGAGGGCGCTTGCTCTTGCGAACGCTTCGATTGCAAAATACGAGCCGTGGAATTTGATGAAAAACGGCGAGCAGGCTAAGGCACTGGCCCTCGTCGCATTGGTCGCAAACATTTTGGCTAAAGTCGCCGTACTGCTAAGTCCCGCGATGCCGCAGACGGCGGCACGTATCGCGGACACGCTGGGCTTTGAAATCTCCACTCCGCTTTATGAAAAGCTAGTGCTTCGGGGTGAAATTTTAGATTTTAAGGCCAAGCCGTGCGAGCCGCTTTTTACCAAGATCGATCACGAGCTAATGCCGAAAGCGGACTACGATAGGCTGGATGGCGCTGTCAATTCTACAAGCTGTTCGGGTACAGACGCCGCGGCAAAAGGTTCGCCAAGCTCAAACGCAAACGCTTCCGGTTCAGACGCTACGGCGCAAGAAGCCAAAGGCGAGGCAACCGAAGCTCAAATCAAAATCGATGATTTTAAAAAATGCGTTATCAAAGTCGGCACGGTTTTGGAGTGCGAAAACATAGAGGGCAGCGAGAAGTTGTTGCGATTTATGATTGATTTGGGCGAGGGGAGGCCGCGTCAAATCATCAGCGGTATCGCGAAATTTTACGATCCCGCCGCGCTTGTCGGCAAGCAGATCTGCGTGCTGGCAAATTTAAAACCCGCTAAAATTTTTAAACATAGCAGCGAGGGTATGATTTTAAGCGCCGAGGACGGCAGCCTTACGCTGCTTAGCACTCTCGCGCCCGTAAAAAACGGCGCGATCGTAGGTTAGCAATGAAGGCTCTAGCGCGCAAGACTTCGAAGCTCGCTATCTGCGGTGCGGCTGGGCTTTGCGCGCAAAAAAGCGGGGCTTCGGATAAAATTTTAAAGCTTTGCCGCGATTCCTCACTTGCCGCAAAGATCGGCGCGGGCGGGCTTGTGTGCGCGGCACCCTTAGCACTGAAGCTCGGTGCGGGGATTGCTTTAAAATTTGCGGCGCGTAAAATTTTAACGTTTGGCATTTGCGAGCTGTCGAAGTTCGCCGCTTTAAAATGTGCAAAGCTCGGCACGCGCGCGGTCGTGTGCTCGTTTTCACGCACCGATAAATTTACGGACGAGCGCACGAAAAAATATGCGAGCGCGGATGGCGAGAGCTCTAAAGCAAACATCGCGCCGCGCAGAAAGCGCACGGCAAGCGTTTCTAGCGCGAATGTCAAAAAAGATACATCGTTTTCCAAAAGCGTCTCTGCTAAAAAAAATGCAGCGACAAAAACCGTGCCCGCAAAAAGATCTCCGCTCGCTAAAAAACCCGCATCTGTCGCAAAACCTGCATCGACCGCTAAAAGTATCGCAGCAAGTGTAGCCTCTACATCCACGGCAAAATCGCCATCTGTCGCAAAATCGGCACCCGCTAAAAGCGCATCTCAGAACGCAAAATCTCGCCGCATCGCAAAAAATACTGCCGCACCTGCCGTAATCGCCGCAAAAGATACTGCTGCACTCGGCGCAATCTCCGCATCTACCGCAAAGCAGCCGCGCCGCGCCGCAAAGAGCGCGCCTGCCAAAAGCTCTGCCGCAGGAAAGTCGTAATGGTAAATTTATTAAATTTAACCCGTATAGTAAACGGAACGATGCTAAATAATCCCGCGATCTCCGCGGTCGAGAGCTTTGCGATCGAACCTGCAAAGGTCGCGAAAAAGGGAGCTTTCATAGCACTCGGCGCAAACGAGCGCGACGTGCGCACCGCGATCGATAACGGCGCGTACGCGATAATTTTCGATAATAATTTCAAGCCGCTCAACGACGAGATCGCCTTTATAAAGGTTGAAAATTTATGCTCGGCGCTCGTGCGGCTGATAAAATTTCTGGGCGAGACGTGGCGACACGGCTTCGTGCTGATAAACGAAGTGCAAAGCGAGATCCTGCGCTACACGAGCGTGCCGAAAAATTTGATGTTTGCGCCGCGCAGCAAGGGCGAGCTTTTCATCAGCCTGTTGAATGCCAAAGAGAAAAATACCTACTTCACTACCGATGGCGATCTTTTGCAAAGCCTCGGTATCTCGCCCGTCCGGGTTCCCGCGAGCGACGATTTTAGGCTGCTTTACGGCGGCTCGATATTTTACAGCAGCTTTGTTTTCGGCGGGCTTTATTATTCAAATTTAGTCTTTCCGCAGCTGTTTTTGCCCGAGCTATGCGGCGTGATCGAGTATCTCTCGCGCAAAAACATACCCTTTAAATTTCAAAATTTAAGCGCATTCGGCCATTTCGAACCGATTTTTGTGGATAGGTTTTTTAACGTTAGCTCGCTTGGCGGTAGCTACCGCGCCTTTATCGCCGAGAGCGATCCTGAGCTTTTTGCGCGCGAGGCGGATTTTTTGCGGGCAAAATTCCGCGAAAAAATTATCGTCTGCGCCAGCTGGGAGGACCGCTTAGACGGCGTTAAGATCGACTTTCGCTTCAATAAGCTAAGCGCGCTAAAGAGCCTGCCCGAGTTTCACTACGCGCTGGTTTTTGCGGAAAAGAGCGCGATCTTGCAGCTTCTAAATCAAAAACCGCAAGAAAAAAATCTATTTTTTTAAAGGCAGCGGATGCAGAGCTTTGATGAAATTTTAAACGGAAATTTTTGGATAAAGAGGCTTTACGAAAACGGGCTATTGCGCGAGGTAAAGGAGCAGATCGGCACGGAGCTTGAGATCGCGCACGCAAGCTACATCGAGGTAAAAAGAGAGCGCTCGCAGGCGCTGCTTTTTACAAATCCTATCTGCAAAAAAACGGGACGCAAATTTGCTCC
>ERZ773042.262-NODE-262-length-40121-cov-18.421030_pt1 | contig 40121 bp, 14 predicted proteins | sample MGYA00511664_ERZ773042 | MGnify/ENA primary metagenome ERZ773042 (study PRJEB29015, sample SAMEA2737984) | human oral metagenome | biome: human oral; feature: human-associated habitat; material: dental | place: China | collected 2036 ... | reverse complement strand
TGAACGGACGACCCGCCCGCCGGGCCGTCGAGCTCGTCGACGCGGGCGTGGACGTCATCGTCGTCGACACCGCCCACGGCCACCAGGACCGCATGCTCGAGGCGGTCGCCGCCGTGCGCGCCGCCCTGCCCGCATCCGTCCCCATCGCCGCCGGCAACGTCGTGACCGCCGCCGGGGTGCGCGACCTGGTGGGGGCCGGAGCCTCCATCGTCAAGGTCGGGGTGGGGCCGGGCGCCATGTGCACCACCCGCATGCAGACCGGGGTGGGCCGCCCGCAGTTCTCCGCCGTCCTGGAGTGCTCCCGCCAGGCGGCACGGCTGGGCGCGCACGTGTGGGCCGACGGCGGGGTCCGCCACCCGCGCGACGTGGCCCTGGCCCTGGCGGCCGGCGCCTCCAACGTCATGGTCGGATCCTGGTTCGCCGGCACCCACGAGTCGCCCGGGGACATCCAGCACGACGCCGACTCGCGCCCCTACAAGGTGAGCTTCGGCATGGCCTCCACACGCGCCGTCATGGACCGCACCGAGGGCGAGGCCGCCTTCGACCGGGCCCGCAAGGCCCTGTTCGAGGAGGGCATCAGCGCCGGGCGCATGTACCTCGACCCGGCCCGCCCCGGCGTGGAGGACCTCATCGACTCCATTATCTCCGGGGTGCGCTCCGCCTTCACCTACGCCGGGGCCGCCTCGATCCCCGAGTTCCGGACCCGGGCCGTCGTGGGCGTCCAGTCCGCCTCCGGCTACCGCGAGGGTGCCCCGGTGCCGGTCTCCTGGTGAACCGGTGAGACGGTCGCTGGGCGGCTCAGGGCCTTCTGCGCAGGCGCCGTCTCAACGTCTGCGCAGACGGGGCAGGAGCCGAAGCGGCCTGTCGCCGCTCCGGCGGGCGACCCCTGCGCGGCGGCGCTTCTGAACCCGGTGAACCCGCCCAATACGTACCGATAGGCTCCGCCTACTACACGTACCGATAGGCTCCGCCTACTGCATCCTAAATACCAAGAGTCATTTCACGACGCGCCTACACCGTATCTATTCGAAACAGTTATGCTTTCGTTAGCATCAAAGCGATGTGATGACGATCACGTAGACATGTTCGCGGTGAGTCGATAACTTATCCCCTGTTCGAGTCCCTGATCGTCGCGGGCGGTTTCCGCCCGTACAAGTCCCACCACTTCACAATGGGGAGGAGTCAGTCTAAAAAATGGGTGATCGTCTTGCCGCGGTCGGTCCGCTCGTCTCCCGACATATATCCCCGGATATGTCTGGCCATGGTCGATCTGCGAGTGCATCATTGTGGGCTTCCCGCGGGGATGCATTCTGTGGAAAGTGTGTCGACTAATGTCGTCGCCCCGCTTTGAACGAGTGCTCTTCGACGGGCGCACGAATGTCTCTGCTCGCGAGCACCAGGAGGGTCTTGACCTATGAATGCGCCTGTCATTCTTGTTCATCCCATGTGGTTCGACGGACACTACTGGGATCCGGTTCTCCGACTGCTTCCGCACGATGTCCGCCCTCTTGCCGTCGACCTTCCCGGCTTCGGCTCCGCGCCGGGCCCCTTCACCGCTTCACGCGCGATCTCCGCGATCCGTTCGGCGGAGAAGGAGATCGGTGATCCCGCGCACCTTGTCGGTCTTTCCCTAGGGGCGCGAGTCGCCCTGGCGGCAGCCGCAGCGGATTCGACGAGAGTTCGTTCTCTCGTGTTGCTGGGGATCGGCGGGGACGTCTCTCTCGTCGGCACCTTCTTCCAGCGGGTGGTTCTGAGGTTCGCCGGGCGCGGGGTCGCGCAGCGAATGGGCGGTCAGACCATGCCGGAGCCCAACAGGCAGGCGGTGGCGGCCCAGAGGGACATGCCCCTGACTGCCAACGCTCAACTGGTGAAGGTGCCGACCCTGGTCGTCGAGGGCGGGGCGGACGCGGAGTTTCGCGACAGTTGTCGCCGCGCAGCAGAACTCATTGACGACTCCAGACTAGTGGTGGTTCCCGATGCCGAGCACATGTGGCCTCGAGAACGCCCTCGAGAATTTGTTGATCTGCTTCTCGACTGGTGTGGACCATGACTCCGACGTCCTCTCTGTAAATCCCTATTCCCGCGTGACCGCTACTGCCTCTCGCATCCGAGGGGAGGTACGCTCCGCGTGCCCTGAACTTCCTTTCCTGCTATGCGATCCGCCGGGAACGATCCATGAAACGGAGTAGAACACCATGAACCCCTTCGATGACCCCAACGGCGAGTTCCTGGTTCTCGTCAACGCCGAGAATCAGCATTCCATCTGGCCCGTGTTCGCAGATGTCCCCGACGGGTGGCGGCAAGTGGCCGGACCCCTCGGGCGGGACGCCGCAATAGAATGGGTGGATGCCAACTGGACCGATATGCGACCTGCGTCGCTCATTGCCGCGATGGAGAAGTAGAGGGCGAGGGCGCTTCCGGCTCTACCCCAGTTTCTTTTCGTCCCCTGATATCTCCCGCTGGACGACCTCGAGCGGGAGGTGTGTCCCTGTGCCACCTGCAAGGAGTCTCCAGATGTCAACTTTTGCCGCGTTATTCAACCGGGCGTTGAGCCTTAACCCTGAGGGGATGGCCGTTGACGCCCACGACGGTCAGATGACATATCGCGAGCTCGATGCGCGCGCGGAGGCCCTCGCCCGCGCCCTGCAAAAGGCTGGGATCGGCGGGGCCGAGCAGAGAATCGGGATCTGCGTACCTCGATCCGCTGCCATGATTGTCGCCCTCGTCGCCGTCACGAGAACGGGCGCGGCCTACGTTCCACTCGATCCAACGTATCCGAGCGAGCGCCTGAACTATCTTATCGGGGACGCAGCCCCCCAGGCGGTCATCGTCTCCGAGGCGACGCGTGAGATGCTGCCGCATGGGCCCCTGCTGATCGACGCCGCCCACTTCACCGTCTCCGGGTCCGAGCCGGTCGAGGCTGGTACCGCGGTGCGCGTGCCGTGGCCACTGCCGCCCGAGGGCTCAACGGCCTACGTCATCTACACCTCGGGCACGACCGGCCTCCCCAAGGGGACGATGGTCACGCACAGCGGCCTGGAGGCCCTGGCCCGCTCGCAGGCCCTGTCTTGGGGGCTTCGCAGGACGAGTCGGGTCCTGCAGACCGCGTCCCTCTCCTTCGACGCGTCCGTCAAGGACATCCTCGCCACGTGGTGGGCCGGGGCCGTCCTGGTTCTGCCCAGTCCGGATCGCAGGGCCGGGCAGGACCTGGCGGACCAGATGGCCGACTGGGGTGTGACGCACGCTCTGGTGCCGCCGCCGGTGCTCGCCGGCGCCGACCCGTCAACGGTCCCCGCCCTGGAGTGCCTCTTCGTGGGAGCGTCGGCCTGCCCGACGGGCCTGGTCAGGCAATGGGCGGTGGGCGGCCGCCGGATGGTCAACACCTACGGGCCCACCGAGGCCACGGTCACGTGCCTGCACTCCCATGACCTGGACGTTCGGATGGACCGGATCCCAATCGGCCACCCGATCGAGGGGATGCGGGCCTACGTCCTCGACGACCGGCTTCAACCGGTCAACGACGGCGAACTATACGTCGCGGGACCCGGTCTGGCCCGCGGGTACTCCGGACGGGCCGGGCTGACGGCCCACCGCTTCATAGCGGACCCCTTCTTCGAGGGCGAGCGCATGTACCGCACCGGGGACCGCGTGCACGTGGATGAGACGGGGGAGATCCACTATCTCGGTCGAGCCGACGACCAGGTGAAGATTCGCGGCCACCGCGTCGAGCTCGGTGAGGTCGAGGCCGCCGCCACGGCCCTTGACGACGTCGAGAATGCGGCGGCGACTCTGGGAACAGGCCTCCAGGCCGACCGCCTCCTCCTCTACGTCGTGCTCGCTCGGCCGGGGAGGACCGGCCAGGACGTCCGCGCCTCCCTCTCGCGGGTGCTGCCCGACTACATGGTTCCCGCCTCGGTCACAGTGCTGCCCGAGTTGCCCCTCAACGTCAGCGGAAAGGTCGACCGCGAGCGCCTGCCCGCCCCGACGTGGACTCGTGCGAGCAGTGGTCGCCCGCCTCGCACCGAGAGCGAGCGGATGGCGGCCGACGCCATAACGGCGGTGACGGGGATCGATGGTCTCCGTGTCGAGGACTCGCTGATCGATCTCGGTTGCCACTCGTTGGATCTGGCTCGCATCTCGGCCGAGCTGGCCTCCCGCTCCGGACGGCGCGTCAGCGCGTCCGAGATGCTGGCCAATCCCCGCGTCTTCGACATCGCCGCTGTTCTCGACGCGCGGCCCCCGGCCGCTTCGCGCGAGGTGCTCCCCGTGCCCCGCTCCGCGCATATGGAGTGCTCTCCATCTCAGGCGCGCATGTGGCTGGCCGAGACGCTCGCCGTGGGCGGCTCCGGGTATGTTGTGCCGGCAGCGGTCCGGCTCGACCGCAGTCTCGACGTCGGCGCTCTTCGGGCGGCGTGGCTCGACGTCGTCGAACGGCACGAGCCGTTGCGCACCCGGTACACCCAGGTCGAGGGGGACGTGCGGCAGAGCGTGCACGACGTGGACCCGTTACAGGACGGACTCGCGTATCAGCGGCTCACGCCGTCGGAGGTGGGTCCCCGGATCGACGAGCTCGTGAACGACCCCTTCGATCTGTCCCAGCAGTCCGTCCGGGCGATGCTCATCGAGACGACTGCGGACTACGTCCTGGCGGTCGTGGTGCACCACATCGGCTGCGACGGCTGGTCCATGCGGATCCTGGACCGGGATCTCGCTCAAGCCTACGGCGCACGAGTCCACGGCCGGGCCCCGCGGTGGGGAAGGCCCGCCGTCCAGATGGCGGATGTGGCGCACTGGCAGTTGGGGTGCGCTCGGGACAGTCGCCGGATGGCGGAGGGTCTCGGCTTCTGGCGCGAAGCGCTGGCCGGCCTGGATTCGGGAACCCCGCAACTCCCGCGGGGCGGATGCGGGCAGGCCGGTCGGGTCTCCTTCGCTCTGGACCGGCGGATGCACTCCATGCTCGTTGCACTCGCCCAGAGGTGCGGGACGACGACCTTCGTCGTCCTGCACAGCGCGGTCGCGCTCCTGCTCCACGAGTTGGGCGCCGGCGATCGCTTCACCATCGGAGCGACCGTCGCCCTGCGCGACAGATCGGAGCTCACCGATGTCTTCGGTCTGCTTGTCAACACCGTGGCGCTGCCGAGCGGCGTCGACCTCGAACGCTCATTCGCCGAACTCGTGACCCGTACACACGCCAACGACGTGGAGGCCCTGCAGCACTCGAACGTCGAGTTCGACGCGGTCGTGGAGGCGCTCAATCCGGACAGGCGGCCGGATCGCACTCCGTGGATCGACGTCCTCATCACGATGGGGGTCGGAGACAAAGATTTCGTTTCCGACTACGGCGCCCATGGCGCCTCGGGAGCGACCCTGCTGCTCCCGGGCCTGCCCGTCACGGGCCAGTACCCCACGCCGATGCCGACGGCTCGCTTCCCCTTGACATTCGCGGTGACGGAGCGCTTCGAGGGAGAGTCCCCGGCGGGCCTGCTCGGCGCCCTCGAGTACAGCGACCGGGTGGGCGGACTCCAGGGCGAGCGTCTGGTCGAACGCCTCGAGTGGCTGCTCACGCAGGTGCTCTCCCGTCCCGATACGCCTTTGAGAACGATCGATCCGCTCCTCACGGACGAGCCGAAGGCGCTTGTCGGCGCTCCCGGGACCGCGCCGCGCACAGTCGCCGGGCTGTGGTCCGATCGGGTTGACGCGGATCCCCGGGCCCTTGCGCTGAAGGTCGGGGAGGGGCGGTGGACGCGGGCCGAGCTCGACGTCAGGGCCCGACGCTGGGCGGCGCTTCTCCGCACTCGCGGCGTCGGCGTTCAGGACGTCGTCGCCTGCGCGCTTCCTCGCGGCCTCGACTACGTCGCGGCCTATCTCGGCGTCAACATCCTCGGTGCCGTCTGGCAGCCCGTCGACCGTCACTATCCCGATGAACGTCTGCGGATGGTCGTCAAGGACACCGACGCCCGACTCGTTATCACGCTCGAGACGGACCGGGCCCGTTGGGATACGGGGGCGCGTCTCGTCGTCGTGGCGGACACCGACGCCGAGCGGGACGGGGCGCTCGCCCGTGCAGAGCCCGTCGAGGACGCCCCGGGCAGATCCCTCCCGGCGGACTCCGGCGCCTACATCATCCACACGTCCGGGTCCACCGGTAGGCCCAAGGGCGTGTGCATCACGCATGCGGGGATTGGGAATCTCGTTGAGTCCGAGCGCAAGTGGTGCGGCGTGACCGACGGCTCGGTGATGGCGCAGGCGGCCTCTCCCGGCTTTGACGCGAGCATCCTGGAACTGACGATCGGTCTGCTGGCCGGCGCCTCCTGCGCCCTCATTGCGGACGAACGCAGGGACGCGGCCGGGGCCCTCGTCGCGGAGTGGCGTCGCCTCGGCGTTACTCACGCCTTCATGGTCGGGTCTTTCGCGGTGGCGCTCGACCCTCGCACGATCCCCGACGGAATGACCCTCATTATCGGCGGGGAGGCGTTTCCTCCCCGGCTCGCCGAGTCGGTCGGGGGGCGCGACTCCCTGGTCAATCTCTACGGGCCGACCGAGGCCACCATCTTTGGCTCCGGCCACCGTCTCGAGGGCACGACTCCGCCGTCGATCCCCATCGGCGAACCGATCTGCGGCGCCCGACTCGAAGTGCTGGACGAGTGGCTGCGTCCGGTCGTGCCGGGCGTCGTCGGAGAGCTCTACATGAGTGGACCGGGTCTTGCCCGCGGATACGTCGGACGGGCGGGGCTCACGGCCGCGTCCTTCGTCGCAGGGCCTGGGGGCCGCCGGCGGTACCGGACCGGTGACCTCGTACGGCTCGACGCATCGGGGGAGCTTCACTTCGTCGGGCGCAACGACGACCAGGTCAAACTCCGCGGATTCCGGATCGAGCTCGGCGAGATCGAGAATGTCCTCGCCTCCGTCCCCGGTGTCAGGGCCGCTGCCGTTATTCTCAGGGACGATCTCGAGACGGCGCCCGCGATCAATGCCTATCTCGTGTGCGACGAGGACGCGCTTCAGGCCGCCAGGACGCGGGCCGAGGAGAGTCTGCCCGCCCACTGCGTGCCAACGCGCTGGATGCGGCTCGCGGAGCTGCCTCGGACGGCGCACGGGAAGATAGACCGGCGGGCCCTGCCCGTGGCGCCGCTCGTGGGTTCCGGTGACAATGCGAAGGACCCCTCCGAGCGGAGAGCCTGTCGCGTGCTGGGCGAGGTCCTGGGAGTGAAGGACGTCGGGCCCGACGACAACTTCTTCAGTCTGGGAGGCCATTCGCTCCTCGTGGTCAGGCTTGTCAGTCGGCTTGCCGAGGCCGGGATCCACGTCACCGCCAGGGACGTCCTGGAGAACCCCACGGCCCGCGGATTCCTGCGCGCGGCGTCGGCGGGCGCGAACAGGACACGGCTCCGTCCCGTTCCGCGGCCCGATGACGGCTTCATCCCGATGACGGCTGCTCAGCGCCGCATGTGGCTCCTTCAGAAGATCGACGGCGCCTCGGCCGTCTACAACATCCCGGTCGTCATCAACGCTCCCGATATCGACCCTAAGGCGCTGCGCGCGGCGTTGGGAGACCTCGTCGTCCGGCACGAGCCCCTGAGGACGCTGGTCGTCGAGGGGGACGAGCCGAGACAGAGGATCCTCTCGCCTGCGGAGGCGCTCGACATCCTCCCCGACGTCGTGGAGCGGAGCGACCGGAGCGAACTCGATGCGGCTGGCCACGTCTTCGATCTCACCAGGGAGCTCCCGCTGAGAGCAGAGGTCATCCGCCGCGGATCCGAGGCCGCGGTCGTCCTGGTCGTCCACCACATCGCGGCGGACGGCTGGTCGATGGGGCCCCTGCTCGCAGACCTGGAGACGGCGTACCGGGCGCGGCTGGCCGGCGGGCCACCGCGCATGCCCCCGCCCGAGCTGCAGTACTACGATTGGATCCATGCGGAGAGGCGGGTAGACCCCGCTCGCCTCGAGGAGGGGCTGCTCTGGTGGAGCCGCCGGCTCGACTCCCTGCCCGCCGAGGTCACCTTCCCGCTCGACCGGAGCCGCGGCGCCGTCACGGGGCGCGGCGGCGGTCAGACGCGCGCGAGGATCGATGCGCAGACCCACCGCCTCATCAAGAGGCTCTCCGCCCGGGCCGGGGTGAGCTCCTTCATCGCACTGCACGGCGTCTTCTCGCTCCTCATGCAGCTCTACGGGGCCGGGGATGACATCGTGATCGGTACCGTGACCGCCGGGCGCGAGGATGAGGGCGTCCGGGACATGGTGGGACTGTTCGTCAACACGCTCGTCCTGCGCGCCGACCTCTCGGGGGATCCCACCTTCCTCGAGCTGCTCGATCAGCTGCGCAGGACGGACCTGGAGGCCCTCGGGCGGGGCGACACGCCGTTCGACAGCATCGTGGAACGTCTCAACCCCGATCGGTCACAAGGACGGCACCCGCTCTTCCAGGTGATGTTCACTCTGCAGGACCATCGGCGCGCCGCGGCCCCGGGCGCTCTTTTCGACGTGGCTCGATCCCGTAGTCTGGTCATCGGGACGAAATTCGACTTGACCGTGACTCTCGAGGAGAAGCCCGACGGGATCGTCGTCCTCGCCGACTACTCGCGGGACCTTTTCGACGACCGGACTATCATGAGGATCCTGGACGACTTCGTGGCGCTGGCTCGCGCCGCCGCGTCCCGGCCCGCAGCCCATGTGCACGAGCTCGGCCCCCTGGACGCCGCGGATGCGATGTCCGTCCGGACCTGGGGTGAGCCGCGGGGCGTCGACGCGGACCCGGCCGGTCTGGAGACTCTTTTCGCCCGGGCGATGGAGGCCGCGGGCGCGGAGGCGGTGGCCGTGGAGGCCCATGACGGCGCACTGACCTACGGCGAACTGGATCGCCGCAGCCGCGTCGTTGCGAGTTGGCTGCGGGGCCGGGGCGTCTGCCGCGGTGATCGTGTCGGCGTCTGCGTCCCGCGATCGGTGAGCACTATTGTCGCCATTCTCGCCGTCGCGCGTGCCGGCGCAGTGCTCGTCCCGCTGGACTCGGCCTATCCCGGTGCCCGGCTCCGCCATATCCTCATCGACTCCATGACCCGCACCGTCGTCGCCTCCGGTGACGGGGTGACGGCCGTCTCCTCGTGCGGAGCGCCGGTGACGGTCCTCGACATGGCGGCGCCGGACGTTGCTCCGTCAACGGACATCGGCAGGCGGGTCCCTCTCGAAGCGGACGACATCGCCTACGTCATCTACACTTCGGGGTCCACGGGCGCCCCCAAGGGCGTGGAGGTCCCCAAACGGGGACTGGGCGCCCTCGCCCGCGCCCAGCAGCAGAGGTACGACCTGCGGCCGGGACAGCGCGTGCTCCAGCTCGCCTCCCTCTCCTTCGACGCGTCCATCCTGGAGTTGTGCCTGGCATGGCCCTGCGGCGGTGTGCTCGTCCTGCCTCCCCCGGGCGTGCTCGCCGGCTCCCAGCTCGCCGACTGGTTGAACCGTTGCGACATCGCCCTGGTGACACCCGGTGTGCTGGCCACCGTCGACGCCGCCGAGGTCACAGGTCTGGGAACCCTTCTGGTCGGTGCCGAGGCGTGCGGCGCGGAACTCGTCTTCCGCTTCGCCCCGGGACGGGCGATGTTCAACGCCTACGGGCCGACGGAGACGACGGTCGTTGCCGCCGTGTCGGGCCCACTCAGCGCCGATGGGGCGCCCCCTCCGATCGGCAGGCCCTTTAGTGCTTCCCGCCTTCGCGTCCTTGACCGACTCCTGAGGCCGGTGCCGCCGGGCGTCCCCGGTGAGCTGTACATCGGCGGCCCGGGTCTGGCTCGTGGCTACCTCGGGCGTCCGGGCCTCACCTCGAGCCGTTTCGTCGCCGACCCGGAGGGCGGGGGCGAGCGCCTCTACCGAACCGGCGACGTCGTCCGATGGGACCATGACGGTGAGCTCCTCTACCTCGGGCGGAACGACAGGCAGATCAAGCTGCGCGGGAACCGCATTGAGCTCGACGAGGTCGCCGCGGTTCTCGGCCGCGTCGCGGGGGTTCGCGCCGTGCACGTCATGGTTCGCGGGGAAAGCCCCGAGCGACAGGTGCTGGTCGCCTACGTCGTCGCCTCGGCGGACGCGGCTCTGCTGCTGCGCGAGGCGCGTGAGCACCTCCCGGCCGCCGCGGTGCCCTCCCGCATCGTCCTCCTCGACGCCTTCCCCCTCACCCCCAACGGGAAGCTCGACACCCGTGCGCTGCCTGAGCCGGACCTGGAGGAGACGCCGGAGGAAGCCGCACCGATCGGCGACCTCGAAGCGCTCGTGTGCGGGGCCTTCGCCGCCGCCCTGGGCAGGGACCGCGTCGGACGGACGACGGACTTCTTCGCCTGCGGAGGTCACTCCCTGATCGCGGCCCGAGTCGTCTCCCTGCTCGCCGAATCCGGGTGGTCGATCACGATCCGCGACCTTTTCGAGGCCCCCACCCCGGCCCTGTTGGCATCTCGGGCCCTGCGCTCGACCAGGCGACCTCCCCGGCCTCGGCTCATCCCCCTCACCCCGACAGATCACTGAAGGATAACGAGTCATGCGCGAGCAACTCTCTTTCGGACAGCGCCGCCTATGGTTCTTGGGGCAGACGGAACCCGACTCCCCCGCGTACAACATCCCCCTCGCGGTCCGTCTCGGAGCGGGTCTGGATGTCGGGGCGCTGTCCAGTGCGCTCCTCGACGTCGTCAGGCGTCACGAGGTCCTTCGCACGCGACTGCGCGCCGTCGACGGCGAGCCGGTGACGGATGTCGTCCCCGCCGAAGAGGTCACCTCCATCCTCGACGTGATCGAGGCGGCGGAGGACGCCGACTCGCTCGTGCGCCGCCTCGCAACAGTCCCATTCGACCTTGCGCGCGAGCTGCCGCTGCACGCCCACCTCGTCGCCGAGGGAGAGGGGTGGATCCTCCTTCTCGTCCTGCACCACATCGCAGCGGACGGCGCGTCCATGGCCCCCCTCGCCCGGGACCTGTCCCTGTTCTATCGCGGGCATCGTGACGGAACGTGCGAGAGCCTCCCGGCCCTGCCCGTCCAGTACCGCGATTTCGCCGCCTGGCAGCGCGAGCTCCTGGGCGACGTCGACGACCCGAGATCCCTTGCTGCGGAGCAGCTCGCGTTCTGGCGCAGGCGCCTGGAGGGGATCCCGGAGGACACCGAGCTTTCTCTGGCCTCGCCCCGCCCACCGGTGTCCACGGGCAGGGGATCGCGTGTCCTCGTACCGGTTCCAGCGGACCTGCGCGAGCGTCTCCGCGGTCTTGAGCGACGCCTGGGCTGCACGTCCCAGATGCTCAACCAGGCGCTCGTCGCCGCCCTCGTCAGCCACTTCGGCGTTGAAGACGCGGTCCTGGGCTCCCAGGTCAGCGGCAGGGACGAGGAGGCGCTCCAGGACCTTGTCGGACTCTTCGTCAATACGGTGGTCATGCGCTGCCGGGTGGGGCCCGCGACGACCTTCGCCCAGCTCTGCGCCGCCGCTCGCGAGTCGACGCTGGACGCGATCGAGCACGCGGACCTGCCCTTCGACGTGCTCGTCAACGAGCTCAGGCCGACGCGGTCCCTGAACCGCCATCCGCTGTTCCAGATCGGTGTCGCGGTCCAGCGGGGGGCGGACATCGAGCTGGACCTGGGGGTCGCCGCGAGTCCCATCACGGATCTGGACCCGGGCACCGCGCAGTTCGACCTCAACTTCTGTCTGTTTGACCGCGATGACGGCAGCAGCGAGATCGAGGTCGAGTTCTCGACCGACGTCTACGACGAGAGCCGGGCCCGCTACCTGGGACGCGCCTGGTGCGAACTGGCGGCCGGAGCCTGCGCCGCCCCTCATACACCGGTGCGCGAGCTCGGCGTGGTCCCGGAGGACGTCGCATCCGCCGTCGCGGCATGGGGCGTCGGCGGTGACGCGCCCGCGCCGCGGCGGTACATGGACTTCTTCGACGAGGCGGTGGCCTCGCGTCCGGACGGTGTCGCCCTCGAGGAGGGCGCGCTCCGCCTCACATACGCGGAGCTCGATGCGAGAGTCGAGGCTCTCGCGCGGAGGCTCCGCACCGAGGGGGCGCGCCCCGGGACCGTTGTCGGGATCCTCATGCCCAAGTGCGTGGACGCCGTCGTGGCGATTCTCGCGGTGGGCCGTACGGGTGCGGCCCACCTCGCCATCGACCCGGCCCATCCCGTCGAGCGCATCTCCTACATCCTCGAGGACTGCGCCCCACTGACCGTCATCACCTCCCCGGATGGTCCCGGTCTTCCAGTCGAATGGCCGGTCCTGGACGTCCGCGGCGCCGATGGGCCGGGGGGCCCAGTCGTCTGGCCGCGGCCTCCGATGAACGAGATCGCCTACGTCATCTACACGTCCGGATCGACGGGTCGTCCCAAGGGCGTGGAGGTGAGTCATACGGGTCTCGCCGGCGCCGTCGCCTCACAGGTCCGCGGATTCGCTCTGGATGGCGACCTCCGCCTGCTTCAGCTCGCCTCCTTCAGCTTCGACGTCTCAGTGATCGACATGCTCACGGCCTTCGCGGTCGCCGGCACTCTCGTCCTCCCCGGGCCGGACATCGTTGCCGGCGAAGAGCTCGCCGAGCTCCTGCGCGGACAGCGCATCACGTACTGCGAACTGACTCCCTCCCGCTTGCAGAGCCTTGAACCCGGGGCCTTCAGCACTCTGCGCGGCATCAACCTGGGTGGAGAGGCGTGCCCCGCTTCCCTCGTGCGCAGCTGGCTGGCGACCGGGCGGACCATTCTCAACACCTATGGTCCCACGGAGGTGACAATCACGAGCCTCATGTCCCGGCCGCTCGACGGCGCTCGCGAGCCGGAGATCGGTCGTCCGACCGACGGTCTCGTCGCCAGGGTGCTCGACGACCGCCTGCGACCCGTGGCACCGGGTGTGCCCGGTGAGCTGTACCTCTCCGGCCCGGGGCTCGCCCGCGGGTACCGCCGTCGTCCGGCCCTGACGGCCGCGCGCTTCGTGGCCGACCTCGATGCTCCCGGGGAGCGGATGTACCGCACCGGCGACGTCGTTCGATGGAGGGAGGACGGCGGGCTCGAATTCCTCGGTCGGAGCGACGACCAGGTGAAAGTCCGTGGACTGCGCATCGAGCTCGGCGAGATCGAGTCGGCGATCGCCGCGCTCGACGGCGTCAGGTCCTGCGCGGTCCTCGTACGCGAAGACGTCCCCGGCGACCAGCGGATCGTCGCCTACGTCGTCGGCGGATTGGACGGCGCGCAGATCCGTCGGGCCCTCGCCCGGAGCCTTCCCAGGTACATGGTTCCGTCGGGAGTCGTGCTCCTGGAGGAGTTGCCGCTCAACGTCAGCGGCAAACTCGACGTCAGCGCCCTTCCCGCTCCCGGTTCCGCGCCCCCTCGTCAGGGGCGTGCGCCGGCCACGTCGGCGGAACGGGCAGCGTGCCGCTGTTTCGGGGAGGTTCTCGGCCTTGAGGAGGTTCTCGTCGACGACGACTTCTTCGACCTGGGCGGGCACTCCCTTCTCGCCACACGGCTGGTCAGCCGCTGGCCGGAGGCCGTCGGAGGAAGGATTTCGCTACGAGACGTCTTCGAGGCGCCGAGCCCCGCCGGACTGATTGACCGGACCGTCGCCTCCCCCGATGAGCACCCCATGCTGTCGCCCGTTGCCGGGCGAGGGGAGGTTCCGGCCTCCCCAGCGCAGCGGCGTCTGTGGCTGTTGGGCAGGATCGGTGACAGCGCCGCCTACAACGTCCCACTCGTCCTGCGGGCGTCGAGCCGGGTGGACGAGGTCGTCCTCCGCCAGGCGATCGGGGATCTCATGACGCGGCATGAGGCTCTGCGGACGGTGTTCCCGGACGTGGACGGCGCGCCTCTTCAACGAGTTCTCCCCCCTGGGACCCTCGCTCCCGTGGACGTCCGGGGGTGCTCCGCCGCGGCCGGCTCCGATGAGGCCGCGGCCGTCGTGGACGAGGTCGCGCGCACCGGATTCGACCTGTCCGAGCAGGTGCCCCTGCGCGTGGTCCTCGTCCGCTGCGCGGACCATGATCTCATCGTGATCGTCCTGCACCACATCGCGTCCGACGGCTGGTCCCTTGAACTGCTGGCGCGGGACCTCGACCGCGCTGCCACTGCGCGCGAGGAGGGCCGTGCTCCCGACTGGGCGCCACTCCCCATCCAGTACGCCGACTACACGGAATGGCTGCGGAGGAGGGAGGAACCCGGTGGCCCCGCCGAGGGAACCGGTTACTGGCGTCGGGTTCTCGCGAATCTGCCCACCTCCGTCCCACTGCCCCGGGCGGGCGCCCGTCCGACCCGGCCCACGGGCGCCGGCGCATGGCTGCCGCTCACCATCGAGGCCGGACTTCACCGTCGTCTCGACAGACTCGGGCGGGAGCACGGCGCGACCACCTTCATGGTGATCCAGGCCGCTCTTGCTCTCTTGCTGCGCCGCCTGGGCTCCGGGACCGACATCCCCCTCGGCACGATCGTGTCCGGGCGGGAGGAGGCGGCGCTGGCGGACCTCATCGGCCTCTTCGCCAATACCCTCGTCCTGCGGACGGACGTCTCCGGCGACCCGACCTTCGTCGAACTCCTCGAGCGAGTGCGCGAGACCGATCTGGGGGCCTTCGACCACCAGGATGTGCCTTTCGACGCGGTCGTCGAAGAGCTCCAGCCGCAACGGGAACCAGGACTGCACCCGTTGTTCCAGGTGGCGCTCACCGTCATGGCCGAGGAACAGGAGATCAGCTGGGACCTCGGTTCGTGGGGGACCAGGGTCGTGGACCGCGATACGCGCTTTGCCCGTTTCGACCTCGCCGTCGCGCTGAACGAGCGTCGGCGGGACGGGCGCCCGATGGGACTGACGGGCGTCATCGAGTACTCCACCGAGTTGTTCGCCGCCGCCGACGTTGCCGTGCTCGGCGAGCGGCTCAAGGCGGTGCTCGTGCAGGTGGCGAAGGCCCCGGACGACAGGCTCTCCGACATCGAGGTCACCTTGCCCGATGAGGAGCGCTGGCTGAGGGACAGCGGTGCGGCCGTGACCGCGCCGATGACCCTCCCGGAGGTGTTCGCCCGGCAGGTGCGGGCGGCCGACCCCGAGCGTCCCGCCGTCGTGTGCGCCGGCAGGAGTCTCAGCTTCGCCGAGCTCGACGCGAGAAGCTCCCAGTGGGCCCGGCTTCTCACTGAGCGCGGCGTCGGCCGGGAGACCGTCGTGGCCAGCTGCGTACCCCGCTCCGTCGACAGCGTCGTGCTCCTTCTGGCGATTATGCGGGCCGGCGGGATCTGGCAACCGCTCGACCCCGCCTACCCCGACGAGCGGATCGGCCGCCTTCTTCGGGACTCGGGCGCCTCCCTGGTTCTCTGCCCGGACAAGGAGGGGGACCGCTTCGACATTCCCGTGCTCGCGGTCGACGCCCCGGACATCGCCTCGCTGCTCGCGAGGGCCGCTGCCGAGCCCGCCGGCCCGTGCGGTGCCGACGCGGGCGCCTACATCATCCACACCTCGGGCTCGACGGGTCGGCCGAAGGGAGTCCTCGTCAGTCACGCCGGCATCGCCGGTCTCGCCCAGGAGTACGCGGTCTATGGCATCGCTCCGGGGAGCATCGTGATGCAGTTCGCCTCCCACAGCTTCGACGGCGCCCTGTGGGAGATGGGGGCCTGCCTCCTGGCCGGGGCGACCATGCTCATGGCCGATGACGGGGAGCGCCTGCTCGGGGCGGACTTCCGTGCACTCCTGTCCCGCTGCACGCACGCGGCGCTCACGCCGGCCACCGTCCTCGCGCTCGGCGCTGATGCCATCCCCGACGGGATCGCACTGATCCTCGCGGGAGAGGCCTTTCCGACACGGCTCATCGACGAACTCGCCGGACGAGTGCGCCTGTTCAACGTCTACGGACCCACGGAGACGACGACGGACGTCACCCACCACCAGGTCCGCCTCGACGACACCGAGCCGGTGCCGATCGGTCGTCCTTCCCCGGGCAAGGAGGTCCTCGTCCTCGACGAGTTCCTCTCGCCCGTGCCCGTGGGCGTCGTCGGCGAGCTCTACGTGGGAGGACGCTCGCTCGCCCGGGGCTACCTCCGTCGTGCGGGCCTGACCTCATCTCGCTTCGTGGCCGATCCGGCAGGGGGAGGCGGGCGCCTCTACCGCACCGGAGACCTCGTCATGCGCGGGCCCGACGGCGCGCTGCGCTTCATGGGACGCAGCGATGACCAGGTCAAGATCCGCGGTTTCCGGATCGAGCTCGGCGAGGTCGAGGCCGCGCTGCGGGACGTCGACGGGGTCGTGGCGGCGGCGGCGAGCGCGCGTACGGACCTGGGTCCCGATGCTGTTCTCGTCGGCTACGTCGTCGGTGATGTCGATGCCCGGGCCGTCCGCTCCGCCCTGGCCCGGAGGCTCCCGCGTCAGGCCGTCCCGAGCTCCGTCGTGGTGGTGGAGGACATGCCGCTGACGGCCAACGGCAAGATCGATCGACGGAGGCTGCCCGCACCGGTCCTCACCGGGCACGGGGGCTCCACCCCCACGACCCCGGAGGAGGCCGTGGTCTGCGACACCGTGGCCGAGGTCGTCGGGGTGCCGGTGGTCCACACCGACGACAACTTCTTCGACCTGGGAGGGCACTCCCTGCTCGCGGCGCGACTGGTCAGCCGGCTGCGTGAGAAGGGCTTGGGCCTCACCGTCGCCGACGTCTTCGCGAATCCTGTCATCGGGTCGTGGGCTGTTCGCATGGAACCGGCGGAGCCCGCCGGAGCCGTACCCGTTCTTCCCCGGCCTGCGGACGGGATGCTGCCGGCGTCCGCCGCGCAGCGGCGCCTCTGGCTCGAGCAGGACCTCGTCGCCGACGCCTCGGCGTACAACTTCCCGGTCCTGCTCGATGTCGATGCGCTCGACGAACGGGTTCTCGCCGCTGCCGTCGGCGACGTGGTTTCGCGCCACGAGGCTCTCCGGACGACCATTGTGGAGCGCGACGGCTCGCCCTGGCAGCGGATCCTCGCGCCGGAGCGCGCGAGGAGCCTCGTGCCGGCCACGATCACCGTGGCGACTGAAGACGAGGAGCTGCATGCGCTCCTCGCCGCACCGCTGGTCATTGACGAGGGGCTGCCCCTGCGCGTGGTTGTCCTGCCACGGGCCCGGGGCGCTGCGAGGCTCGCGCTCGTCCTTCATCACGTGGCGGTCGACGGACTGTCCATGGGGCCGCTCCTGAGGGACCTGTCCGACGCGTACGGAGCCCGACTGCGCGGGAAGGCCCCCTCGTGGGAGGCCGTCCTCCAGCCGGCGGACTGGGCCGCAGCCCAGGAGGAGCGCCTCGGAGACGTGAACGATGCGGCCTCTCTCGCCGCGCACGAGTCGGTGTGGTGGAGCCGGCGGCTGGCCGATGCCCCGCCTGCGTCGGGCCTGCCTCCGCGCCGCGCGAGCGGGCCTGTGCGGCAAGGGGCCGAGCTCGTGCGCAGGGTGCTGCCCGACGAGGTCCTAAGAGGCCTTCAGCGCCTGGCCCGTTCCGGGGGGACCACCCTGTTCATGGTGGTGCACGCTGCAGTCGCGGCTCTGCTCGCGCGCCTCGGCGCAGGATCGGACCTCGTGCTCGGCACCGTCAGCGGGGGGCGGGACCACCCGGCCCTCGACGAGAGCGTCGGCTTCTTCGTCAATCCGGTCCCCCTGCGAACCGAGCTGAAGGGGAACCCCGCCTTCGCCGACTGGTTGGAGGCGGTGAGCCGCGAGGACTCCGAGGCCCTGGGACACGCCTCCCTCCCCTTCGACGACGTCGTTGCGGCGCTCCGTTGCGAGCGCGTCCCGGGCTCCCACCCGGTCTTCCAGACGATGCTCACCACCCTCGCCGAACAGGGGCCCCGAAGCACTCGCATCCCCTTCGGGGACGGCTTCGCCCACCTGGTCGACGAGGGGACGGCCAGCATGAAGTACGACATGGCCATGGCCTTCGGCCCGGTGCCCGACGGTCTGGCGATCGAGGTGGAGTTCATCACCCCCTTGTACGACGCCGAGCTCGTCGGATCCTTCGTCGAGCGGCTGCTCTCCGTCCTGAGCCAGGTGGCCGTCTCCCCCGATACGCGTGTAGGCGATCTCGACGTCCTGCTGCCGGGCGAAGAAGAGCGCGTGCGCGGGTTCGGCGCGGGCGCACCGTCAGGGGAGTCGACGCCGCCGATGCCGATGGGCCTGGACGACATCTTCGCGGCGGCCCGTGAGCGGGCGGGCGACCGCGCCGAGGCGGTGCGCGCGGATCGGAACCTGACTTACGGCGAACTCGACCTGGAGAGCCGCGCCTGGGCGCACCGCCTGGTCTCCGCCGGCGTCCGCCCCGGTGACGTCGTCGGCGTGTGCGTGCCTCGGAGCGCGGACATGGTGGTGGCCGTCCTCGCCGTGGCCCGGGCGGGCGCCGTGATGCTGCCACTGGACGCCGCGTACCCCGCGGAGCGCCTCCGGTACATCACCTCCGACGCGTCTCCGCGGCTCGTCCTCGCCCGGGGCCAGGGCGTGTCCGCGATGACGGCATGCGCGGCGCCCGTCCTTGCGATGGAATCTCACGACCCCGGCTGCTGCGAGGTTCCCGCCCCTGCGCGCGCCGCGGAGGACGCCGCCTATCTGATCTACACCTCCGGCTCGACGGGAGCGCCCAAGGGCGTGCGGGTGACGAGAAGGGGCTTGGGTGTCTTCGCGCGGGCCCTCACCGCCCGGATAGGCGGGTGGAGCGGGATGCGGGTTCTCCAGGCGGCCTCGCTCTCCTTCGACGCGGCCGTCATGGAGCTGTGCATGGCCTGGGGCTGTGGCGGCTGCCTCGTCGTGCCCGAACCCGGTCCACTTGTCGGGGTTGAGCTCAGTGAGGTGCTCTCCACGGTCGACGCGGCGTTGCTGACACCCAGCGTCCTGTCCACCCTGGCCGCTCCGCCTGACGGGCTGCCGGTACTCATCGCCGGAGCGGAAGCACTCGGAGCGGAGCTCGTCGAACGCTTCTCGACCGGCCGGCGCATGTACAACGCGTACGGTCCCACCGAGGCCACGATTGCGGTCGCCGTTGAAGGCCCGCTGACCCCGACGGGACTGACCCCGCCGATCGGGTCCCCGCTCGGAGCCGCCAGACTCGTCGTCCTGGACGACTACCTGCGCCCTGCTCCCCCGGGCGTCCCGGGAGAGCTGTACGTCGGCGGCCCGGGACTGGCCGAGTGCTACCTCGGTCGGCCCGGTCTCACCGCCAGTCGCTTCATCGCCGACCCGATGGGAGCGGGCACCCTCCTGTACCGTACGGGCGACGTCGTTCGTTGGGATGAGACCGGTCGTCTGCACTACATCGGCCGAAGCGACCACCAGGTCAAGATCCGGGGCTTCCGCATCGAGCTCGGTGAGATCGAGAACTGCCTGCGCTCGGTCCCGGGAGTCGACGCCGCCATCGTCCGGCAGACGCCGATGGTGCCGAACCGTCTCGTCGCCTATGTCACGGGCGGGCGGGCCGACGTCGAGGAGATCCGCCGCCACGCGGAGCGCGAGCTTCCCGCCCACATGGTTCCCGGGGCCGTCATCGTCCTCGACGAGCTGCCCCTCACGCCCAACGGGAAGCTCGACGTCCGGGCTCTGCCGGCCCCCGCCCCCGACCACGGGGCGACCGGGAAGGCCGCGACGCCTACCGAAGCGCTCGTGTGCGAGGTCTTCGCACGTGTGCTCGGCGTCGAAACCGTCGGCCCGGAGGACGACTTCTTCACCCTCGGGGGCCACTCGCTCCTTGCGGCCCAGATCGTCGCAGCCCTGAGGGGCTCCGCCGGCGGGCTGAAGCTCCGCGACGTCTTCGACGCCCCCACTCCGCGGGCGCTCGCGCGCAGTATCGACGACGCGGACGACCTGGCGCGCGCCGCCGCAATCACGCACCGACAGCGGCCGGACCGCCTTCCCGCCTCCTTCGCCCAGCAACGGCTCTGGACGCTCGTGCAGATCGACGGCCCCTCCTCGACCTACAACATCCCGCTGGTTTCGCGGTTGCGCGGGGCACTGGATGTCAGGGCGCTCGGAGAGGCGCTGCGGGACGTCGTCGAGCGGCACGAGACCCTGCGCACCGTCCTCGTCCCCGTGGACGGGCTCCCGTGCCAGCGCCTCCTTCCGCTGCCCGAGGTCGAGGAATTGTGCACGGTTCGTCATGTGCGGGAGATGACGGCCGACGAGCGTCACGACCTGGTCCAGGAGCTGAGCGGACACGTTTTCGACATCTCCTCCGACATCCCCGTCCACCTGTGGCTGCTCGAGGAGGACAGCACCAGCCACATCGCAGTGCTCGTCATGCACCACATTGCCGGTGACGGGCTGTCGATGGGGCCTCTCGTCGGTGACCTGCAGCGAGCCTACGAGGCGCGACGGAGGGGAGAACGGCCGCAGTGGACCCCTCTGAGGATCGACTACGCGGACTACACGATCTGGCAGCACGAGCAGCTCGGCCGGGGCGACGCCGTGCAGGACGCACTGACCTGGTGGACGAAGACCCTGTCCGGGCTGCCCGAGGAGACCCGGCTCCCCGGTCCTGCCTTCATGCCGGTGCCCGGATACCGGCGCTCGCGGACCGTCGAGCGGCGTCTCGGTTCTGGCCCGCTGAGGCGCCTCAAGGCACTCGCGGCGGAGCACGGCGCCTCGGTCTTCATGATCTGCCACGGCGCCGTCGCCGTCACGCTGCAGAGAATGGGTGCCGGCGACGACCTCGCCCTCGGCACCGTGACGACGGGACGGGATGCGGGCGACCTCGAACCCCTCGTCGGGTTCTTCGCCAACACCTTGGTGATCCGTCACGACCTGCGCGGGACTCCGGATGTTGCGACGGTGGTCGAACGCTCCAAGTCGTCTTTCCTGGATGCTCTCGACCACGCCTTCGCGCCCTTCGACATGGTGGTTGACGCCGTTGCGCCGAGCCGGGCCCCGGGCAGGCATCCACTGTTCCAGGTCATGGTCTCCCACCTGTCCGAGAGTGGGGAATCTGCAGCCGGCCTGACGTTGCCCGGTCTGAGCGGTGAGGACCTCGTTCCGGACTCGACGGGGGCCAAGTTCGATCTCAGCCTCAGCATCGGCGAGGTCAGCGGGCGGGAAGGCGAAGAGCTCACGCTCCAGCTCGAGTACGCCGCGGACCGCTTCGACGAGAAGACCGCCCGGGCGCTGCTGCGGAGGATCGACCGGGTCTTGACCGCCTTCGGCGACGATCCCGCTCAACCAGTTCACCGGATCGAGATCCGTGACAAGGACGAGCGCGACCATGCGGTCCAGCGGGGCCCCGAGCCCTCCGCGCCCTGCACCTTCGCGGACCTCTTCGGCGCGGCCGTCGATCTGGATCCCGACCATCCTGCCGTCCGGTGCGGCGAGGACGTACTCAGTTACGCCGATCTCGATGCCGCGTCGAACCGATTCGCCCGATGGCTCATCAGTCGCGGGATCGGCGCCGAGGACATAGTGGCCCTGGGTCTCCGCAAGTCCGTGCGCGCAGTCGTCGCGATCATCGGTGTGCAGAAGGCGGGAGCCGCCTATGTCCCCGTCGATCCCGACTACCCTGGTGAGAGGATCGCCTACATCCTCCAGGACGCCGCGCCTGCACTCGTCCTCACGACAGCGGCGGACTCCGCCTCCTTCCCCGGGGCGATCGTCCTGGATGACCCGGTGACGGAGGAGGCCCTCGGCGCAATGCGGGAACGGGCGGTGCGATCCGACGAGCTGAGGGTGACGGCGAGCCCAGACCATCCCAGCTACCTCATCTACACGTCGGGCTCGACAGGACGCCCCAAGGGCGTTCTCGTCACCCATCGAGGCCTGCGGGCGCTCGCACAGTCGCAGGCACGGGGACTGGGGGCGGGGCCCGACGAGACCATGCTCCAGTTCGCCTCGTTCAGTTTCGACGCCTCCGTGCTCGAGATGACGATGGCACTCTTCCACGGGGCCTGTCTGGTCGTGGTCCCGGAGGAGCTGAGGACGATGGGCGTCGAGCTGGGGCGGTACCTGCAGCGTCACGCTGTTCGTCGGGCGATGCTCGTGCCGACCGCCCTGCGGACCCTGCCCGAGGGGATTCTCCCGGAGACAATGACCACCCTCATGCTCGGCGGCGAAGAGCTCCCCGCCTCCCAGGTGGTGGGCGAGGTGAGCGGACGCCGGGTCTACAACCTCTACGGACCCACGGAGACAACGGTCGATGTCACCCGTCACCGGGTCGTCGGCGATGAGACGGGCACCGTCCCCATTGGCGAGGTCGTGCACGGCCTGTCCTCGGTGGTCCTCGACGAGTACCTGCAACCAGTGCCGCCCGGCGTTGTCGGAGAGCTCTACGTCAGCGGGGTCGGCCTGGCTCGGGGCTACCACCGGCGCCCGGGTTTGACCGCGTCGAGATTCGTGGCGGCGATCTGGGGTCCGGCAGGCTCGGTGATGTATCGCACAGGCGATCTCGTGCGTCTCCGGACCGACGGCGAGTACGACTTCGTCAGTCGAAGCGACCGGCAGGTCAAGATCCGCGGCTTCCGCGTCGAGCCGGGGGAGATCGAGCAGACGATGCGCCGGCTCCCGGGTGTTCTCGATGCGCACGTGGAGGCTCGGGACGTGGCCGCCGGTGACATCAGGTTGGCGTCCTGGATCGCCGTGCGCAGTCCGAAGGACTTCGACATCGGGGCCTGCGTGCGGGCGCTGAGGGCGATGCTGCCCGAGCACGCGGTGCCCGCGTCGATCGTGACGTTGGAAGAGTTCCCGATCACGGCCCACGGGAAGCTCGACACCTCCCACCTGCCCGCGCCCCAGTGGGCCGGGGCGCAGGAACGGGTCGAGCCCGAGGAGGGGGTTGAGACGGTCCTCGCCGAGATCTGGGAAGAGGTCTTCGCCGACGGCCGATCCGTTGGTGCGCTTGACAATTTCTTCGACACGGGAGGGAACTCGCTCCTCGCCGCCAGAGTGGTGGCCTGCGTCGACGAACGGCTCGATCTCGCTCTGCCCGTGCGAGTCGTCTTCGAAACCCCCGTGCTCCGCGACCAGGCCTCCGTCCTGGAGGACCTGCTCCTCGCCGATATCGACGACGGGCTCGCCTGACCTCCTCCGCCGTCGTTACCCGACCGACACCCGATCCGAAAGAAGAGTTGTGACCACCACTGACGAAACACAAGCCCGCGAGTACCGTGCCCGGTTGCTCGCCGAGCGTCTGCGCAAGACCCGACGTCCCGCCTCCGGCCCGGTTCCGCGAGCGGAGGGCACTGCGGTCCCGTTAGGTCCGATGCAGACCGGCTTGTGGGTGAATGCCCGGATGGAGCCCGATTCGACCGCGTACACGATCGGTTTCGGAATCCGCGTGCGGGGGCCGCTCACGGTTGCACAGATCCGCTCGGCCTGCCAGGCGCTGACTAGTCGTTATGACATCCTGCGCGCCCACTACCCGACTGACGAGGCGGGCGACCCGCTCGTTGTCATCGCCCCTCCCGGGGCGCCCGACGTCCCCCTCGGCGATCTCCGTTCGGCCCGGATTCCCGAGTCCGCCGCGGAGGACGAGTTGTCGCAGCTCCTTCGCCGGCCCTTCGACGTGGAGGAGGGGCCGCTCGTCCGCTTCCGGGCGCTCGTCCTGGCGGAGGATGACCACGTGCTCCTCTTCACCGCCCACCACCTCCTGGTCGATGGGTGGTCGGTCTCCCTCATCAAGCAGGATCTCGTCCGCGCCCTGGGGCAGGCAGTGCAGGGCGTGCCGATCGATCTTGGCGCACGGCCGTTGCAGTACGAGGACGTCGCCGTCCACGAGGCGTCTGAGAGCAGGGTCAAGGCCCGTGAGCGGGCCCTGACCCGGTGGAAGACGAACTTGAGGGGCGTGGAGAACCTCGAGCTCGATATCGCCCGGCCGCGTCCGGCGACAATCTCCTCACGCGGCCGCACCCACGAGTTCACCTTGCCGGACGCTCAATTGGGCCGGCTCAGGTCCCTCGCAGCGGAGGAGGGGGCGACCCTGTACATGGCGATGCTGGCCCTTTACCAGGTGCTCCTGGCACGGCACTCCTCCCAGCGAGACTTCGCCATCGGAACCTCGGTGGCCAATCGCTCGAGCACCGCGGTCGAGAGCGTGGTCGGCAACTTCGTCAACATGGTCGCAATGCGGACGAGTCTGAACGGCGACCCCACGTTCCGTGAGCTTCTCGCGTGCGCTCGATCCGTCGCAGTGGAGGCCTTCTCCGTGCAGTCCGTCCCCTTCGACGACGTCGTGAGGGCGCTCGGCGTGCCCCGGTCGGTCAACAGCTCCCCTGTGTTCCAAGTCAGCCTCTCGGTCAATCAGCTCGACACGGTCGTAAGCGCGGGGGAGCGGGCGGCGGGGCCGCTGACCTTCTCCGAAATCGGGGCGATCACGGGGATCGCCCACTTCGATCTGGGTCTCACCGTCGTCGAAGAGAACGAGCGCTGCATCGCCTCCTTCACCTACCGCACGGATCTCCTCGATGCCGACCGCGTGGAGCTTCTTGCCGCGCGCCTGGTGAGACTGCTCAAGTGCGTCGTCGATCATCCCGATGCGCCGGTTCTCTCCCACGATCTGCGCACGGACGCCGAGCGCGAGCTCGTCAGCGTCAGGTGGGGCGTGGGACCCCGGCGCCCCCGCGAGCCCGACTGCGTCCTCCACGAGTTGGTGCAGCCGGGATCGGACACCGACCTCGGCGCCGCGGCCATCGTCGAGGGGACGGAGTCCCTGAGCGCCGAGGAGCTCCGCGAGCGAGCGGCCCGCGTCTCGCGTCTGCTCGCCCATCGTGGGGTGGGCCCCGACGTGCTCGTCGCGGTCGCCCTCAAGCGGGCTGTGCCTGCGGCCGTCTGCATTCTGGGTATCCTGGGGGCCGGCGGAGCCTATCTCCCCCTTGATCCGGACCTGCCTCGCGACCGCCTGTCCTTCATACTCGAGGACTCCGGCGCCGTCATGTGCCTCCATGACGGCACCCTCGACGTGGATACCCCGGTTCCGCTCCTCTCCCATAATGAGCTCATGGCCTCGAGCCATGAGGCGACTCCGGTCGCAGCCGGACTCGACAATCTCGCCTACGTCATCTACACCTCCGGTACGACGGGCAGACCCAAGGGCGTCGAGGTCAGCCAGCGCGAGATCGTCCGCTACCTGCGGGACATTTCCAGTCTGCTGCAGGTTCAGCCCGGGGCGACGTACGCCTTGCTGCAGTCGCTCGCCTTCGACTTCAGCCTGCTCATGTTCTACCTGCCTCTGGTCAACGGCGGCACGCTCCACGTCGGCGACGGCCGGATGACGGCGGTCGAGCTCGCACAGTTCCTGGAGCGCCATCAGGTCGACTACCTCAAGATGACGCCGTCCCACCTCGCGACCATGACGGCCCAGGTCGAGATGAGCGCCGTCGTTCCCCGCAGGACGCTCGTCCTCGCGGGGGAAGGGGCCCCCTCCTCGTGGGCCGCGGAGTTGGCCGCCAAGACTCCGTGCCGGATCGTCAACAGCTACGGGCCGACCGAGACCGTCGTCGCGTGCACGGTCGCCGAGGTGCGGCCCGATATCGAGGACCCGGGGGCCGTCTGGCCGGTGGGCTCCCCCATGCCGGGGGTCCGTGCCTACGTCCTTGATGAGGGCCTCCGTCCGGTGCTTCCCGGAGTTCGGGGAGAGCTCTACATCGCCGGTCGACTCGCGAGGGGATACCTGTCGCGTCCGGGGCTGACCGCTTCCCGCTTCGTTGCCGATCCTGCGGGTGAGCCCGGCGAACGGATGTATCGCACGGGCGACGTCGTCAGCTGGCGCAATGATGGACAGCTCGCTTTCCACGGGCGTACGGACGACCAGATCAAGATCCGCGGGTACCGTGTCGAGCTGAGCGAGGTGGAGTCCGCTCTGGAGGCCGTGGAGGGTGTCGCGCAGTGCGTCGTCGATCTTCGCAGCGACTCCGGCATTGAGCGCCTGATCGGCTGGATTCGTTGGGACGAGGACGCCGCGCCGTTGCCGGACGCGAGCATCCGGTCGCAATTGGAGTCCGTCCTGCCGGAGTACATGGTCCCCCGGGTCTATGCCAGCGTCGACTCCTTCAGGATGAAGGGGCACGGCAAGATCGATCGGAGGGCCCTGGTCGCTCCCGAACGGGGCAAAGTCTCGGCGGAGGCGATCGCCCCGCGGACAGAGCTCGAGGCCGCTGTCGCGAGCGTCTACGCCGAGCTTCTCGAGATCGATACTCCCAGCGTCGTAGCGGACTTCTTCGACCTGGGCGGTGATTCGCTGCTGGCGACGAAGGTAGTGCCGCGCCTGCACTCCGCCATCGGTGACGACGTCGTCGTCTCCGTCATGGACGTGATCTCGAACCCGACCGTGGAGGGACTCGCACGTCTCATCGAGGACAAGCGCCGTGGCGGGAGCGGGACGCGGCTGCTCTACGAGCTCACCCCGCCGCTTGACGCCGCGACTCGCACGGCCTCCGTGATCGCCGTGCCCTACGGAGGTGCGAACGCATCCGTCTTCACTGATCTTGCCCGGGAGCTGCCGAAGGGGTACTCCCTCTACTCCTTGGAGCCACCGGGGCACGACCCGGCCGTCGGGGGCGAGGTGCTGCCCATGCCGGAGATGGCGCGGGAGGTGGTCGACGAGATTCTGGAGCGCGTCCCCGGGAGCCTCATCCTCTACGGTCACTGCGTCCCGGGCTCGGCGGCGGCCGCCGCCATCGCCGAGGAGCTCACTCGGAGAGGGAGGGACTTCGAGGCTCTGTACGTCGGCGGAGCCTTCCCCGTTGCCCGGCCCACCAACAAGGTTCTCGCCGCCCTGGCGCGCCTGTCGGCCCGTGACCGTCTTACTTCTGACCGTAATCACGCCAATTGGCTCGCCGGCATGGGAGCCGACATGAGCGCGATGGACGAGAAGCACGCGGAGCACATGGTCAAGGTCATGAGGCAGGACGGTCGTTTCGCGGAGGACTACTTCACGCAGTGCTACAGCAGTGGTGTTCAGCGCTTCGGCGCGCCGGTCATCTCCGTCATCGGTGAGGCCGACCAGACGACTCAGTTCTGGGAGGAGCGGTGCGACGAGTGGGCTCTGTACTCCGATCGCGTCGCCTCCGTCTGCATTCAGGAAGCGGGGCACTATTTTCTCAACTTCCGCGCCAACGAGCTCGCAGAGATCATCACCTCGACCCACGTGCTGCTCAAGAGGGGCGAGGAACCGAGTCTGACGCGCGCCGAGCGCGGTCCTGAGAGCACCTGGTGGCTGCATGACAGCAGGGTGGCCAGGGAGCGCGCCGAACCCGGGAGTCAGCCGCGCCTCGACTCTGCGCTCCCTGGCGGGAGGGAGACGGGAGAGGTCCTTCCCGGACTTGGGAAGTTCGCCATCATCACCACCGGTCAGATGCTGTCCTTCACCGGCTCGACGCTGACAGGATTCGCGCTTCCCCTGTGGGTGCTGACCCAGACGAAAAATCTGGCGCTCTTCGGTGTCGTAGGTGTACTCGGCACCATTCCGAACCTCATCGTGTCTCCCATCGCGGGCGCCGTTGTCGATCGCTTCAATCGTCGTAGACTCATTATGCTGTTCGACTCGATCTGCATGGCCATGCTCAGTGTGCTTCTCGTCCTGGCGGCGACAGGGACTATGCGGACGTGGAACATGATGCTCGTCTTCGGGTTAGTCGCCTGCGCCGTGACATTCCAACGAGTGGCATTCCAGTCGGCGATTCCTCAGATCGTGCCCAAACGCTACCTCGGGCACGCCAATGGCATGCTCCAGTTTGCGATCGGAGTCGCGAACTTCATCGCTCCGCTGTTCGGTGTGGGTCTGCTCGCCGTATTCGAGCTGCCCGGAATCCTCCTCTTCGACGTGCTGTCCTACATCTTCGCCATCGGCACGGTGCTTTTCATCAAGTTCCCGGCGGCTCATGTCACGGTGAACGAGACCATATGGGAAGAGATCCGGGGCGGATTCCGCTTCTCGATGCGCAACAAATACTTCCGTGCGATGCTCGTGTTCTTCGCGGTGATCAACCTCTTCCTGGCTCCGCTCATCTCGTTGGTGAACCCCCTCGTCTTGAGTTTCGCCACGTTGAGGGAGGTCGCCGTCGTGGCGGCCGTCGCGGGCGCGGCGGGGATCATCGGGGGCCTGGCGATGAGCGTGTGGGGCGGCCCCAAGCATCGCCGGATGGACGCGGTCCGCGCTCTGTCCGTCATTCTGGGTCTTAGCGCGATCCTCGTCGCCGCCCGGCCCGCGATCATCCCGGTGTGCGTCGGCGTCTTCCTGATCTCCGGCCTCATCGTCGTGGTCAACGGCGTCGTCATGACCATCATCCAGACGAAGGTGCCCGCGCGCATTCAGGGACGGGTCTTCGCCATTAACACCATGGTGTCGACGGCGGCCGCGCCACTGGGCTTCGGGGTGCTCGCGCCCCAGGGCACGGTGCTCATGGAGTGGATGCTTAAGAATGTGCCCGGCCTCGCGCCGGTGGTTCACCTGCTCCTCGGTGACGGGCCGGGGCGGCCGATCGCCATGCTCTACACCGTCTGCGGTCTGGCTGCCATTCTCCTTGTCGTCGGGACCCGGCGGTGGACGACCCTGGTCCGCTTCGACGACGAGGTGCTCGATGCCAGGGCCGACGACCTCATCGGCCTCGCCCAGTCCCGGGCGCGTCGCAGGGGCGAGGACGTCGTGCGCCTCATCGAGGAGACCGGAGAGCTGGAGCTCGAGAAGAAGACGGCCCGATGACGGCGTACTGCGATTGGCTTCGCGTCTACGACGCCATCTCAGGATCTCCCGAGGTCCGTTTGGTGTGCTTCCCGCACGCCGGTGGTACGGCGTCCTCCTACGCTCCGTGGCGAGGCCGGCTCGACGATCGGATCGAACTCGTCTCCGTGCGCTACCCGGGCCGGGAGGATCGGCTCGCCGAACCGATGAGTCAGTGCCTCGAGGCGATGGCTGATGCCGTCACGGAGGACGTCGTGCGTCTCCAAACCGAGCGGCCGCTGCCGCTTGTACTTCTCGGACACTCCATGGGCGCCTCCGTCGCCCACGAGGTCGCAGTGCGCCTGCGGATGCGCGCGCGGGCGGTGGCCCTGCTCATCGTCTCCGCCCGCCTGCCCGTGTCGTCCCTGGACACGGGGGCGGAACGCCTCAGTGATGAGGAACTCGCTGTGATGCTGGGGAGGATGGACCCCACGACGATCGAGGTGCTGACCCATCCGGAGCTCAGAGAGCTGGTCTGGCCGTCGATCAGGTCGGACTACGACATCACCTGTTCCTACGGCGGGCATGACGCTCCGCCGCTCGATATCCCGATCCTCGCCCTGGGCGGGCGGTCGGACGCATGGGTGGACGGCGCCTCCATGGTCGCCTGGGAGCGGGCGACCACTGCGGGATTCAGCTCCCGCCTCTTCGACGGCGATCACTTCTTCCTCCACGACAACCCCGAGGTGCTGGCCCTGATGAACGACTTCGTATGCGCGCAGGCGGATTCCGCCCCGGACGCCAGGAGCCCGGCATGAGCGCCGCCGTCCTCGGCGCGCGGGCGCCGACCGATGGCGTGCTCGTCTCGGTCGCGTCACCGGAACGGGTTGTACGAGCCTGTGCCTCGGTCGGACTGGACCGGGCGTGCTTGACGCCGGAGGAGCGCGGAAGGATGTTGCGCCTAGTGCGGCAAGAGGACCGCAGCACCTATCTCGCCGCTCATCTGTTGGCCCGTTTCGTGACCGGTCTCAGAACCGGGCTGCGCCCCACCGACCTCTGCTACAAGCAGTGCTGCCCCGAGTGCCAGGGACGTGACCATGGTGCGCCGTGGATCGAGTCCTTCTCGGGCCGGCGTTTTGAGGTCAGCGTGAGCCATACCGCAGGGCTCGTGGCCGCCGTCGCCGGTCATGCCTGGATCGATGTCGAGGCCGTGGCGTCATGCGCGGGCCCCATGGCCGGGGCGCTCACAAACGCCGACGAGGACGAGGCGCTGCGCCGGCCCGATCCCGCACTGGCCCGCGCCCGGTGTTGGACGATCAAGGAGAGCCTGGTGAAGCAGGGAGTCCTTGGACTCGATGACGCCTGCAGGTGGTCGGCAGGACCTCTCGACGGGGACCTGGTCCGAATCTCCTGCGGCGCCCATACCCGATGCTGCGCATTCCTCCGTACACCGCCGGGATACGCGGGGGCCATTAGCCTGTCCAGTCCCACACCCACGGATATCGAGGAGCTGAACCTGTGAACAATCCCGCCACCACCACGTCTCGTCCGACCGCCGGGCTCCGCCCAGATGGTCTTCCACGTGATGCACCCGAGATACCTTTCGGCGGTCCCAGCAGTGTGGGCGTCGTGGGCGGAGCGGTGCTCGAGGCCGTCGCCTTCATGTCCGTCATGATCTTCGGCCTGCTCCTGCTCGCAGGGATCGCCACCGCCTTCTTCCCCGCGAGTGAGGTCACTTCGGGCGCAGCCCTGCCCGGCGCCACGGTCCAGCTTCTAAGTATCGTGATCGCCTACCTGGTCGTCGTCCTCGTGATGGAACGGAGGCATCGCATCTTCGAGCTCAGTCCTGAGCGGATCGGCGGTCTGGTCGTCGGCCTGCTCGGGGGCGCGGCGGCGCTGGGCGCGTCGTACCTCCTCATCACTCTTCTCGGCGGCTACAGGCTTTCGGTCATCAAGGATCCTGACATCGGTCGGGTCCTGGTCCAGTCCTTCGCCGCCGGCGTCGGCGCCGGCGTCGGCGAGGAGCTGATGTTTCGCGGGATCCTGTTCCGGCTCCTCGAGCACGTGGCCGGAACGTGGGGGGCGACCTTCGGCTCGGGCCTCGTCTTCGGTCTCATGCACGTGACGAACCCGGACGGGACGAAGTGGGGAGCCATCGCCATCGTGCTCGAAGCCGGGTTCCTCTTCGGGATCCTGTACGCGCTCACCCGCAACCTCTGGCTGCTCATCGGCTTCCACGCGGCCTGGAACGTGGTCCAGGGACCGGTGCTGGGTGTACCGATCTCCGGGACGGGCACGGGGCCGTCCGTCCTCCGAACGACAATGCACGGTTCAGAGCTGGTGACCGGAGGAACCTTCGGCACGGAGGCGAGTATCGTATCGGTCGGGCTCATGATGCTGCTCACGATCGTCCTCATGGTCGAGCTGGTGAGGAGAGGCGGGGCGGTCAGGCCCGTTTGGGCGCGTCCTGCTGCGGGCGGTACGGCACCGGATCGGATCTGAGAGCGCCTCGCGCCCGCGCGGCCGCCTCGAGGGCGCCGCGCAGGTCCGCCACGAGGTCGGCCGGGTCCTCGATGCCCACGCTCAGGCGCAGCAGCCGGTCCGTCAGCCCGTAGCGCGCCCGCGTGGCCGGCGGGACGTCCGCGTGGGTCTGCACGGCGGGGCAGGTCACGAGCGACTCCACCCCGCCCAGGGACTCGGCGAAGGTGAAGACCCGCACCGACTCCAGCACGACGGCGATGTCGACGTCGTCGGCCAGCTCGAAGGAGATCATGCCGCTGCGCCCCGGGTAGAGCACGCGGCTCACCTGCGGCGCGGCGCGCAGGAAGTCCGCCACGGCGCGGGCGTTGGACTCGTGGCGCTCCATCCGCAGCGACAGGGTCTTCAGGCCGCGCAGCAGCAGGAAGGAGTCGAAGGGGCCCAGCGTCGCCCCGGTCGTGTTGAGCCGGTACTGCAGCCGCTCGCCGAGCGCCGGGTCGGCCACGGTGACGGCCCCGGCCATGACGTCGTTGTGGCCGCCCAGGTACTTCGTGGCCGAGTACAGGACCACGTCCGCCCCCAGTTCCAGGGGCCGCAGGATCGCGGGGGTGTAGAAGGTGTTGTCGACCGCGAGCAGCGCCCCGGCCCCATGCGCCCACTCCGCCGCCTCGGCGACGTCGAGCCGCACCATCATCGGGTTGGTGGGGGTCTCGATGAGGACGAGGGAGGCCGGGGAGCGCAGGGCCCGGCGCAGCTCGGACTCGCCGAAGACGAAGTCGACGTCGTAGGCGCCCTCCTCCGCCAGGACCTCGAGGTAGCGGAAGGTGCCGCCGTAGAGGTCCTCCAGCGCCACCACGCGGCTCCCGCGCGGGGCCAGGGCCTCGACGGCCAGCTGGATGGCCGCCATGCCCGACGACGTCGCGAAGCCCGCCGCCGCGCCGTCGAGCCTGGCCAGGGCGTCCTGGAGGACGTCGCGGGTGGGGGAGGCGGTGCGCGTGTAGTCGTACCCGGTGGACCGGTGCAGGCCCGGGTGCCCGAAGGCGGTCGACAGGTGGATGGGGGTGGTGATGGCGCCGGTCGCCGGGTCGGTGAGGGCGCCCGCGTGGGCCAGGACCGTGTCCAGGCGCCAGGGCTCGGGCTGGGGCGTCCACGAGGGGTGGTGGTGGATCGGCGCGGTCCGCGAGGCGGAGCGGTCGTCGCGGGCGGGGGCGGTGGTCATGGATGTCCTTCCTCTCGCCTCGGGCTCAGGCGGCCGCCGCCTCGTCGCGGCGGGAACCGCTCTCCAGAAGGGCCCCGACAGCGGCGGCCAGCCGGTCGAGGGCCTCGTCGAGGACGGCGCGGGCGCAGGCCACGTTGATCCGGGTGAAGCCCTCGCCCCCCGCGCCGAAGATGGCGCCGTCGTCGAGCCACAGCCCCGCCCGGCGCAGGATGAACTCGTCCAGCTCGCGCGCCTCCAGGCCGGAGCGCTCCAGCAGCCCGCGGCAGTCGAGCCACAGCAGGTAGGTGCCCTCCGTCGGCGTCGCCTCGATCCCCGGGATCCGGGCGAGCCTGGCCACGACGTGCTCGCGGGCCTCCGCGATGTGCCCGCGCAGCTCATCCAGCCAGGCGTCCCCGCTCTCGTAGGCGGCGCGGCAGGCCGTCAAACCCAGCGCGTTGGGCTGGGAGTATCCCAGCGCATTCAGCTCGGCCCGGAATCGGGCGCGCAGACCGGCGTCGGGGATGAGGATGTTGGCGACCTGCAGCCCCGCCAGGTTGAAGGCCTTCGACGGCGAGGTGCAGGTGATGGTGCGGGCGGCGACCTCCCCGCCCAGCGAGGCGAAGGGCGTGGTGCGCCGGCCGGGCAGGGCCAGGTCGGCGTGGATCTCGTCGGAGACCACGACGACGCCGTGCCTGCCCGTCACCTCGGCCAGCTCTTCGAGCTCCTCGCGGCTCCACACCCGGCCCACCGGGTTGTGCGGGTTGCACAGGAGCAGCAGGCGGGCGCCGGTGCGCGCCAGCGCGTCCTCCAGGGCGGCCGGGTCGCGGCGGTAGACGCCGTCGGCGTCGCGCGTCAGCGGCACCGAGACGACGCTGCGGCCGTTGTCCTCGACGACCTGGCGGAAGGGGTAGTAGACGGGCTCCTCGATGACGACGGCGTCGCCCGGCCCGGTCAGGGCCCGCACCGCCAGGGCGAGGGCGGGGACCACCCCGGGGGTGATGACGTTCCAGGCGGGGTCGACGGCCCAGCCGTAGCGGCGGGCGAACCAGCCGGTCAGGGCGGCGTGGTAGGCGGCGTCGGGCTCGGTGTAGCCGAAGATGCCGTGGCGCACCCGCCACAGCAGGGCTGAGGTGACCGCGGGCGCCGTCCGGTGGTCCATGTCCGCCACCCACAGGGGCAGGGCGGAGGCGGGGCGGCCGCGCTCGGCGGCGAAGTCCCACTTGAGGCTGGCGGTGCCGGTGCGGTCGTGGACGAGGTCGAACTGGGACAGGCCGGGGCCGCCGGAGGGGGCAGGGGCGGCCGGGGTGCTGACTGTGCGCAGGGGCGAGCCGAGGGCGGTGTTGGCTGAGGTGCTGGCTGAGGGGCGGGCGGACATGGCTGACGGATCCTTGAGGACGGCGCGCGAGACCGCTGCACGGGGCGGTGGCGCGTGCGAAGAACGGGGTGAAGATGAACACGAATCGCCGGGGCGCGGCGGACGTGGAGTACGACGAGCGGGCGGGGCGCGGGGCTCGGACTCTAACCGTTACTCGGGCTACAGCGACGGCTGGCGCTGTCAGCGCATGTGCATTCGACGCATGACCTGGGCGCGCACCGGCAGGGCACGGGTCGTGGGCGTCGCAGCAGTCATGGCGTCAGCATAGTGCGCGGGACGACGGCGGTGTCAACCGCGGGCGGCGGGAGGTGGCCGTGGCGGCCGGGGTGCGGTAGTGTGACCTGCGTCCCGTTCTTGCTTCTCGATTCTGGCCCTGGAGGTTCCTATGGGGATGGTGCCCAACCTCTATCGCGCCGCGCTGGTGGCGCATCAGACTACCGCTAAGACCTACCACACGGATATGTGCGGACTCGACGGGGCGTCCAATCCCTGTTCTGGTGTGATCAAGGCGATTGAAGATGGGGCGTGGGTCTCACCGGCTGCGGATGAGTGGTGCGAGAAGGCCGACACCCTGGGAAGGTATATCAAAGATGTTTTTGAGAAGTACTACTCCGAGACGCTCCAGGAATATATAGACGAAGAGCCGGAGGAGGTCGATGACTCTGGTGAGGATGCGTGGAAGGCTGAATATGAGGATGGGCGCACCGAGGATGTGGGCGAGATGTGTTACGGATGATGGGTCCGATGTCAATGAATGAGTGAAGGGGTGCCGCATGACGCTAGTCAAGGCCAACCTGGAGGATCTTCGGAGTGCGGCAAGCACCTTGGGTGAAGTCGCAACCTGCGTCGAGGATCGGCATGATGCTCTTCGAAACAAGGCCGCTTCCCTGGTTCTTTCATCTACGTTCCCGCTTGAAATACTGACGGTCTACGTGGAGGGCCTGCGCAAGAGGGCCAGGTTTCTTAGACTCAAGGCCGATTGGCTGGAGATAGTCAACACCGGGGATGACGGTAATGTGCCCACAGGGGATGTCAGCTATGAGGTCCTGCTTGATGATACCGCAGATCTGGCCAGTATGGAGGTGTGGCTCGGCGAGGCCATAGCAGAGCTTGGCGGAAAACTTGCTACATCTGACTACAAAGAGGGAGATCCGCGACTGGACTCCCTTCACCGTTACATGAAGCAGTGGGAGAACAATGGAACCGTCATGGCCGCAGTTTACTCCAACCTGGGGCCCGAGGGGACTCTGGCGCTGACCGACGCCATAGGAAAGCATGTGGGCTTGACGTCGGGGGCGAGTCAGGAGGAGAGTGAAACTGCGCAGACGCTTCTCAGGGAGATCAAGCGCGGGTTGGTTCTTGCGAGCCATCAGTGGTCCAGCTCGGAGGCGGAGGAGTTCGGGCAGAATCTGGTGCAGGCCGCCCGCTACATGGACAGCAGCTCCGAATACTATGAGCCCGGTGTTACCCGCCTCGAGGCGTTGACCTGGCTCATGTATAATAATGCCGGGTCGGAATCGTTCGTGCTGGGCGCCGCTGAGAAGATGCACGAGATCCAGCAGCAGGATGTGGCCAACGGCGCCCCCTGGTGGAGCTGGTCCTGGACGGGGCCGTCTCAGTACCTGCCCGCCGTGATCGACCTCGATAGCTCTCCCTGGGCGCTTGATCTGCCGTCAGTAATTCTGCATGACTTGGGCAGCCACCCCATTGCGGCATATAAGTTCTTCGCCGACGATCATGGTCGACTCACGTACTGGGCGGGGGACTACGACTATTCTCGCGCGGGACCACCTGCGGACTACTCAGGGATAGCCTCGGCCCTGGACGCGGCCTGTACCGAACCGAGAAACATTAAGGAGCATCCTCAGGAGGCGGCGGAGATCGCCTCGATCGGGCTCAACACGTTGGCGTCGCGCAGTGGTTTCGGAGAGTCTTCCGGGGGAGGATCGATTCTGGGAGTCGAGACCGCGGGCTCACTGGGGCACATTCTCTCAACCTATGTGGCGGGCTTGAATGAGTCGATCCACCTGGAGTGGACCGTGGCGGGAGTCGATCCGAAGGGAAGTGTTGTCAATGTGTCGATACCCGGGACCTCCGGTGAACCTCAATTCCCCAGCCAGCCGCTCTTCGACACCGAATCCGTGCTGCCGAGAGTCCTCAATATCGTTGGACAGAGGGGGCGGCCGTTCTTGGATCTCCGCGCCGCGCAGAATGCATACCAGGGGCGTGTCCTTCCGGATGCGGTGAATGCGGGGGCATTTACGGCCGAGGCTGAGCAACTCGCGAAGACTGAGGGATATATTGCCAATGCGATCGGCACGGGTAAGATCGACAAGGCTCAGGCGGAGGACGACTATGCCAAAGCCTGGATCGATCTTGTGGACGTCCCTGCAACGAAGTTGGCGCAACTGGCGTCCGCCTTCGCGCCTCCCGGAACCTCGGGTGCGGCGAACTGGGCCTCGGACAAGATGGTGAGTACTCTATCGGACTATGCGACCAGGACATGGGCATCGAATACGGATCGTGCTGTGAGCGACGCCAATAAGCAGTCCAAGGAGTCGCGACTGGAGTTCGTCCGAGCGCTTATGTTCTCGGCCGACGAGCAGGGGCTTCTGGGCTATCAGCATGATCATGGCGAGCTCAATCCCGATTCTCCGGCTGTCCGCAAGAAGCCCGATGGCACCTACCGACTCATTACGCGGGACGAGTACAGCGAGATGGTGGAAGCGGCGAGTAAGGACAGCAGCGGCGAGGCCCAGCACAAGCTGGATCAGGCGAACACGGATCTTCGAGGGCTCATGACCACCGATGAGGGATACGGATACATGAGTGACAGCAAGGCGGACGGGGGCCTGGGTGGTACGAAACCCACCGAGGATGATCTTGAGAGTGCATATAACAATATGTTCTCAAAATACCACGACAAGAAGGACGGGTGAGTTGGCGTGAGGGCGGGTCGTGTGTGGGCGGTTGTGGCGGTGGTGGTGTCTGTGGTGGTGGCTGTGGGCGGGTGCTGGGGGGCCGAGGGGGAGCCGGCGGTGGCTAAGTACATGCTGCGGGCGGAGGATGTCCCGGGTGGAGGCGAGGTAAACTACCCGAATCGTGTAAGTAATCTCACGGTTCGTTGCGATACTGTTATCGGTGATGTTCATTGGAATGCTTCTCGGGACGAGGCGACACCGGATGCGACTGTGCGTGTTGAGGCTGAGGGCGGGCGTGCGGTGGAGGAGACTCTTGTCTTGAGCGCATACATCCTTGATGTGGTGGCTGATGCTGATCGTCATATCGGGAAGTGTGCTGAGGCGAGTCCTTTTGATAAGGGGCAGAATGATGCTACGGAGGTGTTCTCGCGGATCCCGGCGGATAGGCTGCCGGAGGGCGTGGTGGGGTACACGGCGACGGTGACCTCGAGCGAGGACCAGTCGGTCGTGACCTACCAGCGGATCTTCGTGCGGATTCTCCGCGACGGGCACTACGGCATCATGATGCTGGGAACGGCGATTCCCGGTGACCAGCCCTCGCCGACCACGCCGATGGACCTGCTCGACACCGCCCTGGAGCGCGCCGGCGCGGTCATCGACTCCACAGCCCTGAGGATCCCGGACCCGCTCGACCTCCAGACCGCCTCGCCCACACCCACGCCCCGCGCCACCCAAACGCCCTCCACCGAGCCCCCCGAGGATGCTGGCAGCGAGGGCGGCGCTGACACAGGATGAGATAGGAGCGGGGCGCGCAGGGATTTACCGGGGCTTCTCAGCCGGCGGGCCTGTAGGTGGTGAGCGTGCCGTCCCCGGGCGAGTAGCCGATCGCCGTGCTGGGGTTGGCGAAGACGAGGAAGTCCCCTTCAGTCGGGTCGAGGCCGGGGAAGTCGATGCTCTTCCCGGTCTTCGCATCGGCAATGGCGCGAACGGTCCAGGTCTGCCCGTTGATTCCGAGGTTGCGGAACCATATGATTCGGCTCCTGCGCGAGGAGCCCACCAGCGGTGTATAGCATTCTTTGTCCGACCGGTAGGCGAGGTAGGCGTAGGTCTCGGGAGACTCGAATGACGGTCCGTTGTCCATGGTGACACTCGTAGTGCATTTTTCGGTGTTCGTGGTGTACTCGCCCACGCGCTTGTCCTTCGGGCCGTCCTTGTCCTCTCCGGTCATCAGAGCCGTGAGCTCGTCCACGGAGAGCATTGTTTCCTGCGGAAAAAAGGGATGGCGGTCGTCGTCCGGATCATTTTCCAGGGCAGTGTCGCTGATCCTCCTGCCGTCGGGCTTGAAGGTGTACAAATGTCTGTCCTGTCGGTCGCGGTCGTAGGTCACCACGACCCAGCCGTCCTGAGCGGCCACGACGGAGGCGTGCGTGGCATCGGGCACGTCGAGGATAAGGGACGTGCCGTTGTCGGTGTTGATGACTGTCGTGCCGGTGAGGACGTAGTGCCTGCCGCCGCGCACGATCACGTCTGTCAGGGCGCTTATATGCGCGTTCGAGTCGGCCCTGACGTCCCAGGCCGTGCTGCCGTCCCTCTTCCAGGCGGTGCACGATCCGTCCTTGCAGCTGAGGGCGAGGCCGTTGATGACGGTGACCTCCGTTTCCGAGTCCCATGGTGCGTCACGCCGACCGCCGGTGGCGACATCGATGAGTTCATTCTTCACAATAATGGTGTCGCTGTCCCAGAAATTGATGTCAGCGTCCCCGTTATTAGTATCGATGCGCCAGGACTCGCTCGCCCGGCCGTCGGCCAGGGAGTAGCCGGTAAGCGTCCTCTTTCTGCCGGGAGGACGGCCGGTGCCCGAGGACTCGTTCTCGCTCAGGGCGGCGAGGAACGACCCGTCCGGCGACGCCGCGATGGTGGCGTCCTTCGCGATCGTGGAGGAGCCCACTTGCGTCGCCCCGTCGGCCCACTCGTCGGCGGGTATGACCATCTGCGGCTCGTAGGCGGCTCCGCGGTCGCGCAGCACGAACCACCAGGCTGCGGCGCCTCCCCCGGCCACGAGCACGACGACGAGGGCGACGACCAGGACGACGAGGCCCCTGCGCCGTCGTCGGGGCGGCCGCGCGGGCACGGCGCCGGGCATGGGCTGCTGGTAGCCGGGCGGCACGGGCTGCTGCTGGCGGGGCTGCTGCACCCGGCCCGCCGACGTGGGCTGCTGTTGGGGAGAGGGAGTCCGCGCGTCCGGCCGGTAGGAGGAGTACGGCTGCGGGGACGGCGGGTAGGGCTTGTAGGGCTGCGGGCCCTGCCGCGGGTCGATTCGGCACAGGGGACTCAGGCGGGCCTGTAGGTGGTGAGGGTGCCGTCCTTGGGCGAGTAGCCGACTGCCGTGCTGGGGTTGGCGAAGATGAGGTGGTCGCCCCTGGTCGGGTCGAGGCCGGGGAAGTCGATGTTCTTCCCGGTCTTCGCGTTGACCAAGGCATAGACGTGCCAGAACTGCCCGCCGTCTTCGGCGTCGTAGAACCACACCACTCGGCTCCCGTTCGAAGGGCTCACCTGCGGCAGCTCGCAGTCGCTATCCACTTTGCCATAGCGATACTCGTGGATCTCGGGGGAGTCGAATGATGCCCCGTTGTCCATGGTGACGCTTATGGTGCATTTCTTGCTGTTCGCGGTGTACTCGCCCACGCGTTTTTCCTTTGGGCCGTCCTCATCCTCTCCGCTGAGCCAGGCCGAGATCTCGCTCAGCGAGAGCAGGGTTTTCGGCGGCAGCAGAATGTAGGTGCTCCTGTCCAATCCGCTATCGATGGCGGTGTCGCCGACCCTCTTGCCGTCGGGCTTGAAGGTGTACAGGTGCCCGTCTTGGAAGTCGTCGTCGTAGGTCTGCACGGCCCAGCCGTCCTGGGCGACCATGCCATGGGCGCGCGGGGCGTCGGGCACATCGAGCGTGAAGGAGTCGCCGTCGTCGATATTGATGACTGTTGTGCCGGTGATGACGTAGTGCGTGCCGCCGCGCACAATAGCGTTTTCAGGCGTCTGCGCGTCCTTGTCGACGTCGACGCTCCAGGCCGTGCTGCCGTCCTTCTTCCAGGCGGTGCACGATCCGTCCTCGCAGCTGAGGGCGAGGCCGTTGACAATGGATGCCACTCCCGAGTCCCATGGAGCGTCGTGATGGTTGCCGGTGGCGACGTCGTAGAGCGTGCTGCCGAGGACAATGGTGTCGTCGCCCCAGAACCTGATGGTGGTGCTCGAGGTGTCGGTGAGGGTGACGTGCCAGGACTCGCTGGTCTGGCCGTCGGCCAGGGAATAGCCTTTGAGATTCTTCTCCCTGCTGCCCGACCGGCCGGTGCCTGAGGAGCTGCTCTCGCTCAGGGCAGCGAGGAACGACCCGTCTGGGGACGCCGCGATGGTGGCGTCCCTCATGATCGTGGAGGAGCCCATCTGCCTCGCCCCGTCTGCCCACTCATCGGCTGGTACGGCGACGGAGGGCTCATAGGTGGCGCCGCGGTTGCGCAGCACGAACCACCAGGCGGCGGTGCCGCCTCCGGCCACGAGCACGACGACGAGGGCGACGACCAGGACGACGAGGCCCCTGCGCC
>ERZ773042.257-NODE-257-length-40279-cov-4.120525_pt1 | contig 40279 bp, 33 predicted proteins | sample MGYA00511664_ERZ773042 | MGnify/ENA primary metagenome ERZ773042 (study PRJEB29015, sample SAMEA2737984) | human oral metagenome | biome: human oral; feature: human-associated habitat; material: dental | place: China | collected 2036 ... | reverse complement strand
CTGCTAAAAATAAAGCAAATCGAACAGAGAAAGAGCGTCAGGAATTAGGAACTTTCCGCTATGCTTTAAAGTTAAGTTTGTTAAAGGAGCAGCAAGCCACTTTGTTAATTCAAAAACGTTTATTAGAGCAGATGAAGCCTTTAAAAAATGACCAGGCTTTTGTTACTTTAAAAAAAATAGAGACAGAAGAGCGACTAAAACATATCGAATTTCAACTGACTCCGAATTTTAAACTAAAAAAGGGGGAGCTTGCAGAAAAAGAAAAACTATCTCAAAAATTTGAAGATAGTGTCCAATTTTCAATTTCAAAAGCTTCGGCTGAAAAAATCCAAGTTCCTATAAACCGTTTAAATGCTGAAATAAGAGCTGTTTCGTCTCTTGAAGATAAAAGTATCCTTTCCCTATTAAAGGGGCAGGAGATGACAAAAGAGGGCTATATAGATGAATTAAAGACGCATGTGACTATTTTTCAGGTAAAACATAGTATTTACAACAATAACCAGATTATTGCTAAATCTAAAGATGATGGTCAGATAAAAAACTTAAAAAGAGAAAATGCCATTCATTTTTCTGATTTAAAAAAATTATATCGGAAATTATTACCTGAATCCGAAAGTGAGAAACAAAGTAAAATCGCTCAAGCTGTTTCTAGGAGTATGCAAGAAAAGCAACAGATAAGACAATCGAGTTTGCAACAAAGTCAGGCGCCATTAAAAATATCAAAAGATTTTATGCGTGGTTTGACTCTTGCTTTAAAAAATGCGGAAAAAGGAAATATGCGAGCTTTTATGGAAAAAGTAAGAGCCGATGAACGTGCTGAAAGAGAAGAGCAAGCGCAACAAATATAAAGTCCAAAAATAAAAAACGCACTAACAAAAGTATGTTAATACGTCATGTTGTTAGAGAGTAACTCCCAATGTTTATTATACCATAAGAATTTTTTGAAACACTCATAAAAAATTAGAATACTTCTAGCATAATGATAAGTATAAAGTTATTTAATTTATTATGTATTTTTCTTGACAAAACGACTAAATGTGGTATAATTATTACATAAGAAGTTAAATAATTTATTAAATAACAACAAACAATAAAAGGAGATCGATAATGAACTTATCAAATTATACAAAAGTACGGCTTACAGATTCAAAAGGTTTGAACGGTGAAACCGCTTGGGCATATGGAATGAGAAAAAATCAATATAATTATGCCTCATACAACTTAAGACTAACTTAAGACTAATTTTAGACAATAACACAAGTTATTTTTCAGCAGGAACAGAGCTTATCTTAGAAAAAGATGGTTATACGGTTGATATGAAAGCAACTCAAGAACTTGCCAATGCAAAAGCGCTTATTGCTCAATATCACGATTCAATGAAAGCGATAGAAACACCGACTAGTAAACTATCAGCCAAACTTGTTAAAAAAGGAAATTTATCAAAATTTATTGGCAAGAAGATTCTAGTTTCAGCTGGTGAAATTGAGTTTATATCACTACAAGAAAATGATCATTCTGTCTGGTTAGAGGGAAAAAATCTTTTAACAGGTGAAATTAAGAAATATAGTGATTTTGCTTGGATTGCGAAGAAATCTGGTTATAGTGAACAGGATATAGAATTATATTTTGGATGAAATAGAAATAAAGTAGGAGTTTAAATATGGTAGATACAGAAGTGCTGATAATATCTAGAAATGAATTTCTTGGACTTCAAGGACTAAGTTTTCCAATTAGTGACTATTTGGAGGATAAGATGAGAGGAAATAGAAACTTTTCAAGTGGGAAGCAAAGAGAAAAGTTTACGAAAGAAGCTAGAATAAATATTGATAGTTATCACGATAGACGAAATGAAGCAATACAAGAATATGATCTCTTAGTAGCTTCTGGAAAAATAAAACCACCTACACGAATCCAGAAATCGCTGAAAATAGCACAAGGACATCCAGATAATCAATCAGTCCAGGCAGCAAGAAGAATGCTGGCTAAGAGAGGATACGATTGGCAAACTGGAGAACCTATTAACGTCACTTGTTAATTGAATCAATAAAAAAGGGCTTTCAAGTTTATATTGAAGGCTTTTTTTGTGGCGATTTTTAACTCTGAAATGTCCCATTAAAACAAGAATTTTAATTATCTCTTACACTAAAAGTAAAATTGAAAGGAGTTTTCATTATGAAACTATATTTTCCAGATGTTCAAATTGAAAAATTTGATTTTGATGAAGATTGGTTGATTCGTTCTACTAATCCATCAACTTATCAAGTCCTCTATGAAGGCTTGGGTAAAAATAAGGATTTAGAGATGGTTATTAGTTATCAAGATAATCCTGAGTTGTTTCAATCTCTTGGTAAAGGTGAGTTAGTTCAATTACCAAAAGAACTATTTCTTCAGCCAGAAGAAGCAGAACCTTGCTTAGAATATGAATGCTTTTAAAAAGAGAAAGGAGTTTAAATATGGTAGACGAAACAACCTCGAAATCGGCAAATTATGGTAGTAAAAGTCGAAAAGAAAGGGTAGATTTGGCTCGTTCACGTGATATTTTGGATGTTGCGGAACAATTAGGAATGGAATTAGAAAGAGCTGGTCGTGATTATCGTTGGAAAGAACATGATAGCTTAGTCATTACTCCAAACAAAAATGTTTGGAAATGGTTTTCTAGAGATCAGGGCGGTGATGTGATTGCTTTGGTTGAAACAATAAAAGAAATCAATTTTAATCAAGCAATTGATTATTTAAATGATGGTGTCTTTAAAACATTTGATTCTAGTGGAAAGCAAGAGAAACAAGAACCATTCCGTTATCTTATGGAAAAATATGAGCATCCTGACTTTGAAATTGCTAGAAACTATTTAAAAAATGAAAGAGGTCTTTCTGATGAAACGATCAATTTCTTTTTAACTTCTGGAAAAATGGCAGAAGCTACTAGAAAAAAGGGAGATTATTTTGAACCTGTCATTGTCTTTAAGTATAAAGATTTAGACGGGAAGCTAGTTGGTGCTAGTTTGCAAGGGATTGTAGAAAATCGAGTTCAACATCCTGAACGTGGTCGTTTGAAGCAAATTATTCAAAATTCAGATAGCATGCAAGGATTTAGTGTTGATGTAGGAAATCCTAAACGCCTTGTTTTTGCAGAAAGTTCAATTGATTTAATGAGCTACTATCAAGCAAATAAAGATCATTTGAATGATGTACGCTTAGTGGCTATGGATGGTTTAAAAGAATCAACAGTAGGCTTTCATTTGGCTCAATTACAATCAGAGTTATCAGGACGACCGCTTAATTGGTCACGTGAACAATTGGCAGATGGTGTCAATATTGCAGCTCAGAACGGATTCTTCAAAGATGGAAAACGTTCTGATATGATTACTTTAGCAGTGGATAATGATACTGCAGGTCACAATTTTATTACGAATTTTCTAAAGAAAGAAATTCCTGTTCAAATTGATATTCCGCCAATCTTATATCGAAATCGGGACAAAGCGGATTGGAATGATTATCTCACCCGACCAACCACTTCTGGAACAGCACTCTATCATGTTTATAGTTTTGATAGAGAGAATGAAGATTATCATTATCATGGCTATTATCCTGAAGAACTAGCTGTTTTTAAACAAAAAGAATTGACTTCTGATAAAGTAAAAGTAGTGACTTCTAAAGGAATTTTAATGAAAGAGGAAATAGAACCTTTGATAGCTTTTACTGAAGGGTTACTACAAGATCGTGCAAGCCAAAAAGAAATAGACAAATTAACACCTCCTCATCTTCAAGTAGAATTTGACTTTTCTGAAAATCGTAAGATTTCAGAGACATTTTCTTCAGGAGAAAGAATCTCCTACAAAGATTTTGTAAATGTACTTTACGAAGAAAATGACTGGGCTAAAATATCTTCATTAAAGAAAGGGTATGATAAAACCTACTTTGCTTTACTAGATGAAAAAGGGAATCGTTTAACAGACAATCTTCGTTTTGATATTGGTAGCGAAAGGAACACAATAGCCGAGGATTTGAAAGACTACAATCTACCGGCTGCCTATCTTGAATTAGCTCAAGAAGCAGATCGTAGTTACGCTAATCAAATTAGTTATGGTAGTTTGACTGGCAATATTAAAACATTAACAGAGAGTGTTCAAAATAAGATTCAGAGAGGACAATTAAGTATTCATTTATCTGACGAGGTTTACTTCTATACTTTAGTCAACTATACAGGTTGGAGCTACCCTATGCAGCAACTGAGACCGGAAGCGTTAGATGCACTAAAAGTGCATCGTTCTTTCTTTGAAAGTATTAACGAAACGAATATTGAGCGTTTCAAAGAAAAAGGCACACCTGAACAAAATCAAATGTACCAGTTATTAAAAGGGATTCAAAAAGAACTAGGACGTTCTGACACCTCTACTATTTTCTCAGAAGAAGTCGCAATCAGTGCTTACAATCTTAACAAACGGCTAGATAGTCTAACAGCAGAGAATTGGGGTAAGTCTATTAGTGAGCCACTAAACAGCTTAGGGCGAGATACATGGAATATTCTTAGCTATCCTGCAAATCAGATAGATACACCAAATAATGACTATTTTTATCAGCTAGTTCCTTATCACTTGTTAGAATATCTTGAACATTCTACTGGACAAACTGAAATTTCAGTAGATGTATATGAACAAATTCTAGATAAATTAAAAGATAGATCTGTAGAAGTGATTCCCCCAGAAAAGGACATTGCTCAAGAGAAGGGGCTGCTAAATGAAGACTCATTGAAAAATATTACACAAGAAAAGGATCAGAAAGACAATAGCCGTTTGGCTCAAGCTCAACGAAAATTAAATCGTTTAAAAGGAGAATTGGATAACTCAATTCAAGCGGCTCAAGAACATCAAAACTTAACAAACGGTCAGCCAATGAATGATAAGCGAAATGGAGCTGCATTCTTTAAAAAACAAGAGCAATTGGAAAATAAGGTCTTTTCTACAATGGATGAAATTAAAAAGCAAGAAGAGAGAGTAGAAAAGTTGCAATACCAAAAAGAACTCAAAGAAAAAGGACTTAACCGTCAGGGAAATGGTCTTGAAATGAGTGTACAAAATATTCCTAAAATTAGAGAAGAAATCGAAAAAGCTGATCGTGGAGAATCAATGTTTACTAAAGAGACCATTAAACGTTATCGTCAGGAACTGGAACGATTAGAAGCTGCTCAAAATAAAGCAGAAGGTGTGACTATTCAGCCTGCAGCTCAATCTCTAATTGATGAAGGACTTGTCAATCAATGGCAAAAACGACCGGATACTTATTTTGTGAAAGGTTTGAGAAGAGTTGCATTAGAGCTGACTGAAGAAGGTAATTTCCAAATTTCCTCTAATTGGAAGTATCAGCCAAAAACGGAAAACGAGAAGGAGAAAGTAGAGGACTTGCTGAATCGTCAGTCTCTTCAGCAGGAACACATTATTAAAGATCATGTTGAGGTGAAACCGCAATTACAAGTTGCTTTTGATTTCTCGGAAAATCAGGTTCTATCAAATAAGTATCATGAAGGCGATATTGTCCTTTATCAGGAATTTGTAAAAGATTTCTATCCTGAAATGATTCGTCGCCGTACAGAATCAGTCGCCTTGCAAAATGGCTATGATAAAACTTACTTTGCTTTATTAGATGAGAATAATAACGAACTTGTAAAAGATATTCGATTTGATTTAGGGGATCCGACAACTAGATTATCAGAGGAGTGTGAAAATTATTTACCTCCTAAATACCTAACCATTGCAAAAGAGATTGATCAGAATTATTTTGGCGATCAATCATCTATCCAAGAAGTGACTGAAAATATCAAAAAAGCTCCTGAGCAAGCTCAAGAGCAAATGATTGATAGGACCAATGGTGGCACGGGTTCTTTACAGCCCGAAGCTGAAGGTAGCACCTCACCCGTACTTGAAACAAGTACCTTTGAACGGTCTGTTACCAGCCGCCCTACATCATCCTATCCTTACTTACATTTTACCACAAATTATGCAGAAGTGCAAAAAAGAATAGGAAACTATCATCTAATAACACCAGTAGATTTGAAGCGGTTAAATCAATATGCACCATCTATTCAATCTACAGCACGCTGGTATTTAGATGAACTTGCAGATAGTAAGATTAGTTTTATCTATGCAGATAGAGGAATTGAAAATATCTTAGAAGTTACTTTCCAAAAAGAAAACTTTATTCATCTATCAGGAATTAGACCTTTTGAAGAAGGAAAAGGAGCTGCAGACTTTTTGGAAGATTTTGCGTCTGGTTATGGTTCTTATGATGGAGTGTTAATCAGTAATGCAATTAAAGATAAGCTACAGGTTCTTCCTATGCTACAGGATATTTTAGAACCACAATCATTTGTTTTAGATGATTTAACCAGTGTTGAAAAACTGCATAATTTGAACATGAGCGAAGCCATTAAATCGAAGGATGAAGATTTTCTTCTGTTGTTCAAAGATGCAGGGGATGAGAAAATACCAGCTTCTTTGATGAAATTAAAAGGAGAATTGGCAACCAATGTACAAGATTTGGCTGAAAAAACAATTCTTGGTATTTACCGTGAACGTAATGGTCAAATAGAACAACTGGCTATCAATGACGATTATGTTAAGGATGATGGCGAGGAAATGTTATCAGTCTTAAAAAATAGACAATACGAAGAAATTCTTGAGAGAATCGAGCCACAAAATGAACAACTTTCTCAGCCGGAAAATCAAAGCCTTAATCAGGAATTAGGAAAAGACTTAGACAGACCTTTGAATGTTCTTGAATCGGTATCAGAAGATGCTGAAATGGGTCAAGAAGCCTCTTCAATTTCTCCCAAGCAAGAATTAAAAGCTGGCTTGGCAAGACGTGTTGAAGAGATTACAAAACAAACCCGAAAAGAGGCTTTAGTAGCTTCCATTCCTGAACTTCAGGAGAAATTATCAAGAGAAGGTGATTTGATTGGCTCATCTCAGACAAATGGGGGTATGCTTTATACTCATCAGGAAGCATTTGGAGATGACTATCAATTAGAATTAGTTGTTCATAGTTCAACTGCTGTTGAATCTTTAACAGAACAGCCTGCTCCTTGGAGTTTAGCTGTTTTAAAAGCTAATCAAATGCTTGGCTATCTAGCTTATGGTAGTGATTGGGGAAATGACTTCCAAATTGAGGATAATTTAGAAGGCTTAGTTGAACAGATTCTTTCAGAAGAAGTTTCTAAAGGTCTCTATTCACAAGAAGAAGTAGATACTTTCTTGAAAGAAACTCAGGTTGGTAAAGAACAACAAAATAATCCAGTTGAAGAGTTTTCTTCAGATGCTCCATTTGATTATGCGAAAGCTTCTGCCTATGAACTAAGTGAAATAGCTTTTCAAAAGGTTCGTGAGTTTACTCAATCACCAGAAGAGTTAGCTCATTATATGGATTTTATGAGTAAATTTCCAACTTTATCTCCTAGAAATGCTGCTTTAGTTGAAGCACAATGGCCGGGAGCAAATGCTGTAGCAACCTTTAATCAATGGCAAGCGTTAGGAAAAACATTAGGAATCAGTTCTGATGATGTTGTTCAAACAACTGATACTTTTACTAATAAGAAAACAGGTAATAGTCAAGAGGTAACTAAACAAACCTTGTCTGTCAAAGCTGGAGAACATGCACAAATCACTCTTTTTCGTCCAGTAATGGAAGAGATGATTCCGGTTTTTGATGAGAACGGGAAACAGGTAATCAATGGTAAAGGGCATCCAAAATTTAAGAAGAAAAAAGAAGCTTCTTTAGAAGAAAAACAATTGATTGCTGAAGGAAAACTGAAGGTTGTTCAATTTCAGGTACGAGATTTGGAGACGGGACAAGGGAAATTTACCTTATATAAAGTATTTGAACTAAGCCAAACGAATCTAAAACCAGAAGCTTATCCTAAAGCGATGCCAAATCGCCATTATAACTTTGAAACAGATAAAGTTAAAACAAAAGAAGTTCTATTAGGACTTCAAGATTATGCTCAAAAGCTTGGAGTTTCTATTTCAACAGATGAGCATCATGTTTTAGGCAATGCCAAAGGCGCTTTTTATCCAACCGAACAGAAAATCTTATTAAATCCTGATAATTCAATCGGAGAGAAAATTGGTACAACGATTCATGAGTTGGCTCATGCTACGCTGCACAATTTTCATGAAGGAAAAAAAGAGGTCTCTCTTTCATCTGGAAGAAAAGAGTTGGAAGCAGAAATGACCAGTTACCTGGTTTCTAAGCATTTTGGGCTAGATACCAGTGAAAAAGCCATTCGGTATATGTCGCATTGGACGAATCAATTGAAGGATTTGAATGATAAAGAGTTAAATCAATCCATGACTCGTATTCATAAGACTGTTTCATGCGTTATAAAAAGTGTTGAGAAACACACAAAACCTTATCAGATGAATAGAAATAGAGGACAGAATTTTGGCTCTCGATTTCCAAACAAAAGCTTAAAAATGTAAAAAATAGGTACTCCTTTTTTGGAGTATCTTTTTTATTTTTCTGATTTGTCCCATTAAAAACAAAAAAATCATTATCCTTTAAACTAATGTTAAAAAATGAAAGGAGCCAAAATGGATATAGAGGATAAACTTCAAAGAAAAAATATTAAGCTAGCTAAAGAAGAGGAAGATAAGAAAGAGGAAGAATCGGCTAAATTCATGAAGTATTTTGACCTATTTTGTTTTCTATGCTGTCTTCTTCTTCCTATCATTGCAGTGTTGTGGCAATTATTCTTGGATTTTATAAAATGAATTTTTTGACCTAAGCAAGTCGTAAAACTACTTGAAGTACTTTGACAACTGAATACCCCCTCTGCCCTGATACAGCGTGACTATGAGATACAAAATTGGGGGCGGAGTGTAAAGCTAGACTCTAGCCTCAGTCACATGTTGCATATTCGCAGGTTTGCCGTTTTGACCTTAAACGGCGCGTATGAAGTACGGATATAGTCTGAATAAGGGCTATACAGCATGGGTGTAAATGAACCTAAATTTATTCGAGAAGGAGAGAAAGAATGAATAAATTTGAAGACCTTGCAAACAATGAAGTTTGCATTAGAGATTTAAAACAATTAGGACGTGAAGGTGGTGCTTCAGCCTATCTTGATAGTGGTGAAATCATGTTACTAAAGCCAAAGTATGGCACTATTTCAAGAAAAGGTTATGTAGCAGGACAATCTATAAATGTTGCGCTAAAAGTTGAGTATCGGGATGTCTTTTCTGCAATTCGCACGATTGAACGAAATGGAATTTTAATTGCAAGAAGATGTCGTTTTGGAGTAACGCAGATTCTTAGGTTGACTGGTTCGGGTTACCACCGCACTAGAAAAACAACAGGAGGAAAACGATGACGGATTGGCAAAATGGAAATGGTTGGGAGAACAGTTTTGAAGACCAACAACGCAAAAGCCACACCAACCGTCCGCCTAAAAAAGATAATAATGAACCTATCCAGTTTCAAGTTTTGGAGCATATTGCAACACTCTCTATTAGTGAGACGGGGTGGAAAAAAGAATTGAATATCATTTCATGGAATGGCGCTGAACCCAAATACGATATTCGGTCATGGAAAGATGACTATGCACGTGTTGGGAAAGGCGTCACCCTCTTTGAAGATGAGATGAATGTCCTTGCTGCTGCAATCAAGCAGCTACATACAACAGAGAAGAAAAAGGAGAAGTAAATTTTATGGACACAGCAATTAAAGTATTTCAAATTGTACAGGCAGTAGTCGTGATTACAGGACTAGTATGGGTTCTTTCAGGAGCCATTGATTTCTTTGGGGGTCGAAATAATAACGATTCCATGCGTCAGGAAAAAGGCTCAAATTCAATGGTCAATGGCGGTGCAATTGGAGTCATTGGCGGCGCTGTTTGCCAAGCAATTATTACAGCTTTACAATCAATCGGCTAAAGTGAAAGGAGCTAGAGGGAATGGATAGTGTGACAAAATCTCTAGCGGAATACAGTCCAACGGTTAATCAATATGCAGATAAAATCGGGAACGCTTTGCTACCAGTGGCGGCGATTATGATTTTAACCTTTTTTCTAGTAGATATTTTCTCCTGGAATAAACGGTTAGGACAGGAAGGGGGGAGTCTTACCGTCCAGTTATGGATGGAGGTTGCTCTTGGCTATGTTATCGCCTTTCTATTGGTCTACAATATTTCCCCTATTTTTGACTTTATAGTGTTAATCTTTAATAAAGGGATAGGTCTTGTCAATAGTGTATTGCCTAAGAATGTCTTTAAGACAGATATGGATACATCAGGAATTAGTGGATGGATTATGAAACAAGTTGTCAAACTTGTAGGAGATGTAACGCAGTTTATAGCAGATATTAGCACTAATCTTCTTGTATTTATGCGGTTTTTCCAAATGTATCTTTTAAAAGCAGTTGCGCCGCTGATTGTGGCTTTCTTTATGTCAGAACAAACACGGTCGGTAGCTATTAACTTTTTGAAACATTTTGCGGCCTATGCTTTTCAAGGATTGTTACTTGTTATTATTATCAAACTGTACCCTGCTTTTGTAACGGATGATATGTTCAAGGCATCAGAGGGAAATGCTGTTACGGCTTTTGCTTCAATCGCCAAGGGAATTGTTTATATCATTTGTCTTTTTGGCAGTCAACGTTTGGCAAAAACTCTCTTAAATGCCATGTCATAAATATAATTTTTTGGTATAATAGAAAAGCAGGAGGTGAGAAGGATGTCAGAAAATAAATACCAGATTAAGCGAGAAGGAAATCATTTTACCCTTTCTTCTAAAAAGCAGGAACACAATAAATCCCAATCTGCTTATAAAGTTCCATCTGCTCATTTATGGAAAGCTCTTTTTTCCAAATTAGGCACTTTCTTTGGTCTGATATTTTCAGGGCTAATGGTAGTAGTGAGTTTTCTGATTGCGACACCTTTCTTCATCTTGTCAGTACTATTTAATTGGGTAAAGATTGGTATAGGTTTTGCTATCTTTTGGATATTTATAGGTATTATTTACTACAATATGATTTTAAACTATGAAGTCAATGTAGAGCTTATTTTCAATAATACAAGTTTAGCAATACTTACAATCCTATCTTTTATTGTTTCAATTTTTGTAACTATTGCAGAAATTAAAGATTAAAAATTGAATAAACCGTTGTACAAACACTTTGCCAGGCAAGGTGTTTTTCTTTTAGCTAGAAAGAGGTGTTATGAATAATAAATTAGGTAGTGAGTTTCTGAAGCCCTTTGATAACTACGAACGACCAATCGCCTTTGGCATGACCAAACGGCATTTAGTCATGGCGTTAGGAATTGGGATTGTAGTCTCTTTAACGATTACTATCTCACTCATGGGACTTTCAGATATTTTGATGTATCTTGTGGCTCTCATCATTGCCCCGCCCTTTATCATTTATGGGTTAGGATTTGATGAGTCGGTAAGAGAAAAAATAATGTTTAACCTCAAAGTACAAAAACGGGGTTACTTGACAGAATTTGAGGAAGGAGATGAATTAACTGCAGATGATTTTAAGTCTTGGAAGAAAGTCAAAGAAGCTGACGAGAGCTGAAAAGGAACGAAAAGCCCGTCTCAAACGCTCTTTGAAGGCTTCTACACAAAATACGATTAAATATAACAGTCTCTTTGAAAATGGACTGATGCACATTGCGAAAAACGAGTGGTCACGTACTTATCGTTTAGGGGATGTTGCTTATGTATCGGCTAGTCAAGATGAAAAGATTGATGTGATTGATATACATGCAGAAGCCTTTAACTCGCTAGAGCCTGGTAGTACCTATCAGTTACTCGTGATCAATCGCAGAATTGAAGACAATTCTGTTGAAAAAATTAAATACAAGGAAGTTGGAGATGGTTATGATAACTTCCGTCAAGAATACAATGAAATGATTGAGAATCGTTTCTCTAGTGACTCCAAGAATTTCCAAATTGAAAAGTATGTCACCTTGAAAACGGAAGCCTACAATCAAGGACAAGCAGCCGCAAACCTTGGAGAACTAGGCAACTCTCTTGAAAATCAGTATGCTCAAATGGATATTACCTTTGAGGAACTAGATGGAAAAGAGCGTTTGGATATTTTCGCAGAACTGCTCTTAGGAAAGCGGAAGCTCCCTTACACTTACCGAGATATTGCCTTATCAGAATTGCATAGTAAGGACTTTATTGCTCCTAATCGGCTTCATTTTATGGAGAATCGTTTTCGGATCAATGAAGAAGTCGCAAAGGTTATGTATGCTAGAAACTATCCAACCTTTTTAACAGATAAATTGATTAAGAGCTTGACTGATATTGGGGTAGAGATGGCAATTACAGTACAAGCAGAACCTTATGAACCGTCTGACTTCATGAAGAAGATTAACAATGCAGACACAACGATCAAGGCTGAAATGGTTAAGGCACAGCGGACAGGTGCTCAGGAAGGTGTTGACCAGGAATTGGCAGTTAGTGGTCGAGCTAGAGAAATTTCAGGTTCTACCAAGCGTTGGAAAGAAGAGATAGACGATAACGACCAAAAAGCCTTTTCAGGACTCATTGCTGTTTATTTTAAGGCAGCGGATGAGGAAGAGTTGGCAACGGTCACAGATAAAGTTCAGACCGCTGCTCGTAAGAATGGTGTTGACTTTCAGGAATGTTATTATTACCAGGAAGAAGGGCTCAATACGATTCTTCCAATCGGTCATACTTTTTTAAATGTTAAACGCCGCTTTGTTCGAGATATGATAACCGACAACCTAGCAACACAAATTCCATTTACGAATGTTGATCTCAAATCAGAAAGTGAAGGGGCGCTCTATTATGGCCAGAATCAACTCTCAAATAATGTGATTACAGTTGACCGAAAGGCAGACCTCAATACTGGGTCAGGTGTTGTTCTCGGTTCTTCTGGTTCAGGAAAATCGGTGACAGTCAAGACTATGGAAATTATTCCAACACTGTTAAAATATGCGGATGACCGAATTATCATTGTTGACCCTGAAGATGAATATTCAGATATTGGCCGAGAGTTTGATGCTCAATTGGTTGATATTTTTATTGGTTCAAAATCCCACTTAAACTTGATGGATTTGCCAGATATGAGTCAACTGAAGGATGAAGACAATGACCCAATCGGAGACAAGTCAAACTTGTTAATGGGATTGTTTGAGTCTATCCTTGATGAAATCGGAGACGTGGAGTACACCATTATTGACCGGGTCACTCGTGAGACCTATAGACGATTTGCGGATAAAGACCGAGTTCCAACTCTTCGAGATTGGCACGATATACTAGAAGAGCAGGAAGAACCAGAAGCTGTCAATTTAGCGCTCAAGTCTGAAATTTATGCCAAAGGTTCGCAAGATATTTTTGCTCACGAAACAAACGTTGATATTACAGACCGTTTCGTGATTTTTAATCTGAAGCGCTTGACTGGGAAACTCAAACCGTTTGCCATGATGGTTATTCAAGACTATATTTGGAATCAAGTTGTTGCTTCTCAAGGGAAGATGACGACACGTATTTATTTTGATGAAGTACAACTTTTCTTCAAGGAAGAAGCACAGGCTATCTTCTTTACAGAACTCTATTCACGGGTGCGGAAATATGGAGCTATTGCTACAGCGATTACGCAGAATATTGAAACATTGATGAATAAAGAGGAGGGACGCAAGTTAGTTTCTAATAGTGAATTTATGATTCTTCTGAAGCATAAGAAATCAGACCTTGTGGCTCTCTCAAAAGCAATCACGCTAACACCAACCTTGACTCGGTATATTGAAAAGCCAAAATCGAAAGGAACAGGGCTGATTGTAGCCGGTCAAGTTGTGGTGCCATTTGAAAATCCGATTCCAAAGCATACAAGACTGTTTGAGCTTGTGGCAACGGATGCTTAGGAGGTGACTGCGTTGTCGAAACAAACCAGACGAGACCTCCGAGAAGCCAAACGTGAGTACAAGGAAGCCAAGTCTGAACTCAAGACAACCAGAAACAAGTATCGGTTGGCTGATAAGAGAGAAGAACGGCTTCTAAAACCCAAAACAGACGCAGAGAAGCGCTATTTAGGGCAGAAACAAAAAGCCCGTCAAGAGGTCGCAAAAAAGGAATTAGACCCTTTAAAGAAAAAGAAGAAGGTTGCTAAAGGAAAGAAACGTCAGGCGATTCAACGTAACGGCGGGACAGGAGTTCAAAAGGTCGGTCGAGCTGGTCATCATCAGGCTTCCCTGTTGGTCGATACTTCTTTTCAGGATAATGATGTCCTAGAGGATATTGCCTCCACTCGTCAACGAATCAGACGGTCACATGTCGAGGTAAGGCAGGCTAAGAGAGTAGGTCGCTATGCTATCAAGATTGGAAAAGGTGCGGGGAAAAGTGCTTATAGCGTTGGCAACCGTACCTATAATCTTGTTAGGGGGCGAGGATTTACAAGAACAGCAGTTACGGATCGTTGGGAAACAAAAGTTAAAAATAAATATCAACGCTTACGTGCACGGCTGAGAACATCAAAAATAGGCAAGGCAGCCAAGACCACAAAAAAAGTAGCTGCTAAACTAAGTAAGCCCGTTCTAACCGTTCTAAAAAATCCGCTGTCGTCAAAAGCCTATTTGATTCTATTTTTAGGCTTCTTAATCCTGGCATTGTTAGGAGTGCTGACAGGAGGCGGGAGTTCTACTGTTTCTCAAAATGAATTTGACTTGACGGATAGTTGGACGTATTTATCTAAGATTGACCGTGAGAAATCAACGGACAAGGTGGATTATTGGACGGATATTGATTCTATCATGATGTTTATGGGGTATAAGCATGAGGCTTATAAGCTAGATGAACATTACAACTTGAAAAATAAAAATCCTTATGAGCCAATGCACACTTATAGGGAACTCTTATCGACTATTTGGGATGGTCTGAATAAGGATAAAGACGACTTAAAGAGTATGGCAGATCTCTACAAAAACAGCAAGAACCCTTACATCAAACTCAATCAATCTGAGATAAAAGATTATGAAGAGATTTTAGAACAAGCCCGAAATGTTGGCTATTATGTCACTTATAATGATTTGGATAATCCTTTTTCTAATCAGGTGAACGAGGAAAAATTAGATCCTATTAAGGTAACGAAGCGCTTTGGCTATGTCTCAAAAAATAAGATGTACAATGGCTCCATCTTACAGGCTAACAAAGGAGCTACCTTGTACGCTGTTATGGATGGCAAAGTCACGGTTAAAGGGACTGATGTCACCATTAAGACAAAGGATGCGGAGTTCACTTATAAGAAGGTGGCAAGACTCCGCATTGTGAATGGTGACCGAGTCAAGGCTGGAGATGAGATTGGAGCTGTAGACTCTGAAGAAGGTCAAGAAGTCTATTACTATAAGCTCAAAAACAAGAATAAAAAAGAGTGGGCTTGGGTCAATGTCGGCTTCTATCTTCCTAAAGTAGAGTACACACAGACAACATCTGTTCTGAGTGATATGAATATTGAAGGGAATCTTGCTAAGAAAATCAACTCTATTTATCAGTATCTGAAGAAGCAAGATCCAGATGTTACTTTAAAGGGCACTGCAGCTGTTTTGGGGAATTTCTGGACGGAAAGCTCTATTACTTCTAAGAGAGCAGAAGGAGACTATCTAAGTCCTCCTGTCGGGGCCTCTGCTTCTTCATGGGATGATGAGGCTTGGCTTTCTATGGGTGGCCCGTCTATCTATAATGGCCGATACCCTAATATTCTTCATCGAGGTTTAGGGCTTGGACAGTGGACGGATACGGCTGACGGTTCTACTCGTCATACAGCTCTTTTAAACTTTGCCAAAAGTAAAGGGAAGAAGTGGTATGACTTAGAACTCCAGTTAGATTTTATGTTAAACGGAGATAGCCCTTACTATATCACGACCCTTAAGCAAATTTTGCATTCAAATGAAGATGTTGCAACCCTAACGCAGCGCTTTCTGGTACGTTGGGAAGGAAATGCAGGCGATAAGCTCAAAGAACGTCAAAATAACGCTCAACAAGTGCTTTCTTTCCTGAAGAATCCTTCGGGAACAACCAAGGGAGGCAGTTCAACTCTTCAAAGTTCCTGGGGATTCCCAGAAGAGTATCGCTCGAAATTAAAGAGCTTTCCTTCTTCAGCGACGGTATCGGCTTCTTTAGATGGCAATACTTATCCAGTCGGTCAGTGCACGTGGTACGTGTATAATCGACTAGTAGAAGCTGGAGCGCCACATTACAATTGGTTAGGAAATGGTCAAGATTGGGTCAGAAATCTAGTAGCGAGAGGTTGGACGTTTAGTGATAAACCAGTAGCTGGTGCGGTCTGCTCAACCGCTGGAGGATTTGATTATACCTATCCTTTATATGGTCATGTATCTTATGTTGAGCATGTCAACGAGGATGGAACGTTTCTAGTATCAGAATGTAATGTGAGCGGTGTTCAAAATCAAATTCATTGGTCGGTTAAAACAAATGCGACCTACTATACATTTGCGATTCCGCCAAAATAAAGAAAAGATAGGAGAATTATGTTAGATCTAACCAAACTAAAATATTTAAAAATTGCAGGCTATATTTTAGCCATTGTTGTTGCGGCGGTTGTTGGATTTGGAATTGGCCAAAGTTTGAACAATCATTCCTCTAAAGGGGAAACGAGAAAAACAGTCCAGACTACCAAGCAAGCGATTAGTCCAGATCAAGTGAAACAGTTTTTACTCAATTATTACACAAAGAAAGACTTGGGAGAAAATCGCAAACGGTATAAAGAGTATATGACAGATGCTCTTTACCAACAAACCGTCTCAACAGAAGATGAACCGCAAAATCAAACCTATAAAGGCTTTGTGGTTGATTTTAAGTTTAAGACAGCAGAAATCTATATTAACCAAGAGAGTCTTCAAGTGATTGCCCAAGTCAACTATGTAAATACGCAGCTAGATGAGAAGAAAAACTATGAGACAGCTCAAAAAGATGTCTTAAATAAAGCAACGTTGCGTTTGACCTATGTTCAACAGGACGGCAAACTGAAAGTCAATAAGATAGAGTCTATCATTTTAACTGATCAGACTGGAGACTATGGCATTTTAGATAGCAGTAAAAAAACAGAAGAAAGCAATACGAAAACAAATGCTTCCAAGTAAATAACCGAAAAGGAGAGAAAGAATGGTTAAAAAATCAGTTAGTCAAACACTTAAAAAGAAAGTACAAAAACTAGAACAAGATTTAGATAAGCTCCAATCCCAAAAAGCAGATCTTATTGCTAAAGAAAAGGCTTTACAAAAATCCCTGAAGGAAACCAATGCGAGCTATATTGTGGCTCTGATGGCTGAATCAGGTAAAACCATTGAAGAGCTGGAAAACTTTGCACAACTGCCAGCAGTAGGAAATGGTGGTGAAGGTCATGTTCAGGATTACTAATATTCAAACCCGTGTACAAGAAACATGTACAAGCCGAGATGAATTGTTATCTATTATCAATGAACAGTCTGTCTGGGCGGAAGATCGTTCCGAGTCGGTCCTGCTTCAGTTAGAGCAATTGGCAGAAGATGGTTCTATCCTAGACAGTATCACCCTTAGCCTTCCTCTTCAAGAAATTGTAGAGGAAGCTCTTGCTTCTTTTGGATTGAAAAGGGAGAAAAAGAGTTTTTCTCTCCTTCAGCGAAACAAGCCCCAGAAGGCAGTTCAGCGAAAAGAGCCAACAAAAGAAAAGGAACCAGAGCTTAGAAAGTCAATGGCAGCTCCTCCTGAATTGTTTGAACCAACGCCTGAAGGTACTAAAAAGGAGCTAAAATCTAATCCTTATCGATTGGAACTTGGAAAGCAAGCAGGAGGAAAGGAATTTACATCCAGTTTTCCTGACCCACTTGAACTTCAGGAAAAAGTAAAAGTGACTGAAGAAGCAAAAATAGAACAGCCTTCTAACAGTACAATGTCAAAAAAGACCAAAACAGAAAAGAAGACTCGTTTCTATGAAAGACAACTTCTTTGGAAATTGTTAGCACTAGCTGCATTTGGGACAGCCCTTGTTACCTTTGCTTATACTCAATCCCAATTTCAAAAGGTCAAGCAATTAGAAGAACGTATCGCCCTTCAGGAAAATCAAGGTCGGATTGAAGTCGTTGGTCGATTTTTTATTGCTAATTATTTTGCAGGTGACTCTAACCGCTTAAAGCCCTTCTTGGCAAAAGATTTAAAAGCAGAAGGGGTCAAAGCGAAATCAGGACAGCAGGTTCAATCAACTATTTTTGAATCTGTCAGTCACTCAAAAAAGACCTTTTTCATTACATTTATCGTCACAACGAAAGCAGAAGATGGAAGTGTTCAGACGATTCGCTTAACTCTTCCTTTTCAAGAAGATAAACAGTCTACTTATGGTTATGTGCTAAACGGACAACCTAAGTTTTCTAGTTTTGCGGAATAACATTATTATCAATAAAAATTAACGAGGTATTTATTATGACAAAATGGACAAAATTTATCACTCTTACATCAGTTGTTGTACTTGCAGCTGCTAATCCTTTATCAGCTGTGATGGCTGAAACGCCAACAGATAGTGGGACTTCAGTAGTTGTTCCTTCTGATCCAGGAACGCCAGCGGTAACCAATCCAACATCTAATCCTACAACTCCTTCAACAGTTCCTTCAGATGGTACGACTATTCCTACAGTACCGACTACTCCAACTGAACCAACTACACCAGGAGAAACTCCAACGGTTACGCCAAGTGGAGAAGAGCCTACTTCACCAAGTACCACTAACCCGTCTACAACGACTCCAACAACTAATCCAAGTACAACTCCAGGAACAACAGAGCCAACAAACCCAACACCAAGCACTCCTGAACCAAAAGCTGAAGAACCCTCTACTACAGACCCAGCAAGCAAGGTAGATGAACCAAAGACTACTGTTCCAACAATTAACGGGGGAACAACTACCGTTACGCCAAATACAAATGTTCCAACAAATAATCCAAATGTCTCTGCGCAAACAGCTGCTAATGCAGGTGCAAGTCAAGTAGGAACGACTTCACAAGTGACAGGTCAAATCGTTTCAAATGTGAGTACACAAGAACCAGTTTATACCAATACAGGTTACCAAATTGTCTCTACTCAAAACAGTCAGGTAGTGGTTGCTTATGCGGATGGTTCAACTGATACTGTTGCACCAGAAACCATTGGGGCAACGGTCAACGAAGATAAAACTATCTCTGTTCAAACTGCTTCAGGGGAAATGAAAACCTTGCCTTCAACAGGAGAAAAAGGGGGACTTCTTGCCAGTCTCAGCGGAGTGATTCTTCTAGCTCTTGCGTGGGTTCTTCGCAAGAAAAATCGTCAAGCCTAGAGAAACTGATAGCAGTAAGTCAGAGGATTTGCTGCTTTTTAATTTGATAGAAGGGAGTCAAAATGGAACAAGAACGAGTGGCAATGAAAGTCGCAGACGTGTACAAGCTGACAGGAGAATTACTTCTCAAAGCAATGTATTACGCTATGGAGGAAACCACTTCCCGCTTTAAAAGCTATTCTGAAAATAAAACTTATACAAAAGAAGTCAACTGGAACCAATTTATGGCTACTAGTGAAACCAAACATTTTGAAGACTTTATGACAAGTGAGGTCAATAGTGATCGACTAAGAGAATATTTGGAAAGTTATGGTGTAGGCTTTTCCATTAAAGAACACAGTAACGGAACGAGTACAGTTGCTATTGATGCAAAGAATGTTCAAGTTCTTGAGAAAAGTTTTAAAGGGGTCATCAATGACTTAACAGACCTCAATAAGGCGGAGAAACTAACTAAGAACTTGATAAAAAGTCCTAAAAATATGACTGTTCAAGAAAAATTAGCCTATTATAAAAAACAAGTACAAACTGAAATACAGGCTAAAGAACAGGTTAAAGCACCAACACCGAAGAAGGTATTGACTAAAGAAGAAAAGGGGTTATAAGATGGTTACGGAACAGAAAAAACGCCGCTTTCGCCCTTACTTCATTATGGGACTTATCCTCTTTTATGTAGTTCATTGGTTGGTTAAACTCTATGCCATTGCACCCGCTTCTAAAGGGGTTATCTTGTTTGATAATGCCCGTCTTGATTGGATGATGGTGAATTGGTCAAGTAAGTCCTTGATTGATGTTGACTTCACCCAAACAAGCCTATATGGAGGCGGACTTGCTTTCTTTATTGTTCTGATGTTCTATCTCCGCGTTGGAGATAAAGGGCGTTATCGATATGGTGAAGAGTATGGATCGGCACGCTATGCCACAATCAAGGAGATAGCTTCCTTCAGGGATAAAGAACCTGAAAATGACATGATATTCAGCCAAAATGGGCGGATGGGGCTATATAATAAGCGTCTTCCTTTTAACCGTCAACTCAATAAAAATACTCTGACAGTCGGATTACCAGGGGACGGGAAAACTCTTACCTTTGTAAAGCCTAATCTCATGCAGATGAATGGCTCTTTTGTCATCACTGACCCAAAAGGGCTTCTGGTTCGTGAAACAGGAAAGATGCTAGAAGCACATGGCTATAAAATCAAGGTCTTTGACCTTGTGACCCTAACCAATTCAAACCAATTCAATGTGTTTCACTATATGCATAGTGAACTAGATATTGATAGAGTAGTGACAGCCCTCAAAGAAGGGACAAGGGTTTCTAGTAATTTAGGAGAAGATTTTTGGAACAAAGCTGAAATTCTTCTGATGAGAGCCTTGGTTGGGTACCTTTATTTTGATGGAAAGGTTCTAGGAAAGTATGAACCAAATATTGCACAAGTAGCAGACTTACTAAGAAATATGAAACGTCAAGATGAAGAAATCCCTAGCCCTGTTGAGCGGATGTTTGAAGAGCTAGAGGAAGAACTACCAAATAACTATGCTTGCCGTCAGTGGGAGCTTTTTAAAGAGAATGCAGAAGGCAGAACGGAAGCTTCCGTTCGATTTATTGTTTCAACAGTATTTGCGGCTTTTGACCATGAAGCCGTTAGAAATCTAATTGCTAGGGACTCTATGGAAATGGAAAAATGGCAGATGGAAAAAACAGCTGTCTTTATTGCCATTCCTGAAACGGATAAGTCTTTCAATTTTATTGCGACTGTCATGTTTACCATGATGTTTAGACAGCTCCCTCAAACAGCAGATGAGATTTTACAAGGATTACACCCAACCTGCAAGCCTACAGATTTGCTTCATATTCGCTTAATTTTAGATGAGTTTGCCAACTTCGGTCGCTTTCCGAATTTCACGGAAACTCTCTCTTCTGTGCGATCTCGTGAAATTTCGATTGATATTATTATCCAGGCGATCAGTCAGATAAAATCCCTCTATAAAGACCAGTGGGAGACCATCTTTAATAATTGTGCAACACTCATCTATCTAGGGACAAACGACAAGGACACCATGAATTACTTCTCCATGCGAGCGGGTAAACAAACCATCAATGTCAAGAATCACTCTCAAACGAGAGGAACTCAAGGGTCTAGTAGTCAGTCCATTCAAACTATTCAACGGGATTTATTAACGCCTGATGAGGTAGCTCGGATTGGAGTGGATGAAGCCTTGGTTTTCATCTCTAAACAAAATGTCTTTAGAGATAAAAAAACCAATGTTTTTCAACATCCACGGTCAAAAGAACTAGCCAACAGTCCAGAAGACGAAAATTGGTATCGTTATATCCGTTCAATGTCAGATATGGATGAATGGGATGCTAACGTCAACCATGAACGAGTGATTGAGACAACTGCTGCAGAAGTATTGAGAGTATCTTAGAATGAAAAAAGAAAGTGCTAGTTATCCTACACTTTCTTTAATTTTGGAGGAAAGAGAATGAAATATACACACGGTATCGGTTACTTTGAGACGCTCTTTTCAGCAATCGAAATAGACGTGCTTGCAAAAGCGCTAAAAGAGTTCGCCCTACATAATAGCGTTTCTGAAAAAAGTAACCAGGGGGAAGTATTAAATGAAATGGTTGCTACCCTCTTTAAGGTGATGGATTATGAGGCGTTTCAAAATGTCGCTTCAGAACTGTTTCAGTATCCTGTAGAACGTCAACAACAAGCAATAGAGGTTGTAACGTTACACCCTTCAGAAAGTAACTATGATTATCTGAAGAAGAACATTCAGGAATTGCTAGTAGAAGAAACCACCATCATTTAGAAAGGAGAAGAGAATGGCTAGTATTGAAGAGCTGAAGCGACTTTCTATCCTTGAGGTGGCTGAACGATTAGGAATGCAGCTAAAACGAGTCGGAAATCAGACTTATATCTGGGACGAACACGAATCTTTCACGATCAACAGTCGAGACAACTATTTCAATTGGTTTGCTCGCTCTACTGGTGGAGATGTAATTGCATTGGTTCAAACAGTTCAGGAAGAGCTGACAGGTCAAGAGATTTCTTTTAAGCAAGCAAAGCACTTCCTGGAAGAGGGAAATTTTGATGTGGTTGATGTGACCAATGTGCCTGAAAAAGAACCCTTTAGCTATTATCTCAAGCCTTATGAGACCAAGTTCATTGAAGGAAGAGAATATTTGAAGGAAATTAGAGGATTATCTGATGAGACAATAGACTTTTTCGGAGAAAAAGGAGTTCTAGCACAAGCTACCAAAAAGACGAAAGACTATTACGAACCGGTCATTGTTTTCAAGAGCCTAGACCGTCAAAATGAGGTTGTAGGCGCTTCTTTGCAAGGGATTAGAGAAAATCATGACCTTTACGAAAGAGGGCGCTTAAAACAGATTATGAGGGCTTCTGATGGCATGACAGGGATGCACATTGATATTGGAACACCAAAACGATTAGTTTTTGCGGAGGCTCCAATCGACTTGATGAGCTATTATGAACTCAAAAAAGATACTCTTCAGGATGTCCGATTGGTAGCTATGGACGGTTTAAAAGAATCAACAATCAGTCGCCATGTGGCGGAACTGCTGTCTGAGATGGGAGAAATTAAGGGAGAGATTGAATCAGCTACTATCCCAACGTTTTTAGCTAATATGGCTGAAGTAACAACTTTCTTCAAAGAAGGGAAACATCAAGATTTAATCACACTTGCGGTTGATAATGATAAAGCAGGTCATACCTTTATCGAGCGCTTGACCGATAAAAAGATAGCTTTTGTGTCGGATCTTCCACCAACAGCAAAAGGTCAAGAAAAAATGGATTGGAATGATTACTTGAAGGGAAGCAAAGAAAAAGCTCTTGACCGAAGCCGAGAGCAACAAAAAAAGGAGAGGACTTATCTACACATGGGTTCTTTACAGCCCGAAGCTGAAGGTAGTACCTCACCCGTACTTGAAACAAGTACCTTTGAGCGCTCTGTTACCAGTCGCCCTACAATATCCTCTCAGTACTTACATTTTAGCATAACTGATGAGCTAAAGTCAAGAAGAACACGTCTTGAACATTCAGTCACTCAACATGACCTAGATAAAATAAACAGACGTGGACACGATATTCAGGAAGCTGCCCGATTTTATCGGGATGAGTTAGCAAATTCTACTATCAGCTATTTTACGTCTGATGGCAATGTCGCCCAAGTCAATTTCCAAGAGAAAAACTTCATGCATTTGACAGGTCTTAAACCACTTGGAGAAGGACAGACACCTGAGAAGACTTTGTATGATTTTGCGACTGGTGGAGAGCTTACTTATGAGGATATGTTGTTGTCAAATGATGGTTCAGCTCTTAATAAAATTAAGGTACTTCCTGATTTGAGAGTAGCCTTGGAACTGGATTCATTTTACTTTGACGACCTACAAGATATAGAACGTTATCAAGGTCGATTTGACAGTCTCATCAAGGCTGATGATAAAGACATTATGCTTTTGTTTAGAACTGATACAGAAGATGGAACAGTCCCTGTCTCGGTCTTCAAAGCTAGAAAAATTCTCAATACAGAGCTTGAACAAGCAGCCAAAAATGAAATTATTGGGATATACCGTGAACGTGATGGAGTGATTGAAGAAATCGCTTTGAATCACGAAAAGGTCACAGATGACGGTAAAGCAATGATGGAAACTTTGAGAGAACTTCAGAAAACAGAACCTTTTAAAGATGAAACAAATTTACAAAATGGAGGAAACATAATGTCAGAAAGACAAGAATCTTTTTTAGAAAAGATAGAGCGTATTCGTAAAGAAGATGCAGAAAGAAAACGAGCTGAAGCCCAAAAAGAAGAACTTGAACGTGATTCAGATGGTGATGGTATTCCTGATATTGTTGAAAAAAACCAAGGGACAAATCCTTATAGTCCTGATACAGATGGAGATGGAAAATCTGACAATGAAGAAATTGGTTTTGGTTCAAATCCGTTAGATACAGATTCTCCCAACAAAGAAGCGAATGTTCAAACTGAAATGACAAAAACAGTCACGGAACTCATTCAAGCGAAGGATAATAAAGGACTTGCTAAAGTTCTTAAAGAGGGAGTAAAAGACTATTTTCAATCGGAAACTTACAAGAAATTTTTGGAGATGATGAGTAAATTTCATAACTACTCACCTAGAAATATTCAGATGATTTTAACGCAGAATCCAGATGCTTCACACGTGGCTTCTTTCAAAAAATGGAAAGATGAGTTTGAAAGAAGTGTCAATAAAGGAGAGAAAGCAATACGGATTTTTGCGCCTATCACATTGAAGAAAAGAGATCCAAAAACCAATGAACCCATTCTTGATGAGAATGGAAACGAGCAGACTTACACGTCCTTTAAACTGGTTCCTGTTTTTGATGTTTCCCAAACTAGCGGAAAGGAATTGGCTAAAGCTATCTATGAATTGGAAGGGAGTTATGAAGATTATGGCAACCTTTATAAGTCAGCTAGAGAAGTTTCAGAAGCAAATGGTGTTCCTATTTCATTTAGTGAGGACACTCAAGGCGCAAAGGGGTATTACACAAGAGCGACCAATGAAATTGTCATCAAAAAGGGCTTGTCGGAGCAACAAACTCTTAAAACAATTTTTCATGAAATGGCACATTCTGAATTACATACTGTTGATAGATTGCTGGAAAATCCTTTATCAAAAAGTACAAGAGAATTACAAGCGGAGTCGGTGGCTTTTGTGGTCTCCAGTCATTATGGATTAGACACCAGTGAGTACAGTTTCGGATACTTGGCTTCTTGGTCACAAGATCCAGAAGGTTTATCTGACCTTGAAGCGCAAATCAAGATTGTTCAAAAAGAAGCAAATAACTTAATTTCAAAAATAGATAAAGCTCTTGAAAAATATCAAAGTAAGGAATTGACAAAAGACGCTTTTCAAGAAAAAATCAATCGCTTTAAAGAGGAAACAAAAGAAAAAACAGCTCAAGAAAAAGAGAAAAGTGAGGCGAAAGACCAACTAAAAAAATCCGAGAAGAGCGACAAGGAGATGAACCTATAAATGACCTTGTTGCTCAATTATCGGAAGGATTTATGAACCGCAGAAAAAAGAAAGAGGAAGAAGAATGAATGACACTATTGAAACAACTTTGTTATTGAATCTGTTTTATTTTGAGGACGGATGCTATACAAGAAATGAAAATTTTATCGCTGCTAAACGTAGAAAAGCTATTGCGCTTTTAGATGAAGATGCGGATGAGCTGAAGGGAATTGACCCTGATATGGCGGAAGAATATGCGGAGACGATTTCTTATTTGGACTCTCTTTCAGATGAAGAGTACCAATCTCTGAAAGAGGGATTGATTGAGCAGGTACTGCTCAACTGATGTCCGAAAGGACAGATAAGGGGCTTGGGGATTTCCCCAAAACTTTAAAAGATGAACCAGACCCAAATTGGCAGAATTGCCAGTTTTTGGGTTTGGAAAATCTTTTAAAAACAGCAATTGGGTACCCAAGTGCTATGCTTGCCAGTTTGAAAAGTATAGAGGGGATAGGTCAAGATGTCAATAAAAATGTAAGAGGTGAAAACTTATGATAGAAGAAAAACGCTACAGAGAAATTCAGAAGAAAATGCGAGTTACTCCTGAAGAAAATGAGTTGATAAAGCGTAGAATGTCAAACCACCATTTCAAAAATTTTAACACTTACGCCCGCTATATGCTTTTAACGGGTGAGGTGATCACAGTTGATTATTCGGAGTTGATAAAATTAAGGACTGAGATAAATAGGATTGGAACAAACGTCAATCAGCTTGCAAAATATGTCAACACAAATGAAGTTGTTAGCTTAGAAAATTTCCAAACGATTCAAGCAGCGTTGACAGAAGTTAAGCGATTGATGGATGAAAATTTCAGTAGAGAAATCACACAAATTGAAAAAATCTTGAAGGAAAGGAGGGAATAAAAAGAATGGTTGTGACAAAAGTCAAACAGATAAAATCCGTCAACAAATTAGCAGAAGGGATTAAATATATTGAAGATGGAGCAAAGACAATCGGGACAGAGCTGATTGATTCTGATGTTCATTTTCCTGTTAAAATTGTTAATGGTCAACCAGTTTCACAGTTAGTTTCTGGTCATTTGGTTATTGATGTAGAAGCAGCTTATTCCGAGTTTATGCAATTAAAGCAATTAGCCAATTTAGAAAAAGGCAGACCTATCAATAACGAAGAATTGGTAAAGACGGATGTTTTAGCACACCATGTCATTCAGTCATTTTCTCCTGAAGATTGTTTAACACCTGAGCAAGTTCATGAGATAGGACGAAAGACGGCTCTTGAATTGACAGGAGGAAGTCATCAATTTGTTGTGGCAACTCATATGGATAAAGGTCATCTTCATAATCATATTTATATCAATTCGACAAACTCGGTAACTCTGAATAAATTTCGTTGGCAAAAGGGAACGAAAAATGCTCTAGAGAAAATTTCGGATAAATATGCCGATTTAGCAGGTGCTAAAATTCTTGAACAGAAGAAACGGTTTGGTCATAAAGAATATTCTGCTTATCAGAAAGAGAATGTCTTTAAGTTAGAAATTAAGTCCCGCCTTGAATTTCTTTTGAAGCACGCAATCAGCATTCAGGATTTCCAAGAAAAAGCAAAAGCGCTCAATCTTACAGTTGATTTTTCGGGAAAATATGCCAAGTATAAATTATTGGATAGAGACCAAAAGAGAAATACCCGTGATAGTACTTTATCTAAAAAAGGGCGCTACTCTTTAAAACAGATTGAAAACCGTTTAGCTAAAAATGAAATTGTTCATTCAGTAGATGTCATCAAATCTGAATATGATAAATTACAACAAGAAAAAGCTGAAGACTTTGAAATTCGTGTTAAGATTGAGCCGTGGCAAGTGGAACATGAAACGAAAACAGGGATTTATCTTCAAATGCAATATGGCATTAACAACAAGGGGATAGTCAAAGTCCCTGGTCGCCTTGTAGATAAACAAGCAGACGGTAGTTTTGATATTTTTATCAAGAAATCGGACTTTTTCTATTTCATCAATCCTGATAATTCTGCTAGTGACAAATTTATGAAAGGGTCAACTCTTATCAATCAGCTTGCTTCTGAGAGCGGTGAGTATATCTTGACTAAAAATCCCAATATTTCCAAATTGGAGTTATTGGTCAAAGAATACAACTATCTTGTCAGTCACAACGTATCTGATTCAGATCAATTTCATGAGTTGCGAGAACGATTTATTTCGCAAATGGAAGAAACCAAAAAATCACTTGATCAACTTGATGAAAAAGTCGAGCGATTGAACAAAATCGCTTCAGCACTTGAGGATCTTCATTCAGACAGTCCAATAGATGCGAAAGTCGCCTATCAAATTTTGGAAGAATTGAATACATCCTTTTCAGCCAATCCTAAAGAGATTGAAAAGCAGGTAGTCGAGGTTTCCATCGAGCGAAAAGCTCTGAAGGAAAAATTTGATAGTATCGTTAAGGATTTTACGCAGTATGAAAAATTGGAACGGCATGCTGAAGCAAGAAGAGCAAACCAGATATTATATGGTAAAATTGAAACCAAAGAAGATTTAACAAAATAGAAAAGGGTTTTATTGCCATGAAAAAGAAAGACATAACGAAAATTGTTATTATTGCTTTTGTAATTTTATTTGTAATACCATTCTTAATAAATCTATCCTTTAAAATCTACTCGATACATTTTCTAGCAGCAGAGTGGACAGCAGGAGACTTACTATCTTTCTATGGTGCTGTTTTAGGAGCGTTCATAACGTTAATAGGTTTGGTTGTCACATTGAATTATCAATCAGAACAAGCCAGAAAAGATGATGAAATTAAGTATAAACCTATTTTGAAGCTAAATTCAGTTGAGACTGAATATAATGGTTTTATGGGTAGGCGTGAGCTTAAAATCTTATTTCCGTTTCATTCATTTAATGGTGATGAATTTAAAATGCAGAAGGAGAAGCTTTTTTATAAGCAAATGGAAGATACTAGTGACTTTCATTTAATATTTCAAAATAAGGGAAGAGGAGAAGCTATTGAAGTATCTCTAGACCATGCAGGAATAAGGGAGGTAGACTGGGATGAAAACAGCCATTTGTATATTGGTACAAGTAGTCCTTTATCTTTAGGTGAGATTTTGGTTAGTGAGTCCGCAGACATTATTATTTCCTTACCTAACTTTCTGTTTTTAAAAGAAGGACAAAATAACAATCATATTTGGATTGAATTAACAGTGTCTTATGATGATATGTTTCATAGGAATAGAAGGGAAATGAGAATACTGTCTGATTTTAAAATTATTCCCGTAAACAAAGTACCATTTCCTTATGTCTACAAAGAGGGATTTGAATATTATCGAGTTGAAGTACGATATATGGGTTCTCAACAGATAAAGGAAGATAGCGGTCAATGAGGTATACTCTATTGACCTGCTTGTGTTTTATTGATTTTAGTGGATTTGTAAGGCGGACAATAGAGTTCGGCAAAATAAGGAGGTAAAAATGGCTAAAATTGGCTATGCTAGAATTAGCGCTTCAGACCAAAACATGGCTAGGCAGCTGGAGCAGCTGAAGCACGTGGATAAACTTTTTCAGGAGGCTATCAGTGGAGCAAGCAAAGACCGTCCACAATTACAAGCTATGTTGGAGTATATCCGAGAAGGGGATATAGTGGTCGTGATTGAGCTGGAGCGGCTAGGAAGAAATAATAAGGAGCTGACCAAGGTTATGAATGAAATTCAAGCAAAGGGGGCGACGTTAGAAGTATTGAACTTGCCAACCCTTCGAGGAATTAAAGACGATAATTTGAGACGGCTATTGAATAACTTGATTTTAGAACTCTACAAATACCAGGCACAAGCTGAAAGAGAACGGATAAAGGAACGACAAGCACAAGGAATAGTCCTGGCAAAAAAACAAGGTAAATATCGAGGGCGTAAGTCTCTCTTTGCTAAAGATGATAGCCGTTTACAACATGCCTTTGAACTTTACTTATCAGGAATGTCTGATAAAGATGTGTCAGGTCTTACAGGAATCAATGAGCGCACCTTTAGGCGCTATCGTGAGAAGTGGAATGTCAAGCGATAATTAGAAAACCAGACAGTCATTAAGAAAAAGTTTATAATGAAAATGAATCTATTATACATGGAAAGGAAATAGATCATGGCACAGATCAATATCAAATTGACAGACGAGCAGAAGGAAGAAATTAGTAGAATTGCAAAAGAGAAAGGAGTGAGCATAACACAATTAGTTATCAATTCTATACTCAATAAAGAACAATTCTATACAGATAATGAAGATATAGAACGTAAAGAAAATAGTATAGAAAATACAGAAAATAATCTAGACAACAATAAAGAAAATCTTCTATACAAAGAGTTATGTGAAGTATTGCAAGGGCAGATAGCCCAAAAGGATATACAAATAGATCAATTACATAAAATCATCTATAACAAAGATACCTTACTTATAGAACAAGACACAAGAAAGAAACATTGGTGGGAATTTTGGAAAACTAATGATAAAGACTGATTCTATACTTTTTATTTAAATTTTCTATACTGTATATAAACTGTTTATAGCTTTTCTGAAAGGGAAGGCTTTTTTCTTTGCCTTGATTTGCGGTATAATATATTTTTATTCTAGTAGAAGAGGTGAGTAGATGGATTTAGCAGTCTTAGACGAAAGAGATTTTTTTACTGCTTTACAAGAGAACAATCGCCAAACGTTCCTCAAAATGATTGAAAAATATGAGAGCTATATCGCCCCGATCATGAGAACCCAGGGCTTCAAGAGAATCAATCAGAAAGAGCGGACTGTTATCTTTTCTTTTGGGGAGATGACTTTTTCACGAAGCAGATGGAAGAAAGGGGATATTATCAGGATACCTGTTGATGAAAAGTTAGGACTTAAACCACGTGCCAGGTTCTCACAAGAACTCCTTTATCAGCTAACCACACTCTCTAACTTTATGCCATATCGTAAAGTGGTATCGGTGATGGAATTGCTGAAGAATATTTATATCACAAAAAATAGCGTTCAACGAGCGCTAGAGACAGCAGGGGGACTCCTGAAAGAGCGGGACGAGTACCGAGTATTAGCAGTTCCTGAAGAGAAAAAGAGAATCAAACCAGAGATTCTATACGTAGAAGGAGATGGTGTTTGGGTGAAACAATCTCATCCTGAAACGGAGACCAAGTCCGTTGAATTAAGTCATTTTGTCGTTCATACTGGTAGCAAGAGAGGAAAAAGGAATGTTTTAAAAAATAAGATGGAAGTGGTCTCAACACAATACTACAAGGCGAAAGACAAACTCATTGACTTAATCTATAATCACTTTGAGGTTACACCTAAAACACTCATTATCACCAATTCAGATGGCGGTCATGGTTATTCACCACACATTTTTCAAGACCTAGCAAGTGCTTTTAAACCCAAAGTTCATTTTCATTTTTGGGATGCTTTTCATGTGCATCAGGCTTTGAAAATCAACTTAACTCCTTTATCAGCAGAATTGACAGAAGAGGCTTTTAAGGCTATTAAGAAACGAGATAAAAGTAGTCTAAAGACTGTTTTAGATACTGCGGAGTCTTTGATTGATTCGGATAACAAATTAGAGACTTTTGGTCGTTTCAAGAGGCAACTGCTTAGAAATTTTCAGTATACCGTTACACCTGAACAGATAGGATTGAGTTCCAGTGGTATTGGGATTATGGAAAGCCAGCACCGTAAAATTGCCTATCGAATGAAGAATAGAGGGATGTATTGGAGTAAAAAGGGAGCAGATACAATGAGTCGCACCATTCTTTTGAACCATACAGGAGAGCTAAGAGATCTCTTCTTTGGTGATTGGCGGACGGAGTACGAGAAGATACAAGAAATAGATGACACACAAAGAGAGCGTCTTACCACTTTTAGAAAAGTACATCATGCTTTGCCGGATGTTCGTCCTTCTCGAAGAGTTAAGAGTTATTTGTATAAGAAGTAGATTATAAAAACACTAAATCCCTTAAGATTTAGCGCTTTTGTGTACAATTTTAACAGGTAATGCTTGCATTATTTGTAGGATATGGTATAATACAGCTATAGAAAAACACGAAGAAAAGGCGCTGAGTGCGACAACACTCAAACGCCCACCGATTAAACAAGATGGGCTTGTTAATCAGTTTAGAAATATTGTAACATCAAAAGAGCAATAAATCAAGACTGAAACAGGAAAAAAGTCCAAACGTTTCGGTCTTGATTGTCGTTCTCTTGATGATTTTTCATTTTCTCCCAAAAACAGACACATTCATTCTTATTTTCTTATTTGACAAAAGTTTTATTCTGCGATATTATAATATCGGGCACTTCTTTTAAGAAGTCGAAGCTCCCTAGCTCTAGGGAGCTATTTTTGTTTTGCTATTCATGAACACGTCTTAAAAAGCAATGGACGTTGTATTTTAGATAAGGAGTATTTATGGCAACAAAATATATTTTTGTTACAGGTGGTGTAGTTAGTTCGATCGGTAAAGGGATTGTGGCAGCAAGTCTTGGTCGTCTCTTGAAAAACCGTGGCCTTAAGGTGACTATTCAAAAGTTTGACCCATATATCAATATTGACCCAGGAACGATGAGTCCTTACCAACACGGGGAAGTATTTGTGACGGACGACGGTGCAGAGACAGACTTGGATCTGGGGCACTATGAACGCTTTATTGATATTAACCTAAATAAATATTCAAATGTCACAACAGGTAAGATTTATAGTGAAGTTCTTCGCAAAGAACGTAAAGGTGAGTATCTTGGAGCAACTGTCCAGGTCATTCCACACATTACAGACGCTTTAAAAGAAAAGATTAAACGTGCTGCAACGACAACCGACTCTGATGTGATTATCACAGAAGTGGGAGGGACTGTTGGAGATATTGAAAGCTTGCCATTCTTAGAAGCTCTTCGTCAAATGAAGGCAGATGTCGGTGCAGATAATGTAATGTATATTCACACGACATTGCTTCCTTATCTGAAAGCTGCTGGGGAAATGAAAACGAAGCCCACTCAACACTCTGTAAAAGAATTGCGTGGTCTGGGTATTCAACCGAATATGCTGGTCATTCGCACTGAAAAGCCAGCAGGTCAAAATATTAAAAATAAATTGGCGCAATTTTGTGACGTAGCACCAGAAGCAGTGATTGAGTCGCTAGATGTGGAACATTTGTATCAAATTCCGCTGAATTTGCAAGCACAAAACATGGACCAAATCGTTTGTGATCACTTGAAGTTGGATGTGCCAGAAGCGGATATGACAGATTGGTCTGCTATGGTTGATAAAGTCATGAACTTGAAGAAACAAGTGAAAATTGCGCTTGTTGGGAAATATGTGGAGTTGCCAGATGCGTATATCTCTGTTGTAGAAGCTCTCAAGCACTCCGGTTATGCCAATGATGCAGAAATCAAGCTGAATTGGGTCAATGCGAATGATGTCACAACGGAAAATGTCGCCGAATTGTTGAAAGATGCAGACGGGATTATTGTGCCAGGTGGATTTGGTCATCGCGGAACCGAAGGAAAGATTGCGACCATTCAATATGCGCGTGAAAATGATGTGCCAATGCTTGGAATTTGCCTTGGTATGCAGTTGACTTGTGTTGAGTTTGCTCGCCATGTGTTAGGATTTGAAGATGCTAATTCTTCAGAATTAAATCCTGATACGAAGCACCCTGTTATTGATTTGATGCGTGATCAGATTGATGTAGAAGACATGGGAGGTACGCTTCGCTTAGGACTGTATCCGTCTAAGTTGAAACGTGGTTCCAAAGCCGCTGCAGCTTATGACAATCAAGAAGTTGTGCAGCGTCGCCACCGCCACCGTTACGAATTTAACAATGAATTCCGTCAACAATTTGAAGACGCAGGATTTGTCTTCTCAGGAGTTTCACCGGACAATCGCTTGGTGGAAATTGTTGAAATTCCAGAAAATAAATTCTTTGTGGCGTGTCAATACCACCCAGAATTATCCAGCCGCCCTAATCGTCCAGAAGGACTTTATACGGCTTTTGTCACAGCTGCGGTTGAAAATAGTGAAAAATAATAGAATGGGCTTCCATGATTGGTATCACAATCTGGAGCCTATTCCAGTCTTTTTAATATCTTTTATAAATAGAAAGTCTTATCAGTATAACAAATTGGTGCAAGATTTTAAATGAAATCTACAACTAGATTGTCATAAAAAGCAGTGGTTTAGCAATAAAATAAGACTTTTTGCAAAGGATTTAATAGTTAATCAATTCTCTAAATTATTATCCGGAGGTAGATCATGATGAAGTTTATACTTGATGAAAGTATCGTAGCGCTTGGAATTAAAAATGTGGTAATTGGCATTGCCAAAAATGTAGATCCACATGCGCCTTTATCCGCTTCATTTTTGGAAAAGCAAAAAGAAATGGAAAAGTGGGCCTTGAAATGCGACGTGGAAGAGGTGTCTGATGATGCAGTCATTCAGGGCTACAAAGATTTGTTGCAAAGTGTTGGACGTAGTGTCAAGAAGAATCCTCCTACCGTTTTGGCGCTTATTCGGAATATTCGACATCGTGGTTCTATTCCACATATTAACAGTATTATTGATATTTACAATGTCGAATCTTTGCATTCTTTACTAGCTATTGGTGGACATGATTTGGACAAAATAGCAGGGCAAATTGAATTTACGGTTAGTCAAAAAGAAGATGTGTTTCTACCGATTTTATCTACGGAAAAACACGTTTCACAGACTGATTATGTTTATCGTGATCAAAAAGGAATTTTAGCATGGCTAGATGTTCGTGACGGAGAAAACTATAAATTTGATGACGAGACAAAGAATGCTATTTTTATCATTCAAGGAAATGCTCATACATCTGTTGAAATGCGTTTAGAAGCACTGAAGCGCATTGAGAACGATTTAGCAGAATGTATGCCGAATCTGGATTTTGAAACGTATGTCATTCACCCAGAGGGGAAATAACCTAAAAAGCAATGTATCCATCAATAGGATACGAGAAGTGAGTCCGTTGTTTGAAAGCATTTCGGCTCACAAACAACGTTTTTTGTTGAAAGATTTGTTTGAAAATTCTTTACTTTTTATGAAGATATAGTATAATTAGAATATATCATAGTTTTCGGAGGTACCTATGAAAAAAAGTAAAATTATTGCAGTAGCAGGGGTAGCCCTACTAACTGCTGGTTTTTTAACAGCTTGCTCGGGTTCGAAATCGAACTCAGCTGAAACAAAATTTGGTTATGTGTATTCTAGTGATCCAGAAACTTTGGATTATGTAACATCAGGAAAAGCAACCACTAGCGATCTTGTGACAAATGGAGTTGACGGATTGTTAGAAAATGACAAATATGGAAATCTTGTACCATCAATGGCTAAGTCATGGACTGTATCAAAAGATGGTTTAACCTATACTTATAAACTTCGTAAGGGTGCCAAATGGTACACATCAGAAGGGGAAGAATACGCAGAAGTTAAAGCGCAAGACTTTGTAACTGGTTTGAAACATGCTGCCGATAAAAAATCTGAGGCGCTTTATTTGGTTCAAAACTCAATTAAAGGTTTAGATGCTTACGTGAATGGTCAAACAAAAGACTTTTCAACGGTAGGTGTGAAAGCAGTTGATGATTATACTGTTCAGTATACATTGAACAAGCCAGAACCATATTGGAATTCTAAGACAACCTCTGCCATTATGTGGCCAATCAATGCCGAATTTTTGAAATCTAAAGGAAATAAATTTGGCCAATCAACAGACCCTAACTCAATCCTTTATAATGGACCATTCTTGATGAAAGCTATCACAGCAAAATCTGCGGTAGAATATGTTAAAAACAAACATTATTGGGATAAAGATAAAGTAAAAGTTGATAGCATTAAACTTGCTTACTATGATGGTCAAGACCAAGACTCATTGGCTCGTAATTTCAAAGATGGGGCATACTCATACGCACGCCTCTTCCCAACAAGTTCAAACTTTGCAACTTTTGAAAAACAATTCAAGGACAATATCTATACAGCAGAAGCAGGCTCTGGAACGGCTGCTTTAGCCCTTAATATTGACCGTCAATCTTACAACCATACGGCTAAGAAAACAGATGAAGAAAAAAATTCAACGAAAAAGGCATTGTTGAATAAAGACTTCCGTCAAGCTTTGAACTTTGCACTTGACCGCGAATCTTATGCAGCACAAGTAAATGGTAAAGATGGTGCTGCCACAGCAATCCGTAACATGTTTGTACCATCAAATTTTGTTCAAGTTGGTGAAAAATCATTTAGTGATGTTGTAGAAGAAAAATTAGCAAGCTATGGCGATGACTGGAAGGGTGTCAAACTAGCTGATTCACAAAATGGCTTGTACAATCCAACAAAAGCAAAAGCAAAATTTGCAAAAGCAAAAGAAGCTTTGCAAGCTCAAGGTGTGAAATTCCCAATCCATTTAGATGTTCCTACTGTAGAAACTTCTAAGAACTATGTTGCTCGTATGCAATCTTTGAAACAGTCTGTTGAAAAAGTACTTGGTAAAGAAAATGTTGTCATGGACTTGAACATGATGTCAGAAGATGACTTTAACAACGTCACTTACTATGCTCCAAATGCAGCTGGAGAAGACTGGGATATCTCAGGCGCTGTTGGTTGGAATCCCGACTATCAAGATCCATCTACTTATCTTGACATTTTGAAATCAACAGCTTCTGATAATACGAAAACTTGGTTTGGATTTGACTCTGGTAGTGAAAATGCTGGTGCTAAAGCAGTTGGCTTGGACGAATATAATAAATTAGTCGATGAAGCAGGTGCAGAAACAACAGACATTGCAAAACGTTATGAAAAATATGCAGCAGCACAAGCTTGGTTAACAGACAGTTCACTTGTCTTACCAACAATGGCTTCAACAGGTGCCGGAACTTTTGTGTCACGCATTCAACCGTTCTCAGGTGCATTTGCGCAAACAGGTAGTAAAGGTAGCTCAACCTACTTCAAATACATTAAAGTCGGTAACGATACTGTCACTAAGAAAGACTATGAAGCAGCTAAGAAGAAATGGCAAAAAGAAAAAGCCGAGTCTAATAAAAAAGCTCAAGATGAATTAGCTGATCATGTAAAATAATACATTTATAAAAGCAGGTGAAACTCACTTAAAAGTGGGTTTCATCTGCTTTTTTCTATCTATAAAATTGTAAGATTAATATAATCCCTTTGATACTAGGTCTAAAAAAATATGTCATAAAATTTAGAAAATTCTATTTACTTTTTATATTTTGTGTGCTAGAATGTATAAAAATAATGATTTTGGGAGGAATATTCATGAAGAAAAGTAAAATCATTACCCTTGCAGCGCTAGCCTTGCTTGCAACAGGAGCTCTAGCAGCTTGTTCTAGCTCTAAAACAAGCTCGGGGAACAAAACATTCTCATATATTTATGAGCAAGATCCAGATAACCTGAACTATTTGACAACTGGGAAAGCAGCTACTGCAAATCTTACCAGTAATGTCATTGACGGACTCTTGGAAAATGACCGTTACGGAAATCTAGTTCCTTCTGTAGCGAAGGATTGGACAGTCTCCAAGGATGGCTTGACTTATACTTATACACTTCGTAAGGGTGTGAAATGGTACACATCAGAGGGTGAAGAGTATGCAGAAGTTAAGGCACAAGACTTTGTGACAGGCTTAAAATATGCTGCGGATAATAAATCTGATGCTATTTACTTGGTGCAAGATTCTGTTAAAGGCTTGGATGCTTACATGAAGGGTGAAAATAAAGATTTCTCTTCTGTCGGTATCAAAGCAGTTGATGATTACACGGTTCAATACACGCTTAATCGACCAGAAAGCTTTTGGAATTCTAAAACAACAATGGGCGTTCTAGCACCAGTTAATGCAGAATTTTTGAAATCAAAAGGCAATAAATTTGCACAAGCAACAGACCCATCTAGTCTTCTTTATAATGGTCCATACTTGCTGAAATCTATCACAGCGAAATCGTCTGTTGAATTTGCTAAAAATCCAAACTACTGGGATAAGAAAAATGTGCACATTGACAACATCAAGCTGTCTTACTATGATGGTCAAGACCAAGACAAACTTGCTAAAGGATTTAGTGATGGCTCATTTACCAATGCTAAAGTATTTCCAACTAGCCCAAGTTATGCTTCTGTCAGCAAGAAATACAAAAACAACATCGTTTATACTCCACAAGATGCAACAACTTACTTAGTAGCTACAAATATTGATCGTCAATCTTACAATCACACTTCAAAGACAACAGATGCTCAAAAGACTTCTACTAAGAAAGCTTTGCTAAACAAGGATTTCCGTCAAGCGATTACCTTTGCATTTGACCGCACAGCTTATGCATCACAGGTGAATGGTAAAGACGGTGCGACGAAGATGCTCCGTAATCTCTTTGTACCGCCAACATTTGTTCAAACAGATGACAAGAGCTTTGGAGAATTGGTCAAAGAAAAATTAATTGGCTACGATGAAAGTTGGAAAGATGTCAACTTAAATGATGCGCAAGATGGGCTTTATAATCCAACTAAAGCTAAAGAAAAATTAGCGAAAGCGAAAGCAGCGCTTCAAGCAGATGGCGTTCAATTCCCAATCCACATTGATATGCCAGTTGACCAAACAGCAACTAATAAAGTTCAACGTGTGCAATCATTGAAACAATCTATTGAAAAAAATCTTGGGAAAGAAAATGTTGTGATTGATATTCAACAAATGTCTAAAGACGACGTGAATAATATCACTTACTTTGCCGAATCCGCAGCGGCAGAAGATTGGGATCTTTCTGATAATGTTGGTTGGAGTCCAGACTTCCAAGACCCATCTACCTATCTTGATGTTATCAAACCTTCAAGCGGTGAAAGCACTAAGACCTATCTAGGATTTGATGCAGGCACGAACAACGCTGCTGCAGCACAAGTTGGTATGAACGAATATGAAAAGTTGTTGAATGAGGCTGAAAAAGAAACCAACAATACGAATGCACGCTATGAAAAATATGCTGCAGCCCAAGCTTGGTTGACTGATAATGCATTGGTTATTCCGACAACAACCTTGACTGGTCGTCCAATTCTTTCTCGCACAGTGCCATTTACTAATCCATTTGCTTGGTCAGGAAACAAAGGGAATAGTGAAATCATTCTATATAAGTATCTTGAACTCCAAGATGAGCCTGTGACTCAAAATCAATACAAGAAAGCAATGGAAAAATGGAATAAAAAGCGCACAGAGTCTAATAAAAAGGCTCAAGAAGAACTTGCAGATCATGTTAAATAATTGAAAAAAATTAGATAAAATTTAACAGAAAAACAAAAAAAGTTCAATTATGATAAAAATATTCTGACAATTGATTTTACAATTAACCAGAATTGTGATATAATCTTAAACAATCAGTTTAAAAATTGAAGGTATTCTAAAATTGAAAATAGGTATTTGTCGTGACGCGTGGCATTTCTCTATCAGTTCCTTCGGTCTTGGCTGACAGGTTATGTTTAATAACTTAACCATAGTTATTAAAGTGGAATATCTGATGTGACTCATGCTGAATCATTAAAATACAAAAAGAATTAGCAGATCATGTAAAATAAACTTCTCATCAGAACTTTCTCTAACAGGAGGGAAAGTTCTTTTGGGATTTTAAAGGAAACGGTAAATGAAGAAATATATTTTTATGCGTATCTTACGCTCTTTAGTATCTATTTTCATGGTAACAACGCTGACTTACACCATTATCTATACCATGGTGCCTAGGAAGTTGATTTTCAAACAGGACCCAAACTATAACAAAATAGCAACAACTCCTGATAAAAAGACCAATTACGAAAATACGATTTTTGAGCGCATGGGTTACATTGACTACTATGATACGAAGGAATTGCAAGAAAAAGCTAGTAAAGAGAATTCCTCAGTAACAGTGGAGCCTACTAATGCAAATAAAAAAATCTATGAAGCATACATCAAAAAGCTAGGGCGCGGTTGGAAATTGCAGCAATTCAAAGAGAGCAAGCAATTTTACGCAACTCGAGAAGTTCCAGTCTATGAACGCGTTCTTGGTTTCTATGGTAATTTGATTCAAATTGACCATACCGGTGCTGTGAAAGATGCTTCTAATTCGAACTTGAAGCGATATATTCGCATTGAAAACGATCCTGCTATTGGTTGGTCTGTTGTTGGTTCTGGAACGAAACATAAATATTTATTATACTTTAATAGTCAGTTTCCATTTATCCACCAAAATTTTGTAAGATTAAATCTAGGAACTTCTTATCCGACCTATGCTAATCTTCCTGTTTTACAGGTTATTTCACAAGGGCAAGGTCAAACGAAAACATCAGAAGTTCAATTTCCAACAGGAAAGAAAACATCATCTGTTAATATTTATACACGTACATATAAGTCTCCAAAACAAGCCGATGCACGCGATGTTGCTAATTACGGAAAAGATGATCCTTATACGGCGACAGAGAGCAATTATCAATATCCATCTATGATTGTGAGCTCTTCTATTGTTGGGTTGATTGGTTTGGCCTTGTCATACTTAATCGCCGTTCCACTTGGATCTTACATGGCTCGCTTTAAGAATACATTGTTTGATAGTATTTCAACCGGTGCTTTGACTTTCTTAATGTCACTGCCAACTATTGCCTTGGTTTATATCATTCGGTTGATTGGCTCAGCAATTGGCTTGCCTGATTCATTCCCTATTTTGGGAGCAGGTGATTGGCGCTCTTATGTGCTGCCGGCAGTTATTCTTGGACTCTTGAGTGCGCCTTGGACAGCAGTGTGGATTCGCCGTTATATGATTGACTTGCAATCACAAGATTTTGTTCGTTTTGCACGTGCAAAAGGTCTTTCTGAAAAAGAAATTTCTAACAAACATATTTTCAAAAATGCCATGGTGCCACTTGTATCCAGCATTCC